>Ga0160462_100078_pt1 | contig 85515 bp, 64 predicted proteins | sample HID1975K_E6MG_FD_108219 | JGI IMG/M metagenome (GOLD analysis project Ga0160462, IMG submission 108219) | Enriched soil microbial communities from UW Madison campus, WI, USA - HID1975K_E6 MG | ecosystem: Environmental > Terrestrial > Soil > Unclassified | place: USA: Madison, Wisconsin... | reverse complement strand
GAGCCCCGTGTCATCCACCACGCACGCATCGACGAAGTCGTAGTCCCACTCGATGTTCGTCGCCACACCCAACCCCGCCGGTGCAGACCTCGCCACCTGGTTCCCCGACCACGAGCCAAGAACGTCGATGGCGTCGCTCGTGGGCGCCGTGCGCGCCTTTCCGACGAAGTTCCGGAAGCCGGTCGGTGGGTCGTGCACATCGGCTGCCGCTGGGCCACAGTGGAGCACCACACAGGCTGCCAGTACAGCGACTGCGAAGTGTCGACGGTTCATGACGCGACCTCGACAAGGTCGACACCCTCGACGCGCCAGCGGTCACCGAGCCACGAGATCGCGAAGATGGCCTCCACCGTGCCGCCCTCCGACGTCTGCTCCCGCGTCCCGTCGGGCATCACCGTCGCCACCGCTCCTTGCTCGACCCGGAGATGCACCCGGAACCACTCGTCCTCCCGGATCTCGGTGCTGTCCGAGGCGATCACACGCATCGGGTCAGCCTCCGTCGAGTACCCGCCGTCGACCATCTGCTGCACCTCGTCGCGCGTGGAGGCGCACAACGAGCACCCCTCGCCCGACATCGCCATCAACGGTCTGGCATCGCCGCTGGAGAACGCGTAGTCGTACAACGCGATGAACTGCGTCCCGGCGGCGATCGCACCCTCCGGCGTCGGCTCGGACATCACAGCCGGCGGCGACGGGAACGCCATCGGCGTCGGCGTCGGGGGCGAACCAGCCGTCGGTGACGGAGTCGCCGTCACCGACGACGCCACCGGCCGCGGCTCGCCACCGGTGCACCCGCCGACCAGCACCAGCACCACCGCACCGACGACACCCCACCGCGCGCCGTACCGACGACGCCCCACCACCTGTCCAGCCACCCGTCCGCCCATGGGCCACGAACCTACAGATTCCGGACAGCCGCAGGCCCCGCGCCCACGATCTGTGGACAACCCGCCACAGCCACCCCGGTCGGGCTCCCGAGACCCGGTCCTGCACCAGCACCAGCCGCAGCGCACCGTCCACATCCCGGGACACAGGCCCGTCGAGACCGGGCCGAGAGGGCTCATCGGCGCGCTTGCGCCCTCTCGGCCCGGTCTCGACGAGGGCACGTCCCACGATCCGGACGGAGAAAGACCCGCTCGCGGCGCACTGTGCGGCGGTGGCGCAGCGCACCTCGTGGTGTCCGACGGCCGGGCCAACGGCGAGGCCCACGGCCTCGATGTGATGACGCCTGCCGGGCACGCGACACGCGTGGCAGGCATGACGCTGCGCTGTTCGGGTGAATGAAAGGGGCTGTTCGAGGCGTTGCCCCACCCCCTGGGATGATCCGTCTCGATCGGTCCATACGGCGGTCTCACCACCGGTAACTTCCTGCCGGCTGTTGTGCGCAGCGGCCTGGCGCGAGGTGGTCGCGTCATGGGTTGCCGGCGCCCGGGGGCGACGGTGGGCGTGAAGAGGTCGCGTTGCCCGGTCTTCTCCCCTCGTTCGGTGTGCCCGCGTCCTGGCGCCGCCGTGTGCCGCTGACGGGGCTCGTGGTCGCTGCCGCGCTGCTGGGCACCGGCCTCGTGCCGGCGCAGGGTGCGCCTGCCGCGCCCGTCGAGCCGCAGGCGCCCGAGCTGACGGCGCCGGTCGCCGGCGAGACGCTCACCGCGCCCGACGCGGTGAGCGCCGCGACCATCGCGCGGCTCGAGGGCGTCCCGGTCGAGGTGCTCGGGGAGCGCACCGCGACCGGCTCCGTGTTCGCCATGCCCGACGGCTCGTGGGCTGCCGGGCGCAGCAGCGGACCGGTGTGGGTGCGCACGGGCGGCGACGGTACGGCCGAGGACGACTGGGCGGCCGTCGACCCCACGCTCGAGGCGGCCGACGACGGGACGCTGCGGCCGGTCGCGCACGCGGCCGACGTGGTCGTGTCCGGCGCCGTGGCGGAGCCCGGCGGGCTCGTGGACGTCGTCACCCTCACCACCGAGGACGGCACGACGACGACGATCACGTGGGACGGGCCGCTGCCGGCGCCGCGTGTGGAGGGCGCGCGGGTCGTGTACGAGGACGTCCGGCCGAGCATCGACATGGTCATCGACGTCACGGTGACGGGCGTCGAGCAGTTCTTCGTGCTGCACGAGGCGCCGGCCGAGCCGGAGGAGCTCGCGCTGCCCGTGATGATCGACGTCGACGGCGGCGAGGCGGTGCAGCTCGAGGACGGCTCGCTGGAGATCCGTGGGCCCGAGGGTGAGGTGGCCGTGCGCGGCCCGCAGCCGATGATGTGGGACGCCACGGCCGACGCCGACCGGGTGCACCCCGTGACCGAGCCGTGGCAGCCGCTCGACGTCGACGTGCGCCGCACGCCGCCGGCCTGGCTCGTCGATGACGAGGTGAAGGACGCACCGGCGAAGGCGCCGAAGGGCGCCCCCGCCGACAAGGGACCGAAGGCGCCCGCACCCGCGGCCGACCTGCCGCACCTCGACGAGGACGCGCCCGAGGCACCGCAGCATCCCGTGATGGCCGACCAGGTCGAGGTGGAGCGCGTCGTGGAGGTCGCCGACGGGCTGGTGCGCATCGACCTGCAGCCGCAGGCCGAGTTCCTCACCGATCCCGCGACCGTCTACCCGGTGGTCGTGGACCCGGAGCTGGCGATCGACGGCGGGTTCGACACGTACGTCCAGTCGAACAGCTCCGCGAACCTGTCGACCAGCACCGAGCTGCTCATGGGCACGTGGAACGGCGGGAGCACGGTCGCCCGCAGCTTCGTCAACTTCGCGATCCCGCCGGTGCACGGCAAGAAGGTGCTGAACGCGCACCTCGTGATCTACGAGCACCACTCGTACTCCTGCCAGGCACGCAACTGGCAGGTGTGGGACACGACGCCGGCCGGTGCAGCCACGCGCTGGAACGCGCAGCCGGCGTGGATGGGGCACTACGGCACGTCGTCGGAGACGCGTGGCTACTCGGCGAGCTGCCCGGACGGGGACGTGCGCGCGGGCATCACGGGACTCGTGCAGCGGTGGGCGGACGCGCCGGGCGTGACGACGGTCGGGGTGGGGATCAAGGCGGAGAACGAGTCCGACTCCTACGCGTGGAAGAGGTTCTACTCCGCGGACTCCGGGGTCGGGCCGTGGGTGTGGGTGAACTACAACTCGGTGCCGAACACGCCGACCGGGCTCAACGTCTCGCCGCGCAGCGCGACCGCGTACGGCGGTGTGTACTGGACGAACACGCTCACGCCGCGCCTGTCGGCGACGGTCAGCGACCCCGACGGGGAGAACCTCGACTCGAACTTCTACCTGTTCCGCGGGGCGGGCACCCACGTCTGGGGCTGGGGGAACGGCCGCGCGTCGGGCTTCGTGACGAGCGGCGCGCAGGCCGTCAAGGACGTCCCGGCCGGCACGCTGGTGGACCAGGAGACGTACTTCTTCATGGTCGCGGGCAGCGACTGGAAGCACGAGGGGCCCGCGTCGGCGCGGTTCACGTTCGGTGTCGACACGATCGCCCCGACGGCCCCGGTCGTCTCCTCGACGGACTACCCGGACGACAACCAGTGGCGGCACGCGGCGGGCACGGCGGGGAAGTTCTCGATCGCGCCGTCGACGGCCGACGCCTCGATCGTCGAGTACCGGTGGGCGCTGGACAAGGTGCCCGACCCGAACCAGAAGGTCGCCGCCGTCGGCGGCACGACGCAGCAGCTCACGGTCACCCCGGCCACCGCGGGGCGGCACGTCCTGCAGGTCCAGGCCGTCGACCGGGCCGGGAACCTGTCGCCGGTGCGCAAGTACGCGTTCAACGTCGGGCTCGCGGGGATCGTGTCGCCGGACGAGGGGTCGCGCATCGTGCGGCGCGTGCCGATCCACGTCCAGGCGGCCGACGGGTACCGCCACGTCACGTACGAGTGGCGCCGGGGTCCGGACTCGACGGACGTGCGCGCGGTGCCGCTGGCGGACCTGACGACGTCGACGGGCCGGGCGTGGACCAGCACGTGGCAGGCGCTGCCGACGGGCAACGCGTACACGACGTGGGACGCCGGCGCGACGCTCGGCCACGAGGGTGGGCCGGTCCAGGTGCGGGCACGGGTGTCGAAGTCGGCCGACGGGTCGAGCCCGCAGGCGACGCAGTGGGTGACGCTCACGGTCGACCCCGACGCGGACGGGGCGGCGACGGCGGAGGTCGGTCCCGGCTCCGTCAACCTCCTGACCGGTGACCACACGCTGTCCGTCACCGACGTCGAGGAGTTCGGCCTGTCGATCGTGCGGACCGCGTCCTCGCGGGACACGCGCGCCGGCATCCAGCTGCACGGTGACCGGCTGCCGGAGGCGATGCGCGAGGGCCGGGTCGTCACGGACATCGGCCAGCACACCGCGACCGTCGCGGTCGACACCACGCGGTTCCACGCGGGCACGTCGTCGTTCAAGGTGGCGTCGAAGGGAGCCGCGGACTCGTACGCGTCGATCTACTCCGACACCGGCGCGATCGCGTCCAACAAGCTCGGGCTGCAGCCGGGGCGGACGTACCGGGTCTCCGCGTGGGTGTACGTGCCCGCCGCCACGGGCCTGAAGCCGGACTCCGCGCGTGGCCTGGGCATCAACGTGTTCTGGCGCGTCGGCACAGGTGCGTACAGCGAGCCCGCGGGGACGGCGGCGCGCACCCCGATGCCCACGAAGGTGGACCGGTGGGAGCGGGTCACGACGGACGTCACGATCCCCGTCGGCGCGACGGAGGCGTTCGCGCGCTTCTACAACGGCTTCGCGTCGACGTCGAAGCCCGTGTACTTCGACGACGTGTCCATCCGCGAGACGTGGTCGCCGTTCGGCAAGGAGTGGTCGCTCGGCACCGCCGACGAGTGGGCGGGCACCGCGTACACGCACGTCTCGCGCCCGTACGACGACGTCGCGGCGGTCCACCTGACCGGCGGCGGGCAGATCTGGTTCACGTCCGGCGACGGGCAGAAGTGGTTCCCCGAGCCGGGCGCCGAGACCCTGGCGCTCAAGCCCGAGGGCAACGGGTGGCGGCTCACCGAGATCGACGGCACGTACAGCCTGTTCACGCGGCCCGGGTCGTCGGGCGACTACTTCCTCAAGGAGACGTCGAGCGCCGTCGCCGCGACGGACGCCCAGCACGTCTACGAGACGTCGACGACGGGCCCCGGCCGGCTCGTCCGGATCATCGCGCCGCGCGAGCCGGGAGTGACCGGCTGTACGGCCGCGACGCCGCCTGCGGGGTGCAAGGTCATCGAGCTCGAGTACGCGACGACCACCACGGCCGTCGGCTCGTCGGTGGGGGACTTCACCGGTCAGGTGAAGGCGGTGCACCTGTGGTCGGCGGATCAGGGGGCCGCGAGTACCCGGACCGCGATCGCGTCGTACGCGTACGACACTGCCGGGCGCCTCGCGCAGGTGCACGACCCGCGCATCACACCGGCCCTCGTGACGACCTACGCGTACGACAGCAGCGGCCGCGTCACGGCGGTGACACCCGCCGGCAAGGGCGAGCAGCCGTACCGCTTCACGTACGGCCAGGGCGGTGCGCAGAAGACAGGGGCGGGCGACTGGATCGACGCGGGCGCCCGGTTGCTGGCGGTGACGCGTGCGAGCCTCGTGCAGGGCACAGTGAGCACGCTGGGGCCGGACAACACCACCACGGTCGTGTACGGCGTGCCGCTGACCCGCGGCGCGGGTGGCCCGTACGACATGGACGCCGCGGCCATCGAGACGTGGGCCCAGCAGGACGGTCCGACCGACGTCACGGCGGTGTTCCCACCGCAGGCGGTGCCGAGCGTGACGACGGCGACCGCGAGCCAGCCGGGCAAGAACGGTTACGGGGCAGCGACGGTGCACTACCTCAACGCGTCCGGGCTCGAGGTCAACACGGCGTCGCCGAACGCGGTGGACGGTCCCGTCGAGGGCCTGGTCGACACGGTCGAGTACGACGGCAAGGGCCGCGTCGTCCGCACGCTCGACGCAACCAACCGGCTCCTCGCGCTGGGTCGGCTCTCGGAGTCCGCGCAGCTCGGTGAGTGGGGCATCACGGGGACGTCGGCCGCGATTGCGCAGGTGCTCGACACCCGCACCTTCTACACCGCGGACGACCTCGCGGTCCACGCCACCCGGGGGCCCGCCCAGCAGCTGGCGGTGGGCAACGACCCGGACCAGAAGGTCACCGGCCACGCGGCTGTGCGCTATGCCCACGACGAGGGTCGTCCGGCGACCGTCGTCGCGGCGAAGCTGGTGACGCGCGAGCGTTCCGGGACGATCGCCCTGGGGGCCGACGTCCTCACGGCGGACTTCCTGGACAGTGCCCTGACGGCCTACGGGTACTCGCCGGTCGACCCGGCGGTGGCGCCGACGCACCCGTCGTCGGGCTGGGTCCATAAGCAGCCGACGAGCGTCACGGTCGACGCGGAGGGCCCTGAGCCGCTGCGTGCGACGACGGTGTATGACGACCGTGGCCGGCCCGTGCGGTCGTCGAAGCCCGGGTCGAACGGCGCTGATGCGGGCACGACCCTGTCCATCCTGTACACGGCGGGCGCCAACGCAACCGACGCGTCGTGCGGGAACCGTCCGGAGTGGGCCGGTCAGCCGTGCCTCACCCGGTACGCCGGGGCGGTCACGGGGCACATTGCGTCGCGCATGCCCGGCCAGCTCACGGAGAAGCGTGTCACGGAGTACAACCGGTTCGGCACCGCGACGCTGACGACGGAGACCGCGAACGGCGAGACCCGCCAGACGCGGACGACGGTGGACGCGGCGGACCGCGTCACGGCTGTCGAGATCTCCGGTAGCGCCGGTGCGGGTGCGGCGATCGGGCGGACGACCACGTCGTACGACCCGCAGACGGGTGACGTGACGCGCAACGCGTCCGTGAACGCCTCGGGGGACGTGGTCGCGGCCGTGAGCAAGGAGTACGACTCGTTCGGGCGGCTCGTGCGCTACACCGACGCCCATGGCAGCTGGACCGCCACGCAGTACGACCGGTACGGGCAGCCCGTGAAGGTGACCGACTCGATCGGCACCACCCGGACGTACGAGTACGACCGCGACGTCGAACCGCGTGGGTACGTCACGCTGATGACCGACTCGGTCGCCGGAGAAGTACGACCGGTGTGGGGGCCGGACGGGCAGCTGAAGCACCAGTACCTGCCCGGTGGCGTCGCCATGTCGGTGAAGTACGACGCAGCCCGGGTGCCTGTCGCGCGGACGTACACCGACGCGCATGGCGTGGTGATCTGGCGTGACTCCGTGGTGGAGAACCACCGGGGTCAGTGGGTCCAGCACACCTCCTGGACCGGGGAGCGCACGTACGAGTACGACCGGTACGCGCGTCTGGTCGGGGTCGAGGAGGCGGCGTTCGCGGGGGCGGAGTGCACGACCCGGCGGTACGGGTACGACCAGCGCTCGAACCGGGTGTCGTTCGCGACCGCGACCGGGGAATGGCACGAGCCCTGCCCCGGCGCGGACGTTGCTGCCACGACGACGTCGACGTACGACTCGGCGAGCCGGTTGGTGTCGACGTCGGGTGGCAACGGGGATGCGTGGCGGTACGACGCGTTCGGTCGCACGACGGCCATGCCGACGGCGGACGGTGCGGCGGTCGCGGCCACGTCGTACTTCGTGAACGACCTGGTCGCGTCCCAGGAGGTGCCGGGGGTCGAGAAGGCTGCCTGGACGTTGGACCCGTTGCAGCGGTTCTCGACGCAGGAGTCGTTCGCGTGGGTGAGCGGGGCGTGGGCGGGCTCGACCGAGCAGGTGATCCATTACGACGGTGACGGTGATGAGCCGGGCTGGATCGTGCAGGACGCGACGCGGCCGGACGAGGTGACGCGGTGGGTCGAGGGCGCTGACGGGCAGGTCGCGGTGCAGACCTCGGCGACCGGGGATCAGGTGCTGCAGCTGGTGGATCTGCACGGGGACGTGGTCGGCACGGTGCCGATCGATGACGGGGCGCCGTTGCCGTCGTGGCAGGAGCTGTCGTACGTGTCGTACGACGAGTTCGGTAACCCGCAGCCGTTGAGTGGTGGCGAGTCGGCGAACGCGCCGCCGCGGTATGGGTGGTTGGGGGCGGCGCAGCGCTCGGCGGACACCCCGGCGGGTGTGGTCCTGATGGGGGTGCGGCTGTACCACCCGGGTGTCGGGCGGTTCTTGCAGGTCGATCCGGTGGCCGGTGGAAGTGCGAACGCGTACGACTACTGCAACGCGGACCCGGTGAACTGCACGGACCTGAGCGGCACGATCGCCTGGGGAAGGGTCCTGGGTGTCGTGGCCACGGTCGGGGAGATCGCGTCATGGATCCCTGGTCCGGTGGGGGCTGCTGCTGCCGGTGTGTCGGCGGTGGCGTATGCCGCCAGTGGCAACAAGGGCAAGGCCCTGGAGATGGGCCTCACCGCGGCGGCGCAGCTGGTCGGTGCGGGCGTCGGGGTGCGTGCGGGGTTCAGGGTCGCGTCGGTCGCGGCGAAGGCGGGTCAGCGCGCGCAGCGCGCTGCCGCGGCGGTCGGACGTGCGGCGGGGCGTGCTTGTTCGTTCGTGGCGGGCACGTTGGTGCGGATGGCCGATGGGTCGCTGACACCGATCGAGGATCTGCAGGTCGGCGACCCGGTCCTGGCCGGTGACCCGGACACGGGTGCGACATCGGCGCAGGTCGTGATCAGCCCGTTGACCTCGACCGGTGACAAGCGCCTGATCGCGTTGCGCTTCGACGGGGACCTCGAAGCGGTCGTCGCGACGGACAATCACCCGTACTGGGTGCAGGATGCTGGTTGGGTCGCCGCCGGTGACCTGGTCGTCGGGGACAGCGCCCTGGACTCTGACGGCCGTGAGCGCGTCCTGGTCGAGACCACTGACCTGGGTGTGTTCGTCGACCAGACGGTGCACAACCTGCACGTGTCCGGCGTGCATACCTACTACGTCACCGCCGCACCTGACCAGGCCGATCAACTCGTCCACAACGCGACAGCGTGTCCACTGCCGCAGGTGACGCTCAATCGTCTGAGGGGGAAGAAGGCCGAGGCTGATGTCGAAAGAGTGCTGCGTTCGTCTCCCGCAGTCTCAAAGGTGCGGACGCAGGTGTATTATCGGACACCGATTGGTAGACGATACGTAGACATCGAGTTTTCTGCCGGCGGCAGGAGATTTATCGTAGAGGTCAAGTCGGGAGGCGCGCGGTACGGTCCGGTGCAGCGCGCCAAAGACGCGTACATCGCAAGACGGCTTGGTGCGAGTAGGATATTGGTGAGGATGTAGCCGAATGTGCGTTGATGTCGGTCATTCCCTCAACCCGAGGGCAGCTAGAAAAGTTGTGATGCGCGCCGTCGATCGCTTCTCAGAAAGCCTCGGAGGAAAGCGTCTGCGGGGGCGTCGCGCGGGGTGGGGCTTTCCGTACACCGAGGACAGTGTGATCGCCTTGTGGGCACAGTTCGAGGGCTGGGAACGCGCCTACAGACTCGTCGGAGCGCCATCGCATACAGCCGTCCGCTTCGAGGCCGGCGGGGGGGCTGTGGGGCCCGAGATGTACGAGCGTGCTTCTTCTCGGGGTGCCACGGTTACCATCGGGGAAGCGGTGGGGGCGGAGGTCTGGTCAAGATTGACGGACCGATCGTGGGCAGTACTGGGCCAATGCTTGACTGAAACAGAAATCAACCGCGCTGTCGTCGAGGTGGGTCTCGACCTTCGGGTAGAAGAGCATGACGCCTTCCTTCCGTTAGTGCTGCAGGCGGATGTGGATGAATGGTGTCTGGCTCTTGCCGACGCATTTCCTGCCATGATGGCAGAGGCGGATGTTCTCGCGCGTCGTGCTTCTCTCTAGTGGCGCGCGTAGGGGTCTGCTGCACGGACAGGTGACACCTCATCTGTGGTGCTGGCAGGCGCTGCTGAGAGGATGTCGAACGTGCCTAGACCGCATCCGAAGGCGTTCGGCGAGGACGTCGTTGCCGTGGCTCGCCGCGGGGACGCTTCGATCAAGCGGCTCTTCGCGGTTCGTGGTGACGTCGGGGCCTGGACGTGTCGGTGAGACGTTGAAGGCTCGTGGCCTGCTGGGATGGGTGTTTGTCGAAGCACAACATCTCAGCAAGGACCACGAGCCGTGATCGAGCCTACGGGCTCGCGGCGTGATGCCGCGAGCGTGATCTTCAACCTGCCTGACTACCGCGTGATCGAGGCGGGCGACCTGCCCCGGGGGGCTCGTCGTGTGGTCGTGGAGTCCACGGCGCCGCCGGGGTGTCCGACCTGCGGGGTGATCGCTACGCGTGTTCATGCCCGCCGCGCGCAGGTTGTGCGTGACGTGCCGGTGGCGGGGCGGGTGCAGGTGGTGTGGGCCAAGCAGCGGTGGGTCTGCGCCGAGGCCGGGTGCGTGCGGGGCACGTTCTGGCAGTCCACGCTCCAGGTCCCGCCCCGGGCGCGGTCCACGGCTCGGCTCAAGGACGCGCTGGTCGCCGCGGTGATCGACTCGGGTCGCTCGGCGCGGGAGGCAGCGGCCGCGCACGGGTGTCCTGGTGGCTGGTCCAGTGCGCGATCAGCGCCGTGGTCCGGACACTGAGCGACGTCGATGAGGTGGTGGTGCGCCGGCTCGGGGTCGATGAGCACCGGTACCGCTCGGTGCGCTGGTTCCGTGACGAGCAGGGGTCCTGGCGCAGGTTCGAGCCGTGGATGACCACGTTCGTGGACCTGGACACCGGCGCGGTCCTGGGCGTGGTCGACGGGCGCGACAGCCTCGGCGTCGGCACCTGGTTGGCTGCGCGCAGCACGACCTGGCGCGAGCGGGTCGAGGTCGTGGCGATCGACCCGTCGGCGGCGTTCCGCAAGGCGATCGCGACCCACCTGCCGACCGCCGCGGTCAGCGTCGACGCGTTCCACCTGGTCCAGCTCGCCAACCAGGCCCTGACCGCGGTCAGGCAGCGTCGCGCCCGGCAGGTCCACGACCGCCGCGGCCGAGCCTGCGACCCGGCGTGGGCGAACCGGCGGCTGCTGCTGCGCGCGGCGAACACCCTCTCGGCGCGGGCCTGGGCCCGTCTGGAGCACGTGTTCGCCGTCGATGACCCCAGCGGGCAGCTGGAATGGGCCTGGGCGGTCAAGGCGCACGTGCGCATGCTGCTGGCGTCCACGTGCGTGACGTGCTGCGGGCCGGGTCGTGCGCTGTGCGCCCCGCGGACCGGGTCGTGCGGGCCGTTGCGGCGGGACTCGCGGCCACGTTCGCGCTGAACATCGCAGCCCAGCCCTGGCGCGCCATCCCTGCGGGTGCGTGCTCGGCGCTCCTTGCCGTCGGAGCCGTCACCGGATGGTGCCCGACCGGCCTCCTGCGGCGTCGGGTGAACAGGTCGCGACCAACGACCTCGGGCACGCCGACGCGCGACGGACGATCGACCCGACCTGATCCTCGCGACCACCAGGAGCCGCACCATGTCCAGCACCGACGCCGACACGCAGCGTCGCATCCTGCACCGACTGCGCCGCGCCCGCGGGCAGCTCGACGCCGTCATCGCCGCCGTCGAGCAGGAGAAGCCGTGCCGCGACGTCGTCACGCAGCTCGCGACCGTGTCCAGCGCGCTCGACCGCGCGGGCTTCCAGATCGTCTCGACCGCCATGAAGGACTGCTTGGCCGACCCGGACACCGCCCGTGACGAGGGCGGCATCACCACGGAGGAGCTCGAGAAGCTCTCTCTCATGCTCGCCTGAGCACCACCACGCACCGAGGAGAACCACCATGTGATGCCCCGTCACCTGTTCGACCTGCGGCAGGACCACCTGGTCCGGGTGCGGGCAGCACGTCGATGACGTCATGCGCGGCGTGCCGACGTCGCAGCGCTGCCCCGGCCACGCTGCCGAGCCGACCACCAGGGCGTTCGGTGGCTTCCTCGCCCGCCTCCTCCGCCGCTGACCCCTGCCCCGCTCACCCCACGCCGAGCTCGGACTTTGGCGGCTTCTGAACGCTCAGAAGCCGCCGAAGTCCGAGCTCGGCCGAGGATGTGGGCCGAGAAGGGGAGGGGTGGGTCACCGGGCTACGCCCAGGTCCTCCGCGTCGACGATGGTGTAGGCGTAGCCCTGCTCCGCCAGGAACCGCTGCCGGTGGGCGGCGAACTCCTGGTCGACGGTGTCGCGTGCGACGACCGTGTAGAAGTGCGCGGTCTTGCCGTCGGCCTTGGGGCGCATGATGCGGCCGAGCCGCTGCGCCTCCTCCTGGCGCGACCCGAACGACCCGGACACCTGGATCGCGACCGACGCCTCCGGCAGGTCGATCGAGAAGTTCGCGACCTTCGACACGACGAGCGTCGTGATCTGGCCCGTGCGGAACGCGTCGAACAGGCGCTGCCGCTCGCGCACGGTCGTCTCGCCGGTGATGAGGTCGGCCCCCAGGTGCTCGGCCAGGTCGTGCAGCTGGTCGAGGTACTGGCCGATGACGAGGGTCTGCTCACCGGCGTGCTTCGCGACGAGCGCGTCGACGACGCGGTTCTTGCCCGCCGCCGTGGCCGCCAGGCGGTACCTGTCCTCGGGCTCGGCGGTCGCGTACGTCATGCGCTCGTGGTCCGGCAGCGTCAGGCGCACCTCGACGCACTCGGCGGGCGCGATGTACCCCTGCGACTCGATGTCCTTCCACGGTGCGTCGAACCGCTTGGGACCGATGAGCGAGAACACCTCGTCCTCGCGCCCGTCCTCGCGCACGAGCGTCGCGGTCAGGCCCAGCCGCCGCCGGGCCTGCAGGTCGGCGGTCATGCGGAAGATCGGCGCGGGCAGCAGGTGCACCTCGTCGTAGACGATGAGGCCCCAGTCGCGCGCGTCGAGCAGCTCGAGGTGCGTGTACACGCCCTTCCGCTTGGTCGTCAGCACCTGGTACGTCGCGATGGTGACGGGCCGCACCTCCTTGCGCGTGCCGGAGTACTCACCGATCTCGTCCTCGGTCAAGGACGTGCGCCGCACGAGCTCGTCGCGCCACTGCCGCGCCGACACGGTGTTGGTCACCAGGATCAGGGTCGTCGTCGAGGACCGCGCCATCGCCCCGGCGCCGACGAGCGTCTTGCCCGCCCCGCAGGGCAGCACGACGACGCCCGACCCGCCGTGGAAGAACCCGTCGACGGCCTGCTGCTGGTAGGGCCGCAGCGCCCAGCCGTCCTGCTCCAGGTCGATCTGGTGGGCCTCGCCGTCGACGTACCCCGCGAGGTCCTCGGCCGGCCACCCGAGCTTGACGAGCACCTGCTTGAGGTGCCCGCGCTCCGAGGGGTGCACGACGACGTCGGTGGCGTCGATGCGCGCACCGAGCAGCCCGGCGGTGCGCTTGGAGCGTGTGACCTCGGCCAGCACGGCGGGGTCGAGCGCGTGCAGCACGAGGCCGTGCACCGGGTCCTGGACGAGCTGCAGCCGCCCGTAGCGCGCCATGGTCTCGGCGACGTCGACGAGCAGCGCGTGCGGCACCGGGTAGCGGCTGTACTCGAGGAGGGTGTCGACGACCTGCTCGGCGTCGTGGCCCGCGGCGCGCGCGTTCCACAGGCCCAGCGGCGTCAGCCGGTAGGTGTGGACGTGCTCGGGGGCGCGCTCGAGCTCGGCGAACGGGGCGATGGCGCGTCGGCACGCGTCGGCCTGGTCGTGGTCGACCTCCAGCAGGAGGGTCTTGTCGGACTGGACGATCAGCGGGCCGTCGGGCACTCGGTTCTCCTGGGGGTCGGGGTCGGGGAGGGGTGGCGGGCGGGTCAGCGGGCGGGTCGGTCGGTCGCGTCGTCGACGGGCGTGACGTCGGCGATGCGGTGGACGGCGACGGTGAGCTCGGCCTCGCGTCGCGGGTCGAGCGCGCGCAACCGGCCGCTCTCGACCTTCAGCGGCCGCACGAGCCGGCGCTCGGCACGCCCGTCGGGTCCGACGATCTCGACCCACACCGACGCCCGCGCCTGCACGGCCTCACGCAGCACCACCAACACGTCGCCGGGCTCCGATGTTCCGGCTGCCGGACTCCCGGCGCCGCCACCTCGTGGTTCGGCGGCTTCTGCACCCTCGGAAGCCGCCGAACCACGAGTTCGGCGGGAGGGGGACGGGGGTGTCGGGTGGGGGGTGGGGGGTGGGGTGGTAGTCGGGGGTGGGGTGGTGGGGGGTGGGGTGGGGCGGCGGAGGGTGGCGACGACGGAGGCGGCCCGGTCCGCCGCGGGGCGCTCGTGGACCGGGGTGGGCCTGCGGGTGCGTGCGCGGACCCGCCGCTCGGGGGCGGAGGCGTGCACGACGACGCCGCGGGCGTCCTCGGCGACGGGCGCCAGACCGCGGGCACGCAGCGCGTCGAGCAGCTCGGACGGGGACGCGTCGGCGACGAGCACGGTCGGCGCGAGCAGCCGCGGGCGCAGGGCCGCGAGGCGCGGGTCGTCGGCCAGCCCGGCCAGCAGCGCGGGGTCGTCGGCGCGCACGTACGACGACGCGGCACCGGCCCGGACCCGGCCGTGACGGCGCGCGACGTCCCGCACCAGGTACTCGAGCGGCTGCGGGACGCGACCGCGCGCCGCGGCGGACAGCCGCGCCAGCAGGTCGTCCGCCGTCGTGCCCGCGTCGAGCGCGCGCAGCACCGAGTCGGCCGTGAACCGGACGGTCACGGCGCCGCCGCGCGACTCGACGTCCGCCGCGAGGTCCAGCAGCTCCTCGAGGTCCTCGCCCGGGCGGCCCGGGACGATGCCCGTGAGGTCGCCCTGCAGCAGGATCTCGTCGACGGGCGCGGGCAGGTCTCCCGCCAGGGCCGTCGCGGTGTCGGACCCGGCCAGCAGCGCGCGCCCGGCGGACGTCAGCGCACCCGCGCCCACCACCCCGAGGCGTGCGGCGTCGGCGAGCACCGCGTCGACGGCGGACAGCGGCGGCACCGACCGTGGCGTGCGCCAGCGCAGCGCGTCGTGGACGTCCTCGGCCGTGACGGCCGCGCCGACGGGCGCGGACGCGAGCACGTCGAGCACCGCGCGCCGCAGCCGCGGCACCCACGGGCGCGTCAGCTCGGGGTCGAGGGCCGCGCGCAGCGCACCGCGCTCGTCGCGCCCGCCGACGAGCCACGGGGTGCGGGCCGACGCGAACCACGCGCGTGCGAGCGTCGCCCACCGCTGCGGCAGGTCCTGCGCGGCCCACACGTCGGCCTCGAGGGTGGGGACGAACGACGGGCTCTCCTCGCCGTCGTCCGCGAGCAGCCCGGCGGACGCCGCGGTCTCGACGAGCCACGCGGTGTGCGCGTCGTCGGTGTCGAGACCCTGCGCCGTGCGTCGCAGGTCGCGGGCACCCAGGCCGCCGGCGCGCAGCACACCGGGCGGGGACTGGTCCCAGCGCGTCAGGAGCTGGCGCACCAGCCGCACGGTGTGCTCGGCCGCACCGGCGGACTCGGCCGCGACCAGGGCCGCGTCGCGCACGGGCGCGTCGCCGAACGTCGGCGCGAGCGCAGGGGAGCGGTGCGTGCGGCCGCCGCGCAGCGCGAGCGCGACGTGCCGCGGCAGCAGGACGTGCCGGCCGTCGCCGCGAACCAGCAGCCCGTGCGCGAGCAGCCACGTCACCGCGTCGGCCGCGGCGGTGCCCGGCGGCGGCGAGAGCCCCACGGGCGGGCCCCACGTGAGCGCGTCGAGCACCTGGGCGGCGCCGGCGGGTCCGTCGGCGAGCAGCGCGGCGGGGTCGTCCGGTGCCGGTGGGTCCTCCGGTGCGGGCGGGTCGTCGGCCCCGACAGGGGAGAGCCCGGCGGTCGAGGCGCCGAGGGCGTCGCCGAGGCCCGGTGCGGCGTGCAGCGCACCGTCGTCGTCGGACCACAGCAGCGCGAGCGCGACCGCGTCGTCGACCGCCCGGTCCACCGTCGCGTCGTCGCCGGGCCCCGCGCCCACGGACGCCCGGACGTCGGCGCGCGACGGCGCGGCCGCCCGCGGGTCCGCCGTCAGCACCACGACCGCCTCGAGCACCTGCAGCACCAGGGCGTCCACCCAGGTCAGCGCGCGGTCCAGGCTCGAGCGGCTCGTCGCGCGGGCCGCGAGCGACGCGAGCGTCGCGGGGTGCGGCGTGGCCAGGTCGGGACGGCGCACGAGCAGCGCGACGAGCTCGTCGTCGCTGCGTGCGCGCAGGTACCCGGTGAACGTGGCCATCCGCACCACGATACGTGCGCGGCCTCGCCTACGCGGCGTCGCCCACAGCCTCCAGGGCGGCGCGCGCACGTCGGTCGATGAGCTCGGCGACCGTGGACACGTCGATCCCGTTCCCGGTGACCCGGGGCAGCGCGGCGCGGACGCGCGTCGCGACGGACGCGACCGTCCGGGTGACGACCCGCGGGTCCACTCCCCAGGTGGACGCCTCCCGGACGAGGTGGCCGGCCGTGAGGTGGCGCAGCCGTCCCTGCCCGTCGAGGCAGTGGCCGAAGCTCTGGTAGACGTCGTTCAGCAGGTACACAGGCGCCACGTCGTACAGCGGCGCCATCGAGAAGGTCGCGGCGGCGTCGATCGTCAAGGAGTAGTTCTTGGAGTGCGCGTCACCGTTGCCGACGACGAGGTTGAACGTCACCTGCGCGAGCAGGTCGGCGACGAAGGCGGCGGGGTCGACGGCCTCGGCGGCGGCCTGCGTGGCGACGCGGCGCAGGCGGTGCTCGCCGGTGCTCGACTCGTACTTGTCGCGGGACGCGACGCCGAGGGCCTGCGTGAGGTCCTCCTGGTGCGTGCGCCGTCCCTCGCTGCGGTCGAACCGTTCGACGACCAGGGCGAGGCGCCCGTCGAAGGTCGCGAGCTCGGCGTGGGCGGCGGGGAGCCCCGCCTCCCGGGCCACGCGCAGGGTCCAGTCCTCCCACCGCACCAGGTCCGCCGGGCCGGTGCCGGTGACCGGCTCGGGCTTGACGAGGTGGGTGGACATCGCCCCGCGGCCGGGCCACGCCCATCCCGTGGGCGTGCGGGTGAGCAGGACCTTGGACTGCACACCGCCCAGCGAGGCGCTGACGACCTCACCCTCCGGGGGGTCCAGGGTGGGCAGGCTCGCCACGACGCGGTCGACGTCGTCGGCGTCGAGCGGGACGAGGCGGCCGTCGCCGGGCGGGCTGTCCTCGTCCGTGAGCTGGATCGCACCTGCGCACTCGCGCCCGATCCGTCGCAGCAGGCCGAACGTGTCGCCGGGGCGGACGCCGTGCTCGCGCTCGAGCGCGCCGCGCACCGCACCCTCGGGCAGGAGGTTGTCGAGGAACCGCTCGAGGTGGTCGCCCTGCACGCGCTCGTCGGTCAGGGGCAGGCACAGCGACACCGGGCGGGCTCCGACGCCGTAGGTGTCGAGCAGGCTCGACGCGTACCGCAGCCGGAGCCGGCCGTTGCGGAGCTGCTCGAGCTCGCCGACGTGCGCACCGCGCAGCCACACGTGCAGCAGGCCGCTCACGTCGTGACCGTGATGCGGGAGCCCCGGGGGACGACGACGAGCTCGTAGCCGCAGGCTGCGAGCGCGTCGAGCAGGGTGTCGGTGGCTGCGGCGTTCCCGCGCTCCATCCGGGAGACGGTGGGGCGCGACGAGCCGATGGCGCGCGCCAGCTCCTCCTGGGTGAGGTGCCGGTCGCCGCGTGCGCCGCGCAGGGCGGTCGCGAGCGCGGGCAGGCTGCGCGCGCGGTAGAAGCGGCGACTCACGGATGATTCATCTGCGCCACGTGACATGGATGAATCATAGATGAGTCATCCACGCTGCCATGCGAGATGCATCATATCTGATGCACATCTGACGCACGCTGCCGGTGTCCGGCGTCAGCAGCCCCGGGTCGTCAGCGCCTTCGTCCACCCGGCGGCCTGCCACGCGTAGCGCATGGCCCAGCGGTCGAGGCCGATGGGCTCGCGGCGGGCGACGACCTGCACGCCGTCGTCGACGCACCGCTCGACGAGCAGCCGGGCGCGCAGCAGGTTCGGTGCGGCCGTCACGACCGTGGCCGTCGTCCAGCCGTGGGCCCGCAGCTCGTCGCGGATCCAGCGGGCCTCGCCGCGCGTCGTGAACGGGTCGGGGCGGGCGCAGCGGACGACGAGGTCGCCGGGGTCCTCGCACAGCGGAACGTGGTCGTCGGCGTCCACCGACACGAGGATCGCGCCGGCGCGCCCGGACTCGACGAGCTCGCGCGCCCACGCGACGCGCCACGGCTGGGGCGGGCCGAGGACGACGACCACGTCGGCGGTGCCCGGCGGCGCCTGCGGTGGTGCCACGAGCAGCGGGACCCCGGCCAGCGCGACGGCGAGGAGGGCGACGACGACCCCGGCCGCCGCGCGCACCACGCGCCGCCGGTGCGGGTGCGGGGGCACCCGGCGTGCGGCCGCGGGCGCCGGCGGGCGGCTCGTCGCCTCGGCCTGCGTCACGGCTGGGGGTCGCCGTCGTCCCCGCCGGGTGCCGGCTCCTCGGGTGCCGGCGTCCCGCTGCCGGGGGGTGGTGACGTGTCGGGCGTCGGCGACGGCGTGCTCGGTGTGGTGGGGGTCGTGCCCGGTCCGGGGGTGGGGGTCGACGGCGGGTTCGACGTGGTGGGCGGCGGGGCGACCGGGCCGCCGCCTCCGGCCGGCGGGGCCACCGGGCCCGGAGGTGCGCCGGGGTCGCCGGCCGGCGCGTCGGGGGCCGTGCCGCCCTGCGGCGTCCCGGTGCCCGGTGTCGTCCCGCTGCCCGGGGTCGGGCCGCCGGCCTGGGCGGCCGCCCACTGCTGCTGGCTCTGCTGGACCGCGGCGGCCAGCTCGCGCACGTACTGCAGGTGCCTGGCGGCCTGGTCGGCCAGGCTGCGCGCGTCGTCGGTGTCCACGGGCTCCCAGGCGCCGCCGAGCCACGAGCTCACGGTGTCGAGGCCGGTCCGCAGGTCGTCGCGCACGGCGGGGTCGGGGACCTGACCGTCGGTCGTGGCCCACAGCTCGTCGGCGGCCTCGACCTCCGTGATGAGGTCGTGCAGCGCGCCGTCGAGCCTCGCCAGGGCGGAGCGCGAGACCTGGCCGACGGGGACGACGGTGCGCTTCGGGGACGTCGAGGGGGTCGACGTCGCCGTCGGGGCGGCGACGGGGCCGGGCGCGTGACGGTCGCCGAGCGCGACGGCCGCACCGCCGAGTGCGACGACCAGCGCGGCGGCCCCGGCGACCGCCGCGATGCGGACGCGGCGAGGACGGCGCGGAGCGCCGCCGGCAGCGGGCGCGGTGTCGGTGCCGACGGTGGGCCACGAGTGCGTCGGGGTGGGCCCCGAGCCGGGCGGGGGTGCCGACGGGGGCCCTCCGCTGCCGTCGCCCGGGGTGCTGTTCATCCGTCCAGGATAGGGATGCGCGGCGCGGTGGGTGCGTCCGAACGGGTGAACTCCGGGCCGGGTCCGGCGTCGGCGTTCCCGGCATTTCCGGCGCATTTGTCGACGTTCTGTGCACGTGCCGCTCCGCGGCGTTCCGGGCCCGGTCGGGGCGCGGACCCGCCCTCTATCCTTCGTCCGTGTCCCGTTCTGCCGTCCCTGCCCGCGAGCGCTCGCGCTCGCGCCGCGCGCTCGTCCTCGTCCTCGTCCTCGTGCTCGCACTCGGTGCCGGCGGGCTCGCGGCCACCTGGGGCGTGCAGAAGTACCTGGCCGCGCAGGTCGAGCGGCTCGGCGACCCGTTCGCGGGGATCCCCGACCGGCCCACGGCGCGGGCGACGGACGACGGCGACGAGGTCGTCGACCACGGGGCGATGAACATCCTCGTCCTCGGGTCGGACTCGCGGATCTCGGCCGGTGACCCGACGCAGTGGCAGTACGGCGCGCAGCGCACCGACACGATCATGCTGGTGCACCTGCCGGCCGCCCGGGACGCCGCGTACCTCATGTCGATCCCGCGTGACTCGTGGGTCCCGGTGCCGGGCTACGGCGAGCAGAAGATCAACGCGGCGTTCGCGTTCGGTGGGCCGACGCTGCTGATCCAGACGATCGAGCAGCTCACGGACGTGCGGGTCGACCACTTCGTCGTCACCGACTTCGACTCGTTCGTGCGGATCACCGACGCGCTCGGCGGTGTGCGCATGACGTTGACGAAGGACCTGAAGGTGGGCGACACGGTGGTCCCGGCGGGCAAGCAGCAGCTGCTCACCGGTGAGCAGGCGCTGCGCTTCGTGCGCGAGCGCAAGTCCCTGGCACGCGGCGACTTCGACCGGGTGCAGCACCAGCAGGCGTGGGTGCGCTCGATCGTCGCGAAGATGCGCAACGACGGCACGCTGCACAACCCGGTGACGTCCGCCCGGTTCCTCGACGTGGTCAGCAGGTCGGTGGCGACCGACGACGGCCTGGACGAGGCGGTGATGCGGGACCTGCAGGACCGGGCGAAGGACCTCGGCTCGACGGACATGAGGTTCTTCACGGTGCCGTTCGAGGGCACGGGTCGTAGCCCCGACGGGGCGCAGAGCGTCGTGGTGCTCGACAAGCCCGCCCTCGCCGAGCTCATGGCGGCGGTCGCGGACGACACCCTCGGGGCGTACGTCGCGGCGCACGAGGCCGAGCTCGACATGCTGCCGCCGGTGGTCGAGTGACGCCTCTCGTGCGTCGCGCGGCGGCGGTGCTCGCGCTGCTGGCGCTGACGCTGCTCGCGGCGTGCACGACGCCCCCGCCGGCCGAGCCGCGGCCGACGGTGACGTACGTGCTGCCGGTGCCGTCGACGTCCGCGGCGCCCACGCCCACGCCCACCCCCGAACCCGTCGACCCCCTGGGCGACGGTGCGGTGAACGCGCTGCTGATCGGCACGGACTCCCGCACGGCCGGGGACCTCACGGGCAACGCGGACACGATCCTGCTGGTGCACGTGCCGGCCGACCGGCAGCAGGTCTACCTGGTCTCGTTCACGCGCGACATGTGGGTGACGATCCCCGGACTCGGCGAGGGCAAGATCAACTCGGCGTTCTCCCGCGGCGGGACGCAGACCCTCGTGGACACGGTGTCCGGGATGCTCGGCGGGGTCGACGTGGACTTCACGGTGCAGACGACGTTCGACGGGTTCATCGCGCTGACCCGGGTGCTCGACGGCTTCGAGGTGGACAACAAGCACCGCTCGACGGTCACGGTGCAGAGCACGGGCCGTGTCGTCGACTTCCCCGAGGGGCGGATCACGCTGTCCGGCACGGACGGTCTCATCTACGTGCGCGAGCGCAAGCGGCTGCCGTGGGGCGACCTGGACCGCACGGAGCGCCAGCGGGCCGCGCTGATCGGCATGATGGACAAGGTCGCCGAGGTCGCCGACGACCCGGTGCGGCTGGCCGAGGTGCTGGGGTACGTGGTCGGCAACGTGAAGATCACCGGCGCGCTGGCGCCCGGCGACGTGGTGTCGCTCGTGCCTCTGCTGAAGGACCTCACGCGTGACGACGTCGTGGGTCTCATGGTGCCGATCACCGGTTTCGGCAGCGTCGACGGCGCGTCGGTCAACGTCGTCGACGCCGAGCGCACCGCGGCGCTGGGGCAGGCGCTGCGGGACGACGACATGGCCGGGTACGTCGCGACGTACGGCACCGACTACGCGCCGTAGGCCGCGGACGGCGCCGACCGGGCACGAACGTCGAGCGCCGAAACGCCGGGTGCGGGAAACGCGCCTGACCCGATTCAGGGAACGCGTCACTGTCCGTTCTCTCCCGAATGGTCCGCACTGACACGGGTGAACCCTGTCACGCTCCCCGGGAAGTCTCCTGGACGCCCGTTAAGGTCGCTCTTCGGAAACGCCATTCCCGTGCCTGTCCGGCCGCGGCGTGGGTGGGGGAGGAAACCAGTGGACGTCGGAGCGTGGCGCCGTGCCGTGTGGCACCTGCGGCACGGTGGACCCTCCGCGCTGCGCACCCACCTGGCGCGGTCGCGCGCCGGCCGTCCTGCTCCCCGCGGGGTCCAGGCTCGCGCCGACAGGCGCGGGCGGCTGACGTACCCGGCGTGGCCGGTCCCGGCAGCCCCGCAGCGGCGTGCCGAGCTGCGAGTGGCGGTCGTGCTCGACGACTTCTCCCGGCTGGCGCTGTCGTACGAGTGGTCGCAGGTGGAGGTCACGCCCGCGGACTGGCGGCGTCGGCTCGACGCGGAGCCCGTGGACCTGCTGTTCGTCGAGTCGGCGTGGGCGGGCAACGGGGGTGCGTGGCGCTACCACCTGACCGGGACGAGCGGGCCGCGGCCGGCGTTCGTCGAGCTGGTGGCGTGGTGCCGTGAGCGCGGGATCCCCACGGTGTTCTGGAACAAGGAGGACCCGGTCCACCACGAGGACTTCCTCGACGCCGCCCGGCTGTTCGACCACGTGTGGACGACGGACGGCGACCTGCTGGGCCGGTACCAGGACGAGCTGGGGCACGACCGGGTGGGGGTGCTGCCGTTCGCCGCGCAGTCTGCGATCCACAACCCCGTGCGCCCTGGCCCGGGGCGCGCGGAGCGGGACGTCGCGTTCGCCGGCATGTGGTTCTCGCACCGGCACCCGGAGCGGCGCGAGCAGCTGGAGCTGCTGCTGGGCGGCGCGCTCGACGCGTCGTCGCGCATGGACACGGGTCTCGAGATCTACTCCCGGCAGCTCGGGGGCGACGAGCGCTACCAGTTCCCCGCGCCGTTCGACGCGCGGGTCGTCGGGTCGCTCGACTACGCGTCGATGCTGACGGCGTACCGCGCGCACAAGGTCTTCCTCAACGTGAACACGGTCGTCGGGTCGCCGACGATGTGCGCGCGACGGATCTTCGAGATCACGGCCGCCGGCACGCCGGTGGTGTCGACGCCGAGCCCGGCGATCGACGCGGTGTTCCCGCGCGACGAGGTCGCCCAGGTGGCCGACCGGCGCGAGGCGGAGCTGACGCTGCGGGCGCTGGTGCGCAACCCCGAGCTGCGGGACCGGCAGGTGCACCGCGCGCAGCGGCGCATCTGGGCGGGCCACACGTACGCGCACCGCGTGGACGACGTGCTGGGCGCCGCCGGGCTCACGTCGCACCTGGTGACCCGCGAGCGGCCGGCGGTCAGCGCGCTGGTCTCCACGAACCGGCCGCACCAGCTCGCGCACGTGCTCTCGACGATGGGCGCGCAGCGCGGCGTGGACGTGCAGCTCGCGCTGCTCGCGCACGGGTGGGACCTCGACGAGGACGCCGTGCGCGCCGCGGCGCGCGAGGCGGGGCTGACCGACGTCGTCCTGCTGCACGCCGACGCGGACGTGCCGCTGGGGGAGTGCCTCAACCGCCTCGTCGCCGCGTCCGACGCGCCCGTGGTCGCGAAGGTCGACGACGACGACGTGTACGGCGAGCACTACCTGGCCGACCAGGTGCACGCCCTCGGGTACTCCGGCGCCGACGTCGTCGGCAAGCAGGCGCACTACGTGTACGTGGGCGGCGCCGACGTCACCGCACTGCGGTTCGCGGAGCGCGAGCACCGGTTCACGGACTTCGTCATGGGCCCGACGATCGTCGCCGGGCGCGATGTGACACGCGACGTCCCGTTCCCCGCGCTGGGGCGCGGTGAGGACACGGGGTTCCTGGCCGGGGTGATCGGCGCCGGTGCGTCCGTGTACTCCGCGGACCGATTCAGCTTCGTCCAGGTGCGCGGCGGCGACCCCGCCGCGCACACCTGGACGGTCAGCGACGCCGAGCTCCTGGCCGGCGCCGACGTGCAGGTGGCCGGGTATGTGCCCGGGCACGCGATGGTGTGAAGAGGACAGCTGTGATGACACCGACGACGAGTGAGCCGACCCCGACGGTCGCCGTGATCGGGCTGGGGTACATCGGCCTGCCGACCGCGGCGGTGCTGGCGATGCACGGTGCCGACGTCATCGGCGTCGACGTCAACGCCGCCACCGTGGACGCCGTGAACCGCGGCGAGGTGCCGTTCGTCGAGCCCGACCTGGAGAACGCCGTCTCCGGTGCCGTGTCGCAGGGACGCCTGCGCGCCGAGACCAAGACCCCCGTGGCCGACGTGTTCATCGTCGCCGTGCCGACGCCGTTCAAGGACGACCACCAGCCCGACCTGGGCTACATCGAGGCCGCGGCCGACGGCATCGCACCCCGCCTGCGCGGTGGCGAGCTGGTCGTGCTGGAGTCGACGTCCCCGCCCGGGGCGACGCAGCACATGGCGGACCGCATCATGGCGCAGCGACCAGACCTCAGCCTCGACGGTTCGGAAAGCCGTTCCGTCGTGCACTTCGCGCACTGCCCCGAGCGTGTGCTGCCGGGCCGCGTCATGATCGAGCTCGTCACCAACGACCGCATCGTCGGCGGCCTCACCGGCGAGGCGGCGGAGCGGGCAAAAGTGCTCTACGAGCGTTTCTGCCAGGGCGAGATCATGCTGACGGATGCGATGACGGCCGAGATGGCCAAGCTCGTCGAGAACTCGTACCGCGACGTGAACATCGCGTTCGCCAACGAGCTGTCCGTCATCGCCGACAAGCTCGGCATCGACGTGTGGGAGCTCATCGAGCTCGCCAACCACCACCCCCGGGTCAACATCCTGCAGCCGGGGCCGGGTGTCGGTGGGCACTGCATCGCGGTGGACCCGTGGTTCATCGTCGCCACGGCACCGCGGGAGGCTCGGATCATCCGCGCTGCACGTGAGGTGAACGACGCCAAGCCCGAGCTGGTGATCGCCAAGGTCATCGCTGCGTCCGCCGCATTCGACAAGCCGCGGATCGCAGCGCTGGGTCTCGCCTTCAAGCCAGACATCGACGATCTTCGGGAGTCGCCGGCGCGTCGGATCGTCGGTGAGCTTGCCGACCGGCTGCCGCATGCTCGTATCGACGTGGTGGAGCCGCACATCGACGAGCTGCCTCGGGAACTGTCGGGGCGGGACCGGGTAGGCCTAGCGACGCTTGAGGGTGCTGTCGCCGCGGCGGACATCGTGGTACTCCTGGTGGACCACACGGAGTTCAGCCGGGCGGACGTCCGGCGCCTACGCCTGGAGGAGAAGATGGTCGTGGACACGCGAGGCGTGTGGCGGTGACGCGATTCCTTCCGATGCGCTACCGGGTCGGATTCGCCGTGGCCGCACTTCTGACTACGTCTGGCCTTGCTTTCTCCGGCACGTGGATGGCACGGGCGGCGTGGCTCGCGACTGGAGTCCTCGTGGTACTGCACTTGTTGAACCAACGGGCGATCGAGGACAACACGGCGCGCCAGAACGGGACGCGGGAACTCGTGAAGAGCACGCTCCAAGTCGTCAGTGACACGGCGGGCTCAGTGGGCCGTCTACGGACAGCACAGCAGGCGGCCGGTAGAGCGTCCACCCCCGAGCCTGCTGCGGGTAGGTCGGGCACCGCATCGATCGAGCCGACGGCGCAGCAGGCGGCTGTCGAAGCGTCCGCCCCCGCGCCCGCAGCGAGTGTCTTGAGCACCGCATTGTCCGATACGGTCACCCCCGCCCGGCACGAGACGTCCCTGGTGGGCCGAGTCGATGCGCGTCGTCCGGGCGACGTCGGCTGGCGCGACAAGCCTCTAGAGCCGCGCGATGTTCACCCAATAGTTTACCTTGCGGCACCCCACTATGTACCTCGTTACCCCCTTGTCCAGGTGCCGCTCAGCCCTGGCCTGTGGAGGACCGCGATCGCAGAAGCGCAACCCAGACTCCTGGTCGTTCATCGGTCTGCGCTCCGGGAAGGGCCTTGGGCAGGCGCAGAGTCGTCGCACGGCCTCCATCTATTCATGGAAATCGAGCAGCTCGCATCAGAAGTCCGGCGCTACGGCGGTCGGGTACTCGTCGTCGACGACAATGCGGGCAGCGACTCACTCACCGGCGCCCTGAAGAAGATCGCCGACGCAACGTACGTCGAAGGTGAGACCCCGACATCTGCGGGCGCCAAGCTCCCGGATCTATTGCGTCGCATGCTGAGTCCTGAGACCGAGGAGAAAGGCATGCCTCAGTGACCGAAAAGACGACGTTCTTGCTCTACGGTGACGTCAATCTGAATATTATCGATGGATCAGCAACTTGGCTCGTCTCGATGGCGGAGGTACTCGCGGCCAGTGGCGCCGAGGTCACGGTACTGTTGAAGCAGGAAACCCCGGAAGAGCGGATTTCCCAGCTGTGGCGCCAGCGAGCGGGCATCACGGTGGTTCAGCCCGGCGAATTGAAGGAACCCGAGGGCTCGTCGCTCAGCCCTCGCCGTGCCGCGCAGGTCCTTGTCGAGCTAGCCAGATCGATTGACGCCAACTTTGTCGTCGCTCGCGGACTGCTCGTATGCACGCATCTGGCACGATCGCAACGACTTCGTTCTGAACTATGGGCATACGTGACAGATGTCCCGACGCCTCTCGAGACATCGAAGCACGCGGGATTCATGAGCGAGGTTGTGTCTGGAGCGCACATTCTGTTCGCACAGACCGAAGATGCTCGATCTCAGATCGAAGCCTCGTTCCCGGCAGCCGCGGGAAAATGCGTTCTTCTGCCCCCCATGGTCCCGGATCACCTCTTCGAGCACCCGATCGAGGCGCGAATATCCGCAGCCGCTGGAATTGTCTATGCAGGAAAATTTGCTCGAGCATGGAATACGCTCGAAATGTGTGAAATCTTTACTGAGAGACGCGCTGGATGGCCAGTTCTGACCATGGTAGGGGACAAGATCCAGGAAGATCCGAGCGACAATCTCTGGTCAACTCGGATGCGCGCGGCGCTGCAGGATCCAGGAATAGACTGGCGGGGTGGCATGCCCCGTCGCGCTGCACTCGATGCGGTCCGGATGTTCAGTGCTGGCCTCAGTTGGCGAAGCGCGTCTCTCGATGGAAGCAACGAGATCTCGACCAAGGTGCTGGAGTATGCCGCACTGGGTGTTGCGCCGATACTCAATCGTACAAGGGCGCACGAGGAATTGCTCGGACGCGACTATCCACTCTTTGTTGATCGACGAGGTCTTGACCCGGTAGTCCGTCACTTGCGTGACGCTAACCTGGTCGTACAGGCGGCCACTACGGCACGCAATGCCGCGATGGACTATTCTTATGCGGCGGCGGTCCAAAGAATGCGGCGGCTGCTCGAACGACGCCAACGCGTCAAGGTACACGCCGAACGTCGTGTACTGACTACATCTCTGGTCGGCCATGATCTAAAGTTTGCCTCGGACGTTCTGTATGCGTTATCCACTACTGCAGACATTGACGTTCGGATTGACCGGTGGAAGGACCTCCGCACGGCCGACACGGCGTTAAGGGAGCGCACCGTCGCGGAGTCCGACATTGTGTTCTGTGAGTGGGCGGGACCGAACCTCGTATGGCATTCGAAAAACAAGCGAGAGGGTAGTCGACTCGTAGGTAGGCTGCACGGCTTTGAGTTGCGTTCTTCCTGGATCCGCGACGTCGATATCGAGCAGGTGGATGGTATCGCCTTCGTATCGGACTTCTATCGCGAGAAGGCCGTGGAGGCGCTCGGCTGGCCGCGCGATAAGGCGGTGACGATCTACAACTCGGTTGATCTTCTTGATTTACGGCGGCCAAAATTGTCGGGCGCTGAGTACCACCTGGCGATCATTGGCGTGGTGCCGATGATAAAACGTCTCGATCGAGCACTTGATCTGCTTGAGCGGCTGGTGGCCGACGACCCACGGTACACGCTCCATGTCAAGGGGAAGCCGCCGTGGGCGTATCCATGGGTATGGAAGGACCCGTTGCAGCGTGAAGCTTACGAATTCGCTATGCAGCGCGTAGAGGATCGTGATCTCAGTTCTCATGTCTCCTTCGAAGATTTCTCACCTGACGTGGCGAACTGGCTCAGAAAAATCGGTTGGGTTCTGTCGCCATCTACGCGCGAGACGTTCCATATGGCCCCAGTGGAGGGCATGGCGTCAGGTGCGGTCCCGCTCGTCTGGGCGCGAGAGGGAGCTGAAGAGATCTTCGGAAAGGAAAACGTGTACCAGGACGTCGACGCTATCGTCGAACGAGTGCTCTACACAAATCGTCGAGGGCAGCACGCAGCTGCGTCGTCAGACGCGGTCCGCCAAGCCGGCCAGTACGACTCGGAGCGCTGGGTGGCCGCATGGCGCGGCTTTATCTTGGGGTCGCCTGCGGCCGGCGTGGGGCGGGCATAGGATGTCTGTCGTCCTCGCCGCGATGTGCGAGTCGGGTCATCTGGAAGGTTCGAGACAAGCGGCACAAGATATTCTGCGTCGTATCGGCTTGCGTTGTGACGAGTTCCTCAGCGGTCCGACTCGTCGACGCGCACGCGTGGACCGCCTCGCGGCGGGGAGTCCGTGGAACATCATCTGCTGGGACTCGCCTACGCTCCCCGTCGACGAGGCGACCGTGAACGGGTTCCGGGTCATCTCGACAGGCCACGCGACGGCCTCCGCCGCGCTGGCGGGTGCGCTGCGGTTGCATGCGGGGGGATTGAGCGTCCGTTCACCCGCGTGGGGCTCTTACGTGACTTACGTGGGTCGACCGCATACTGACCTGCTTGTGTCGTGGGCAACAACTCCATCTCCGCAGTCGGTTCATTATGCGACGGCTGGCGAGTGGACATTCGTGTCTAGCAGTGCCATAGCTTGCGCAATAGCTGCCGCGGTGGTGGAGGATCGAAATATCTCTCTTTCGCGCGCTTTTCTTAGGGACTACATCGCGTTCGGATTTGGCATAGGCGATGCCTCGCCATACGATTCTGTGTGGAACATTGGCAGCAGTGACGCGCTTGCCGTTCACCGCGGACGAGCGACGATAGTTCCCCGACCTTCACCGCAAGTCTCGCTCCTCGACGACGAGGGTGACGCGAATGCGGCCGGCCTAAGGCTAGCTGAAGCCGTGGATGCCGCGACGCGGCGTGGATTGTCTCGGTCGAAAAGCAGCGTGGTTGCCCGTGTCAGCGGTGGCAAGGACAGCCGCGTGATCCTTGCAGCGCTCACCAACGCAGGCGCGTCTGTCTCGTGTCGCGTCTACGGCGCTGAGGGTGACCCGGACGTAACTCTGGCCCGACGGATTACGGCGTTGGTCGGTGCACCGCTGGATGTCGCAACCCCACCACTCGCCGATCCGGTCGGTGTTCGGCAGTCGGGCCTGCAGGTCCTTCGGGATGCTGGTGGCGTCCCGCCGTCAGAGGCGCACCTGCTCCCGTTTGGACTCTCGGCGGGCGAGTCTGCAGACGTAGCGCTCACTATGGGGCATTGGCCTCTGTACAAGGGCGGCATGGCGAAAAAGATGAAATACGGGCGCGGCGGCGTCGAGGCGGCGCTATATAGGAACTGCTCCGCATATGTTAGTCGAGACGTTCGCGCTGCGTCCCAGTACGCGATTGATTCCTGGGCAGCCAAGTCACTCGTCGGGGCAGATCTCGAGCTGCTGTACCAGTGGGCGCTTGACTTCCGGTCGGGGCGGTACCTGGCGAGCCATCACACTCACTACTCTCACGCCACAAACCTTGTGTACCCACTGATCGACTCTGAGGTAGCCGCGGTTTGCAATCAGATGTCGATGTTCTCCAAGGTTTCGGAGCTCGCCCTATTCACGGCCCTGAGTGCGTTGAATCGCGACTTGGCTCTCGTGCCACTCGACCGAGGAGAGTGGCGCTTCGCGAACAACGAGAGGTATGCGCACCTGGTGGCGAGTCGGCCTGGTGCTTCGTTAGCAACGATTCCCGTGATCCCGGAGTGGGAAAATATTGCATCACCGCGGGAGAGGCAGTCGCATGTCCTTTCCGAGGTGGCGCGCGATCTCGTTGCGTGTTCAAATTGGCATGAGATCGAGGCGCTACTCTCGCCCGAGTTCTCACGGAGTATCCTTAAGTTTGCTCGCCAAGAATTGGACAGCGGTGAGCCATTCAGGGACCGAGGTGCTGCGAAGGGCCTATGGCGGACCTACGCTGCGAGCCTGTGGCTTTCGGGGGATTGGCTCTAGTGCGCAATCTCAGGTGGAGAGTGCGTCGCCGGGATTCGAGACCCCCGGGTCGATATTTTGGTCCGATTTGAGCGGGTCGGGAGCTGGGCGGAAACACAGGATGTTCCGGCAGTTTTTCTCCGGAGGCTTGTGAGGCGGTCGTGGACGACGGCGTACAAGTAAGAGGTGACGGCATCGCGTGAGCGTGTTCCTCGGGCAGGCGGTCTCTGAACCACCGTTCCAGCCTGAGATGTGCGGGCCCACGCTCACCCATCCAAGCTTGAGAGACGCAAGCCACACGCTCGTGGATCTGCTACCGGCGACTCTTCCGGGGGCCTGCACCCCGGTAGGGTCACGAGGCTTCACCATCTCAAGGACACGAGTAGCCCCAGCCTCACCACGAACCGTGGAGCGCCAGATACTCTGGACCGGTGAAGGTCCTTCCTCGCGACACCAAGCGTTTCAGCGTCCCGACGCACCACTTCGAGTCGTTGCATGCTTACTACCAATCGGTCGCACTGGAGGGCATCTCAACCATCATCTACGGCGGGCGCCCCCTGGATCTTCTCGTGGAGAACCGAGGAGCTCGCACCACGGTCGTCTTCTTCCACGCAGCCCTCGGCGCGGCAGTCACCTCCACGCCCGTGTTCTCAGGGCGAGGGATCACTGCGGACATTGATGCGAATATCATCTGTGTCTCCGACCCCAGCCTTCATCTCGGGCTTGAACTTGCATGGTTCGCTGGCAACTCGGCTCAACCTCTACAGTGGGACTTGGGAAACGTCCTGCGCCACGCGCTGACAGCAGTCCCGTCCGGGCAACACATCGTGTTCTTTGGAGCTTCCGGGGGAGGATTTGCGGCGATGTTCTACTCTCACCAGTTCCCCGCGTCGGTCGCAATCGCCGTAAACCCTCAGACCGACATCAACGCCTACACGCCTCACTTTGTTCGGGAGTACGCACAGGCGGCATGGGATGTGGAAGACATAGGTTGCGCTCCGATACAGAGCAATCTCGCCGATGTCAATGCTAGGGGATTCCCGAACTCTGTCGCTCTCATTCAGAACGTTCAAGACGGACACCACCGCGATCGACACGCAGCTCGCTGGATGCGAGCCGTCCCCACGGGTCACGACCGACTTGGCGTGATGGTCGAGCCATGGGGCCAAGGACATGTCGTCCCCCCAGCCACGCTGATCCGCTCGACAGTGGCCGGGCTAGCGTCCGCTGAGGGTTCTTGGGCACCCGCGATGCGAGAGCTCGGCTTCACCGTCGCACCGCCCTCAGATTACCCAGCGCGCCAGATGCGGGCGTGGGCGGCGCAGCGGAACGCATGACGGTGCGCGCGGCTGCGCAGTGCTGCGAGGCACTGCTCCGATGTAGGGATCCCTGACCGGCCGGTGTTGACTCGCGCCACGCGCTTGTGGTCGGCTCACTCGCTGCCGGAGGCCCCGTCGTTGAGCTCGACGGTGATCCGCGGCGCCCTGCACGACTTGACCTTGGGCGTGGACCGCGGCGATCCGCGCGTTCGATGCGCGGTCGCCAGCCGGCGTGGGTTACACGGGTCGACGCAGTGGCCAGGCACTTGCAGAACGGCGAGCGGGCGTCCTGCGCGACCTGGCACAGGCGCTTCACCTCGAAGGTGCCGAGTGGTCGACGACGAACTGGGGGCGGCCAGCGAGTTCGTCTGATGAGCGAAGTGCTTCGTCGCCGCACGCAATGTCTCCCGCTCGGTGGCCAGCGTGCGCCGCGCGTCCTCCAGCCGGCGATCCGAGCTCGCAGGTCGGTGGGCGTCTCGTCTGGCAGCGCGCCAGTCAGGGCCGGGTGCCACCGCCGCCCTGGTTCACGCCGACGGGGTCGAGTCTGTGATCAACGGGCCTGCAGCGATCTGAGCGACAGTAGCGCTCGGCGTCTAGCGGGTACAACTCTGCCGCGTCACGGCGCAAACTCCGCCGGATATGTCTTCCTTGCCGTGGGCAGAGCTTCTCATTTCCTCCAGGAAGGCCCGGTCTTCAGGAGGTCCAACTCATGGAGTCGAGCCCGGAGGAGGCGGCCATAGTTTCGCGAGGTTCCTGACGATCACGTCGTACGTGTGCGCGGCGTAGTGAAACGGCGCGGGACCCCAGCGGTGATTCACGGCCGCGATGGCGTCCTCGCGCGCGAGGCGCACTGTAGTGATGCCAAGCTGCCGTTCTGCAAAGGCGTGGTAACGCTCATATGTTTTGTTGGCGACTGCGGATGATACTCCAAAACTCATGGGGACGGGGGAGCCGTCGTCTGTCGCCTCGGCCCAGGGTGCGACGAGCAGTGCACTGCGTGCGAGTAGCCCGAGCGCATCCAGGCGTTCCGCTAGTTGCATTGCCCCGGCAGTCCAGAGTGAGTAGTGTTCGTCGGATCCGAACTCAATTAGCTTCCACTCACCCATCGACTCAATGATTCGAGTGGTGACCAACTCTAGGCTCTTTGTGACGACGGCGCCGCGAGGTGATCTGAGAACGCCAAGGCGTTCGTCAGTCAGGTCCCATAGGACGAGGTCTGTTGCGAAGGCGTCTTGATCCAGGAGTGTGGCTAGATTTCCCGCTGCGTCACCAGTTACCATGCGGCGTTGGAACGCGGACGCAAGTGCCGAAATGTCGGGAGTTGGAGCCGGTCCAGCAAACGCGCTGATGAGGGACTGCCGCGCGACGTAGCGGAGCACTGAGAATTGCGATGGCGCGTGCGCGACTGTGTCGCGTGAGACGCAACTTCCGTAGATAAATACTCGCGCCCGGCCGTCTAGCGGCCTGTTCGTCATCTGTCCTGCTCCCGGGCCGGGCTGCCGGGGCCGAGGAGTCGGGCAATGGCGCTAGTCGATCGTTCAGATGCGTGCCCATCGCCGTACGGGCTGACTGCAAGCGCCATCGCGCTATACGCCTCCTCGTCCTCGAGTAGACGGGCTACGCTGTCGACGATGTCGCGTTCGCTGGTCCCGACGAGACGAACCGTTCCGGCCTCGACGGCCTCCGGGCGCTCTGTGTTGTCGCGCATGACGAGCACGGGCTTGCCTAGGGACGGTGCCTCTTCCTGAACTCCGCCCGAGTCCGTGAGCACGAGTGTCGAGGTGGCCATCAGCCGCGCGAACTCGCCGTAGGAGAGAGGTTCGGTCACCCTGACGTTCTCGATGCCATGGATGGCGGGTAGTACGGCGTCGCGCACGACGGGATTGCGATGGATCGGCAGGACGATCGCGACATCGGGGAACCGCCGAGCGATAGTGGCGAGTGCGCGACCTACGCCGGCCATCGGCTTACCCCAGTTCTCCCTCCGATGCGTGGTGACGAGCAGGATCCGGAGCCCCGAGGCGACAATCTCCTCCAGTGCGGAATCGGCGAATTCGACCTCTTTCGCCACGGTCAGATGGAGCGCGTCGATGACCGTGTTTCCCGTTACGACGATCTCTGTGTCAGATACTCCCGCCTGGAGGAGATTTTGCCGGCTCGTCTCGGTGGGAGCCAGGTGCAGAGCGGCGATCTGCGAAGTAACCCTTCGATTTGCCTCCTCCGGGAAGGGCGAGGACAGGTCGCCGGACCGAAGACCCGCTTCGACGTGCACGACCGGGATCCGCCGGTAGAACGCTGCGAGCGCGGCGGCGGTCGACGTCGTGGTGTCGCCCTGCACCACGACGGCGGCAGGTTTCTCCTTCTCCAGGATCGGGTCGAGCCCGTCGAGCACCCGGCTGAAGATCTGCGCGAGGGTCTGCCCGTGGCTCATGATGTTCAGGTCATGATCAGGGACGATCTCGAAGAGCTCGTTGACCTGGTCGAGCATCTCGCGGTGCTGCCCGGTGACGACGACGATGCTGTCGAGGTCGTCGCTCGCCTCGATCGCCTTGATGACGGGAGCGCACTTGATGGCCTCCGGCCGGGTGCCGTAGACGGTCATGATGCGAGGTCGCATGGAGTGCTCCTGCGGTCAGCCGGCGCGGACGTGCCGGGGTGGTGCGGACGGGTCGAACAGGTCGGTGACGCGCACGGCCGTGTCGTGCCCCTCGCGGAATGCGTCCTCGAGCAGACCGGCGGCCTTCTCGTCCTCGCCCTTCGCGAGGTTCCACGCCCACCACCGGTACTTCTGCGCGACCGTGTAGGCGTCGCCGTCCATGACGAGGCGGCCCTTGTGGAGCCAGATCGCGCGCGTGCACGTCTCCTCGATCGTCTTCGCCGCGTGCGAGACGAGGAACGTGCAGCCGGCGGACTCGCGCAGCTTCGTCATCCTGTCCTCGGATCGCTCGCGGAACGCCGCGTCACCGGTTGCCAAGGCCTCGTCGATCAGCAGGATCTTCGGGTTCGCGGCCGCGGCGATCGCGAACTTCAGGCGCGCGCCCATACCGGACGAGTACGTCTTCATCGGGTGGTGGATCTGCGCACCGAGGCCGGACAGCTCGACGATCTCCTTGTAGGCGGCCGCCGCCTGCTGCGGGGTCATGCCCATGGCCAGGCACCCGAGCCGCACGTTCTGCTGGCCCGTCAGCTCCGGGACCATCGCGGCGTTGACGCCCAGCAGCACCGGTTGCGTCCGCGCGAGCACCTGCCCGCGGATCGGCCGCTCGAGGCCCGCGATGATCCGTAGCAGCGTGCTCTTGCCGGACCCGTTCAGCCCGACCACGCCGACCGCCTCACCGGACCGCGCGACCAGCGAGACTCCCGCGAGCGCGCGGACGGCGACACTGGGCCGGCGGCTGATGAGGCGGTTGAGCACCCGCACCGGGCGCGGCACGTCGACCAGTGCGGCCACGTCGGTCGACGGCGTCTTGTACCGGACGTGCACGTCGTCCACCGCGACCTGGACGGGACGCGCGACCACGGCGGTGCTCGACGTCGGGTCAGACGGCGCCATATGTCTCCTCCCCCCACCAGAAGACCAAGATCCCCACGACGAGCAGTCCCACCGCCCACGACGCGAGGATGGTCCACGCCTGCCACGACGGTGTAACGCCGTACAGCATGCAGTCGCGCGTGATCTCCAGGACGCGATACATCGGGTTGAGCTGCACCGCCTGTAGCAGCTGAGGGTGGCCGATGAACCGCTCGAACGAGAAGAACACCGCGGATCCGTACAGCCAGAACCGTGCAAATACGCCGATCACCTGGCTGAAGTCTGGGATCCGTGTCGTCACGCGCGCAGCAAGAAGCGCGAGGCCGAGGTTCATCATGAGCTGCAGCACAAGGACAATGATCACGAGCAGCCACCGCCAGCTGATGAGCGTGATCGGTGCGTGCCAGTCGTCTGTGGCGCCGGGCCGTGTGAGCAAGACCAGGATGAGCATCGTGACGAAGGCTGGGGAAAAACTCAGTGTCTGCCGGGCAACCGTTGCCACAGGAAGGGCTGCTCGCGGGAAGGAGAAGGACCTCACCAGGCTCTTCGCAGCGATCACTGACCGGGCGCCGCCTGTCATGCAGCTCGTCGTAAACCGGAACATGAACACACCGATGATCAGGTACCCGATGAAGTTGTCGATCCCCCGGTTCGACCGCAGCAACAACCCGAAGATCACCAGGTACACAGCGGCATCCAGCAGCGGGTTGAGCACCAACCACGCCTGCCCCAGCAGGTTCCCGCTGGTCCCGCTGATCACCTTCGCCCGCGCGTCGGCGACGATGAAGTGCCTCCGCTGCCAGAGCATCCGCAGGTACTCGCCGAGCCGCGGCCGGTCGGCGACGGGGCTCAGGGCCGTGCCGTCGACGGGCTCGATGCGCACGGGGCGCCGACCGTCGCGCGCCAGGAGGGGCCGCGTGAACACCCGCACCTGGCGGGTCGGGGTCGACTCGTGGGCCGCGCGCGGCGTCTCCGGCGTGGCCGACGTCATGCCGCGAGCTCCTCGTACAGGGCCCGGTAGCGGGCTCCCGCGGCGGACCACGTGCGCCCTGCGGCGAACTGCCGGCCCGCGGCCCCGAGGTCCTGCGCGAGCCGGTCGTCGGACGCGATGCGCGCCACGGCGTCCGCGAGCGCGTCGGCGTCGTCGGGCGTCACCAGCACACCCGCACCGGGGTCCGCGACGATCTCGGCGAGCGCGGGCAGGTCGCTCGCCACGACTGGCCGGCCCAGCGCCATGGCCTGCATGGGCTTGAGGGGCACGACGGTGCGGGTGACGGCCGTGTCCCGGCGCGGCACGGCGAACAGGTCGAGCGCCTGGTACCACGCGGTGGCCTCGGCGGGCGGGACGCGTCCGGGCACGACGACGTGGTCCGCGAGCCCACGCTCCCGGACCAGCCTCTCGACCGCGGGGCGCGCGACGCCGTCACCGACGATCGCCGCTCGCGCGTCCACCCCCCGGTCGCGCAGCAGCGCGACCGCGTCCACCAGTACGTCGATCCCTTCGTAGTCGACCAGGCTGGTCACCGTGCCGACCCAGAACCCTGCGTCCGGCAGGCCGAGCGCACGGCGCGCCGCCTTCGAGGATACGTCGAGGCCCAGCAGGGCCACGTCGACGCTGTTGGGCACGACGCTGATGCGGGCGGCGTCCACACCGCGGGCGACGAGGTCGTCGCGGACCGTGCGGCCGAGCACGACGACGTGGTCCGCGGCGGCCGCGAGCTCGGCCTCCCGGGCGCGCAGCAGCGTGTGCCGCTCGCTGCTGCGGGCGGTGGCGCGCGCCTCGGGCGTCGGGAACGAGGCGGCCCACGTGTCCTCGAGGATGCCCCGGACCTCGTACACCCACGGCAGCCCGGTCGCACGTGCCACGGCCTCGGTCACGAGGGCGTTGGTGTAGTTCGTCGTCGTGTGCAGGACGTGAGGGCGCAGGTCGGCGACGGTCCGGGCGGCGAGCTCGGCGTTGCGGCGCATCCGCTCGCCGGGGGTGCGTGCCGCGGTCCACGGCAGCAGCCGGTGGTACGGCACCCCGTCGACGACGTCGAGGTCGCGCGCCGTCACGAGCCCGACAGACACGGGGTAGCTGATGCGCGTCGCCGCGGCCACCTCGATGCCCGCCGCGGCCTGCGCCCGCAGCACCGCGTGGCTGCGCAGCGCGTATCCGCTGGCGGTGTGCGGCAGCGAGTTGGTGAGCAGGTGCAGGGCCCGCAACGTGCCCGGCGAGGGTTGTGCGCCGCGCGACGCCGGCACGCGCGGCGCGGCCAGGCGCGTGCCCGTCGACATCGCGTGCCGCTCGGAGGTCAGCCGACGCCCCAGCGGCCCGACGCCCGCGAGCTGCTGCGCCTGTGTGACGTGCCCGGCGCGCCACGCGGCACGTGCCGCGGTCGTCCGGTGGGCGGCACCGGGGGGCAGCGGCACGTCGAGCTCGACGGCCACCTCGGCCAGCACGCGCCGCAGGACGCCGGGGCGGACGTCCTCACCGAGCGCACGCGCGAGGTGCCCGCGGGCCTCGGCGCGGTGCCCGTCGAGCCACGCGGCGAGCGCGCGGCTCGACGGGCCGCGCCCGCGCCGCAACGCCCGCGCGGCGGCGCGCGTGACCCGCCGGGGAGCGCGTCGGCTCGCCTGCACGACGAGCAGCGCCGGGTCCTCGACGAGCATCGACGCGGCCGTCGACGCACCGAGGACGCCGTGGTGCAGCACCTCGACCACGCGGCGGACCGCGGTCACGACGTCACCCCGGCCAGCAGGTCGAGGTAGTGGACCGCGAGACGGTCGTGGTCGGCGTTGTGGGCGACCCACCGGCGTCCCTTGTCCGCGACCTGCAGGGCGGACCGGTCGGCCGCGAGGTGCGTCCACAGGTCCGCGAGCGCGGCGGTGTCCTGCGGTGCGACGACGTCGCCCGCACCGGACTCGTCGACGATCCGGGCGGCCTCGCCGGCGACGGCGGCGCTCACGTGCCGACCCGCCGCGAGCGCCTCGTACAGCTTCGACGGCACCGTCCACTCGAACGGCGGCCAGTCGCGCAGCGACACGAGCGCCGTGTCGGCCCACGCGTAGTGCCCCAGCACCTCGTCCGCGGGCACGCGGCCGAGGAACTGCACGGGCGCCCCCAGGTGGCGCGCCACGTCGTACAGGTGGCCCTCGTCCACGCCGGACCCGACCATGCGGAGCTCGAGGTCCACGCCGCGCTCGCGCACGACGTCCGCCGCGCGGACGGCTGCGGCCAGGCCCTGGCTGCGTCCCATCGTGCCCAGGTACACCACGCGCAGCGACCCCGTGGGGCGCGTCGGGTGCGGCAGGGCCGGGTAGGCGGACGCGACGGTCCCGTTGCGGACGACCTCGACGCGCCGCATGCCCCGCGCCCGCAGCACCTCCGCGAACGACACGGTCGTCGTCACCACGGCGGCCGCGTGCCGCTGCAGCGAGGTCGTCGACCGGTGGGCGAGCGTCGTGGCGAGCGCTCGCGGGCTGACGCCCTGCCCGGGACCGAGCATGCCGCTGGACGCGATGAGGTCGGGCCACGCGTCGCGCATCTCGACGACCGTCGGGCGTCGCAGCACGGTGCCGACGGCGAGGCCCGCGGGGATGGACGGCAGCCCCGGGGCCGTCGCGACGACGACGTCCGGGCGGTCGCGCCGGCCGGCGAACCGGCGGACGGCCTGGCCGAAGGAGCCGGAGGCGGCGACCGCCTGGTCCACCGAGCGGCTCAGCAGCGACTGGTCGTGGGGGCGGAACCGCACGCGCACGATCGTCTCTCCGTGGTCGCCGCGGCTGACCGCCCCGGGCCGCTCGTGGGGTGCGAGGCCGACGACCCGGCCCGACGGGTAGTGCGGTGGGGGAGCGAGCACGGTGACGCGGTGCCCCGCGGCGACGAAGCGCTGGACGAACGCCGACCACCGCCGCTGCGGTGCGCCCGGTTCGGGGGCGTAGTGGTGGGTCACCAGGAGGACATGCACCGCACGCTCCTCGCCTCAGCCACCGCCGTCCACGTGCCGGGGCGGCGATGGTCGACGACCCAGCAGTCGCTCGACGATAGCGATCCTTGCCCGGGGCAGCGGACCCCACCACCCGTCCGGGCGACGGAATTGCCCCGTTCGTCCCATGATGCCGGGCGCGACGGAGGTCGGCGGGTTGCGTGAGACACGCCGGAACGGGTCCGTGCGACGGTCAGCCGGCGGATCGCACGGCGGGGGACGCCGCGACCGCGCGCCTCACGGTGCGCCCGGCGCCGGCGTGGGGCTGCTCTCACCCGTCGGCGACGGTGTGACGACCGGTGGGGTGGTCGGCCCCGGCCCGGTCGGGGTCGCGGTCGGGTCGGGGCCCGGGGTCGGTCCGGGGTCGGGCGTGGGCTCGTCCGTCGGGTCGGGCTGCGTCACCGGCGGTGTGTCGGCCGGACCGGGCGGCGGCACCGCCGGTGCGGCGGGGGCGGTCCGCGTGGGCGTGGGCGTCGGCGTCGGCGTGCCGCCGGGGGCCGGCGTGGGGTCGGCCGCCGGGATGCGGGCCACCTGCGCGACGAGCGACGCAAGCGTCTCGCGGTGGGCCGCGACCTCCCGCAGCAGACGGTCCTCCTCCTGCGCGGACGACGGTGCGACGTAGGCGTCGAGCCACGTCTGGGCGGCCTCGACCGCGTGACCCAGGTCCTGGCGGGCCGGCAGGTCGGCCCGCGCCTGCGTGCCCGTCCACGTCGCCCGCGCGACGGCGAGGTCGACGCGCAGCCGGCCGACCTCCCGGTCGAGCGACGTCAGCTCGTGCGCGACCGCCACGGCCGTGGCCGCCGGTGCGGGCGCACGGCCCGCGGCACCGTCACCCGCGTCGCGCCCGCTCATCGCCAGGGCGGTCCCGCCGGCCGTGACGACCAGCGCGGTGACGGTCGCCGCCAGCGTCCGCGGCGGCAGACGCAGCCGGCGGCGCCGCGGCCGTGGACGGCGTTCCAGCGGGACGTCGGGGGCACGCGGCGCGACGACGACGTCGACCGGCGACCACGCAGGCACGAGCGCAGGCCCCGGCGGCGCCCCCGGTGGCGCGGCCCGGCCGCGGTCGTCGGCGCTCGTGGACACGCGACCAGGGTAGGGAACCGTCGGCGCGGTGCGAACCGCGACGTGACCGAACGGCGGCGGACCGCCCGAACGTGGTACGGCACCCGGGTGTCGCCGGGGTGGCGTCCGGGTGCCGTCCCACGATCGGCGCGGCCGCCCCCGCGCGCCGAGCCTGTGGGATGGTGGCGCCATGGGGCTGGACGAGGACACGCTGGCAACGCTCCGGGACGACGCCGCGCGGGGGCTCGCGCGCACGGCCGCGCTACGGCACGCCCTGCACCGCGTCCCCGAGACGGGACTGGACCTGCCGCTCACGCAGGCGCTCGTGCTGGACGCGCTCGCGGACCTCGACCTCGAGGTGTCCACCGGGCGCTCGTCGTCCTCCGTCACCGCGGTGCTGCGCGGTGCGCGCCCGGGTCCGGCGGTGCTGCTGCGCGGGGACATGGACGCGTTGCCCGTCACCGAGGAGACGTACGAGGAGTTCACGTCCGAGCACCCGGGCGTCATGCACGCGTGCGGGCACGACCTGCACGTCGCGGGCCTGGTGGGCGCGGCCCACCTGCTCGCGACGCGCCGCGACGAGATCGCCGGGTCGGTGGTCCTGATGTTCCAGCCCGGTGAGGAGGGCCACCACGGCGCGCGCCTCATGCTCGACGAGGGCGTGCTCGACGCCGCCGGCACGCGAGCGGTCGCCGCGTACGGCGTGCACGTCATGTCGTCGACCCTGCCGCTGGGCGTCGTCGCGTCTCGCCCCGGGACCCTCATGGCGGCGTCCGACACCGTGCGCGTCACGGTGCACGGGCGCGGCGGCCACGGGTCCAAGCCGTACCTCGCGGCGGACCCCGTGCCCGTGGCCGCGGAGATCGTGCTGGCGCTGCAGGCGATGGTCACGCGGCAGTTCGACGTGTTCGACCCGGTCGTGGTCACGGTCGGCCGCATCGAGGCCGGCACCAAGGACAACATCATCCCGGACCTGGCCCGCCTCGAGGCGACCGTGCGCACCTTCAGCCCCGCGACGCACGCGGCGGCGCCGGAGCGGATCGCGCGCGTGTGCGAGCACGTCGCGGCCGCGCACGGTCTGAGCGTGACGGTCGACTACACGCGCGGCTACCCCGTGACCGTGAACGACGCCGACGAGGTCGCGCGCGCCCGGCGCCTGACGCGCGGGCTGTTCGGCGACGACGCGTGGGTCGACGCGGACGTGCCGGTCCCGGGAGCCGAGGACTTCTCGTACGTGCTCCAGCAGGTGCCCGGTGTCTTCGCGTTCGTCGGCGCGACACCCGCCGCCGACGACCCGGCCACCGCGCCGTACAACCACTCGCCGCGTGCGCGCTTCGCGGACGACGCGCTCTCGACGGCGTCCGCGGTGCTCGCGGCCCTCGCGCTGGACCGCCTCGCCCAGTCCACCTGACCGCGGACACGCCGCTCGCGGGCGGGGTCCGGGACGCCAGGTGTCCCGAACCCCACCCGCCAGGCCCGGCAGCGCGGGCCGTGCAGGTCGCGCCAGATCTGGTGCATGTACGAAAGTCGCTCTCACGACACCGAGGGCGGACATCGCGGGTACATGCGCCCTGTCCTGGGGGCTGACGCCAGGGTGCAGTCAGGGCGGCGTTTTCGTCGATTCTTGACGATAAGAGGCCTTAGGTTGCACATCTGCTGTAACCTGCATCCCATGCTGGTTCGTCTCGAGGTCGAGAACTTCCGTTCGGTGGCGGACGCCGTCACGCTCTCGATGGTGGCGATCGACCACGACCGCGAGGCTGCTCGTGAGCAGGAGCCTCTCGGCGAGCGCCTGCTGACCCTTGCCGGCATCTACGGGCCGAACGCCTCCGGAAAGTCCAATGTCCTCGCCGCGCTCGGCTGGCTGCAGAGCGCGGTCCGTGACTCGCTCCGCTCCTGGGAGGACGAGATCCCCGTCGAGCCCTTCGCGTTCGGCGCGTGGGCGACGCGGCCCAGCCGGTTCGTCGTCGAGGCCACGGTCGACGGCGTCCGGGTCGACTATGAGCTCGAGGTCACCCGCGACCGCGTGCTGTACGAAGCGCTCTACGAGTACCCGGAGCGACGACGGCGCAGGGTGTTCGAGCGTGACGGGGACGAGCTGACCATCGCCCGCGGCCTCGGTGCTCTCGCCGGCGCCCGCAGTCTTCTGACTTCTCGAACTCTCGCGCTGTCGGCCATGCGAAGGTTCGACGACGGAAGGGTTGGAGCGTTCGCGTCACGCGTGCTTCGGATGCAGACGTTCGGCGTGAACCGCCGCTGGCTCGGCACGGCGCGCCCGGAGGCGTGGGTGGACGCCTGGGCGTCACCGACAGTCAAGCTCTTCGGCGACGAGGCCGCCCAACCCACCCTGTTCGACGGACCAGACATCGACTCCCCTCTTGTCGCCCCCCGCGACCGCGCGCTGGCGCTCCTGCGGCTCGCCGACCTGGGAATCGAGGACGTGACGTTCGTCGACGAACCGGTCGCCATGGCGGACGGCAGCACACGTATCCGTCGCCGGCCCCAGCTCGTCCATCGCGCAGGCGACGCACGCGTCCCCTTTGAGCTGCGGGCGGAGTCCGAGGGAACCCGCACCTGGTTCGGTCTCATCGGACCGGTCCTGTCCGCGCTCGACCGCGGTGGCCTCATCGTTGTCGACGAGCTCGACGCCAGCTTGCACCCCGCGCTGTCGGTCGAGCTGCTCCGGTTGTTCCGTGACCAGGCGACCAACCCTCACGACGCGCAGCTCGTGTTCACGTCGCACGACGCTGCGCTCCTCAACCACCTCAATCGTGACGAGGTGTGGCTCACGGAGAAGTCCGACGACGGGTCGACCCACCTCGGCGCCCTCTCCGACTTCGCCGGCGAGCGGGTCCGTCGGTCGCAGAACCTGGAGAGTGCCTACCTGCACGGCCGCTTCGGCGCGCTGCCGGACGTGGATCGGGCCGGACTGCTGCACGCTCTCGGCCTGGTCGGCTGAGCGTGGCCCGTCGCGATCGCTCACGTCCGCAGCTGCGTCGGACGAGCGGCACGCGCGCGGAGCTTCGCACGGTCGTCGTCTACTGCGAAGGCAGCGTCACGGAGCCCGAGTACCTGAAGGCGTTCAAGCGGCTGCCTGCCGTGCGGCGGCAGACGAACGTACGCATCGAGATCTCTGCTGACACCGCGGTCCCGTACCCGCTGATCCAGGCGGCTGCCGCCAGCGCACGGGATCCCGAGCTCGACGAGGTGTGGTGCTTCATCGACGTCGAGGCGCCCACCCCGCACCCGCGACTCATCGAGGCAGTCGAGCTCGCCCGTCGCACCAACGTGCGACTGGCGATCTCCAACCCGTGCTTCGAGCTGTGGCTCGTTCTGCACGATCGCGACTGGACCCGCCCTGCGACGTCGACCTACGAGATGGAGGCGACGGCGCAACAGCTGCCCGGGATCCAGCGCAAGCACGTCGACGACATGCTGCTCGCGCTGCGCCATGAGGCTGTGCGCCGCGCACGAGCCCTGGCCCGCCGGCACGAGAAGGACGGCGCTCACCTCCCGCACGGCGGTCGAACAGCTTCGCGGGCGGGGCTCGGGACGCCAGGTGTCCCGAATCCCACCCGCCAGGCCCGCCAACCCTGCCAGGCCCGGCAGCGCACGCGCCGGGTCAGTACGCCCCCGCGCGGGCCAGCACGGACCGGAACGTGCGCAGGATGATCATGAGGTCCCCGGACAGCGACCAGTTCTCGACGTACGACAGGTCGAGCTGCACGCTCTCCTCCCACGACAGGTCCGACCGCCCGCTGACCTGCCACAGCCCCGTGATGCCCGGCTTGGACAGCAGACGGCGGTGGACGTCGCCGTCGTAGAGGGCGACCTCGCGCGGCAGCGGCGGACGGGGCCCGACGACGGACATCGAGCCGAGGAGGGCGTTGAGGAACTGCGGGAGCTCGTCGAGCGACCAGGCGCGCAGCGCGCGGCCGACGCGTGTGACCCGCGGGTCGTCGTGCAGCTTGAACAGCACCCCGTCGCTCTCGTTGCGCTCCTGCAGCGCCGCGAGGCGCGCCTCGGCGTCGACGACCATCGTGCGGAACTTGAACATCGTGAACAGGCGCTCGTGGTTGCCGACGCGCTGCTGGCGGAACAGCACGGGCCCGCCGTCGTCGAGCTTGATGGCCACCGCGACCGCCACCAGCAGGGGCGACAGCACGACGAGGGCCACGGTGGACACCACGACGTCCATGACGCGCTTGGCCGCGTACGCGACGCCCGTGTACGTGGGCAGCGACAGGTGCACGAGCGGCATGCCCTCGACGGGCCGCAGGTGGATCCGCGGGCCGGCGACGTACGTGACGCTGCTCGGCAGGACGAGCTCGGTCGCGGCGCCCTCGAGCGACCACCCGAGCCGCCGGATCTGCGCGCGTCCGCCCGGCAGGTCGCCCGCGAGCACGACGCTCGTGACGCGGGGGTGGTGGGCGCGGTCCACGAGCTCGTCGAACCCGAACGTCTCGACGTCGTCGATGCGCGCGTCGGGGCGCGGGTCCGCGTCGGTGAGCGCGATGCCGACGACGCGGAACCCCGCGCGGTGGTTGGCGCGCAGGTCGTGCAGCAGGCGCACGACGTCACGCCGCGGCCCGACGAGCAGCGCGTTGCGCTTGCAGCGGCCCGTGGCACGCCACGCGATGAGACGCCGCCGCCACGCGAACCGGCTGGCCATGAGCCCGAGCAGACCGATCCCGAACACGCCGGCGAGCGTGTCGCGCGCGATCTGCGCCTCGCCCAGGAACGCCGCGCTCATCACGGCGCCGAGCGCGAACACCGACGCGTTGAGCACGCGCTGCTGCTCGGTGACGCCGACCGCCAGGATGCGCTCGGACCGTGACCGCACGGCGGCCAGCGCCAGGAGCCACACCCCGACGACGCCCCCGAGCCACGCCGACGTCGGCACCTCGACGTCGAAGAGCGTCACGGGAGGGTCGTGGCGGCCCCACTGCCACGCCGCGACCAGTGCCGCGGCGACGATCACCGCGGTGTCGCTGACGAGCAGCAGCGCGTGGAACCGCACGACCCACGCGGGCTGCCGTGGGCCGCGCGTGTGCGTGCGTGTCGGGTCGTACCGCAGCACGTGCGGTGCGGCGTGCTCCTGCGTCGTCCGACGCTCCCGCGTCTCGGTCACCCCGTGATCCACGACCATCGTGCCCCCATCCGGTCGGAGCCGGCGTGTCGCCGGCAGGTGTGCAGGTGCTCAGGCGTGCGCGACCTCGCCGGTCGACAGCCACAGGTCCTCGACGCGCGGGTAGACCGTGGGTGCCGCGTAGGTCGCGGTGAAGCGTGCGCGGGCGTGGGCGACGAGGTCGTCGCGCTCGTCGTCACGCTCGGTGACCCGGCGCAGCGCGCGCATGAGCGCGTCGACGTCGCCGGGTGGCACGACGACGCCGCAGCCGTCGTCGAGCACGGCGGCGATGCCGCCGACGTCGGTGGCGACGACGCACGCGTCGCGTGCCATGGCCTCGAGGACGAACATCGGCATCGCCTCGTCGCGGGACGGCAGCACCGCGACGGCGGCGGCGTCGAGCAGCGCCATGAGGTCGGCGTGGTCGAGCGGGCCGAGGAACCGGGTCTGCGGCGTGGTCGTGTCGACCACGGACGGCTCGGCCACGGGTCCGGCGACCAGGAGCTGCCACCCTGCGGGCGGCCCGGCGCGTCGCCACGCCTGCTGCAGCACGTCGACGCCCTTGCGGTGCCCGACGGCACCGCCGAACACGACCGTGCGCCGCTTGACGACCGGCTCACCGGGCGGCACCGCGTTGGGCACGAGCGACACGCGCCCGGCGTCGACGAAGCGCTCGGCGACCTGCGTGGACTCGTGCGACAGCGTCACGACGTGGTCGGCGGCCCGCAGCACGGCGCCGACGAGCCGCGGGTGCGCGGTGGCGAACGCCGCGAAGTCGGCGCCGTGCAGGTGCGCGACCACGGGCAGGCCGAGGCGGTGCGCGTACCGCAGGACGGTGCCCTCGCGCAGGAAGCTGCCGCGCTCGGACAGGTGGACGACGACGACGTGCGGGCCGGACGACGCCGCGAGCAGCCGGAGCACGCGCAGCGCACGCACGAGCCCGCGCGCGGCGGCGACGTGGTCGCCGGGGTCGCCGCGCGACTCGATGACCTCGACGTCGCACCGCTCGAAGGGCCACGCGAGGTAGGCGTTGACGACCTGGGTCATGCCGCCGGGCACGTCGCCGCTGCGCCCGACGTGGTGGACGACCGGCCGCCTAGCCAACGCGCACCTGCTCGTGCTCACCGGCGGGCGCCTGAGGGGCACCGGCGGCCTGCGCGCCGGTCAGCAGCCGCACGACGTCGGCACGCACCGCGTCGAGCCGTTCGCGTGCGCGCAGCAGCGCGTCGAGGGCCGCCGGTCCGCGTCCGGCGGCCGCGCGCACCCCGGCGAGGACGGCGTCGGTGTCGAGGCCCGTGGCGTCGACGGTGACGTCGTGCACGCCGATGGTCGACAGGTGCCGTGCGGCCTTGTCCGACGCGTCGAGCTGCAGCGACACGGGGAAGGCGCCCTCGGTGAACGCGGCGACGACGACGTGCAGGCGGTCGCTGAGCACGACGCGGGTGCGCCGGTACAGGTCGCGCAGACGCGCCTCCTGCACGTCGTGGCCGGTGGGCTCGGGCCAGCCGAGCACGTCGGCGTCGAGCTCCGCGGCCAGCCGGTGCGAGCGCTCGTCGTCCACCGAGACCTGCGTGACGACCCACGTGCGCAGGCCCTCCTCGGCGGCGTAGCGGCGGATGGCGTCGACCACGGCCGGCGTCGGGTAGGGCCGCGGTGCGACCTCGACGTCGGCGCGGAACGACACGACGAGCACGTCCCGCTCGTCCTGCCCGTCGCGCGCGGCGCGCAGCGTCGCGGGGTCGGCCCCCTCGGCGAACCCGAGGTCGGGCATCGCGGGGCCTCCGCCGAGGTACGCGGCCGTCCGCTCGTCGCGCCACCGCGTGTACGTCGTCAGGGCGATCGACGGGCGCACGAGCGCGCGCGGCACGGGCGCGAACCCGCGGGCACCGGCGCCGACGCGCAGCACGGCACCGCCCCGGGCCCGCACGAGCGCGACGGCCGGGAGCATGACGAGGTGCTCCTTGGTGCCGACGAGCGTCAGCTGGATCTCACCGGGCTTGAACAGCGACGACGCGCGGCCCGCGCACGCGGACCGGACCAGCGCGGCGTACCAGCGCGCGAACGACCGGTACACGACGTCGTCGGGCCGCAGGTCCAGGCCCTCGTCGTAGCCGTCGGGGGAGTGCCCGACGTACACGTGCAGGCGGCTGCCGCTCTCGCGGGCCCAGCGCAGCAGGGGGCGCCGCAGCAGCACGTCCCCGACGTTCTCGTACTGGCCGCGGGCGACGGCGAAGACGTCCCGGCGCCGGTTCATGCGTTCCTCCTGTGCTGCTGCGGGATCGGGTGCGTGCGCAGCGGCACGACGCGTCGTGCCGCCGCCTGCTCGAGCACGGCGCGCGTGAGCTGCGGCCCCTCGACCGCGATGCCGAGGTCGCGCTCGCGCACGAGGTCCGCGATCTGGACCTGGTGGTCGTCGACGTGCTCGTGCCGGGCCGCGCGGCGTACCACCTGCACGTGGTAGATGCCGAGGGCGAGCAGCTCGAGCAGCGTGCCGACGCCCGCGTGCGCGACGACGACGTCCGCCTCGACCGCGCAGCGTTCGAACTCGTCGGGTGCCATCTGCGTGACGACCTGGCCCGGCAGGTCGTCACGCGTCGTGTCGCCCACCTGCCAGATGGTGCGCTCGTCGGCGAGTCCCGTGGCGAGCACGGCGTCGACGACCGAGTCGAACCGGTAGCCGCGGATCGTGCCGAGCGTGACGAACAGCCGGCGCCCGGTGTGGGGGATCTCGCGGGGTACCGACCGGTACTCGTCGAGCACGCTGGGGTGCCGGCCCCACCTGCCGCCGGCCCAGCGCTCGTGCTGCGTGCGCAGCGCGACGCGCGGGACGTGGGCGAGGAGCCGTCCCGTGACGGACGGCCCGGCGAGCCGGCAGACCGACTCGATGTAGGTGCTGGGCACGCCGGCCGCGGCGGTGACGGGCAGGGCCCCGAGGGCGATCGCCGCGCCCGTGCTGACGGCGAGGTCGAAGTGCTCGCGGCGCACGAGGTCGTGGACCTGGGGCACGGCGCGCAGCGTGCCCCGAAGGTCCCGCGGTCCGATGTACGGCAGGTAGTGCACGCGCCGCCCCTCGAGGAGGGTCTCGCTCTGCGGTGTGCGGAAGGTGACCCACAGGGAGTCGGGGTCCGGGTCGAAGGTCGGGGTGAGCCTCAGCAGCTCGCTGAGGTGCCCGCCGGTGGAGGCCACGAGCAGGGCCTTCCCGCCGACGGGTCCGGCGTGGGTGGACTGAGGTACGGCTGTGGCTGACATGTCGTGATCCCCCTGGACGAGCGGTCGCTGACCACCGGTGCCGCAGGGCGTGCTCGCGGCGTCGGTGCAGGCCCCTGCGCGCCATCGAGCGGTAGGCCCCCCTGCTGGATGGTCCCGTCGGTATCAGGACATCCAGGAACGTCTGTCACGTCTCATTTGTACCAGAGTTAACACATTTGTCACCTCCTCTCGTCGGTCATTCACAGGACCCACACGACGCCGCTGGGCGCCGCGCCGGCGGCCTCCAGCGTGTGGACGGCGGACCGCACCTCGTCCCGCCGTGTGCGGCCGGGGGCGGCCAGCAGCACGACCTCGTCGCACGCCGCGGCGAGCACCGCCGCACCGACGTCCGCCGCCCCCGTCGCGAGCACGACCACCTCGGCGCTCGTGCGCACGTCGTCCCAGGCCTTCTCCGCCTGCCGCGACGCGACGACGTCCGTCCGCTCGCCCTCGTCGGCACCCGCGGCGACCACGCGCAGCGCCGGTACGTCCGAGGCGTGCGCCGCCTCGACCACGGCCGCCGACCCCGTCAGCAGCTGCGCGAGCCCGGGGCCGCCGGTCGCGAGGCCCAGCGCCGTCGCGAGGCGCGCGGTGGCGAGGTCGCCCTCCACGAGCAGCGTGTCGCGTCCCGTCCCGGCGTACGCGCGCGCGAGCGCGGCGGCGACCTGCAGCGCCGGCTCACGCGTGCACGCCACGACCGCGACCGCCGTGTGCGCACGGTCGCCCGTCCGCGCCAGCAGGGCCGTGCGCAGGCCCGCGACGTCCGGCGACGGCTGCGTGACCGCGTCCGCGAGGGTGCCCGCGGGCACCCGGACGCGCGCGAGCACGGGGGCGTCGGTCGCCCGCGCGAGGTCGTGCTCGTCGTCCACGACGTCGTCCGTGCGGGCCCGCCACGTCAGGAGCGCCGCGGCGAGGAACAGGCCGACGAGCAGCGCACCGGCCATCGTCAGCAGCGGGTCCGGCCAGCTGGGGCGCTCGGGGACGACCGCGGGCCTCACCACCGCGAGGTCGAGCGTGACGACCGGGGCGTCCGGGCTCGCCGCCACGGGCGTGAGCTGGTCGTCCGCCGCGCGCAGCACGAGCTGGGCGACCAGCGAGTCCGCGACGCGCGCCGCGACCTCCGGGTCGCCGAGCGCGACCTCCACGTCGAGGAACGTGCTCGTCGCGGTGCCCTGCACGGCCGTGCCGAGCTCCTTCGCCGTGATGTCGAGGCCCAGCTCGTCGATCACGGGCTGCAGCACGACGGGCGACGGCACGAGCTCGGCGTCCTGCGCGGCCCGCGCCGCGGCCAGCGCGCCGGCGGGGACGCCCTGGTCGACGGCCGTCAGCCCCGTCACCGCGTACAGCACGCGCACCTCCGCGGTCCACGTGGGCGGGACGAGGCGCAGCACCGCCCAGCCCGTCGCGAGCGCCAGCACGACGACGAGCGCGGCCCACACGCCGTTGCGGCGCAGCGTCCGCATCGCGACGTCCAGGTGCATGGTGGTCTCCTCTCGGACCCCGGGGGTCACGGTCGGTCGGGTGGCAGCGAGGTCGGGTCGGTCGTGCCGACGCCGTCGGACCAGCCGACGCCCTCGACGTGGTGGCCCGCGTCGAGCAGCCGGACCTGACGCACGGTGCACGGCAGGCGCGTGTGGCGGGCCGGCCGGCTGCCCTCGCCGCGCCACAGCAGCAGCTCCGCCGGCGCGCTCGGCAGCGTCACGGTCACGCGGACGGCGCCCGTCGACGACGTGCGCACGGCCGCCCGGGCGGCGGGGGACACGCGGCCGCCGGCGTCGCGCACGGCGGCCCAGTAGGTGTGCTCGCGGCGCGGGCGCAGGCTGCCGCGCCCGTCGTGGCCCCCCGCCGGCACGACGCCCGCCAGGGTGGGCGCACCGGAGCTGCCGGTCGCGGCCGCCGTGGGTGCCGACGTGGCCTCGACGCCCCACGCGCCCGTGCGGCGGCTCACCGCGAAGCCGCGGCCGACGAGCGCGACGTCCTGCACGACCTCGCCCACCTGGCCCGTGCCGGTGATCCGCGGCCCCGCGGTGCCGACCCACGTGCCGGGGTCGGCCGTGTCGACGCTCGTCGCGCGCACGTCGTCGGCGCGCACCTCGGTCAGGTCGTGCGCGTGCGCGACGTGCACCAGCGGGCCGTGCGCGACGTCGGCGTCGCGCGCGTCGTGCAGGTGCACCTCGAGGCACGCCTCCAGGCGGACCTGCGACGCGTCGGGCTGCGCGGGGTCGTCGTCGACGAGGACCGCGGGCGTGCTGCCGTCGCGCGCGCAGTAGAACGCGGTCTGCCGGAACGTCACCTGCGAGCTGCGCACGACGACGGCCGTGTGGTCCCCGATGCTGCACTCCTGGTGACCGCCCTGCACGACCACGCCGCTGCACCGGTCGAGCTCGAGGCGCCCCGTGACGTTGGCGTCGACGACCGCGCCGCGGCACCGTCGCAGCCGCGCGGTGAACAGCCCGGCGTCGGCCTTGCAGCCGCTGAGGACCACGCCGTCGCCGGGCGCGACCTGCTCGATCAGCGCGCCGTCGCGCCGCTCGCCGTCGCCGTGGCGCGCGTGGCAGCCGGTCAGCCGCGTGCCGTCGCTGTAGTCGTGCCACGTGACGAGCGCGCGGGCGCCGACCATCGTGACGTTGGTGAGCTCGGTGCCGGTGCGGTTCGCGAGCACCAGGCCGGCGGTGGTGCCGCGGCCGTCGAACGTGCCGTCGCGCACCGCGAGCGCCTGCAGCGCGCCGACCCGCTCGCCCGTCGCGCGCGTCCCGACCGCGACCTCGACGCGCCCGGCGCCCGCGTCCCAGGCGGTGCGCAGCGTGTTGGGCCACAGCAGCCAGCGCGTCGCGCGGTCGGGCCAGAACACGTCGCTGGTGGGCAGGTGGTCGCCCGCGACGAGCGTCCCGCCGGCCAGGTCGAGCACGACGCGCTGGTGCGGGTCGGTGCCGTCGACGAACACGGGGGTGTCGACGAGGTACGCGCCGGGGCCGGGCAGGACGATGTGCCCGCCCGCGTCGACGTGCGCCTGCAGCGCCGGGCCGTTGTCGGTGACGCCGTCGCCGACGAGGTCGGCGGCGAGCCTGCCGGGCGGCTCGCCCGGTGTCGGTGACGGCGCCGGGGTGGCCGCCGTGACGGCCGGTGCGGTCGGGTCGGGCACGACCTGCCGCCCGCGCGTGCACGCCGCGAGCACCGCCGCGCCCGCGGCGCCCAGGCCCGCGCCGAGCACGGCGCGGCGCGGCAGCCCGCGCTCCGGTAGCCCGCGCTCCGGCAGCCCGGCGGACGGCCCGCGCTCCGGTGGTCCGTTGCGGCCCGCGGCCGGCGGACGCTGCGCGCTCACGTCGGCACCCCGGTCCGGGCGTCGGGCGCCACCGAGCTCGCGGTGGACGGCGCGGAGCCCACCGCGGACGGTGCGGAGCGGACGGCGGACGCGACGGGGTGCACGTCGGCTGCCGCGCCGCGTGCGTCGAAGCGCATGCTCGCGACGATCCCCGGCGCGAGGTACAGCAGCACGTAGGACGGCGGCGAGGACAGCGCGGCGGCGCCGACGGAGTCGAGCAGCACGAGCACCAGGACGCACACCCCGCTGATCCGCAGCCAGCGGGTCAGCGGCGTCTCGGCGGGCGTCACGCGCCGCAGCAGCACGGCGAACGCCGCGACCACGCCCGCCGCGTAGCACGCGGTGCCGAGCCAACCCGTCTCGCCCAGCAGCGCGGGCCACTGCGTGTCGAGCAGGAACGCGCCCCACCCGTCGGCGCGCCCCAGGCCCCAGACGTACTCGAACCCCAGGCGCACGTACTCGGGGCTGTAGTGCTCGGCGGCGGTCGCGCTGCCGTACCGGCCCAGGCCCGCGCCGAGCGGGAAGTCGCGTGCCGCGAGCGCGAGCCCGCCGGCCGTCAGTAGCGAGCGCGCCGAGTAGCCCCCGCCGTAGTAGAGCTGCAGGTCGTCGACGACGTAGCGCCACGCGGTGGGCCCGGCGACGAGCAGGACGGCCGGCAGGGCGACGAGGGCGAGCCGGACGGCGGAGCGCCTGCCGGTGCGCAGCACCACTCCCGTCGTGGCGAGCACGAGCCCGACGAACGACTTGACGCGGAACGTCAGCAGCGAGAGCCCGGACAGCGCGAGCGCGAGCGCGTACCCGCGCAGCGACGCCCGCACCACGAGCTGGTAGGTGAGCGTCGCGGCCGCGAGGACCACCGCGAGGCGCCCGTACGCGGCGGGCAGCCGGAACGGTCCGACGACCGCCGCGACCGGGCCGTGCATCTCGGGTGCGGACTGCGCGACGAGCGCCGACCAGGGGCCCGGCAGGGCGAGGTTGAGGACGCCGGTGACGACGAGCACGACCGCGACGACCGTGCCGGCCCGCACGATCCGTGCGAGCTCGACGTCGCCCCAGTGCAGCTGCGCGGCGGTGTGCCCGACGAGCACGGCCTTGAGCAGCAGCAGGCCGCCCTGCAGCCACAGCGTCGTCGGCACGTCGTGCAGCAGCGAGGACGCGACGCCGGCGAGCCCGAACGCGCCGAACCAGAACAGGCCCGGGAACCACACGATGCTGCGTTCGAGCACCAGCCGGCGCACGGTCACGACCACCGTGCCGACGACGATGAGCCCCTCGTCGAGCGCCCCGCCCGCCGCCCCCAGCCCGCCGAGCTGCGTCACGAGGATCGCGCCGGCGACCGTCGCGAGCAGACCTGCGCGCGGGTGCCGCCAGAAGAGCACCACCAGCCCCACGAGCGCCGCCACGCCCGCGACCGCGAGCGGTGCGAGCAGCGCCGCCGCGGTCACGACGACCACGACGAGGCCGCCCGCGGGTGCCGCGACGAGCACGGGGACCGTGCGGCGCGGCAGCGGCGGGGCCGTGGGGCCGGTGGTGCGTGTCATCCGGCCCGCCGCGACAGGTGCCGCTCGATGACCTCGGTCTGCGACAGCGCCGTGTCCAGGCCGCTGGGTGACGGGTAGCCGGGCCGGCTCGCGACGTACGCGAGCAGCGTGCCGGTGCGCTGCGACGACGACGCACCGAAGTAGGTCACGTCCAGGCCGTACTGGTTGGCGAGCCGGTAGAACTGCTCGAACACGAGGTTCCAGCCGCGCGCCGACGCGGTCGTCTGCACACCGCCGGGACCGCCGGACGGCCAGCCGACCTCACCTGCGACGCACCGCACGCCCCACTTCTGGCACCAGGTGCCGAACCGGTCGACGTCCATGAGCACGGCGTGGTTGCCGGCGAAGGGGTCGAAGCTCGACCCGATCGGCGACGGGTAGAAGTGCTGGGAGTACATGACCTTGCCCAGCGGGTCGCTCACCCACGGCCCGTTCGGGGCGATGGTGTCGAGCCGGCCGCGCTCGCCGAGCATGCGCTGCACCCACAGCGTCTGCTCGGCACCCGCCCCGCGGACCGCGTCGGCCGCGGCCTGCGTGAACAGCTTGTAGCGGTCCACGCCCAGGTCGAGGTGCGTCTCGTTGAACAGGTCGAAGGCCACGACGCGCTCGTCACCGGCGAACCGCGTGGCCACGGCACCCCAGACCTTCGCGACGTCGGCACGTGTGATGCCCTCGCCGCAGGTCAGCGACCCGGCGGCCTGGATGTTGGGGTAGCTGCACGCGTTGTGCAGCCCGATGACGGTGCGGATCCCCGAGCGTGCGGCCCGCCGGACCTGCTCCTCGACGATGTCGAGGTAGGCCTGCGACACCTGACCGTCGAGCCCCGCGCGCGCGTTCCCCGACTCGGGCAGGGGCTGCAGGCGCACCCACGACACGGGCAGGCGCGCGACCTTGACGCCGCGGGCCGCCAGGAAGTCCCAGCTGGCCTGGCTCTCCCCGACCTGTTCGGCGGGTCGCGGCCCGCCGAACACGAGGCTGTACACGTTGACGCCGCGCAGGTAGGCGAAGCCGTTGAGGTACGTCCCGTTGCCCCAGCGCTTCACCCCCGACGCGGGTCTGTTCTCCGCGGGCGTGTTGCTGCCCGACGGGTCGTCCGCCGCGGCCGCGGGTGCGGCCGGCACCAGCAGCGTGACGACGAGCGCCGTGAGCGCGGCGAGCACGCCGGGCCCGCGGCGGGCTCCGGCCGTCCTGTCGTGCGGTCGTGCTCCCATGCGATGACTCCCCCCCAGGAGGGCGGCACCCGGGCGGGTGCCGCCGTGGTGGTCGCGCCGCCGCGGCGGGGCGACGGTCGCGCGCGCGTCGTGGCGGACGCGCGACGGACGGGCCGTCACGGCACCGTCCCGGCCGGCACGGCGTGCGTGGGCACGGCGCCGGCAGCGTGGTGGATGCGGTCGGCGAGCGCGTCGAGCCGTGCGCGCGCGCCGAGGACGGCGTCGACCACGCCGTCGCGGCTCGTGCCCGCGAGCGTGGCGAGCGCCTCGTCGACGTCGGCGACGTCGCGCGGCAGGCTCGTGCCGCTGATGCCCGCGGCCGCGAGCGTGCGTGCGACCTTGTCCGGCGCGGCGCCGGGTGCGGTCGGCGCGGTGAGCCCGACCGGCACGGCGCCCTCGGTCGCGGCGACCACGACGACGTGCAGCCGGTCGCTGAGGACGTAGGCGCAGCGCCGGTACACGTCGCGCAGCCGGTCCTCCTGGGTCGCGTGGTCGTCGTCGGTCCACGCGACGTGCTCGGCCCCCAGGTCGTGCGCGAGGCGGTCGCCCGTGGGGCCGTCGCGGCCGACCTGCGTGACGACGACGGGGGTCAGGCCGAGCCCGTCGGCGAGGGCCCGCACGCGGCCGGCCCACGCGGCGTCGGGCGGCTCGCGTCGCACGTCGCCCGTGCCCTGCCGCACGGCGACCGCCAGCAGCGGCCGGTCGGTCCCGGCGCGCAGCGTCGCGACGTCCGGGCCGAGTGCGAACCCCCAGTCCGGTGCGACGGTGCCGACGCCCATGAGGTCGCGGCTGTACGCGTCACGCCACGCGACGACGTCGCACAGCCGCAGCACGGCGGAGATCGGCACGCGCCACGGCTGCGACTCGCGCACACCGGTGCCGACCTGCACGGCCGTGCCGCCGCGCGCGCGGTTGACCGCGAGCAGCGGTGCGAGCCGCGCGTACCGTCGCGCGTACGGGCGGCGCACCTCGGTCTCGCCGCTGTCGAACCCGTAGAACGCGCCGCCCAGCAGCCCGTCGCGCACGGCCGTGCGCCACGACGTCGGCTCGCGGTGCACGACGTCGCCGGGGGCCAGCCGCAGCCCGCCGACGTACCCGTCGGGCTTGTCGCCGACGAACACGTGCAGGCGCCCCAGCGGCCGCACGACGTCGAGGTAGGCGCGCCGCAGCACCGTGTCGCCGATGTTGTCGTGCTGGCCGACGGCCGAGACGAAGACCTCCATGGGCGCGGTCCTTCCGGTCGGGGCGGTCATCGCGCGGCGAGCGCGAGCAGCGCGCGGTGGGCGGGCAGGGAGCAGCGCGCCGTGAGGGCGAGCGCGAGACGGCGCGCGTCGCGCCGGGACGCCAGCACGCGCAGCTCGCGCGGGCCGATCTGGCGGCGCAGCGCACGCAGCCGTGCGGTGTCCGGGCGGTCCGGCGAGCCGACGAGGTCCTTGACGGCGGACAGCGTGATGTACCGGCACCGGAAGTAGTCGTAGTCGGGGTCGCCGGGGCCGATGCCGAGGCCGGCGGCGGTCGCCGCGACGGCGTCGCCCACGACGCGCAGGGACTCGCCGCGGCTGCGCCGGGTCGTGATGATCGAGCCGTCGCGCAGGCGGTAGTCGTACACGTGGTCGGTGATGCTCACGGCGGTGCGGGCGCGCCCGAGCGCGGCGGCGGTGAGCGCGAGGTCGGAGTGCACGCGGGCGGCCACGAAGTCCTCGGGGCGCAGCAGGTCGCGTCGCAGCAGCTTGTTCCACAGGTGGCCGGACGCCTCGCCGCGCAGCAGCGCCCGCAGCACGTCGGGCCCGTGCAGCGTGCCCTCGACGGGGCTCGGGACGGGGCGTGCGGAGCCGTCGGCGTACACGAACCGGGCGCGCGCGAGGACGACGTCGGCGCCGGTGCCGCGGGCGGCGGCCAGCAGCCGGGGTGCGGCGCCGGGGACCACGTGGTCGTCGGCGTCGACGAGCCACACGTGCTCGCCGCGCGCCTGCTCGACCGCGACCTGCCGCGCGTGCGACACGCCGCCGTTCTCCTCGAGGGCGATCACCCGCACGCGCGGGTCCCGCGCCGCCTCGGCGCGGCACACGTCGACCGTGCCGTCGCGCGAGGCGTCGTCGACGACGACGACCTCGAGGTCGGCGACCGGCTGCGCGAGGACGGCCCGCAGCGTGCCGGCGATCCACGCGGCGGCGTCGTACGTCGGGATCACGACGGTCAGGGCGGTCATCCGGCGGCTCCTGCCTCGGGTGCGGCGGACTCGGCCGCTGCGGGCTCGGGTGCGGCGAGCCGCGTGTCGAGGAAGTCCAGGACCCGGGTCCACACGGCCTCGTCGAGCAGGTGCGCGCCGTGCGCGTCGCCCTCGACGGCCACGAGGTCGTGGTCGACGCCCGCGTCGGTCAGGGCCTGCACCATGCGCTCGGCGTGCGGCAGCGGGATCGACTCCACGGTGCCGGTGACGAGGAGCGCGGGGCTCGACGCGGGCGTCACGGTGAGCGCGGGCGACGCCTGCTCGCCGACCGGGCACTCGTCGACCTCGGCGCAGCCGAGGTACGCGAGCGCGGCGCGCGTCTCGTCGGCCGACGTGGGCCCGAACGTCAGGCCGTCCGCGGTCAGGAGCGTCGCGGCGGACAGCGCGACGACGGCCCGCACGCCCGTCTCGGCCGCGGGACGCGTGCCGAGCGTCAGCGCGAGCGTCGCGCCCGCGGACGTCCCGAGCACCCCGACGCGCTCCGGGTCCACGCCGTACGCGGCCTGCTGCGCGGGGTCGCGCAGCCACGCGACCGCCGCCGCGACGTCGTCGACCGGTGCGGGGTACGTGTGCTCGGGCGCGAGGCGGTACGTCACGGTGAACGCCGCGATGCCGTGGTCCTGCAGCCGCCGCGCGATCGTCACCATGCCCGCGGTGTCCTTGGCGCCGCCGACGAACGCACCGCCGTGCACCAGCACGACCGCCGGGACGGGCTCGCCCGTGCGCCGCGGCAGGTACGCGTCGAGCGTCAAGGGCTGGTCGTCCGGTGCCGCGTAGGTGAGGTCGCGGTCGATCACCGCGGGCCGCACGTCGGACGGGACACCCGGCACGGGGTTCGGCGGGCCCGCGCACGCGCCGACCGCGAGCAGCCCGGCGACGGCGAGCAGCGCGGTGCGCAGCAGCGCGGTGCGCCGCGGGGTGGTGCGGGCCTGCCTCATCGGTCCTCCGTCACGGGCTCGGGTGCGGGTGCGCCGGCCGTCGCGGCGGCGCGCGGCGCACGTGCGGGCGCCGGGCCGGGCACCGTCGTGGGTGCCGGGCCGGGCACGGTCGTCGGCGCCGGGTCGGGCACCGCCCCGCGGGTGCGCAGCAGCGTCGTCGGCATGTGCAGCAGGCGCCAGCGCGTCGGCAGGCCACGCGCGACCAGCAGCGACGCGCCGAGCGCCAGGGCGGTCACGAGCAGCACGAGCGGGAGCCCGCGCGCGGGCGTGCCGTGCAGCGCGGGCACGTGCCCCACCACGATCGTCAGCAGCGCGACGGGGTACAGGTGCAGCAGGTACAGCGGCAGGCTGCGGCGGCCCAGGCCGTGCAGCGGCCGCGTCCAGCGCCGCCCCGCGACGAGGTGCGCCGTCCCCAGGGCGACCGCGAGCACGGCCGCCTGCCCCAGCAGCACGGCGCCCGGGACGCGGCGCGTCAGCGGCACGGCGACCAGCGCGGCGAGCACCAGCAGCGCCACCCCCGCCGCGAGCGCGACGCGGCGCCACGTCATCGAGGTGACGGCACGTGCGACCGCCGGGCCCGCGTGCACCCCCACGACGAACGGTGCGAGGTGCGCGAGCGTGCGGTCCCACGCGAAGATCCCCGTGCCGACCAGCCCGGACGTCACCGCACCGCTGACCACGAGCGCACCGACGACCGACGCGCGCGGGTACCGGCGCGCCAGCCACGTGACGGCGGTGACCGCCGCGAGCGCCCACAGGAACCAGTAGATGCTGCCGGGCGCGACGGGCACGAGCAGCAGCTGCCACGCGTCGCGGCCCGACTGCGGGGGACCGTCGGAGCGCACCATGGGCAGCGCCGTGAAGAACACGAACCGCACGAGCGACCACACCAGGAGCAGGTACAGCAGCGGCAGCACGCGCCGCCGCCACACCCGGCCCCAGGGCGACGTCGTCAGCCGGGGCTGCATGACGCCCGCGAGCAGGAAGAACGCCGGCATGGGGTACAGCTCGAGAGGCACGCGCGCGCGGCCGAGGGGTGCGACGCCCACGTCCGCCGCCTCGAGGAACAGCAGGGCGTGGTACGCGACGACCATGACGATGGCCACGCCCTTGGCGAGGTCCACCCAGGCGTAGCGACCGGGCCCGCTCGCCGCGCGGGCCTCGGTGGCCGACCGTCCCGCGGTCTCAGCCACGGGCACGCTCCGCCTGCCACGCCAGGAACCAGCGCTTGAAGTAGATCGGCACCTCGTTCGCGACGAACGGCGGCGTCGTGTGCCCCAGGTCGTGCGTGCGGATCGACACGTCCGCGCCCTGCTGGCGGGCGCGCTCGTAGAACGGGATGGCGTGGAACTGCGGCGGGGTCACCAGATCGATGCCCGTGGTGTGGACGATCCGGATGCGGTCGCCCGCCCACGCCGACGCGGGGTGCCGCGCGGGGTTGGTGCGGTCGACCGCGGCCGTCGAGTAGTTGTACGCGGGCCCGATCTCCGCGCGGCCGCCCATGTCGTACGACCGGCGCACGTCCCAGATCGAGTTGACGAAGTACAGGCCCACGACGTCCGGCAGCAGCCCCGCACCCAGCACCTCGGCGGCGAGCGCGCCGCCGCCGGACGTCGCGCGCAGGAAGTTCGCGCCCACGTCGGCCAGCGACGACACGTACCGCCAGCCGGCGGCCTGCGCGGCGATCGCGTACGGGCCCGCGTAGCCGTTGCCGCCCGCGTCCTGGCAGATGGACGCGACGCCGCGGTCCACCAGCTGGCGGGCCTCGTAGCCGAAGCCGTCGAGCAGCGCGCCGTGGTCGGACCCGGAGCCGTGGTAGAACCACGCCAGCCCGACCGGTTCGTCGAGCCGCAGGCCCTGCGGGATCGTCAGCCACGCGCGGTCGCCCTCGATGTCGACCTGGACGGCGTCGTAGAGGGTGCCGGCGGCGGTCCGCTGGTTCGCCCGCCGGCTGATCTCGCCGGGCAGCCGGGGCAGGGCCGCCGCGCGTGCGGGCTGCGCGCCGAGCAGCCCGGCGATCCCCAGGCCCGCGGTCGCGGCCCCTGCGAGGAACGTTCGTCGGCTCGGGTGCGGGGCACCGTGGGTCGTCGGGGTCATCGCTCCTCCTCGTCGGTCGGTCGCACCGGGCGGTGCGGCGGTCTGGCGTCGGGTGCGTGTCTCATGGCCGGGCCTCCCGGCGGCCGCGCAGCTGGTGGCGCACCCGGGCGACGGTCCGCAGGTCGTGCCGGTACGGCGGGACGACGAGCGCGGCGAGCGCGAGCGCCACGGCCAGGGCGACCGCGCCGACGCCCAGCGCGAGCCACGTCGCGTCGGGCGCGAGCCAGTGCGTCGCGGCCGCGCTCGCGACCAGCGCCCAGCCGTACACGAGGACCGTGCGGGCGCCGTTGCGCCAGATCTGCCCGACGGGTGCGTCGGACACGCGGCGCAGCCACCACAGGTTCGCGGGCCACTGCAGGACGACGGCGGCGGTGTACGCCCACGCGACGCCGTGCAGGCCCCAGTGCGCGCCCGCGACGATCATGAGGATCTGCAGCGGACGCGTCACGAGGGACAGGCGCAGGTGCTGCTGCGTGAGCCCCTGCGACAGGTACACCCAGTAGCACGCGTACCCGGCCATCGTGAAGAACCCGGCGATCGCGAGCACCTGGAACAGGCCGGCCGTCTCGAGCCACTGCGGGCCCAGCGCGACGAGCACGACGGCGGGCGCCTGCGCGGCGGCGAACGCGAGGATCACGCTGACGAGGTTGAGCATCGCCGTCTGACCGGTGAGCAGGAACTGCCGGTACCGCGGGGGGTCGTCGACGAGGCGCGCGAGCACGGGCAGCGCGACCCGCGTGACCGGCGCGTTGATCTGGTAGAGCGGCAGCACGAGCAGCTGGAACGCGCGGTTGTACAGGCCCAGGGGGCCCGCGCCGAGCGTCGAGCCGATCACGACGGAGTCCACGTTGTTGCTCGCGTACGAGAGCATCTGGCCGCCGACGAGGTTCGCGCCGAACCGCACGAACGGCCGGACCGGCTCGCCGCGCGCCCACCGTCCGGGCAGCCACCGGCAGACCACCAGCAGCAGCACGAGCTGTGCGGCGAGCTGCACGACCTGCTGCGCGACGAGCGCCCAGTACCCCGCACCCGCGACCGCGAGCAGCACCGCGGTCGTGAGCCCGACCGCCTGGCCGCCGAGCTCGAGCCCGGTGAGCCAGCCGAACCGCAGGTGCCGCTGCAGGTCCGCCTTGTACTGCGTCATCACGCCGTTGAGCACGAACGTCAGCGACAGGACGGCGGCGACGCCCCGCAGGCGCGGCTCGTCGTAGAAGGCCGCCAGCAGCGGCGACGTCGCCAGCACCAGCAGCCCCAGCGCGAGCCCGATCCCCGCGCTCAGCCAGAACAGGTTGGTGCGCTGCCCGCGGCTGAGGGTGCGTGCCTGCACCGCGGCGCTGCCGAGGCCGAAGTCGCGCACGACGTCCGCGATGCCGGTGACCGCCATGACCATCGCGAGCACGCCGTAGTCGTGCGGGGACAGCAGCCGGGCCAGCACGACGACGCCGGCGAGCAGCAGCGCGATCCGGGCGCCCTGACCCACGAGGGTCACGGCGGCCCCGCGCGACGCGGACGTCCCGAGGCTGACGGGGGCCGTCACGCGCGCACCCCGCCCCGGGCCAGCACCACGGCCGTCCGGTACGCCTCCAGGTGGGCCGCGCCGATCGCGTCCCAGTCGCGGGCGCTCAGGTTGGGTCGCGCGGACCGCGGTGCCGTGCGGGCGCGGCGCAGCCCGTCGGAGAGCACCGTGGGGCCGAACTCGCCCTCGTACTGCAGCACCCAGCCGTCCCCGACCTCCGCGGCGATCGCGGCGTTGGCGGGGGACGCGGGCACCAGGCACGGCCGGTCGAGCGACAGCGCCGCGAGCAGCACGCCCGAGTTGGTCATCTGCCGGTACGGCAGCACGACGAGCTCGGCCGACGTCACGTGCTGCACGAAGGTCGCGTCGGGGACGAACCGCAGGTCCGGCTCGATGCGGGGGTCGCGTGCCGCGCAGGCGCGGATCGTCGTCCCGAGCCCCGGGGTCGGCTTGCCCGCGACCGTGAGCCGCAGGTCCGGGTCCGGCATCGCGGCGAACGCGTCGAGCAGCTCCTCGACACCCTTGTAGGGGCGCAGCAACCCGATCGTGACGAGCCGCCCGGGCGTGGCCGCCGCGCGCGGCAGGTGCGCGAACACGTCGCGGTAGTGCCCCAGGGGGATCCGCACGGCCGGTGCGCCGCCCGGTGCCTCCGTGGCGGCCGTCAGCAGCACGAACAGCGTCGTCGCGGCGTCGATCGCCGCCAGGGACCGGGCCTCCGCACGGCCGACCGACTCGTGCGGCACGGTGTTGTGGAGCGTGCGGACCACCGGGATGCGGCGGGCGCGTGCGGCGGCCAGCAGCAGCCGCACCGCGACCCGCCGGCCGAGCCGGCGCAGCGCGCGCGGGTGCCGGACGAGCAGCTCCGGCCAGTGCACGTGGAACACGTCGTAGTCGCCGCGCGCCGCGGCCCACCACGTGAACGGCATCGCGTCGACGTCGCCGCCGGCCCCGCCGAGCATCTGGTCGACGTAGCGCGTCGTGCCGTCGGGAGCGAGCAGCGAGTGCAGGACGCGCAGGCGCGGTGGGGCGGCGACCGGCGCGGCCGCCGTCACCGGGCGGACGATCGCCGCCTGTCCCTGCTCCATGCGCGCCCCCCGCAGCCGTGGAGTGACGACCGTGGACCGCCCCTGCCGCGAGCCGCGGCGGACGTACCGCACGGTCGGCGAAGGGGACGGGCACCGTCGTCGATCCGGTCGATCATAGGCACCGATGGGCGGGGAAATGCACGGTTCCATGTGAATTGTTCGTTGCGGACATGCGTCCGGTTCGTCCGTTCCGCTCCGCGGACGCGCGGCGCCGCCCCGGCGGGGTGGTGGTACGTCGGGCGGTGCGAGCGGGGTGGGCGAGCTGGCGCGAGGCGGCGCGTGAGGTGCGGCGTCCGGCCCGGTGGTCGTCAGGTGCGGTGTCCGTCAGGCTCCGCGTCCGGGTCGGTGTCCATCAGGTGCGTGGCCATCAGGTCTCGCGTCCGTCAGGCGCCGCGTCCGGAGTGCGCGACGCAGACCGTCGCGGTCGGCCGGGCCGCGAGGCGCGCGTCGTCGATCGGCTCGCCGCCCACGGTGCAGATCCCGTAGGTGCCGGCGTCGAGGCGTGCGAGCGCCGCGTCGACGTCGTCGAGCCGCCGTCGTGCGTCGGCGGCCAGCGCCTCGAGCTGCGCCCTCTCGAACGCGATCGTCGCGCCCTCGGGGTCGTGCTCGTCGTCGACGTTGGCCCCGCGCGCCGCGTCGACGACGTCCTGCCGCGCGTCCCCGAGCCCGCCGAGCCGCGCCACGGCGTCCGCCCGCAACGCCACCAGCAGCCCCCGCGCCCGCGCCCCGTCCATCCGCCCGGTCTACCACCCACCCGCACCACCCACCCGCCACTCCCAGGCGACCAGTGGTCAGCAGGGAGGCGGGTGAGCGCTCACAAGGGGTCTCAGGTGACCAGCGACGGCGCCGTGTGCGTGGGTGGTCGCTGCGACCAGCAGGTCGAACGCTCGGGCACCACACCGCCGACCGGAACCTGGCTCACCGTCCGGGGCCCTGGACGGTGAGCCAGGTTCCGGTCGGCGGGGGCGGGTGGGTCGGAACGGCGGGTGGGCGGTCGGTGGCAGGGCCGTGGATGACAATCGACGTGCGCGGCCCGGTAGCCTGGTGACGGTCTGCGGGAGTGCTCGTGGACGTGTCCGGCGCTAAGGAGCGGGAGTGCCCACCGGCAAGGTCAAGTGGTTCGACACCGAGCGAGGGTTCGGCTTCATCGCCAGCGACGACGGCGGTGAGGTGTTCCTGCACGCCTCGGCGCTGCCTGTGGGGGTGACCGCACCCAAGCAGGGCACCAAGGTCGAGTTCGGTGTGGCCGACGGCCGCCGCGGACCGCAGGCCCTGTCCGTCACCGTGCTGGACCCCGTGCCGTCGGTCGTCAAGGCCAAGCGCCCGCCCGCGGACGAGATGGCCGTGGTCGTCGAGGACCTCATCAAGGTGCTCGACAAGGTCGGCAACGACCTGCGCCGCGGCCGCTACCCCGAGGGTCAGCGCGCGGCCCAGTACGCGACGCTGCTGCGGGGCGTCGCCGACAAGCTCGAGGCCTGAGCGTGGCCGCCGTCAAGGACGCCGTGCTCGAGCGTGCCGTCGACCTCGCGCGCGAGGTCGCGGTCGAGATCGCCCAGGAGCCGCACGACGTCGGCGAGTACCTGGGCGCGGTCCGTGAGGCCGAGCGGCTCGTGTCGCACCGGTTCGCGTGCACCGCGCGCGGGTACCGCGGGTGGGCGTGGACCGTCACGGTCGCGCGCGTGCCGCGCGGCCGGACCGCGACGGTGTGCGAGGCGGAGCTGCTGCCGGGCGACGACGCGATCCTCGCGAGCACCTGGGTGCCGTGGTCGGAGCGGCTGCGCCCCGGTGACATCGGCCCCGGTGACGTGCTGCCGTTCCGTCCCGACGACCCGCGCCTCGAGCCCGGGTTCACGCCGACCGGCGACGCCGAGGTCGACGAGGTCGCGATCGACGAGCTCGCGCTCGCCCGCGTCCGCGTGCTGTCCCCCCAGGGCATCGAGGAGGCCGCCGAGCGCTGGTACCGCGGGTCGCGCGGCCCGGCGACGGCCGGTGCGGTCGCCTCGAGCGCCGCGTGCGCGACGTGCGGGTTCCTCGTGCCGCTGCAGGGCGCGCTCGGCACGCTCTTCGCGGTGTGCGCCAACGAGTGGTCGCCCGACGACGGCAAGGTCGTGAGCCTCGACCACGGTTGCGGCGCGCACTCCCAGACCGACGTCGACCCGGTGCCCAGCGAGTGGCCGGCACCGGACCCGCTCCTCGACGAGAACGCCGTGGAGCCCCTGGAGCTGCCGGCCCGCAGCGAGCCGCACGGCACGGCGGACGCGGCCGAGCCGCCCACCGACCAGGCCGCCACCGACCAGCCCGCCACCGACCAGCCCGCCACCACCGACGGGCCCACCGACCACCGACCTGACACCGACCGCACCGCCGCGGACGCCGACGCGCGTCCGGCCGACGGGTCGTGACCACGGACGTCTTCGGCACGGCCGCGCTGCGCGGCGCCGTGCTGGAGGCGTGGCGCGCCTCCCCGACGCGGTTGCGGGAGGACGCCAACACCGAGGAGGACCACGCTCGCGGCTACTACCGCGACCGTGTGCTGGTCGAGCTCGCGCAGAACGCGGCGGACGCGGCGACGCGCGCCGGGGTCCCCGGGCGGCTGCTGCTGCGGCTCGCGACGTCCGACGACGGCACGTCCGTGCTCGTCGCCGCGAACACCGGTGCACCGCTGGACGCGGCGGGCGTCACGTCGCTGGCGTCGTTGCGCGCGTCGGCCAAGCGGGACGCGACCGCGGGGACCGTCGGGCGGTTCGGTGTGGGGTTCGCGGCGGTGCGGGCGGTCGCCGACGAGGTGACGGTGTGCTCGACGACGGGCGCGGTGCGGTTCTCGCTCGCGGACACCCGTGAGGTGCTCGAGGAGGTCGCCGCGCACGAGGCGGGGCACGGCCGCGCGACGCTCGCGGACGAGGTGCGTCGGCGCGACGGCTCGCTGCCGGCGCTGCGCCTGCCCTGGCCGACCGAGGGCCGCCCGCCGGCCGGGTACGACACCGCGGTGGTCCTGTCGTTGCGCGACGAGGTGGTGCGCGAGGAGGTCAGGTCGCTGCTCGGCGACGTCGACGACGTGCTGCTGCTGGCGCTGCCGGGTCTCGTGGAGGTCGTCGTCGACGTCGACGACGCCGGGCCGCGGCGCCTGGCCGACGTCGCCGAGCGCTGGGACGTGCTGACGGCCGAGGGCGAGGTGCCGCTCGCGCTGGTCGCGGACCGGCCGGTGGAGCAGCGCACGGCGCGGTCGTGGCGCGTGACGTGGGCGCTGCCGCGGCACGGCGCGCACGTGCCGCAGGTGGTGCACGCCCCGACGCCGACGGACGAGCCGTGCTCGCTGCCTGCGGTGCTGGTGGCGACGCTGCCGCTCGACCCGTCGCGCCGGCACGTGGTCCCGGGTGCGCTGGCGGACGCGGTGCTCGACCACGCGGCCCTGGCGTACGCGGAGCTCGCGGGCCGTGCCGCGGCCGCCGGGAGGGACGCGACGGCGCTGGTCCCGACGGGCCTGGCGGCGGGGTCGGTGGACGCCGCGCTGCGCGAGCGGGTCGTCGCCGCGCTCGTCCGGACCCCGCTGCTGGTCCCCGCGGATCCCGCGGACGGCCTCGTGCCGCCGTTGCGGGCCACGGCGGTGCGCGACCTGCCGGACGGGCCCGCGGTGGCGGCCCTCGGCGCCCTGGTCGCGGGCCTGGTGCGGGTCCCGGCGGCGGGTGCGGCGGCCGTGCGCGCGCTGGGGGTCGAGGAGCGCACGCTCGCGGAGGTGGTCGACGAGCTGCCCACGGGCGGGGACGTCGACTGGCCGGCGCTGTACGACGCGCTGGACCTCGCCGCCCAGGACGCGACGGCGCGCGAGGGTCTGGCGTCCCTGCCGGTGCCGCTGGCGGACGGCCGGGTGGTGCGCGGGCCGCGGGGTGTCGTCGTCCTCGACGACGACGTGCGGGACCTGGCCCCGGCGACGCTCGGGACGCTGCGGACGTGGGGGCTGCGGGTCGTGGACCCGGCGGCCGCGCGGCCGCTGCTGGTGCGGCTGGGGGCGCAGCGGCTCGACGCCGCGGGGCTGCTGGCGCACGCGTCGGTGCGCGCCGCGGTGCTGGCGCAGGCGGACGACGACGACCTGGAGCGGGCCGACGAGGTGACGGCGGCCGTGCTCGACGTCGTGGGGGCCGCGCGCGCGGTGCCGCCGGACGCGGCCGGTTGGCTGGGCCTGCTGACGCTCGACGCGGCGGACGGTGAGCCCGCCCCCGCGCACGGCCTGGTGCTGCCGGGCGGCCCGGCGGCGCGGCTGCTCGACGACCGTGTCCTGGCACCGGTCGCCGCGGCTGCGGTCGACCGGTGGGGGCGTGATGCGCTGGCGGCGGTCGGGGTGCGCGACGACCTCGTCGTGACGACCGTGCCGGACGTCGTCGCGGGCGTCGTGCCGGACGACGACGCCGACGACGGTGCGGCGCTCGCGGCCGCGTCCCTGGACGGCTGGCCGGAGTACGTCGACGAGCTCGCGGACCTGCTCGACGGGGGCGTGTACTGCGGCGACGTGGCGGCGGTTGCGGACCTCGACGCGGTGGACGACGACCGGTGGCCCGAGCTGCTCGCTCACGTGGCCCGCACGCCGGGGCTCCGGGAGGCGCTCGTGGCGCCCGTGCGCGGCGAGGGGGTCGTGGCGAGCGCACCGTCGTACACCGCGTGGTGGCTGCGCACGCGCGCGGACCTGCCGCTGCCGGAGGTGTTCGCGCTGCCGGACGCCACCGGGCTGCCTGCGGCGCTCGTGCCGCCCGTGCCGGACGTGCTGCGGGGCCTGGACGCGACGGTGCTGCGCGCGCTCGGCGGTGTGGCGTCGCTCGCGGAGGTGCCGGCGGCGCGGTGGTCCGCGGTGCTGGAGCGGCTGGGGCCTGTCGGGACCCCCGTGCCGCTGGACGTCGCGGGTCACGTGTGGCGCGCGTGGGCGTCGGGGACGGGCCCGGACGTGCCGCCGTCGCTCGTTGTCGCGCTGACCGGGCCGGGCGCGGCGCAGGTCGTCGAGGACGCCGTCGTGGCGGACGACCCGCGGTGGTGGCAGCGCGCGGGCGCGGACGACGTGCCGGTGGTGCCCGTCCCGGTGACGTCGGACGGCGCGGCGGGTGCCGTCGTGGACCTGCTGGACCTGCCGCTCGCGTCGTCGCGGGTGGACGTGGACGACGTGCCGGCCGACGGTGAGCCGGAGGACGTGCCGGACGCGGTGGCGGCGCTGCTGCCCGGTGCTCCGGCGGTGTGGTGGCGGCACGACGACCTGCGGGTGGGGGGCGCTCCGGTCGCCTGGTGGGTCGTCGGCGAGGGCGAGGGCGCGCAGGTGCATGCGGTGCACGTCGCGGGGCTCGCGTCGGGTCTCGCGTGGGCGGCGGGGCGGTGGGCGGTGCGCGGGGCGGTCGAGGCGCTGCTGACCGACCCCGACGACGGGGACGCGGCGCTGGACCTCGTGATGGGGTGAAACGGTCAGACAGGATGAACTACCGATAAAGGTCACGATCGGGTAACGTCCACGTGTGCCCGAAGCCCGCCGCCGCGAGATCCGCCGCTGGCGCGAGCGTCGGACCCACCGACGTCGCCGGGTGCGGCTGGTCGGAGCAGCGGGGGTCCTCGTCGTCGCGATGACGCTGCTCCTGTCGGCCGCACCCGGCGCGCACGCCCCGACCGCGAGCGTGACGTTCGCGCTCACGACCGGCGACCTCGTCGGGAGGGTGCAGGACATCGCGTCGCGCAGCGGTGAGCGGACCCCCGCCCCGGAGCCGACCGAGCCGCTGCCCGCGACGAGCTCCGCGACACCCGAGACGACGCCGGCCCCGGAGCAGGCGTCGCCGGCCGAGCCCGCCGCGCCGACGTCGGCCGCCGGACCCTCACCGGAGCCCCAGCCCGCCGCCCAGCCCGCGGGCGCCGCGCCCGCCGCCGCACCACCCGCCGACCCCGGTGCCGCGATGTCCGCCGAGATCGTGACGCTGACCAACGCCGAGCGCGTCGCCGCCGGCCTGCCGGAGCTGTCGGTGTCGACGTGCGCGCAGGAGCAGGCGACCGCGCGGTCGGCGCTGCTGGTCGCCGAGGGGCGCTTCGAGCACGACCCGCTGGGCCCGATCCTCGAGTCCTGCCGTTCCGGCACGGTGGGGGAGAACCTGTCGCTCGGCTACTCCACGGCGTCCGCGGCCGTCGCGGGGTGGATGAAGTCGACGGGGCACCGCGAGAACATCCTGCGCACGTCTTTCTCGCAGATCGGCGTCGCCTGCACGTCGGGCGCGCGCGGGTGGCTGTGCGCGCAGGTGTTCCTGGGCTGACGTGCGACCGCGCGCGGGTGACCAGCGACCGGGACTCAGGCGGTGCCGGTCCCGGCTGCGCGGTCCTGCTCGCCGGGGCGGACCATCGCCCCCGTGCCGTCGGCCGACAGGTGCCCGTTGCGCCGCGCCCACAGCACGCCGACGAGGCCCAGCACCACACCGGCCCCGCAGACGCACACCCAGGTGCCGGGCACGACGTCGAGCCACCACAGCACCCCGGTGACGAGCAGGGCCGCCGCCCACACGACCGTGCCCGTGCCCATGACGCGCGCGAGGTCGACGTCGATCGGCGGCGGCGGGGTGCGCTGGGGGTGGAGCAGGGTGCTGAGGACGGAGGGCACGGCCTGATCGTACGGGTGCAGGCGTGCGAGCCGTACCGGTCGTCGACCATGACGTCTCGCGTTGTGTCCGGGTGGTGATCCAGTGGCGGATCTGCTTCGTCTGGACGTCCGCAGGCCCCGTCTCCGTCGAGGTCGTCGACTACCACTAGATGACGAGGAGGACGCGTGAGCGACCCACAGGGGTCGGCCCACGATCCCATTCACCCGGGTGAGATCCTGCTGGAGGAGTTCCTGCTGCCTGCCGGCATCTCTCAGAACGGCCTCGCCAACGCCATGGGGGTGCCGCCGCGGCGTCTCAACGAGATCGTCCACGGGGCGCGGAGCGTCACGCCCGACACGGCGGCGCGGCTCTCTCGCGCACTCGAGACGACAGACCTGTTCTGGTTGAACCTGCAGAACCGGTTCGACCTGGAGGTCGTCCGGAGCACGAAGGGCGAGGAGCTGGACCGGATCAGCCTGGTCATCTCCGCGTAGAGCGCGCTCGGGCCGGGCGTCCGGTGGGCCAGGTGGGCCCCCGGGCGGCGGTCAGCGCAGCAGCGCCGCCGCCAGCGTGTCGACGGCGGGGGCGAGCTCGTCGTACGACGCGCGGTACACGGCGTCGGAGCCGCCGATCGGGTCGACGACGTCGTCCGTCCCCGTGCCGGCGACGTGCCGCACGGCGCTCGCCAGGGCGGGCAGCGCACGGACCCGTGCGCCCGGCGTGTCGCCCGCGGCGTGCAGGGCCGCCGGGTCGACGTGCGTGACGAGCCGCGCGAGCTCGCGCAGCGTGAACGTGCGGCGCACAGCCGCCGGCACCAGCTCGACGACGGCCGACCGGTGCGACCGCGTCAGGGTCAGCACGAGGTCCGCGTCGCGCACGAGCGCGGCGGTGAGCTGCTGCGCGGCGAAGTCCTGCGCGTCGGCACCGGCGGCGGTGACGAGCGGGACCATCGGCGCGGACACCGGGTGCCCGACGACCGCGTGCGTGCCGGCGGACACGACCTGCACGTCGGCGCCCGCGAGCCGAGCCGCGAGCAGCCGCTCCACGGCCGGGGACCGGCAGATGTTGCCGGTGCAGACGGCGAGGATGCGGGCGGGGGCGTCGGTGGGTGTCATGTCGTCCGATGATGCCTGACGCGGCCGGCGGCGGAGCCCACCCGGGCGGGCGACATCTCGCCGGCTCGCACCGGTCACGTGGTGGCGCGGGGGCGGGCGGCTACGATCGCACTCGGATGCATCGGGGGGCGCATCGCTCCTGGTGACCGTGACATGGTCGGAGGGCGTGCGTGGCTCATCCCGGATGGGGCCCGGAGTGGACGACGCAGCAGGTCCCCGCAGTGCGTGCACCGTCCGCGGGGAGTCGTCCGTCGTCGTCGCGGCGCCGGGCCGGGTCCTCGCCGGAGCCGGACGGGCAGCGGCGCGCGCAGCACACACGGCGGAGGTCGCCGAGGAAGCGCCGCGCACAGCGGCGGCGCCGGGTCGTGCGGCTGGGCCTCGTCGCGGCCGTGGTCGCGCTCGTCGCGTCGGTGGCGTGGCTCGCGTGGTCGGCGATCGGGGCGCGTGACGCCCTGCTGGCTGCGCGTGCCGACGTCGCCGTCCTGCAGGAGCACGTGCGCGCCGGCCAGCTCGACGTCGCGCGCGCGACCCTCGTCGACGTCCAGGAGAACGCGACGCTCGCGCGGTCCCGCACCGGCGGGCCGGTGTGGGCCGTCGCGGGTGCGGTGCCGTGGTTCGGTGCGAACGTCCGGGCCGTCCAGGTCGTGGCCGCCGCCGTCGACGACCTCGCGCAGGACGCGCTGCCGACCCTGGTGGAGGCGACCGCCGTGGTGGACCCGGCCGCCCTCGCGCCCGTCGACGGGCGGATCGAGCTGGGGAGCCTGGAGGCGGCGGCCCCGCAGATCGTCGCCGCGAACCGGTCCGTGCAGTCGTCGCTCGCGCGGTTGGCCGACGTCGACGTCGACAGCCTGGTCCCGCAGGTCGCGGGCCCCGTCGGCCTGCTGCGGGACCAGCTCGAGGACATCGGTGCCGACACCGCCACCGCGGCACGTGCCGCGCGGCTGCTGCCCGCCATGCTCGGGACGGACGGGCCGCGGGACTACCTGCTGCTGGTGCAGAACAACGCGGAGCCGCGCGCGCTGGGCGGGATACCGGGGGCGGTGATCCTCCTGCGCGCCGACGCGGGCGCCGTCGAGCTCGTCGAGCTGCGCAACGCATCGGGTGTGCTGTCCGGCCTGCCGGAGCCGGCGCTGCCGCTGACCGACGTGGAGCGTTCGCTGTTCGGCGAGCAGCTCGCCATCTACATGGCGGACGTGACGTTCACGCCCGACTTCCCGCGAGCCGCCGAGATGGCGCAGGCGATCTGGGAGCAACGCATCGGCGGCGAGATCGACGGCGTCGTCATGATCGACACGGGCGGGCTCGCGGCGGTCCTCGGTGCCACGGGCCCGATCGGGCTGCCGCCCGGACCCGTGGCGGACGAGGCCGGGGGCAGCCTCACGGCCGACAACGCCGTCGACGTGCTCAACAACACCGTCTACCGGTTGATCGAGGACAACGTCCAGCAGGACGAGTTCTACGCGACGACGGGCGCTGACATCTTCCGGGCTGCGCTCGAGGGCGCGGGTGGGACCGTCGGGACGGTCGACGCGCTGGCCACCGCCGCCCGTCGGGGGCAGCTGCACGTGTGGTCGGCCGATCCGGGGGAGCAGGAGCAGCTCGCCGGGACCGTGCTGAGCGGCGAGCTGCGGGGGGTCCGCGACGAGTCGCCGGTGATCGGCTTCTACCTGAACGACGGCACCGGCTCGAAGATCGGGTACTACCTCGACGCCGACGTCGAGGTGACGCCCGGCGCCTGTGCCGACGACGGGACGCGGCTCGTCGACGCCACGGTGACGTTCACGTCGACGGCACCGCCCGAGGTGGTGGACATGCCGCGGTACATCAGCGGCTCTCGGCTCGAGCCGGGCCGGATGCGCTTCAACGTCCTGGCGTACGCGCCGCAGGACGGCCTCGTGGAGCACCTGGAGACCAGCGACGGCAGGACCGGTGGCCTGTCGCAGATCCACGACGGGCTCTTCGTGGTCGCCCGGACCGTCGAGCTGTCGCCGGGCGAGTCGGTCCAGGTCACCTACCAGTTCCGCACCGGAAAGGGGCAGACCGATTCACCCGAGGTCCGGATGACGCCGTTGGTGCATCAACGGGTGATTGTGGGCGATGAGTGGCGTTGCTCCTGAACGTGCGTATGCTAGACGCGACCAGGTTAGTCAAACGGCTGCTCGGTGAGCCGGACAGCCCAGGGGGGGCTCTCGTGAACCGTCGTCTTCTTGCTTCCTTCGCCGCGGCTGCGGCGCTCGTCGTCATGCCCGTCGCCGTTGCTCAGGCGTACGTCGCACCCGGTTACGACCTCGAGGTGAGCGACTCGACGCCGGCGCCGGGCCAGTCGTTCCAGGCCCTCTTCGAGGGAGCGACGGCCGGCGAGGCGTACACCCTCACCATCACCTCCGACCCTGCGTCCATCCCGAACAGCGACATCGAGATCGCCGGTACGGCCTCGCTGACGAGGACCGCCACCAGCGACGTGGTGCCGTACACCGTGACCCTGCGCTCGGCGGGGAACTACCGCCTCGCGGTCACGGACGTGAGTGGTGCCCTTCTTGCAGACTCGACGGTCGTGGTCGCGGCTCCGAGTGCTCCGGCACCCAGCGGTGGCGGGCTTGCGGCAACGGGTGCCGACCCGCTCATGCTCGGTCTTGGTGCCGCTGCCGTCATCGCGCTTGGTGCCGGAACGGTCGTAGTTGTGCGCCGTCGGAACGCCTCGGCATCTGCCTGATCGTTCGGTGACGAACGAACGCCTGGGCTTCTACCTTCGCCCGGCGTTCGTTCGTCCCGCTTGCAGCGGGTCGCGGTGGTCGACGCAGCGCTCAGCGGCTTCGCCTGAATGTCGCGCCAGCTTGGTCTCGTGATCTCGTAGGCACTCCGATCGGATCTGACAGCACGCGGTGGCTGGTCCCGCGCAAACGCGGGCTGTGGTCAGCTGAAAGACCTGATCGGCGCACTAGGCCATGGCAGTTCCCGTGCACTTCTCAATGTCTCCTCGAATCCCGCTCTTCGGTCATCGCCGACCGTAGCAAACCGGGCGTTTCGGGTGTTCTCACCATCTTTGGGATGTAGACTCCACATATGCGCATCGCTGTCGTTGCCCTCGGAAAAATCGGACTTCCACTTGCAGTTCAGTTCGCCGACTCCGGTCACGATGTCGTCGGCGTCGACACCAACCCGGAGGTCGTGCGACTCGTCAACGCGGCTGTCCAGCCCTTCCCGGGGGAGGAGGCGCTGCAGGAGAAGCTGACGGAGCTGGTGCCCGTGGGACGGCTGCGCGCGACGACGGAGTACGGCGAGGCGGTTCCCGGCGCCGACGCGGTCGTCGTGGTGGTCCCGTTGTTCGTGAACGACAGGACGTGGGAACCGGACTTCTCGTGGATGGACGCGGCGACTCGCTCGCTGGCCGAGCACCTCACTCCCGGCACGCTGGTCTCGTACGAGACCACCCTCCCGGTCGGCACCACACGCACCCGCTGGAAGCCCGTCCTGGAGGACGTGTCGGGACTGCGCGAGGGCAGCGACTTCCACCTCGTGTTCTCCCCGGAGCGCGTGCTCACCGGGCGCGTCTTTGCAGATCTGCGCAGGTATCCCAAGCTCATCGGTGCGCTCTCGGCAACGGGCGCCCGCAGAGCGCGCGACTTCTATGAGTCGGTGCTCCAGTTCGACGACCGTCCCGACCTGCCCCGGCCCAACGGGGTGTGGGATCTGGGTACCGCGGAAGCCGCCGAGTTGGCGAAGCTCGCCGAGACGACCTACCGCGACGTGAACATCGGCCTCGCGAACCAGTTCGCCCTCTTCGCGGCCGACCACGGCGTCGACGTCTACCAGGTGATCGAGGCGTGCAACTCGCAGCCGTACAGCCACATCCACCGCCCCGGCATCGCCGTGGGGGGGCACTGCATCCCCGTCTACCCGCGGCTGTACCTGGCGACGGACCCGGATGCCGACATCGTGCGTACGGCGCGGCTCCTCAACGCGTCGATGCCTGAGAAGCTCGTCGCTCAGGCCGCCAGCATCCTGGGATCGCTCCACGGGCTGCGCGCCGTCGTCCTCGGAGCTGCGTACCGCGGCGGGGTCAAGGAGACCGCCTTCTCCGGCGTGTTCCCGACCGTCGACGCACTGCGGGCGCGTGGTGCTGACGTGCAGGTGCACGACCCCCTCTACACCGACGACGAGTTGCGCGGACTGGGACTCGAGCCATACACCCTCGGCGACCAGGTCGACCTGGCCATCGTTCAGACGGATCACCGCGATTACCGCGACCTGACCGCAACCGCGCTGCCGGGCGTCCGGCTCGTCGTCGACGGCCGGAACATCACCGACGCGGCCGCGTGGCAGGGGACCCCGCGAATCGTCGTCGGCACGAGCGCAGATGTATCGGCGGTCGCGGGTGTCTGATCGGGTGCGCATCGTCGAGTCGGCTGACGTGGCGGCCGACGCTGCCATCGGCGATGGCTCATCGGTGTGGCACCTCGCTCAGGTGCGCGAGGGTGCAGTGCTCGGACGCAGCTGCGTCATCGGACGAGGTGCCTACATCGGCCCGGGCGTCGTCGTAGGTGACAACTGCAAGGTCCAGAACTACGCCCTCATCTATGAGCCGGCCCGGCTCGCTGACGGCGTCTTCGTCGGTCCGGCCGTGGTGCTGACGAACGACCAGTACCCCCGAGCGATCAACCCGGACGGCGCACTGAAGTCGGCGAGTGACTGGGACGCAGTCGGGGTCACGATCGAGCGGGGCGCGTCCGTAGGTGCGAGCTCCACCTGCGTCGCACCCGTGAGGATCGGACGGTGGGCTCTTGTGGGATCCGGATCGGTCGTGATTCGGGACGTCCCCGACTTCGCGATCGTGGTCGGTTCTCCGGCTCGGCGCGTGGGGTGGGCCGGCAGAGCGGGCCACCCACTCGTCCCCAGTGACAGCGCGGGCGTCTGGACGTGTCCCGTGACTGGCGAACGCTACATCGAGGTCGACGACACACTGACGGAGGAGACGCCTTGACCGAGTTCATCCCCGCTGCCAAGCCGATCATCGGCGACGACGAGCGCGCAGCTGTCGACCGTGTGCTGCGCAGCGGCATGATCGCACAAGGCCCTGAGGTCGCGGCGTTCGAGACGGAGTTCTCCAGACACTTCCGGCTGGGCCGTCCGAGCGTGGCGGTGAACTCTGGTACGTCCGGCCTTCACCTCGGCCTGCTCGCAGCTGGTGTGGGGCCTGGTGACGAGGTGATCGTTCCGTCGTTCACCTTTGCCGCGACCGGCAACTCGGTCGCGCTGACGGGTGCGACGCCCGTGTTCGTGGACATCGAGCCGCGCACGTTCTCGCTGGACCCGGCGGCTGTCGAGGCCGCGATCACGCCGCGCACCCGGGGTGTCCTGCCGGTGCACCTGTACGGCCATCCGGCGCGCATCCGCGAGCTCGAGGCGATCACACGCAGGCACGGCATCGCGCTGTACGAGGATGCCGCGCAGGCCCACGGCGCCTCCCTCGACGGACGGCCGGTCGGCTCGTTCGGCGAGTTCGCCATGTTCAGCCTGTACCCGACGAAAAACATGACGAGCGGCGAAGGTGGCATCGTCGCCGCGGCGAACGACGAGATCGCCCGGAACGTACGACTGCTGCGGAACCAGGGGATGGAGATGCCGTACGAGAACGAGGTCGTCGGCTTCAACGCGCGGATGACAGATATCCACGCCGCGATCGGGCGGGTGCAGCTCACGAAGATCGACGACTGGACGCAAGCGCGTCAGGCGAACGCCGCCTTCCTCGATGCGGAGTTGACGGGTGTCATCGTGCCCCCCGTGGAGGAAGGCGCCGTGCACGTCTACCACCAGTACACGATTCGTGTTCCGGAAGACCGCGATGCTTTCGTCAAAGCGTTGCGAGAAGAGCACCTGGTGGGCAGCGGTGTGTACTACCCGATTCCCAACCATCGGCTGCCGTCGCTGGCGCGCTACGCCGAGTCGCTGAACCTGCCGGTCACCGAGCAGTCCGCACGGGAGGTCGTTTCGTTGCCGGTGCACCCATCATTGTCACGTGCCGATCTGGAACGTATCGTCTCGGCGGTCAACACCCTGGCCGGGGCCGGTGCGTGATGGCTGCGCTGCGGGCAGGACTCTTGGGTATCGGCATGATGGGCCGGCACCATGCGCGCGTCCTGCGCGAGATCGAGGGTGTCGACCTGATCGCGATCGCAGACGGACGTGGGGACGCTCATGGGGTTGCCGGCAACCTGACGGTCCTTCCCGACGTGGATTCGCTCATCGCAGAGGGGATTGACGTCGCAGTTGTCGCTGTCCCGACGCAGTTCCACGAAGCGGCGGCGTTGCGACTCGCCGAGGCGGGCGTCCACACACTGGTCGAGAAGCCCATCGCGCATACTCTTGCGGCTGGCCGTCGCTTGGTCGACACGTTCGCGGCGGCAGGGCTCGTCGGCGCAGTAGGACACATCGAGCGGTTCAATCCGGCGCTTCAGGAACTGCGGCGGCGTCTAGAGGCGGGGGAACTCGGTGCCGTCTACCAGATTCAGACCCGGAGACAAGGGCCCTTCCCTTCCCGCATTGCAGACGTAGGGGTGGCGAAGGACCTAGCATCGCACGATGTAGATCTCACGGCATGGGTCGCGCAATCACCCTACGTATCCGTATTTGCGCACACTGCTTATCAGTCCGGCCGAGAGCACGAAGACTTGATCGCCATTACCGGTCAACTTAAGTCGGGCGTCATTGTGAATCATCTCGTCAACTGGCTCAGTCCGTTGAAGGAGCGGGTCACGATTGTAACGGGAGAGAAGGGGACGTTCATCGCCGATACCGGCACAGGCGACCTGACATTCTACGCGAACGGCACGGTTCGGTACGAGTGGGACCAGATGGCAGCGTTTCGTGGTGTGACGGAAGGTGACGTGACACGTTTTGCGTTCTCAAAGCGCGAACCACTGCGAGTGGAGCACGAGGCATTCCGCGATGCTGTGCTTGGAAAGCAGAGTGGAGTCGTAACGATGGAGCAGGGCCTTCAGACCCTGGCTGTAGTTGAGGCGGCACTCGGGTCAGCGCGGCACCGCACGGCTGAAATGATCTGATCGCCAGCCGCGCGGGAACATGTCGACAGGTGGCTACTGCCCAGAAGAGCGATTGGGGAAAAATTGTCACGGGTTACGAGAAATCGAGACAGACATTCCTGGAGAACCCTCCAGAGCTATGAGCTCTCCCCAAGCGCATCTGGCCATGGGAAGCGACTCAAAAACGCCCAGTCAAGGGCCTGGCATCTCGTCACCAGCGGAAGTCGAGTTCAGTGAATTCGACCAACACGGGCAACCTTGGCACCGATAGGCTCGACGACCTGACGATGCGTCGGCAGCTCTGGGTAGTTAATCACCACGCCTCCGCCCCGATGAAAGATGGGCGAAATGGGCGTCATCATGAGCTTGCAAAAAAGTTGAAGGAGCTGGGGTGGGACGTAACAATCGTGGTTGCTAGCACGACTCATCCACAGGGGCGCCAGGTGCTAGAGGGTCCGCGGCTGCGGCGCAACGTGACCGATGACGGGGTCGAATATCTCTGGATCAAGTCCGTGCCATATAACTCGATTGCGTTGATGCGGATCGTGGGCATGGTCAGTTTCACTGCGGGGGCACTGCTGACCCGGAACACGCGTGATCTGCCACGCCCGGATGCGGTCATCGGTAGCACGGTGCATCCGCTGGCAGCCTGGGCCGGGCTACGCCTCGCGCGGCGACATAATGCACGGTTCATATATGAAATCCGCGACCTTTGGCCAGAGACCCTCGTAGATCTCAACGCTATTGGCCCACGACACCCCGTGGTTCGAGCAATGAAATCATTGTCCCTGTCGATGGCACGGCAGGCAGAATTCGTGCTCTCGCCCCTTCCAGGCGTCGACGCGTACTTGGATGAAAACGGCGTTCATACGCCGTTCGCGTGGATACCTAACGGGGCGGACTCGTCGTTGAGTGAGTTGGACCGGGAGGCACAAGAGACGCCCTCGAGGCGCACGTTCGATTTCATGTATCTGGGATCGCATGGACGCGCTAACGCACTCGACACGCTGCTAATTGCTTTCGACAGGACCTGTCGGCGTCTGCCGAAGGCGGAACTTCGATTCCGACTGATCGGCGATGGACCGCTCAAACCAGAGTTGGAGCGCTGCGCGGCCAGCCTACCCTATGGCGATCGAATCAACTTCGAAGAGCGGATACCGCGGGCAAAGGTCAACGCCCGAGCGCGGGAGGCAGATTGTCTCGTAGTGAACTTGCGGGACAAGGGCGTGTATAGGTATGGGATCAGTCTGAACAAAATCTTCGACTATATGCTCGCAGAACGTCCGATTATTATCGGTAGCAGTGCTGTAAATAATCCAGTAGAAGATGCTAAGGCGGGCCTGTCGGTCGCCGCGGACGATGCAGACGCACTGAGTGCAGCGATGGTACAGATGTATAAAATGGACGAAGAAGCGAGGGCCGACATGGGCTCAAACGGGCGATATGACGTACTCCAGAAGTATAGCTATCAGACCCTTGCGAAGAGGCTCGCCGCTCGACTCGATGGGATGTTCGCATGATGGGTCTATTTCGGAGCAAGGAGATCACCAAGATCGTCCACGTGAGTTCAGCCCATCCCTGGACTGACAATCGGATCCACTACCGCGAATGCACCAGCCTCGCCGAGGCCGGGTACAAAGTCACTCTAGTGGCGGTCCGCAGTGCGGTTGGAGGGCCGAGAACCGCTGTGGCCATCCGAACAATCCCTTCGCGTTCGCGTTTGAAGAGGATACTTCTCTCGACATCGGAAAGCCTCGCCATCGCGTTGCGGACGAATGCCAAGATCTTTCACCTGCATGACCCAGAACTCATCCCGGCGATCCCGGTCTTGCGACTGCTCGGAAAGAAGGTGATTTACGATGCACACGAGGATCTGCCTGTGCAGGTCAAGAACAAGCCCTATCTCAACAGATTCGCCACGCCGCTCATGGTGGCGCTAGCCCACCTCCTGGTCGCAGCATCAAAGACTAGTTCCCACGTCATTGCAGCCACGGAAGCGATCGCGGAACGCTATCCGGAAGCAATGGCGACGGTGGTGCACAACTACCCCCCGTTACGCGCAGAAGAACTTGATGCCAAGAACGCGGGCGAGAGGGGTCGCGCGGTTGCATACGTAGGCGGAATAGGGTCACTGCGCGGTGCTGACGTGATGGTGGAGGCGATGGGGCGTTCCGAGCTCCCCAAGGATTGGCGGCTCGAACTCGCGGGGAAGATCTCCGATCGATTGCGCGAGGAGTTGTCTAGGAATCCGGGATGGGTACGCACGAGTTTCCACGGACAGGTGTCATCGCCAGAAGCACGCGATCTCCTATTGCGATGCCGTGTAGGACTGGTCCTGTTTCAGGACACACCTGCCCATCGCGAGTCTCTACCTACGAAGATGTTTGAGTACTTTGCGGCCGGACTGCCCGTGATCGCTTCGGATTTCCCGTTGTGGCGCACCATCGTGGGTGATCACGACTGTGGGATTCTGGTCGACCAGACGTCGCCCGGGGCGGTTGCTTCAGCAATCAGCCGCTACGAGAGGGATGCCGGCCTTCTGTCACGCCACTCGGAGAACGCAATGCGATTGGCGCGTGAAAGACTCAACTGGCACCACGAGGCGCTCGGCCTGCTGGGCGTGTACGAAAGACTGCGATGATCCTGGACACAGAGGCAGGAAAGAAGCGGAGCGTGTTGGCAAGCGCCGCCCGAGTAGACATCGCGCCACTTGGTCAGGTCCGGCTTGGTGCGGCGTCAGACGTGGAGCACTTGCCGTGGACAGGCATTGCCGATCCCATCGAGGCTAACCTAGTTCTCTTGCAGAAAATCGACAGCAGCCCACCAGTTCTCGTTGTGACGCTCGACTTGCTCTATGCTGGCCAAGCGGTACGTGACGTCATAGTGCGAGCGTCGGGACTTACCGACGACCATGTCTTGGTGGCGGCGAGTCACACACATAGAGCCCCAATGACGGACGCTACCAAGCCCCGCCTCGGCATCCCGACCGAGTCCTATCTAGCGAATCTCCTTGCGAAACTAGCGCGTGCAGTTGAGCAACTCATGGTCGAGCCGCGCGAGGAATGTACGCTCGCGGTGGGGCAGGGGCAGGCGGCCCATAGTATCAACCGGAGACTGCGGAAACTCGTTGTGGTGGCGAGGCGTCCTCGAGTGAACGCCGTGGTGAATGCGCCGAACCCAGAAGGGGTAACCGACGAAACTATCACGACAATGACGCTGCGGCGCGCTGATGGGACGGCTCTAGCCGCGATCTGGAACTATGGATGTCATCCAGTAGCGTCACCTCGCAGGCACGCTGTTAGTGCGCACTTTCCCGGTGTCGTCCGATCGGTAATTCGCGGCGACGAAAACGATGACTCGCTGCCCGTGGGGTACCTACAGGGTTTCTCCGGGAACACGCGGCCCAGCGCGACGACGGTCGTCCACTCACCAGGTCGAAAAATGCGCAGGATGCTAACGGGTTCAATTTTCGAGCACATGACCCGTGACTCGTATGAGCAGTGGGCGAGCGATCTCGCTGCTTGCGTCAGGCGCTGTCGGGAAACTGAATCTCTGGTTAACGTCACTAAGATATCTGTGGCAAGGGCGGAGCTCCCGGGCAGGGACTTCTACGTGCCCGGTGCTTTGCCGGTCGTCTTCTCTAGAATCAGTCTTGGCCGTGACGTCGCCCTCATAGGACTGAGCGGCGAGGTGGTTGCGGAGTATGCCCACGTGGTGAGGGCGGCGCTGCGTGAGCGATATGTCTGTTGCGTCGGTTGCCTTGACCACACTTATGGATACGTTCCGACCGAGGCTATCCTCGCTGAAGGTGGCTACGAGGCGGGTTCGTTCTGCAGGAAGTTCAGTCTCGAGGGCGTGGCACCGGGTGTGGAAGCCGCGGTTCTATCCGGGCTCTCAGCGGTCGCGCCGGAGGCCACCTTTCGGCATCGCAGTGCTGGTCGCGCGTGACAAGCGCGAGGCGGCGGCCGGCGCCAGGTGTCTTCTTTCGAGCGGTCGCGATCCTTGCTGGGGGGACCGCTATTGGTCAGGCGGTTTCGATCGCCGCGTCACCGATCCTGTCCAGGGTGTTCCGGCCTGACGAGTTTGGCGTGCTCGCGGTCTATGTGGCGACCCTGGGGATAGCGACGACCATTGGGTCTCTACGCCTCGAACAGGCGATCGGCCTTCCACGATCGCAGCAAGAGGCATTCGCGGTACTCGTTGCAGCGGTACTCACGTCGGGAATCTTTGCGTTGGTGGTCGGGGTCCCGGCGGTGATGTTTCCGACCTGGATTTTTCGCGGGGACGATGTGACGGTTCCGGCGTTGGTCGCTTGGTTGCTTCCAGTGGGAGTGGTATTTGGCTGCGCCTACCAGGCACTGAGCGTGTGGGCGCTACGTACGAAGGCGGTCAAGCCGTTGGCAGCCACACGGATCGCCCAGGGCGTGGGGACTGCGGCGGCGCAGATCGGCGCAGGGCTACTGGGGCTTGGGGCGGTCGGCCTGACTGCCGGCCACGCGCTCGGACAATCGATCGGGGCAGGCGCCCTGATCTCACGGACGGTGCGCGGTACTGGGTTGCGCCGCCCCCTTGTACCAGAGGTGCGGGCTAGCCTAGGTCGCTACAGGCGCTTCCCTCTACTTGCAACTCCGGCCGCTCTGCTGAACAGCACAGCGCAGCAAGTTCCCATCTTCCTGCTAGCTCCGGCCTTTGGCGCTGCCGTCGCGGGAATGTATTTTTTCAGTGTGCGGATTACGATGGCGCCCCTGGACATCATCGGACGATCGATCGGTCAGGTGTTCTATGCGGAAGCTATCGCCTATGGGCAGGAGCGGCCGGCCGCGCTTCGTCGACTCGTCCTTGCCACGAGTGCAAAATCGTTCCTACTCGGGCTTGTACCTGGGCTCGTGATCGCGTGTCTGGCTCCAGTGTTGTTCCGTGCTATTTTTGGCAACGAGTGGAGTGAGGCTGGCGAGTTTAGCCAGGTGATGGCGATAATGCTGATCGCCAATTTTGCCGTGTCACCGATATCACAGATATTCCTGATTGTCGAGAGGCAGCACTATAGCGTCGTTCTGAACATACTCAAACTACTGACTGCCGCGTCGAGCATGCTTGTTCCGATTTCGCTAGGCCTGGGCGCCACCAAGGCTCTCCTCGTCTACTCATGTGCGATGGCGGGCTACTATCTATTTATTCTTCTTGTTGCACTAATGATGCTTAGCGCGATGACTGGCCGCATTAGGACCCCGGAGGTTCAATGAGAAGATCGATGCTTCCGGGAGTTTCGACATATCGACTGTGGCATCTAGCCGCAGTCGATAGCGAAGAATTGTCAATGGGCTGTGTGGGAGAACCGAGCCCCCTCACGTACGGGGATACGTCGGACGTCGAGCTTGCTCGGCCGGGTTACGGGGATATCGCCCGTCGGTACCTGGGCGCTGATCACCGTGGTGTCGTCGTTCGGGTGGACGGCGATGTTGCAGCGATGGCCTGGTACATTGTCAATACTACGGAGAGGACTGTGACGGTGAAGGGCTACCATCCGCTTCGGCCTGGATACGCGTTGCTCCACGCGGCCTGGACGCACCCCAATCACCGGGGGAAAGGGCTCCAACGGGAGACGATCAAGTTTCGCGCTCATCAGATCGCGAGCACGCATCCGTTCCACACGCTGGAAGCCGCCGTCTCGCCGTCGAATATCGCTTCTAGTCGGAACTATCAACACCTCGGATTCACGGCGAGCGGGACACTCTACGTCACGTCATGGATGGGCCGCGCAGTAGCAAGGGTCGGTAAGTGAAGAACCGCGTCAAGGTGATGGTACTGGACGGCGACTACGGCCATTCGGTCGCGGTTCACGCAGAACTAAAGAAGCACCTGGAAGTGACGACCATCTCCGTAGCGTCCTCGCGGACGGCGCCGGGCCACCGATCACGCTATACCGACGTTCGTCTGCTCTCCTGTCGTCCCGATGAACCCGCTTTTGGCGAGAACCTCTTGTCGCTCGTGGCCTCAGCTGAGCCGGATCTCGTGGTGCCAGTGGGGTATGCGTCCTCCGCCCACACGGTCTCGGTGATGGACCGGCTCGCGCCGCTAACCCATGCACTGGTTCCGAGTGCGAGCGCCTTCATGACGGCTTCAAGTAAGCCTCTCACGTACGAGGCGGCGCGTCGTGTTGGGATTCGGGTACCCGAGGAGCGTCAACTTGGGGCTAATGGCGGAGTTGGAGAGCGAGCTCCGGAAGACTATCCGGTCTTTGCGAAAGCGCGGCTGGAACGAGGGGGGGTCTCGACCGCCCTGATAAGGTCAGAGAAAGAGTTTGAGCAGTTCGACCCGGAGTCGCTTGGCGGCGATGTGATGTTCCAGGAATACATTGACGGGAGTGTCTTCACCTACGGGCATAATGGATTCTATGAACACGGCCACCCCGTCATGACATTTCAGCATGAGGAAGTTCGCTCGGTGCCTCGACGGGGAGGCAGTGGTACGAGGGTCCGGCTGGCAGACCTTCCAGAACTTGCGAGAATGGCGGATCGGCTTCTGCTCGAACTTGACTGGAGTGGAATCGCTCAGGTCGAGTTCAAGATCGCGGCAAACGGTGAGTTCGTACTGATGGAGGTAAATCCGAAAGTGTGGGCGTCGTACGCTCTTGCGAGGTGGAGCGGCCACCCCATCATCGCGACCGCCACTTGCCGTGCACTCGGTATTGACCTCACGCACCCGGCGAGGACACGCAGTGCTGGCGCATCTATGGTATTTCCTATACGCGAGTTCGCGTATGTGCGCAAACACCGAGGTACGGACGGCGAAAGCCTGGCGGCGAGCGCGCTTGCCATGCTGTGGCCACCCGCACGTATCGATGTCGAGTTGCTCGACGTCTGCGCAAGATGGCCGCGTTCGAGTCGTCGTTCCGGGATCGAGGGTACGTGGGGAGGATGAGCGCACTTCGATGATGCTCTGAGTTGGATCAGGTAGGCACCAGACGTGCTTCCAGATGCCGCGGAAGGACTGGTATGGGCTATTAATTGACACCAGCCTGTGGTCGCCAATGCCGGATGGTCGCTCGCGACAAATTGGCTTCTTCGAAACGTGCACGCACCTGCCGCATAGGAACGATGTTGGGAGTAGGCTGTGAAGCTCTTATCAATCGTGGGCGCTCGCCCGCAGTTTGTGAAGCTGGCTCCGATTACAAGTGCGGCGGTCTCGGCCGGCGATGTAGAGCATTTTATTGTTCATACAGGGCAGCATTACGATCCGCTGTTGTCAGACGTCTTCTTCGAAGATCTCAAGATTCCAGCCCCGGACGTGCATCTAGGAGTCGGCAGTGGTACGCACGGCGTCCAGACGGGTGCGATCCTCGGCGCGCTCGACGAGGTGCTGGATGAGCAGCGGCCGGACTGGGTGCTCGCGTATGGTGACACGAACTCGACAGTTGCTGCCGCGCTGAGCGCTGTAAAGCTGCACATTCCTGTGGCGCACCTTGAAGCCGGACTGCGAAGTTTCAACCGTCGCATGCCGGAGGAGCACAACCGCGTACTCACGGACCATGCTGCGGATTTGCTCCTCGCGCCCACCGCTGTCGCAGCCGAACACCTCAAGAATGAAGGGCTCGGCGGGAGGACGGTCGTGGTCGGCGACGTCATGACCGATGTGCTCTACCGCGTTCGAGACAGTTTGGGTAACGGACGGTCGAGCATAGTCGCTGCGCTGGGGATCCCGGACAGAGGGTTCTATGTGGCGACAATCCACCGCGCCGAGAACACGGATGATCCCGTGCGCTTGGCAGAAGTCGTATCGGCGCTGGCTCAACTGGACAGGCCGGTCATTCTCCTGGCTCATCCTCGGCTGACAGCAAGAGCGCGGACGTTCGGGATTTCTTTGGAGCAAGGTGCAATTAGGCCGCATGAGCCACTCGCGTATCCGCAACTTGTGGCCACCGTTAGGTCGAGCGCCGGCATCGTGACGGATTCGGGCGGGCTGCAGAAGGAAGCATTCCTGCTCGGTGTTCCGTGCACGACTGTGCGAACTGAGACGGAGTGGACTGAGACCGTGGATCTCGGTTGGAACATCTTGGTGAGCAGTGCCGACCAAATGATATCAGCCGTAATGCGGGCGGTACCCGCGGCACCAACGAGCGCGCCGTACGGGGACGGTCGCGCAGCTGAACGTGTGATCGAAGTCTTGCGGGCGTCGACCGGGCGATGTTCTGAATGACGGAAGGACCTAGTCTGCCGGTCTGCGGCGAACTAGGACTAGTAGAGTAATGGGGCGCTTCGCCGTTCCGGTGGGGAGTGAGGGGTTCGGCGGGTTGAGGGTCGGGTAGGGGTCGAGGTCGTGGGGATCAGGAGCGACCAAGCTGTCTGAACAGTCTCGAGGACCTCGGCCTGTCTCACGCTAGGGGGTGCGCTGACTCGTGCACGACGATCGATCCTTGCTCGCGCTGTGACCTGCTGCTCGGCCTGGACGGCGTCCGGGTCGAGTCGGTCGTGCGGGGCGCAAGCGCGATGCGGGTGACGGTCTGGACGCCCTGGCGGCTGGTGGGCTGCCCGGACTGCGGGGTCGTCGCGGTCAGTCGTGGGCGTCGGGCGCGGGTGTTGCGCGACGTGCCGCACGGTGACGTGCGCGTGCAGGTCGCCTGGCGGCAACGATTGGTGGCGCTGCTCGACTCGTCATGCCGGCGTGTCGTCATGCCGGCGTGGCACGTTCGCCGAGCAGGTCCTCGCACTGGTGGCCGCGCGCGGGGTGTTGACGCGTCGGACGGTGGCTTGGGCGTTGGGGCAGCTAGAGCGTGTCTGACAAATGTCGGGTCCAGGCGGTGACGGCATGCAGGACGATCGCTGCGCGGTAGACGGTGGTGTGCTTGTCGTAGCGGGTGGCCAGTCCTCGCCACTGCTTGAGGTGGCAGAAGCGGCGTTCGATGACGTTGCGACCTCGGTAGT
>Ga0160462_100064_pt1 | contig 100344 bp, 74 predicted proteins | sample HID1975K_E6MG_FD_108219 | JGI IMG/M metagenome (GOLD analysis project Ga0160462, IMG submission 108219) | Enriched soil microbial communities from UW Madison campus, WI, USA - HID1975K_E6 MG | ecosystem: Environmental > Terrestrial > Soil > Unclassified | place: USA: Madison, Wisconsin... | reverse complement strand
TCCGATTGTAACAGAATTAGACTGAGAAGAACAGGAATCAGTTACAGTTAAAGTATAAGTTCCCGCAGGAAGGTTTGAAACCGTTGCTGAAGTTCCTACTTCAACATTGCCGTTTTTCCAAGAGTAGTTTACGGTTCCAACCGCATTTGTAACGGTTCCAGCCGTTACGCTTCCAGTGCTTTTTCCAAAACAGGAAGCATCAGTTTTAGAAGATGCCCCTAAAGCTAAAGCCGCAGTAGGACCAGTTATGGTTACAGTTTTTGTAACTTGGCAAAGATTTACATCTTTTATTATAACAGTATAAGTTCCAGCAGCTAAATTAGAGGCTGTAGCTGAGGTTTGAACTGGAGTTGTGTTCCAAGAATAAGTGTAAGTGCCTGTTCCTCCTGTTGCAGTAACGGTTGCAGAACCATTTGTTCCTCCATTACAAGTTAAATTAACTTGAGTTGTAGATGCAGCTAAACTAGTTGTAGGTTCAGTAATGGTTATTTGTTTAGTGTTACTGCAACCTTTTGAATCAGTTGCAGTCACAGTATACGTGCCAGCAGCTAAGTTTGTTGCTGTTGCATTAGTTTGAACGGGAGATGTATTCCAAGAATAGGTATAATTTGCAGTACCGCCTGATGCAGTTACAGTGGCTGAACCAGTTGCAGATCCTTTACATTTAACATCAAGATGCGAAGCAGCGGTTTCAGTTATTACAATATTGGTTTGACTTACCACTACAGGTTTGATATCAGAACAACCTGATTCGGCATTGGTTCCTTTAATGTAATATGTTCCAACAGGCGCAGCACTTGGCGTAGCGAGAGGAGTAGTTGCTGTAGAATTTGTCCAGTAAGTATAGGTTAGACCAGAAGTACTTCCTGCCGTAATAGCAGGCAATGTTAAGTTTGCTGTACCATTTGCACAAACTGGGGCTGGGTTTGTAATAACCAACGTATTTGTTGCAAAACTTTTTGCTTTTAAAAATACTCCAGCATCCCATTTTTGGTCAGATGCATCTGCAATTGCCATTTTTATTTTATAATTCTGTCCTGGTGTAACGGCATAAGTAGCAGTTAATACCACAGTTGATCCATCATATTCCATTGTGGCAGAACCAGCAGGATTATTAACATAATAAGCAACGTTATGATTTGGAAAAGAAACACCGTCGACATTTGTTCCTGCCGAGTGTATATTATTAATCGTAACAGCATCGCCATTTGGCAACTGAGCCAAGTTTATGGCGTTGTTAGTATACGAACCATTAATTCCAGATCCGCTTAAGAAAAAACCAAAAGCATCATTAAAATTTGTATGCACATATTCAAGATATTCTTCAGAAGCAAATACAAATTTAAATTCAACTAAATTTCCGTCGGGAATAAAATTAAATTCAAGTATTGCTGCGTCGTGCATTGTTTTACCAGATATAGTAGTTAAATCAGGATCACTGGCTTCATCTACAAGTTCGTCCGATCTATTGGTATAACTATTCGGTCCCATAGCAGAGCTGATTTTTCCAGTAGATAAGAGAATACCTTCGTCTATAGGAAATGTTGAAGTTGCTTTATTGTAATAACCTAATTGTCTGTCCCCAGCTGTTGTAGACCAGCTGTGGTTTACCCAATTCCAGTTATTATTGCTTCTTTTGTAATAACCAAAACGAACATTGCTAATACTAAGACAGCCAGAAGTTAAAATGTTGCGGACCAATTGGTCGGGGGTATAGCCATTGTAGCCATATGAAGCATTTGCAACATCGATGGAACCAGCAGCGGCAAGAGCACTAACTGCAGCCGTCTTTGCGGTAGCTTTACTTGGAGACAATGTATTCCCAATTCGTGTAGGTATTTCTTGTGCATTTCCAATGAAAGTCCCACTTAGTAGTAGTAAAAATAAATAACAAAATGTTAAATATTGATAGTAGAATTTTTTCATATTGATAGCTTTTATCGGTTTATTGATATTTTAAATCAGATTGTGTTTTTGGATTGCCTTTTTATTAAACTATAAAATGACATTAGGGCTCGGTAAAATCAAAAGGGAGGTTTTTAATTCAGCAAAAGATGGCTATCATTTAAGTAAATCATTTTAGATGCTTGGTTAGAATTATCTAAATTGCTTAGGTGCGAATCGACATTTTCAGCTCTAGCATGAAAAAGTGTTATGGTTAAAAATGATAGTGCGCAAAAAATGTTTTTAGTAAAAATGTTTTTCTTCGAGAAAAAAATAAACTTACAATTGCTTACAAATTTTACTGCTTTTTCAAGAGTAGATTTTGTTTTCATAACTTAAGATTTAGTTTTAAAGTATTTATGAAATTTTAACAGAATCAAAGTTATATTAGAGTTTTTCTAATATTATTTTTTTATCTGTAACTAACCTAAAAACTCGTTGAAGTGTTGTTTTTTTATCCAAAATTGACTCAAAAACGCTTTTTTTTAACTCTAAAAAGTGAAATTTTTTCGTACATTTTTTTGCTTTATTAGCGGTAATTGGTTTATTTGAAATATTATAAATAGCTAATAATCAAATAATTAGTTAAAATATTGCGAACTGTCACATTATCGACTAAATACTAATTTTATAGATGAAGTACATAAAATGTAGTTTTTGTTTTTCTATGATTTTCTAATTGTTAACGTTTTGAGAATTGTTTATTCTTGTTAAAATTTCGTTATAATGTTAACAGAAATAAAAAAAGGAGAAGGTTTAAAATATCTTTTGTAAATTAGAACTTAATTAAAAATAACCTGGACATCAGGTTTTTAAATTCTGCTGTTTATGAAAAATCTTATTTTAATTCGTCATGCCAAATCTAGCTGGGAAGCACCTTTAAAAGATTTTGATCGTCCGTTAATGAAAAGGGGAATTTTAGATGCGCATGATGTTTCATTAAATATTTCAGGGTATCTTCCTAAGACATATATAATGTGGAGCAGTACTGCTGCAAGAGCCTCAGAAACTGCATTAATTTTTGCGCAAAACTTATCCTATCCTTTAGAGAGTATCATTTTTAGAGATGATTTATACACTTTTGATGAAAGGCAACTCGAAAAAGTTATTAAATCATGTGATAATAGTTTTGAAAGCGTTATTCTTTTCGGACATAACGAGGCTATTACAAATTTTGTTAATAAATTTGGGGATGTTTTTATAGAAAATGTTCCAACTTCAGGCTTTGTATCTTTACAATTTGATGCCGACAGCTGGGACACGATCCATAAGGGCAAAACACATAAAACTATTTTCCCCAAAGATTTAAAATAATTACAGTGTACGAACAGAAATATATCGATAGAGAAAAAAGCTGGCTAGCGTTTAATGCAAGAGTGCTTCAGGAAGCAGCAGACAATACAGTACCACTTTTAGACAGACTGCGTTTTGTTGGAATTTTTTCAAACAATTTAGATGAATTTTTTAGAGTTCGGTATGCGGCCATTCGAAGATTAAGCCTTTCTGGTATTTCTGGCGAAAAATATTTGGGTGGTATTTCTGCCCATCAATTAATTAAAGACATTACCGAAATCGTAATTCAGCAGCAATCTGAAAGTTTGCGTATACTTGGAAATATTGAAGCAGAGCTTGAATCTGAAAATATTTTTATTATAAACGAAACGCAGATTTCACCAAAACAAGAATGTTTTTTAAAAGATTTTTATACCCAAAAGTTAAGTCCAGAATTGGTAACCATCATTTTGAATGATTTAGCAGTTTTTCCAATTCTAAAAGATACCTTAGGATATTTGGCAGTTCGTTTAGAATTGGCAAATGATGAGGTTCGTTATGCTTTAATTGAAATTCCAAAAAATATAAACAGATTTGTTGTTCTTCCTTCTGATGACGAAAAGCAATATGTCATTTTAATTGATGATGTTATTCGTTTCAAGCTAAAAAACATCTTTAATATATTTAATTATAAGAGCGTTTCTGCTCACATGATTAAAATTACACGCGATGCGCAGTTGGATATTGATAGCGATTTGAGTAAAAGTATGCTTGAAAAAATTTCGAACTCTGTAAAAGATCGCCGAATTGGAGAACCTGTTCGTTTTATTTATGACAATTTAATTGAAGAAGATACCCTGCAATTTTTCTTAGATAAAATGAAAATTGTAGAAACAGATAGTATAATTCCAGGAGGAAGATATCATAATCGTCGTGATTATATGAGTTTTCCAAATCTAGGCAGATACGATTTATTGTATAAACCAAACGAACCATTGCCGGTTCCAGGTTTGAGTTTGGAAGGAAGTATTTTAGAAAAAATCTCTAAAAAAGATTATTTGGTTCATGCGCCATATCAGTCATTCTCCTATTTAACTAGATTTTTGCGTGAAGCTGCTTTAGATCCAAAAGTAACTAGCATAAAAATTACATTATATCGTTTAGCAAAGAATTCTCAGATTATCAGTTCGCTAATAAATGCGGCCAAAAATGGTAAAAGGGTAGTAGTGCAAATCGAGCTTCAGGCACGTTTTGATGAAGCATCGAATATTTCGTATGCAGAACAAATGCAGACAGAAGGAATCGAGCTTATTTTTGGTATAAAAGGATTGAAAGTACACAGCAAGATTTGTGTAATTGAAAGAATGGAAGAAGGTAAAAACCGTCGTTACGGATTTATTTCAACTGGAAACTTCAACGAGTCAACAGCAAAAATCTATACCGATGTAACATTGTTTACATGCCATCAAGGAATTTTAAAAGACACATCAAAAATATTTGAGTTTTTCGATATCAATTATAGAGTTCACAGATACAAACATTTAATCGTATCGCCTCATTATACAAGGAGCAAATTCATAAAACTGATTGACCGTGAAATTCTGCATGCACTTGCAGGTAGAAAAACACATATAAAGTTGAAAATGAATAGTTTATCTGATTTTAAAATGATCGATAAATTATACGAAGCAAGCAATGCCGGAGTAAAAATCCAATTGCAAGTTAGAGGAATATGTTCTTTGATTCCTGGAATTCCTGGAATGAGTGAAAATATCGAGGCTATAAGTATTGTAGATAATTACTTAGAACATTCGAGAGTTTATATTTTTGGGAATGCTGGTTTAACCGAAGTTTATATTTCGTCTGCCGATTTTATGACCAGAAATCTTGATGGAAGAGTCGAAGTAACCTGTCCGATTTATGACCTTGAAATTAAGAAAGAATTGATTGACAACTTCAATATTGCCTGGAAAGGAAACGTAAAAGTGAGATATCATTCTTATAAATTAGATAATAAATATAAGCCCAAAAATCATCATGCCCCATTTAGAGCGCAATTTGAGACCTATAAATATTATCAGAATAAAGTAGCGATACTAGAAGAGGTTCCTCAAAAAATAAATTAATAATAAATACCAATTTCAAATCATAAAGTGAGCATGATTAATATTAGGAAGTTTGCAGCGATAGATATCGGTTCAAATGCCATGAGGCTTTTGATCGCTAACGTTGTGGAACAAGAAGGTAAAGAACCGCAGTTTAATAAAAGTTCCCTTGTTCGTGTGCCAATTCGTTTAGGACAAGACGCCTTCACGGTTGGAGAAATTTCACCAGAAAATATAGATCGAATGGTTGATGCGATGAAAGCATTCAATCTTTTGATGAAAGTACATAAAGTAGAACGCTATATGGCGTTTGCAACTTCTGCAATGCGCGAGGCATATAATGCTAAAGAAGTTGTGGCTTTAATTAAGAAAAAAGCCGACATTAAAATAGAGATTATCGACGGTAAAAAAGAAGCAGCAATTATTGCTTCTACAGATTTGCATCATTTAATCAAATCAGACGAAACCTATTTATTTGTGGATGTTGGAGGTGGAAGTACCGAGTTTACTTTATTCTCCGACGGAAAAATGATTACTTCGAGATCTTTCAAAGCGGGAACTGTTCGTTTGCTGAATAATATGGTTCATGATTCGGTTTGGGATGAGATCGAAAAATGGATTAAAACCAACACAGCAGATTATGATGAGGTAACGCTAATTGGTTCTGGAGGAAACATCAATAAGTTGTTTAAAATGTCTGGAAAACAGCAGGAAAAACCGCTTTCTTACATTTATGTTAACTCACAGTACGCATTTTTAAATTCATTGACTTACGAACAGAGAATTGCCGAATTAGGACTGAATTCTGACCGTGCCGATGTAATTATCCATGCAACTCGTATTTATCTTAATGCAATGAAATGGAGTGGTGCACGCCAAATTTATGTTCCTAAAATCGGACTTTCTGATGGTATTGTAAAAGCAATGTATTTCGGTAAAATTTAATATTTATATATTTTTTTGTAAATGAATAAAGGCAGACTTGAAGCTTTTAGTGATGGCGTTTTGGCAATCATTATTACGATTATGATTTTGGAAATCAAAGCGCCGGAAGGGCATGAGTTTTCAGATTTAAAACCCCTTATTCCAAAGTTTTTAAGTTATGTTTTGAGTTTTATTTACGTTGGAATATACTGGAATAACCATCATTATTTACTTCATGGATTGTCAAAAGTAAACGGAAAAGTATTGTGGAGTAATTTACACTTTTTGTTTTGGCTTTCCTTAATTCCTGTTTCTACCGCTTGGATGGGAGAGCATAATTTTGAAAAGGCTGCAATGAGTTTATATGGAACTATTTTGCTGCTTTCTGCAATTTCGTATGTTATTCTGCAATATACCATTATGTGCAGTGAAGGAAATGATTCGGCTTTGAGAAGAGTGCTTAAAAAGGATTTTAAAGGTAAAATCTCATTAGTTTTATATGTAATCGGAATTGTCGCTGCATTTTACAATCAGTGGATTTCTGGAGCAGCTTATTTTATTGTGGCTATGCTGTGGCTTATTCCAGACAAAAGAATTGAACGCGTTTTTGCTTCTGAGGATTGATTTATGAAAACTGTTTTCCAGTCCATTCAAGATTTTTCTGATGATGAATTAAGCCTTTTAGATGGTTTGATTACATTTCGGACATTAAAAAAAGGAGAACTTCTCTTGACTGAAAATCAGGTTTGCAACGAAATTGTTTTTATAGAAAAAGGAATTCTCCGTTCCTTTTTTGTTAATCATAAAGGCGACGAAATCACGAATTGTTTTGCTTTTGAAAATGAATTTATGGCTTCTTTTGCCAGTTTTATTACCGAAGAAAAAGCAGAAGAAAATATTCAGGCTTTAACCGATACAGAATTGCAGATTCTAGATCGAAAAGCGCTTGAAAAACTGTATCAATCAGGTTTTAATTGGCAGGAAACAGGCAGAAAATTAACCGAAATAGAATTTGTAAACCTGCACAAAAGAATGATTTCTTTTCAGAAATTATCAGGTGCACAACGTTACGAAGAGCTTTGCACAAATCATCAAAAGTATATTCAATTAATTCCGTTGCAATATTTGGCTTCGTATTTAGGAATTACTCCAAGACATTTAAGCAGAATTAGAAAGGCTATTGTTTTTTAGATTTAAAAAATCCTTTTAATCTGTGTAATCTGTGGCAAAAAAGACTTTTCAGGACATTTGTCCAGTAAAAGAAAATGTACTAATAGTATTTTTGAAAAAACATAAATATGAAAAAAATACTAATAATAAACGGACACCCAAATTCAGAAAGTTTCAATTTCGGAATTGCTGAATCTTATAAAAGCGGAGCAATTGCTTCTGGTGCACAAGTTGAAACCATCACAATTGCCAATTTAAATTTCAATCCAAATCTAAAATTTGGTTATCAAAAAAGAACAGACTTAGAACCAGATTTATTAGAATCGTGGGAGAAAATAAAAAGAGCAGATCATCTGGTTTGGATTCATCCCGTTTGGTGGGGCGGACTCCCAGCGATAACAAAAGGATTTATAGATCGTTTGTTTTTACCAGGAATGACATTTCAGTATCGCGAAAATTCGGTTTGGTGGGATAAATTGCTAAAAGGTAAAACAGCTCATATTATCACAACTTTAGATCAGCCAGGCTGGTATTATCGCTTGTTTTTTGGAAGGCCAAGCGTAAATCAGTTAAAGAAATCTACTTTGGAGTTTTGCGGTGTAAAACCTGTCAGAGTAAATTACATCGGAATTATAAAAGGTTCTAACGAAGGGCAAAGAAAGAAATGGCTTGAGAAAGTCTACAATTTCGGACTCAAAAACAAATAAAACTTTGTTATAAATTACCAGAATGAATTGATTCTTGGTAGAAACAAGAGATTAAAGATTTATATCCAATCCAAATGTAGTGCGTAAAAGTTCAATGCTTGGATTGATTTCTAAGAAACGATTGTATCGATCTTGATCGTTAAGAGCTCTTACTGTTTTAATCTCTTCGTTTACAATTACTTCAATTGTAATATCATGATTATGTAAGTGACCTTTTAAATATCCTAATAAACCATTCATTTGACTTTCAAAATCCAATTTAGAACCTTCGTTTGGCAATTCATAAGAGATTGTTGTGCCATTCAGAACAGGATCGCTAATCAATAGAATCGATTCCATAATCTTAAGACCTTTTTGGCCTAAACGTTCTGCATATTTGTTCCAATGCAGACGCATATCGGTTTCGTTAAATTCTTCAGTTAAATAAGCAGAAGTAGGTTTAACATACGTCTTGCCGCTAGCTTCCATTTCTTTTTTCTTACGGATACTGGCAAGAGAAAAAGCAGAAACTTTAGGAGCACCGTTTGCTTCTGTTTTTGGAGCTTCTGGAGTTTGAACTTTTGGAGTTTCAGTAGCGTGTTGCGGTTGAGAAATGGCAGTTTTAGTTTCAGTTACAGCATGAGAAGTTTGATTCTCAGTTGCAATAGAACTTTCAACTTTCGAATTTGGATTTTGGACTTCAACTATAGAATAACCTCCATTTTTAAAGTAAACGGGCGGAATTATGAATTGCTCAGCTTTTTTTTTTCTCCATCAAAGTTGATAGAGGCCAATTGCATCAAGCATAATTCAACTAAAAGGCGTTGATTCTGACTTAATTTGTATTTTAAATCGCAGTCGTTTGCAATGTCAATCCCTTTAAGTAAAAATTCCTGAGAACATTTTTGTGATTGAACGGCATACATTTGCTGCGCTTGTTCGCCAACTTCTAATAAAGCAATAGTCGAAGGTGTTTTACTCACTAATAAATCTCTGAAATGTGAAGCCAAACCTGCAATAAAATGATGTCCATCAAAACCTTTTGCTAAGATATCATTGTATGCTAATAAAAGTTTCGGAATTTCATTTTCCAAAAGTAAATCAGTAATCGAAATATAGGTTTCGTAATCTAAGACGTTTAGGTTCTCGGTTACGGCTTGGCGAGTCAAATTTGTTCCGCAATACGAAACTACACGGTCAAAAATAGACAAAGCATCACGCATGGCGCCATCTGCTTTTTGGGCAATAATGTGCAGTGCATCGTCTTCAAAAACAATTCCTTGACTTTCAGCAACATCTGCTAAATGTTCTTTAGCATCTTTTACCGTAATTCTTTTAAAATCAAATATCTGACAACGAGATAAAATCGTTGGAAGGATTTTGTGTTTTTCTGTTGTTGCTAAAATGAAAATAGCATGTTTTGGCGGTTCTTCTAATGTTTTAAGAAAAGCATTAAAAGCGGCCGAAGACAACATATGAACCTCGTCAATGATATATACTTTGTATTGTCCTGTTTGTGGCGGGATTCTAACCTGATCGATAAGATTACGAATATCATCAACCGAGTTGTTTGAAGCAGCATCCAGCTCAAAAACGTTAAAGGCAAAATCTTCGGTAGGATCATCATATCCAGGCTGATTTATTTTTCGAGCCAAGATACGAGCGCAGGTTGTTTTTCCAACTCCACGCGGTCCTGTGAATAAAAGAGCAGAAGCCAAGTGATTGGTTTCTATAGCATTTAACAAAGTGTTGGTAATGGCTTTTTGCCCCACAACATCCTTAAAGGTCTGCGGGCGATATTTACGTGCCGATACTACAAATTGTTCCATATTCTTTTTTATTCGATAGCAAATATATGACTTTTGTTTCGTTGTTTAAAACCGATTTTAGTTATTTAGCGAAATTCTTTTTCTTCAAAATAACAAAGAGTAAAATCAGAAATAATACGATGTTGACAATCAAAGAAATGATAATGTATCGACTGAAAGTTTCCAATTTTGCTTCTGTTTTTTCTTTATCAGAAATTTCTTTTTGCGTTTTTTTTTGAATAATTTTTAGAAGTTGATAAAAGTTAAATTGCTGGAAAATTTACAAATATCATAACAATATCATATAACTTGTTGATATTTAATTTGTTTAACTTTAAGGAGTTAATTATTAAAACCTATCATTATGAAAATTAGATCAATTTTATTAGGAATGAGTCTCAGTGTTTTTTTGGTGTCGTGCAAACCCAGTGATGCCGATATTGAAAAAGCAATTAATGAAAAATTAAATGATCCAGACATCCAAGTTACAGTACATGAAGGTGTGGCTACAATTACAGGTGTTTGTGATGATGAAATGTTCAAAAAAAATATTGGAAAAAGCGTAAAAGCAACCAAAGGTGTTAAATCTGTAGTTAATACCTGCGAAATTGAAAAAGCCAATCAGGAACAAGCTGCGGCTACTGTTGTTATTAATTCAGATGCCGATTTAGACAAGTCCGTTAGTAAAGTTGTAGATGCTTATGATGGTGTTAGTGCAACTGTTGTGGGAGGCGTTGTAACACTTTCGGGAGAAATTAAAAGAGACAAACTACAGCCTCTTATCCAAAGCATTCAGGAATTGAAACCTAAAAAAGTAGATAACAAATTAATTATAAAATAAGTTGTTATGAGTTTACAAGATAAATATAGAGAAGTGACAGATTTGGCATCCGAATTAGGAATTGAAAATTTGCAAGTAAGAGAGCAGGATAATGTGCTTTATATTGACGGAAAAGCAAAATCTGCAGCAGACAAAGAAAAGCTTTGGAATGCTTATAATACTATAGATCCTGATTTTAGATCGGCCGATTTGGTTATGAATATTGAAGTGGAAGAAGGCGTTTCGAGAGAATATACAGTTGAAGTGGGAGATTCTCTTTCGAAGATTGGAAAAGCGTACGGAGTTTCTTGGCAGGATATTTTTGAAGCGAACAAGGATATTATTTCAAATCCTGATTTAATTAAGCCAGGATGGAAATTGAAAATACCGACAGTTTAGCTTTTTTAGCTTTAAGGGTTTAAAGCTTCAAAAGAATAAAGGTTTTTATTTTATGTCATTCCTAAAAAACGAAAAAGAATTTCGGCTTCTAGGAATGACATAGATTATTTAATATTTTTTTTGTTCTCATTTTTTTACTTGATTTTCTAACGTCCTCGAATGCTTAAATCAAATAAAAACTTCGCTGTTTCCTGATCTGAATCGGCTGAAAAGCCAGCGACATAAACTCCCTTTTTGCCCGAAGTTGATTTAATTCCGTATACAACTGCTTCATCTGCTGGGTCTGACTCACCCTCGTATCGATACACATGAACAATTTCAAATTTCTCAGGATTTTTTTTAATCGCGTCTGCATTTCGATTAAAGTCGCACGTAAATCCTTTCTCATTCAATTGATCTAAAGCCTTTGAAACAGTTGCGTAATGATACATTCTTTTCATGATAAACCGAATTTAAATTATAGATTTTTAAAGATAACTATTTTAAAATTAAAAAGTTATGATAAAATTCATAAAATCTGAAATTTAAAATCATTATTGTTAGTTCTTAAATCGCTACTTTTGCAGCGCAGACCGCCTTATCGTCGTTTCGTCCCGATAGCTATCGGGATCGGAAGGGAGGAAAGTCCGGACACCACAGAGAAGCATAGCGGGTAACGCCCGTCGGTTCCGAAAGGGATTAGGACAAGTGCAGCAGAAAGTATGTACAGGTAATGCTGTAGTGAAACCAGGTAAACTCTATGCGGTGAAATACCAAGTATATCGGCATTTAAGGGCTTCTCGTCCGTTGCCGAAGGGTAGGTAGATTGAGTTCAGTAGTAATGCTGAATCTAGATAAATGATAAGGTATTGTATCATTGCAAAATGAGACAAGAACAGAATCCGGCTTACAGGTCTGCATTTTTTATATATTTGTGAACTATCTAACTAATTCTCATGAATATTACTACTCCAAATCCTTCGCCAAAATCTAAAAAAAGCCTTTTTAGAGCCATAGTAACCAATCTTACTTTTTGGGTTTTAATTGCTATTATTTCGGGTGTTTTACTTGGACATTTTTCTCCAGAAAATGGTGTAAAGATGGAATTTCTGGGTAAAAAGTTTATTCAGTTAATCTCACTCTTTATTGGTCCAATTATCTTCCTGACGATCGTTCTGGGAATTTCGGGAATGGGAAATCTAAAAAAAGTAGGTCGAATTGGCGTTAAAGCTTTAACGTATTTTGAAGTGGTTTCGACCGTTGCTTTGGCAATTGGTGTAACTGTTGCTTATATATTTAAACCGGGAAAAATTGATAAATCGGGTCTGACTTTTGGAGATGCAAGCCAATATACAAACGGAGCAGCAAAGGATTTTTCGTGGTTGCAATTCTTCTTGTCCAACTTTACATTACAGGTTTTATTGGCTGCCATTATATGCGGAATCGCGCTGAACTTTTATCAGAAAAGAGAACAGACTATTTTAGTTTTAGAACGATTTTCAAAAGTCGTTTTTACTGCTTTAAAATATGTAATGTATCTTGCTCCAGTTGGTGCTTTTGGCGGAATGGCCTACACAATAGGAAAGTTTGGTCTTGCCACTTTGATTCCGCTTGGAAAACTGATGCTATGTGTTTATCTAACAATGGCATTATTTGTCTTTTTGGTTTTAGGAAGCATATTACGATATTATAAAATAAGTATCCTTTCGATTTTAAAATACATTAAAGAAGAACTTTTACTGGTTCTCGGAACTTCCTCTTCTGAGGCTGCTTTGCCAAGTATTATGGTGAAATTGGAAAGAATGGGCTGTAGTAAATCGGTTGTAGGTTTGGTGATTCCGACTGGTTATTCTTTTAATCTTGACGGAACTTCGATTTATCTTTCAATGTCGGTTCTTTTTATTGCACAGCTTTATGACGTGCATTTAACCTTTTTTGAAATCATGACCGTTATCGGAATTTTGATGATTACTTCGAAAGGAGCAGCGGGCGTAACCGGAAGCGGATTTATTGTTTTAGCATCAACCTTAACAGCCTTGCATAAAATTCCAGTTGAAGGTTTGGCATTTTTACTGGGAGTAGATAAATTTATGAGCGAAGCTAGAGCGATTACCAATTTAATTGGAAACACAGTCGCAACCATAATAATTTCTAAAACAGAAAGAGATTTTACAGAGTTAAATCTGGATCCCGTTTCGGAATGATTTGCCACAAAGGCGCTAAGTCGCAAAGCTTTGGTTTTTCTTTGAGCTTAAAATTGCTCGCAAAGGCGCAGAGTCGCAAAGTTTTAAAAATTAATAAAACTCTTTGCGACTCTGCGTTTTTACGAGATTAAAAAACTTCGTGCCTTAGTGTCTTCGTGGCAAAAAAAACTAAGATTCGTCCTTTGTAGTTCGCACCAGACTAATACCCGATGTAAAAAATACGATTCCGAGTATTCCGTAAATAATAAGCGATTTTACATCTCTAGTTTCTCCAGATGTGCCGGCAAAAATAACCGCAGTATAGATAAGTCCTATAATTCCGAGGATTGTTAGCAATCCGCCGAAAAATCTTTTTAGGTTCATGATTGTTAGATTTAAAAGTTCTCTAACAAAGTTAAATTTCAATAAGTTAATTGTTGTTATATAATTGATCTTGAAAAATTACATGATTTGCAGTGCCATAGATTGTTATTTCTAGTTGTAAGAAAATAAATTTGCTTTTAGTAGGATAATATACTTTTAATACTATTTTTGTCGCAACTAACCAATTGAAAAACAATGAAGAAAAATTACATTTTATTACTTCTATTTACTATTTCATTTACTGCAATTCAAGCACAAGAAGAAGCTTCAGTTTCTGTGAAAAATCAATTTAAAATTAATCTGCTATTTCCAGGTTTTGTTTATGAACATGCATTGTCAGCAAAAAACACACTTTACTCGGAGGCAGCTTTAGGTTTGGGATATCGATACAACAGTTATTATGACGAGAGCAATGTCTATCTTTTCCCTTTAATTAATGAGCAGTTTCGTCATTATTATAATTTAGAAAAAAGAGCTAACAAAGGAAAAAGAACAGCTTTTAACTCAGGAAATTATATTGCAGCAAATGTACTTTATAGTTTTCCTTCGATTTCGACGAATGATAAATTCGGGAATTACGTAGGATCATTTACAGTTGCAGCATTATGGGGTTTGCAGCGAACTTATAAAGGAAGATTTAATCTCGAGTTTAATGTTGGACCAGGAGTGAATTTTGATAAATATGATACTGAATTTGTGCCTGTTGGAAACTTTACCTTAGGTTGGGTTATCAAATAAAAAAAATAGAAAAACCTTGATTCGTCAAGGTTTTTCTATTTTAAATTCTAATCCGATATTGCGAACGCTTTCTATTTTGATTTTTGGATCTGAATTAAAATACTTTCTAAGTCTGCTAATAAAAACATCCATGCTTCGTCCTGAGAAATAATCGTCTTTTTTCCAAACCGACATTAAAATCTGATCTCTCTTTAGTAACTGATTATGGTTGAGATAGAGATACTCAATAAGTGAAGCTTCCATCTCTGTAAGCTGTTGAACATGGTTTTTATTATTGAGAGTCAAACGTTCGTTATCAAAAATATACGAGCCAATTTCAATTATATTATTCCCCTCCAGACTTCTTTTTTGTTCTATTCTCTTTAGAATATTCTGTAAACGAAGAACCAGTTCGTCGACTTCAAAAGGTTTTGCGATATAATCATCTGCGCCAAGTTTTAGACCAATAATTTTATCTTCTTTGAGCTTTCTAGCTGTTAGAAAAATAAAAGGAATTTCTGGATTGATGTTAATTATTTTTTCAGCCAATGAAAATCCGTCCATTTTGGGCATCATGACATCAAAAATACAAATATCAAAAGCCTGGTTTTTAAAATAGTCCAAAGCTATCTCGCCGTTTTCTGCCCAGATTACTTCAAATTGATGCAGTTCTAGATATTGTTTTAAAATTGCAGCAAAATCAAAATCGTCTTCGGCTAAAAGTAATCTTTTCAAAATAAGGTAATTAAACTTTTAATAATATAGTAAACTGAGTTCCTTTTCCTAACTCGCTAATAACGTTAACAGAGCCTTGATGTGCTTTTACAATCTGATCAACATAATATAATCCTAAACCTAAGCCTTTTGTATTGTGCAGGTTTCCTTGTTCGACACGATAAAACTTTTCAAAAAGAAATGCTTGTTTGTTTTTTGCAATTCCAATTCCATCATCTTCAAAACTAATAGAAAACTGGTTTTCTGCAATTCTTGTTTTTACCGTTATAGTGTTCGATCCGTATTTCACAGCATTTTCTAGAACATTCAAGAAAGCAGTTGTCAAATGGAATTTATCCAAAACTAGAATAGTTTTCGCTGTCTGAAAATCGGTTTTAAGATTGATTTTTGGAAAAGCAATTTTAAAATCATTGACAATAGAAAGCAGGAAATCTTCGGCATCTATTTTTTCCTTTTGCAATTCAATTTCATTTTCTGCTAAAGAATTCGCCATAACCTGATCGATTAGATTTTGCAGACGGTTATTCTGACGTGAAATTGTACTCACAATGGCATTAAAATTTTCGTCATTGTCACGAATGCTTTTCTGTGCCAAAATCTTTGTCGAAATCCCTAAAGTTGCCAAAGGTGTTTTAAGTTCGTGTGTAATATTATTGATGAAATCGGTTTTTACATCACTCACTTTTTTCTGTTTGATTAAAGCTTTTAAGGCAATAACAAAAAGCGTAATTAAAGTCAGAATTGATAATAGAGACAGAATGAGAATAAAAGTCATTCGCTTTAAAATAATCATTTCCCAATCTATTACAGAAACATACATGGAGTCTTCTGTCAGTAGTTGATATTCCTGATTTTCAAAAGTTCCGTTGGTTGTTCCAACATAATTTCGCACTAAAAAAGCATGATTTAAAGAAGCCAGATTTCCGTACAATTTATTCTGGATAAAAGGCTTTTCGGAGAAAATCGTATCGGCTTTTTTTGCACTTTGATACAAAATAAACTTGTTGAGAACAATCGCAAAATCAATTTTAAAATTAGGTAAATCTCTTTCAAATTTTCGTTGAAGATCTTGTGTTAAAGCATTTTGATATTCATTTTTTAAAACGCCAATTTTAAGATCCAGTTTGGTGTTTTTTCCTTTTATATATTTTTCCGAAAGGCTTTTGTAAAGCATTTCTCTTTTTGCAACCAAAGCCGAATCAATATCGCTATAATTATTCGAAATCTGGGCAATTTCATTTTTAATCTGCGTATGAAACTGTGCCACTTTATATTCGTAGGCTGTTTTTACCAAATAACATTGTACTGTCATGAGCACAATTAGCGCAATGACAGAAAATGTGATTAATAAATTGATTCTTTGTTTCATACTCTTTTAAAATTCTGTTTCAAAAATACGGCTTTTACCATACAAATAGCAGATTAACCTTGCATTAACCTACGATTAACTTTCGGAACTAGATTTTCAAAGCATTTTTGCAGCACTACTAATCAATTTCAATTTTAAAATGAATCTTTATCTGCCTTTAAAACTTCTAATAACACTTTTGCTTTTTTGTCTTTCATGTATTGCCAATGCTCAGAACGAAACACCAAAAGATTCTATTTCAAATCAATTAGATGAAATTGTAATCAGTAAGGAGAAAAAAACATTTACAAACTCAAACGGAAACATAAAAGTTGATGTTGCCAATTCGGTTTACAATTCAATTCCAAATCCGGTTGATTTGCTTTCGAGGCTTCCTTTGGTTCAGGTAAGTTCAAATCGCGAAAGTATTTCGATCGTGGGTAAAGGGAATCCGCTAATCTATATTGATAATCAGAAAGTCGGAATGAACGATTTAAATGCTTTAGCTGTCGCTGATATCAAAACAATTGAAATCATTCAGAATCCGTCGTCTAAATATGAAGCTGAAGGGCGTGCTGTAATTTTAATTACACGGAAACTCAGTAAAAAAGATAGTTTTAGAACCGAAATTTCAGAAACAGCTTCTTTCAAAAAGAATTACAATAATTATTTAGGTTTTAATTCTAGCTTTAAGAAAGACAAATTAGAATGGAAAGCCAATTTCAATTATAATAAACTAAATCCTTGGGAAAGCCACAGTATTGCGTATCAAATTCCAGAGGCCAATATTGTTTCAGATTATAATGTTTCGGCGGTTACGTATAGAAATCAGTACATTTTTGGTGGAGGTTTATTTTATAAAATAAATGAGGAAGATTATTTTTCGGTAAATGTAAATGGGAAAATGCAAAGCGATACTTTCGATATCAATACTTTTACTTTTAATAAAAATCAAGATCAGATAAATAATGTTTTTACTTTTAGTGATAATTCGAGCGACAAAAATTTTATTAATTCATTTGTGAATTATTCAAAAAAAATAAAAGCTATCGATACAAAGATGTTTGTTGGTTTTCAAGGTTCCAATTTCAATCAACATTTATGGAGTTTGGTAGAGAACAATTATAATGAAACCGAATTGGAGCTGTCGCAGAACCGAAATCAAAAGTTTAATGTTGATGTTTTTTCTGGAAGAGTTGATTTAGAGAAAAAGTTCAAGAATGATATGAATTGGGAATATGGCGGACTTTATTCATCGGCTAGTTCCAAATCAGATTATGATGTTTTTGATTATGATAAAAATGAAAATACTTCTTTTGATTATCATTTTAAAGAAGCCAATTTAGCGGCCTATACACAGCTTTCGGGAAAAATTAAAAAATTCAGTTTCTCTGCTGGTTTAAGAATTGAAAACACCAATGTCAGTGGTAAATACAGTACAGATAACGCGTTTTTAGTTGATAAAAATTATACTAATCTTTTTCCAAAAGCGCAGTTTTCGTTTTCAATAGATAGTACCAAGAGTTTGACTGTAGATTATTCTAAAAGTATTTCGAGGCCTAATTATTCTTCTTTGAGTATGATTGCAACGTATATAAATCCGTATTTTATTTATGGCAGTAATATCAATCTCGGACCAACATTTATGGATGTGATTTCAACGGTTTTTCAATATCATGATAAATCTGTAAAACTGACTTTATATCAAAACAAAAATCCTATATATCAAGATTTTGTATTTGACAATCAGAATAATGTTTTGACTCTTACCGAGAAAAATTTTCAGAAAGAAACGGGTTATAATATTGAATTTACGTTGCCGTTTACTTATAAAATTTGGACAAATACCAATTCTTTAGTTTTTGCGACCAATAAAATTGAGGATCAATCGGCATTGTTTAATTCTTCTAAAACCTACTTGTATTATTATTCGAATAACAGTTTCAAACTGCCAAAGGATTTTATTTTTGTTCTATCTTTTTGGGGTGCAACCAAACAAAAAGAGGGAGTTTTTGAAAGAAATGCAAAACTGATTTTTGATTTGTCTTTGGCAAAATCATTTGGTAAAAACTGGAATTGTACTTTAAATTATAATGATATTTTTAAAAATACAATTTATACTGAACGATTTACAATTAATAATATAAGTTCTAGAGCTAGATACTTAGTTGATGCTAACGAAATTTCCGTTACGCTTCGTTATTCTTTCGGAAAAATAAAAGATTCTGAATTCAAAGAAAAAAGCGTGAATGAAAGTGAAAATAGAATTAGATAAGGTTTGAAAAAAACAAAAAGAAAATTCCAAATTCCAATCCTGATGTTTCAGGCAAAATTGAAATTTGGAATTTGATATTTTAATATTTAAAAATTTATCCTTCGTCTTCTTCAGATTCTTTTTTAGAAGCATCGTGTGGTAATTCTTCATCATCGTCTGTCGAATTCAATTCAAAAAAACTAAAGAAAGAACCGCCATAACTTTTCTGGAAAGAAAAATTACTCATATGATCTAATTTGGTATATTTTGAATGCTCGATAATCATCATTCCGTCATCTTCCAATAAATCTCTTTCAAAAACCGTTAGAACAATTTTCTCAAAAGTTGTCTGATCCAATCCGTAAGGAGGGTCTGCAAAGATAATGTCGTAAGTGGTTCTGCAGTTTTCTAAAAATTTGAAAACATCGCTTTTGGTTGCAGCAATATCAAAATCATATTCTGATGAAACTTGCTTAATGAATTTTACGCATCCAAAATCGCCATCAACTGAGGTGATAGGAGCACTTCCGCGTGAAGCAAACTCATAACTGATGTTTCCTGTTCCCGAAAATAAATCTAAAACCTTTAAACTGTCAAAATTAAAATGATTATTCAAAACATTAAACAATGCTTCTTTACTCATGTCAGTCGTTGGTCTTACAGGTAGATTTTTTGGCGGAAAAATTCGGCGTCCTTTGTATTTTCCTGAAATGATTCTCATGATTGAAATAAGATATAATGTTTTTGATTTTGAGCAGTTGTAAAGCTGTTTTTCTCTTTTAGTTTTGATACATCCATAAAAGAAATATGGCGCACGTATTTGTAAGCTATGGCATAAAATGGATCGTTTTCTGAAATAGTTCCTAACAATTCTAATTTGAAACTCTCCGGATTCATGCTCATTTGCTCTGCCGTAAATAATATATAGTAGATAAAATCTTCTGGGGTATTGTATTCGAATGAATTAAACAATAAAAGCTTCTGATTTTGCACCACGATAATTTCAAAATTACCTGGGTTAAAATTCACAATCATCTTTTTATCGTCGTTGTTTCTAGAATTGTCTAGAATTTTTTCGACTAAAATGCTGTTGGCATGCTTAGAATTAAAAGAACCTACATTATCAATCAAGAAATTGTTGATATTCACATAAGGAATATAAACAGAATTCATCTGATAATTCGGAATTTGATCAAAAGTAAAGTGATCTGTTTCAAATACTTTTGTAGTGTATTGCAGATAGCTTCCTAAATAATTCTCATCAAATAAAGCAGTCGGAACAAAAGTCGAAAAATTGTTATTGTGAATAACCATTACTTCGTCGTAAGTCTCTTTTAATTCAGGATTTAGTTTGAAAGCGTTGCTGAATAAATCTTCAATTCGAGGTGTTTTGTTGTTAGTGTCAAACTTTATTTCTTTAAAAGAAGTAATGACATTATTTAAAGTATCAAAACAGCAGTATGAAAATCCAGTCAGGGAAACCTGAATAGAAAGTTTTCTGTAATTTTTTGAAGTAATGTTAGTATTTTGTAATGACATAGTTGATTTACAATTCGTTACCTGTTTTAAATCAAGAAAGAATTTAAGCGACCACAAACTTACAAATTAAAAAGGAACAATTATAATTGCAATTTCAAAAAACAATTTGAATCTAAGTTTAAAACAAGGTTAAGAAAAAGTATATTTATTTGAAAGTAAAGTAGTTATGTTTTGTTTGTGCCGATTTGATTGTTTTTATTGAATATTTGAGGCTGTTGAAATTTGAAATTGACATTGAAATTGAATTTTGTCATTGCCATTAAAAAAGTCGACCTTTGTATTTCAATATTATTTTATGAATTCTGCACAGTTTTACGGTATTTTACAAAAACGCTTTCCTTTTCCTCCAACATATAAGCAGGATATTTTTTTTCAGAAGATTGCAATTTTCCTGACTGAACCTCAAAACGACACCATTTTTGTTTTGAAAGGATATGCTGGAACGGGAAAAACAACCGTTATTTCTACTATTGTCAATAATTTAGGAGATATTAATAAAAAGTACGTTTTGCTTGCGCCAACTGGTCGTGCAGCCAAAGTAATTGCCAATTATTCAAATAATCCGGCATTTACAATTCATAAAAAAATATATTTCCCGAAGAAGTCTTCTGGTGGCGGAGTGGCTTTTACCAAACAAGTCAACAAACATAAAAACACCATTTTTATCGTCGATGAGGCCTCGATGATTTCAGACAGTACTTTAGACAGCGGATCACTTCTAGACGATTTGATCAATTATGTGTATTCTGGTCAAAACTGTAAAATGATACTTTTAGGAGATACAGCTCAGCTTCCACCAGTCAATTTGGATGTTAGTCCTGCTTTAGATATTGATACTTTGGGTTTTCATTACAGCAAAGAAATTGATCATATCGAATTGGACGAAGTAATGCGTCAGGAAGAAAATTCTGGAATTTTATACAATGCAACCGAATTGCGTGAATTGCTGAAAGAGAGTTTTATAACTGAATTTAAGTTCAACGTAAAGAGGTTTAAAGACATTGTTCGCCTGACAGATGGCTATGATATTCAAGATGCGATAAATACGGCGTACAGCAATTATAGCATTGAAGATACTGCTTTTATTGTGCGTTCAAATAAACGCGCCAATCAATATAATGAACAGATTCGAAGCAGAATTTTGTTTAAAGAAAGCGAACTTTCGGTAGGTGATTTTTTAATGGTAGTGAAGAACAATTATTTCTGGCTCAAAGAAACCGACGAAGCGGGATTTATTGCTAACGGAGATATCATTGAAGTTCTAGAACTTTTCGGAATCAAAGAATTATATGGATATACGTTTGCAAAAGTAAAGATCAGAATGGTCGATTATCCAGAGCAAAAGCCTTTTGAAACGGTTTTGATTTTGGATACTTTAAAAAGTGAATCGCCTTCTTTAACTTATGAAGAATCAAATCGTTTGTATGAAGAAGTGATGAAAGATTATGAAGACGAACCGACTAAATATAAAAGATTCCAAAAGGTAAAGGAAAATGAATATTTTAACGGACTTCAAGTTAAATTTTCATACGCTATAACCTGTCATAAATCGCAAGGTGGACAATGGAATACTGTTTTTATCGAACAGCCTTTTTTACCAAACGGAATTGATTCTGATTACATTAGATGGCTTTATACCGCTATGACACGTGCCAAAAATAAGTTATATTTGATAGGATTTAAAGACGAGAGCTTTGAGGAATAAATTTTAGCCACACCCGATAGCTATCGGGATAAAAGGATTAATAAGATTTTTTTAAATGCGTTTAAATTTCTCTCGCAGATTTTGCAGATTGAACGGATTATTAATTAAAAAAAATGCAATCAAATAATCTGCTCAATCTGCAAAATCTGCGTGAAACAAAAATTGAGCATCCACCATTTTAACTTAAAATGAGTAAAAATCTGTGAAAATTCGTTTAATCTGTGGCAAAAAAACTTTTATAAAATGACAACACTAAACGACTTACATTCGATTTCATCTACGTTTTCGAATACCGATAAAATGCCTGTTCTATTTTTAGGGCACGGCAGCCCAATGAATGCTATTGAAGAAAATCAATTTGTGACTGGTTTTCGTAATCTGGCAAAAACACTTCCGCAACCCAATGCTATTTTATGCGTTTCTGCACATTGGTTTACAAAAGGAACAAAAGTAACTTCGATGGAAATGCCAAGAACCATTCATGATTTTGGAGGTTTTCCGCAGGCGCTTTTTGATGTTCAATATCCAGCAAAAGGAAGTCCAGAATTGGCAGTTGAAACTAAAAAGCTTTTAGATCCTGTTATGGTCGAATTAGACGAACATTGGGGATTGGATCATGGTGCTTGGAGCGTAATTAAACATTTATACCCGAATGCCGATGTTCCTGTAATTCAGCTAAGCATCGATTATACAAAATCTGGGCAATATCATTTTGAATTGGCTCAGAAACTGCAAGCGCTTCGTTACAAAGGCGTTTTAATTATCGGAAGCGGGAATATTGTCCACAATCTAAGAATGGTCGATTTTAGAAATTTTGATAAAGATAATTACGGCTACGATTGGGCTATAGAAGCACGCGAAACGGTAAATAATTATTTGTTAGATGGAAATTTTCAGCCTTTAATTGATTTCGAAAAAATGAATAAAGGTATTCAGTTGGCAGTTCCAACACCAGAGCATTATCTTCCGTTATTGTATACTTTAGGTTTGAAAGATAAAACAGATGATTTAAGCCTCTTTAATGATAAATTACTGGCTGGATCTCTGAGTATGACTTCAGTAAAATTGATGTAATAATCTTTGCGAATCTCTGCGAAAGCTTTGTTAGTCTCTGTGTAATAAGTTATACCGCAAAGTTGCACAAAGATTTACGCGGAGATTCGCAAAGAGATTATTTTTCCTTTCTCAAATTATAGGCATACAGATATCCATCTGCACTTCCGTAAAAAATAATATTATTACTGATGAATGGAGAAGAAACAATGGAGCCTAATTTGTAAAACTCACACATGACTTTTTGGTTTTCAGCATAACTAGATAAATCTGCCTGTTTGGTAACAAATCCAAAATCTAAAAGATTATTTTTAAGAGTGCTGCCCGCATATTTATTTCTGTTTTCTGTTGGAATGATGTTCGATTCTTTTCCATTAGAAAGCAAGTTTAAGTCAAAGAAATTCCCTGTAAAATCTCCAAAATAAATCGTGTTTCCTGCAATTGCTGGCGAAGAATAAATATATCCGTTTCCTTTAAATCGGTATTTTTCTTTTCCTGTTTTAGCATCCAATGTCAATAAAGCATAAGTATCTGAAGTTCCAACATAAATTATATTGTTTTTGACAACAGCCGTACTCAAAATCCAAGAATTTTCGGCGTTGTATTTCCAGATTACTTTTCCTGTTTCGGCGTCTAGTGCAAACAAATAAGGATCTCTTGCGCCAAAATAAACTATTCCGTTATAAACAGTAGCAGAAGCTTGAATTCCGGTAAAACCCGTTTTGACTTCGGTAGAAAATTTCCATTTCTCTTTTCCTGTTTTGCAGTCTAAAGCATAAAAGACGCCATCCCATCCGCCAAAATAAACTGTATTTTTTTCTAGAACCGGAGTACTGTGTATAGCGGCTTTTGTTTGAAATTTCCATTTTAAACTTCCAGTCTTAGCATCAACAGCATATAGATTTCCGTCGCTGCTTCCAAAAATTGCCAATGCAGAATTATGGTCTGTATAAACAACAGGAGTTGAAAGATAAAAATCCCATAAATCGGCCATAAGAAGATCGCTAGGTTTCATACCCCACATTCCGATTTCGCTATACCAATGTTCTCCTTTGGTTTTAAATCGCCATATTTCTTTTCCTGTTTTGGCATTTACAGCATAATAATATCCATCAAAACTTCCAAAATATACAATATCATTATAAAGGCTTGCAGAACTGTGAACGGCTCCATTGGTTTTAAATTTCCATTTTAGAATCCCAGATTTTTCATCGACAGCATAAAAATAACCATCTTCACTACCAATATAAACTGTTCCGTTTTGTGCAATTGGAGAAGAAAAGATTTTTCCTTCTGTTTTAAATTTCCATTTTAAATTAGTCAATGGTTGGTAACCTTTGCCATCAAAAATTCGATTTGTAAATGCATTGATGGTTTCATTTTGAGAAAAAGCATTGGAGGTAAATATTAAAAAGAAATAGAGCAGGAGAGAAGTAAAGTTTCTTTTCATAGTTTTTTATATAAAAATAAAAATATTCTAAGAAATTAAATAACAATGCTTTAATGAAAATGTTATAAAAATATTTTAGAAAACTCTTTGTGAAATGTGTATTTGTTTTTGTGTGAAAATAGAGAAGAACTGGTCAAAGTTTTTCCAATCTTTTTCCATTTATATGGTATTGGTTTAAAAGTTATAATCTAGACAGTTTGTTTAAAAAGTAAATTTTAGGAGATAGTAAAATGTTTCATCTAAATTTTGTTTATTTTTGCGTAAGTAATTGTTTGTCAGTTGATTATTTGATATGTATCTTCTTTTTAAGTAGTTTTTTTAAATGCCTTTTATGATTAACTGGTGATCATTTAAAAAACGATAGAAGGTATTTGTAAATTAAGTTAAAGTGCGGCATCAGCACTATAATCACTGATAAAACTAAGATGAATCCAAACAAAGCATTATGGGAAAAAGGCGATTTTACGCGTATTGCAGAATCTATGAGAGAAAGCGGTGCGGAATTGGTTGCCAAAATTGGAATTAAAGAAAATAACAACGTTCTAGATCTAGGCTGTGGCGATGGTACTACTGCAATACCTTCGGCAAAATTAGGAGCCAATGTTTTAGGTGTTGATATAGCAAGAAATTTAGTTGAAGCTGGTAATCTTCGAGCAAAAAAGGAAGGATTAGATAATATTGTATTTAAAGAAGGTGACGCAACCGATTTGAATGAATTGAAAAATCAATCTTACGATGTTACGATGAGTATTTTTGGAGCAATGTTTGCTCCAAAACCTTTTGATGTTGCTAAAGAAATGGTTCGTGTTACACGGCCTGGAGGTAAAGTTATTATGGGTAATTGGATACCGGGAGATCCAACGTTGGTTGCACAAATCTTGAAAATTAGCTCAGAATTTACGCCACCTCCTCCTGAGGGTTTTGTAAGTCCAATGCTTTGGGGGATTGAGGATAACGTAGTTGAAAGATTCACAAATGCTGGTGTTCCTAAAGAAAATATTTCTTTTGAGAAAGATACCTTTACATTTAAAGCAGCATTCCCACCTTCGGAGTGGCTAGATCGATTGAAAAATTATTATGGTCCAACTATGAATGCTTTCGAAGCTGCTGAGCAAAATGGGAAAACCTCGGATTTGTATGCGAAACTTGACGAATTAGTCAATAGCCAAAACAAAAGTAATGACAAAAATTCTACATTAATTCCCGCAACTTATCTTCGTGTTACAGTTTTGGTTTAATTTTTTGTCTTAATAAATAGCACGAGAAAGTTGCTAATAACAATCAATGTGTTGTTTGCTACTAGGCAGAAAATTTATGAACATGATTTTCATCCCTTACAGAAATAGAAAAACAGAAAATTTAAAAGTAATTTTTGCATATTTGTAAGCACTTAAAAGAAGTGAAAATTAAATTACTAATTTTTGAGTTTTTAAACTCAGTAAAATATAAGAATGAAAATAATAGCAGTAATTCCGGCCAGATATGCTTCAACACGTTTTCCTGCAAAACTAATGCAGGATTTAGGTGGAAAAACAGTAATTTTAAGAACCTACGAAGCAGCAGTTTCTACAAAATTATTCGATGATGTTTTTGTTGTAACTGATTCTGATCTGATTTTTGATGAAATTGTTTCCAATGGAGGAAAAGCCATAATGAGTATCAAAGAACATGAATCTGGAAGCGATCGAATTGCTGAAGCTATTGCCGATCTCGATGTTGATATTGTAGTGAATGTACAAGGCGATGAACCATTTACAGAAGCTGAGCCTTTAGCTCAAGTATTATCTGTTTTTAAGAATGATTCAGATAGAAAAATTGATTTGGCTTCGTTAATGCGTGAAATTACCAATGAGGACGAAATCAATAATCCGAATAATGTGAAAGTGGTAGTAGATCAGTCACAGTTTGCATTATACTTTTCACGTTCTGTAATTCCGTATCCGAGAGAGAAAAATGTTGGAGTAAGATATTTTCAACATATCGGAATTTATGCTTTTAGAAAACAAGCGTTATTAGACTTTTACAGCCTTCCAATGAAATCTTTAGAAGCTTCTGAGAAGTTGGAGCAGTTACGCTATTTAGAATTCGGAAAACGTATCAAAATGGTCGAAACAACTCACGTGGGAATCGGAATTGATACTGCGGAGGATTTAGAAAGAGCGAGAGCTATGCTGAGAGATATTTAAATTATAATTGTTTACGCATTATTCACAATCTTGTCATTTCGACGAAGGAGAAATCTCCGCGAGAAACTCCACAATGCTGATCAATCTTTGTCGAGCTACTTACGGAGATTTCTCCTTCGTCGAAATGACAAAACTGTGTGGACACTTTGGGTAAAAACAAAAAAAGCTCCAAAATCTTGGAGCTTTTTTAATATCTAAAATTCTTAATTACTGGTATAAAGCAGGATATTTAGAAGGATTAACTTCGTGCATCATATCGTATATTTTCTCGTAAATGTCTTCTGTAGAAGGTTTAGAGAAATAATCACCATCAGTTCCGTATGCAGGTCTGTGTGCTTTAGCAGCTAAAGTTTGCGGTTTGCTATCTAAATGTTTGTAAGCGTCTTGCTCTTCTAAAATCTGCTGTAAAATGAAAGCTGAAGCTCCTCCAGGAACATCTTCATCAATTACTAAAAGACGGTTTGTCTTAGCAATACTTTTTACAATGTCTTTGCTAATATCAAAAGGAAGTAAAGATTGAACATCAATAACTTCACACTCAATTCCTTTTTCTGCCAATTCATTAGCTGCTTGCATCACCAATCTTAATGTTGATCCGTAAGAAACTAAAGTAATATCAGAACCTTCTCTTAGAGTTTCCACAACTCCAATTGGTGTTTTAAATTCACCAAAATTCAAAGGCGTTTTTTCTTTTAAACGGTAACCATTTAAACATTCGATAACCAAAGCAGGTTCGTCACATTCTAACAAAGTGTTATAAAAACCAGCTGCTTGCGTCATGTCTCTAGGAACCAAAACATGGATTCCACGGATAGCGTTGATGATCATTCCCATTGGAGAACCAGAATGCCAGATTCCTTCCAGACGGTGTCCACGCGTTCTAATGATTAGTGGTGCTTTCTGTTTTCCAACAGTTCTATATTGTAATGTAGCTAAATCGTCACTCATGATCTGAATAGCGTACAATAAATAATCTAAATACTGAATTTCAGCAATCGGACGCAATCCTCTTAATGCCATTCCGATTCCCTGACCAATAATGGTCGCTTCACGAATTCCGACATCAGCAACACGAAGTTCACCGTATTTTTCCTGCATACCTTCAAGACCTTGATTTACGTCTCCGATGTTTCCAACATCTTCACCGAAAATTAAAGTTTCAGGATATTTTGCAAATAAAGCATCGAAGTTATCGCGCAAAATCATTCTTCCGTCTAAATCTGGTTTTGCGTTTTCAGCATATTTAGGAAGAACTTTTTCTACAGAATATACATTTTGTTCAGACTCAGAATGTAGATTGCTGCTGAATTTTTCCTGTGTTTCGGCTAAGAATTTTGTAATCCAGTTAGATAAAAGAACTTTGCTGTTTGGAACTTCAATAAAACGAAGAATCTTTCTTGCATAAACCAATAATTCTTTCTTAAGCGGTGCTTTAATTGCAGCTAATTCAGAAATTAATTTTTTGATTCTTTCTTTATGATTGATGCTTGCCTCGGTAATTTGCTCCAATAAAGCTAAAAGATTTTTTTGTTCATCAATAATTGGATTAATAAAGCTATTCCAAGCTTCTTTTTTAGCTTCTAAAACTTCTTTCTTTAATTCGAAATCAAGTTCTGCTAATTCTTCTGGAGAAGCGATATTAATTGCAATCATCCACAAACGCATTTGGCGAATACAGTCAAAATCTCTTTCCCAAGCCAGTCTTTCTGAACTTTTGTAACGTTCATGAGAACCAGAAGTAGAGTGGCCTTGTGGCTGTGTTAATTCGTTTACGTGAATTAAAACTGGTATGTGTTCTTCGCGTGCAATGGCTCCAGCTCTTTCGTAAGTAGAAACCAGTTCGGCATAATCCCAGCCTTTAACTCTAAAGATTTCATAACCTTTAGAATCTTCATCACGCTGATATCCTTTTAAAATTTCAGAAATATTCTCTTTCGTAGTCTGATGTTTTGCATGAACAGAAATTCCGTATTCATCATCCCAAACGCTCATTACCATCGGAACTTGTAGAACTCCAGCAGCATTTATGGTTTCAAAAAATAAACCTTCAGAAGTACTCGCATTACCAATAGTTCCCCAAGCAACTTCATTGCCATTTACAGAAAACTTGTCTTTAATAGTAATTCCGTCTACGTTTCGGTAAATTTTTGAAGCCTGTGCCAATCCCAATAATCTTGGCATCTGACCAGCAGTAGGAGATATATCTGAACTTGAGTTTTTTTGTTTAGTTAAGTCTTTCCAAGAACCGTCTTCGTTTAAACTGTGCGTTACAAAGTGTCCGCCCATTTGTCTTCCCGCAGACATTGGATCAAAAGCTAAATCAGTATGACCATATAAACCAGCGAAAAATTGCTTAGCATCCAATTCGCCAATAGCCATCATAAAAGTTTGATCGCGATAGTATCCAGAACGGAAGTCTCCATTCTTAAAAGCTTTAGCCATTGCCAACTGTGGCACTTCTTTTCCGTCTCCAAAAATACCAAACTTAGCTTTTCCGGTTAATACTTCTTTTCGACCTAAAAGACTACATTCACGGCTTGTTACCGCAATTCTATAGTCATTCAATACCTCAGTTTTGAAATCTTCAAATGTCAGTGTAGTATTGCTTTTTTCTTTTATCATAATCTTGCAGGGTCATGTTGTTTATGTCGCGAAATTACTTAAAAACAATCAATAATCATAATTCTTTGAAGTAAATATAATTTAATTATTTGTATTCAAATCTAAAAACTATGTATTTTATTTATGTTATTTTTATATGAAATTTAATTTTATTGATAATTTCGCAACTTTTTGTTTAATTTTTATTTGATTAAAACCATTTTCTAGTAAAAAGTGTGACTAACGTTTTTGGCGAAAAGGTGATTATAAATCGTATTTTTTCATTGTATTTAGGTTGTGATATTTCCCATCCATTATTTGAATAAACAGGAAAATAGAGTTCAAAGTAATCAGGAACAAGGTTTAAGCGTACTCCAGAATCGTAAGCAAAAAACTCACTCTGATGCTTGTTTTTCAAAAAACCAATGTCACCGTAAAGTTCTACCCAATTCCAGATCGCATAACTCGCATTTAGAGTGGCCATCCATTGATTGGCGTACGAAGGTTCTATTTGCGATTTGAAACCTCCTTCGGCAATAACATACTGCTGACTGAAAAATCCTGTGCTTTCTGATCTTCCAAATAAATTGTAATCAAATAAATAATCAGTCGGACGGTCTAAACCAAAACTAAAATAATCTGAGTTTGTTGTATTGTAGAGGAAACTTCCAGCGTATAATCTTAAATTTAGCTTTTTGTTATTTTCAAATAATCTTCTGTATTCGACTTCACCAGAAACTTTTCCGAATCCTCCAGAAAACTGCAGATCAGTCATAAAACTAAAATGATCAATCAATTCTGTTTTTGTATTAGAATATCGAGCATTAAATACCGAATAATTAGGTTCGGAATTATCTGTTATATAACTGCTAGCTTCACGATTTACGATGATCTCACGAAACATGATCGCTTGTTTTCTATTGTCTCTGAAATCTTTTTCGCGAATACGAAACACTACCATCGGATTTAATCTCAAATATGTAGCATCTGGAGCATAGTGGTAATAATTTTGACTAAAGGAATATCGAACATTGAATAAAGTGCTGTTGCGATAGTACTGGTTCCACGAAAAAGCCGATGAGCCAGAAATAGTTCCTGCCTTTATTGAATAAGCGGGATTAATATCAAAATTAAAAGGTTTGTCTAGAATGGTTTTATTATGAAAACGAATTCCAGGTGTAAAGCCATCATAATAATTATAATTTAATGTTGGAATGTATAAAATTTGATTGTAATCTGGGTCTTCTAAATCTTTAGCAAAATTAAATTTTACAGGACGATTTAGTGAAACATTTTTTAGAGATCTCCAGTTGTTTCGTTGGTTATATTCTGGAACTTCGTTATTGTAATTGATAACGATTTTGTCCGCATTTTTTCGGCTGAACTCATAAACAGAATCTTTTTTAGCAGGCTCATTCCATTCTTTAAATACGACTTCTTTCTTTTTAATTCCGTAAATCGGAATAGGAGCGTAAATTCCAGTTTTATTTTTTACCGAAAATTTAATGCTGTCTGCTGTTCTCGAAACATTAGTAAATTTATAATCGATTATATCTCTAGAGTCGATAATAGTTTTAAAGAACCAATCGATATTTTTTGAACTTTTTTGAGATAAGATTTTTTCAAAATCATATCTATTCGATTGTCCAATCTGGTTAAGGTTATAGAACTCCTTTACACTTTTAGGAACAATATCGTGATTAAGATAATCGTCTAAATAACTCAAACTTAAACCCGCACGATATTTACTAGCAATTTGTTCATTAAACTTTATCAGCGTGTTTTTAGGATCTCCGAGAGGCTGATCCAGATTTTTACGCGCCATTAGCATGTAATAATAACTATATTGCTCATTAAAAGTCAGATTGGTAATGTTATAGCTTTTAAAGAGTTTCATGTCTGAAAGTTTTCCCAGCATTTTTTCATCCTGATGATGTTCTTCCATATACTTCATCATGGTGTAAATCTGGATTCCATCATAAATCCAATTGTCTTTTCTTGGATCTAAACGCAAACTGTTTTTGAGATAATTGTTTAAAAAAGTCTTTAAAAATTGAATCTCAAAAATAAAATCATCTTCAAACGGACTGATAAACGATGGCAGCTGATTTAAACCATAAAATGGATTTCTATCATAATCTATCTGCGAAACTGTGATTTTTTCATGCGGATATTTACCTATAAATTTCTCAGCATAAGAAACTACGCGATTAATAATGATCGCCTTCTGATACTCGTCTATTTTTTTGTTTTTTAAATTCGTTAGAACCACCAAAGAACCATTGTCGTATGCTCTAAAACTATTTTGCTTTTCAATATAAAGACTAAAATCAGTTCTATTTTCCCCTGAATAAGAATAAATACTGTAATTCTGATTGGTAGTATCTTTTGAAACCGAATTTAAATCGGTAGCAATAGAATATTGATTTGGAATTTTGATTTCAACATCATAATCACTCACTGCATTTGCAATATCATCCAAATTGAAATTATTGTACTTTACAAAAAGACCATTTTCAAAACGGGCAGGACTTAAAAACCAGTTTTTTAATGCCATTCCGCCATTTTGATCAAAACCAAAATGAGTGAATTTGTCATTCGGTATTTTTACAATGTAATTAATATGTAAATCGATTTTTTCGTTTGGAAGAAGTTTACGATTCAATCGCACAGTAATATAATCAGGATTTTCGGCACTTCTTTCCCATTCTAAAGCTGAAAAATTAGTATCAGTAAGATTTATAATTGTAGTTTTTCCTCGGTCTGCAGCTTTTGCTAAATGGAAACCTCTGTAAAATTCGTCAGAAAAACGCTTAGCCAATGGCGTGTTTTTGTCTGCATAAGCATTATTCCAATCATTAAGAACAATCGAAACCAAAGTGTCGTTTGTATTATTATGATAGGTAATATCCTGTTTTATGTTCAGTGTTTTAAGCTCGAGATTTACCGCCACTTCCATCTTAGATTGATGTTGTGCAGTTAGTTTTATCGAAAATGATAAAACCAAAACGAGGCAAATAATTTTATAAAGTGCTTTCAAATATTGGCTTAAAAATTATCAGACATACTTATGTTACGGATGTATTGAAGTTACGGATTTTTGTAAAAATAGTATAAAAAAAGCTGTTTAAAAAAACAGCTTTCAATTTTTGCGTATTTGCAGTATATTTTAACCATATAAGTGATATAAGTTTATTTAAAAAGATTGCTTTAAACGCTACGCTTATATGGTTCGGAAATTAGAAATTCGGACTTAAATCGTACTTTTTGTAGAATTTATCCAATGCCTCAACAACTTCGTCTTCAGTATCTACAATTTTAAATAAATTCAAATCTTCAGGGCTTACTGTATGCATTTTTTCCACCAAAACAGTTTTAACCCATTCAATCAAGCCAGACCAGAATTCTACTCCAACCAAGATGATTGGGAACTTTCCAATTTTCTTAGTCTGAATCAAAGTGATAGCTTCAAACATTTCGTCTAAAGTTCCGAAACCTCCTGGCATAACCACAAAACCTTGCGAATATTTTACGAACATTACTTTTCTCACAAAGAAATAGTCGAAATTCAGGTTTTTATCATGATCAATATACGGATTAAAATGCTGTTCAAACGGTAGCTCGATATTTAAGCCAACCGAAGTTCCTCCGCCCAAATGCGCTCCTTTATTTCCAGCTTCCATAATTCCGGGACCACCTCCTGTAATCACACCGTAACCTGCTTTACTGATTTTGTAGGCAATTTTTTCTGCCAATTGATAATATTTATCTTCTGGTTTTGTTCTCGCCGATCCAAAAATTGAAACACAAGGACCAATACGTCCCATTGCTTCATAACCATTTACAAACTCAGACATAATTTTAAAAATTGCCCAGCTGTCATTGGTTTTAATTTCATTCCACGTTCTTTGTTTCAAACGATCCTGAATTACTTTATCTTCATCATTATCAAAATCTTCTAATCTCATTTTAGGTATTTTAATTTATTATTTTATTTATGTTTTTGTCCCTGTATTTGTCATCCTGAGTATAGTCGGAGTTAGGAGCTGTTTCCTGCTGTCCACTATATCTTTTGTGGCGAACCCCGCCACAAAAGGATGCCGCTCCCATCAGGGCTAGGGCAATTGGTTTCAAATAAACATTCGGTTTAATCGAAACATGTTTTCTTTAAAAAGCGTGAATTTTTCAAAAAAAGCGGACACTAAATTAACGCTTTTTTCTAGAATTGTTATAAAAAACAGGAATTATAATCCAAAAGTAATGTTATGATAATAATCAAATTCGGTTTTTTGATTCATTATCAGGTGTTTGTTGCATGTAAAAGCAGTAAGTTTTTTTTATATCTAAATCTTTTGAAGTTTAAAGCCAACTCTCTCTGTAATTTTGATAAAAGGTAAATTATAAAGTTTGTTTACGCATTTTTGTCATTTCGACGAAGGAGAAATCTCCGCGAGAAGCTCGGCAAAGATTGGATTTTCGTCACGGAGTTACTTGTGGAGATTTCTCCTTCGTCGAAATGACAATGATTGTGGTTGTTTTGCTCAAAAACAAAATTCCTTGCACCCTTAGCTTTAAAATTCGATAAAAATCATTCTTACTCTAGCTCTTTTTTCAAAAACTTAGCTGTATAGCTCTTTTTATTCTGAGCCACTTCTTCTGGAGTACCTTTGGCAACCAATTGTCCCCCGCCTTTTCCACCTTCTGGACCAATATCAATAATATAATCGGCAAGTTTTATAACATCCATATTGTGTTCGATCACTAGAATGGTATTTCCTTTATCAACCAATTTATTGATTACTTCCATCAAAACGCGAATGTCTTCAAAGTGTAATCCTGTTGTTGGCTCATCTAGAATATAAAATGTATTTCCAGTATCTTTTTTAGATAATTCTCCCGCTAGTTTTATACGTTGCGCTTCACCACCAGAAAGCGTTGTGCTTTGCTGACCAAGGGTAATGTAACCTAAACCAACATCTTGAATGGTTTTGATTTTTCTGTAAATCTTCGGAATATTTTCAAAGAATGGAACAGCTTCATCAACTGTCATATCCAAAACATCAGAAATTGATTTTCCTTTATATCTAATTTCTAAAGTCTCTCTATTGAAGCGTTTTCCTTGACAAGTTTCGCATTCTACATAAACGTCTGGTAAAAAATTCATTTCTATTGTTCTTACACCAGAACCTTCACAGGTTTCGCATCGTCCGCCTTTTACGTTAAAACTAAAACGCCCTGCTTTATAACCTCGAATCATACTTTCAGAAGTCATGGTAAACAGATTTCTGATTTCAGTGAAAACTTCGGTATAAGTCGCGGGATTCGAACGCGGTGTTCTTCCAATCGGACTTTGGTCAATATCAATTACTTTATCAATATGTTCTAAACCTTCAATCTTTTTATAAGGTTGTGGTTTTTTTACGCCATTAAAATAATACGCATTTAAAATCGGATAAAGCGTTTCGTTAATCAAAGTCGATTTTCCGCTTCCAGAAACTCCTGTAACGCAAGTCATCTTACCTAACGGAATTTCAATCGAAACGTTTTTAAGATTGTTTCCTGTTGCACCAGTGAGTTTCAAGAATTTGCCGTTTCCTTTTCTTCTTTTCTTCGGAATCTCAAACTTCATTTTACCATTCAAATATTGAGCGGTAATAGTGTCTGAAGCTAAAGTTTCTTTCGGAGTTCCAATACTGATAATTTCTCCTCCATATTTTCCTGCTTTTGGACCAATATCAATTACATAATCAGCTGTTTCGATCATGTCTTTGTCGTGTTCTACCACAATAACTGAGTTTCCAATATCGCGTAATTGTTCTAAAGAATGAATCAGTTTTTCGTTATCTCTTTGATGCAAACCAATACTTGGCTCATCCAAAATATAAAGTACTCCAACCAGTTGCGAACCAATTTGAGTTGCTAGACGAATACGCTGCGCTTCACCACCAGAAAGTGATTTTGAACTTCGGCTTAAAGCCAAATAATTTAAACCAACATTCATCAGGAAGTTCAAGCGGTCTTTGATTTCTTTTACCACTTCAGAAGCGATTAAAAGCTGTTTGTCTGTCAAATGGCTATTTAAATCTTGAAACCAAGCTGTTAAATCTGAAATATCCATATCACACAATTCGGTGATATTTTTTTCATTTACCCTAAAAAATAATGCTTCTTTTTTAAGACGTGAGCCATCGCAAACAGGACAATTGATTTCGTCCATGAAGTCTTTTGCCCAGCGTTTTATGCTTGTTGTGGCACTTTCGTCATATTGGTTTTTAATGAAATTGGAAATTCCTTCAAAATCGATTTTATATTCTCTTGTAACGCCAAGATCTTTTGAGTTGATAGAAAATTTATCTTTTCCGCCATACAAAATCATTTGCATCGCTTCTTCCGGAATTTTCTCGATTGGATCGGTTATTTTAAATCCGAACTTTTCTCCAATGGTTTCCAATTGTTTAAAGATCCAAGAAGATTTATATTCGCCAAGAGGAGCAAAACCACCAGCTTTTATAGATAATTTCGGATTTGGAATAATCTTCTTAACGTTGATTTCGTGCACAGTTCCCAATCCGTTGCAATGAGGGCAAGCACCTTTTGGAGAGTTAAACGAAAATAAATTCGGTTCTGGATTTTGATATGAAATTCCTGTTGTAGGACACATTAAATTTCTACTGAAATAACGAACCTCATTAGAATCCTGATCTAAAATCATCAAGACATCTTCACCGTGATGCATCGCTGTATTGATACTTTCAGATAATCTTTTTTGAGTATCTGGATTGTCTTCAATTACCATTCTATCCACGACAATTTCGATATCGTGTGTTTTGTAACGATCCAGTTTCATTCCGGCAACCAAATCCTGAACATCTCCGTTTACACGAACTTTTAAGAATCCTTGTTTGGTAATTTGTTGGAATAATTCGGCGTAATGTCCTTTTCTGGCTTTAATAACAGGAGCAAGAATATTAATTCGTTTTCCATTATAATCCTGAATAATCAGATCTTTAATCTGTTCATCAGAATACGAAACCATTTTTTCGCCTGTGTTATAACTATAGGCATCTGCGCCACGTGCGTATAAAAGCCTTAGGAAATCGTAAATTTCAGTAATAGTTCCAACTGTAGAACGTGGACTTTTACTGGTTGTTTTTTGTTCAATCGCGATTACAGGAGAAAGTCCATCTATTTTATCTACATCAGGACGTTCTAATCCGCCAAGGAATTGTCTGGCGTAAGCTGAAAAAGTTTCAACATAACGACGCTGACCTTCAGCATAAATAGTATCAAATGCCAAAGAAGATTTTCCCGAACCTGATAAACCAGTAATTACAACCAGTTTTTCACGCGGAATGGATATATCGATATTTTTTAGATTATGAACTCTTGCGCCAAGAACTTCAATAGTATTGTCTTTATCTAACATAATTTTGAGCAAAACGCAAAGTTACCACTTTGATTTGTTCTTTTAGTGCTCGATAGCAAAACTTTATGTTACAATTAGTAACAAAAAACGCTAGTTTAAACTAGCGTTTTCTTTTTCGGGTTGCCATATAGTTTTCTATTGCTTCTTTGGTGGTGTACCAATTTCGGCCTTCTTTGTAAGCATCGATTTTTCCTGTTCTGGCCAATAAACTTACATATTCCTGGCCGTAAGGCGTATTTGGTTCACTAACAATATTTTGAATAGATTGATAGTCATAAGTGCTTCCTGGCATCGCACCCAGATAAATATTGAGTGTTCTTTCGAGGGCTTGGCACATTAAAAGGGTTAGTTTCTGATAATTACCGTTATTAGCTTGATTAAGCGCTTCATAATATTTTTTTCTGTCATTTTTAAGAATAATAGCTGGCGGAAAACCACATCGCATCAACAATAAATTCATGCTTAAACGAACTGTGCGCCCATTTCCATCAAAAAAAGGATGAATCCAGACTAATTTGTGATGATATATTGTAGCGAGTTCAATATCATTTAAACCAAGCGGATTTGTATTAATAAACTCAATTAGTTCGTCTAAATAATCGGAGACTTTATTGGCATTTGGAGGCATAAAATTAGCTCCTGAAATTCGAACTCCTCCGTTACGAATTCTTCCAGCAAAATCTTCTTTGATAGAGCGCATTACCAAACCATGAATAGAAAGAATGTCTATACTTCTTAGTTTGTAATTTTCATCTACAATGGAGTATAGGTAATCAATGGCTTTATCATGATTATGAGTTTCAAAATGTTCACGAAGTGATTTTCCTTTGATGGTAATTCCTTCTTGAATAACCATTTGAGTTTCTCTGAGACTGAGTGTATTTCCTTCAATGCTATTAGAATTATAAGTCCATTCTAGAGAAAGGCTCTCTCTTATTTTATTCAAGGCGATATTGGGCAATGGTCTGCTATTTTGCAGTTCTTGCCTTTTTTGGTACAATCGATCAAAGGTTGATTGAAATTCTTCTCGGTATGTTAGGTCAATATTAAACATAATCCTACAAAGGTACTTCTTAATATCGGATAAATAAAATTTTTAACGTATCCGATATTAAGATTATTCAATCGTCATAGAACGAAGTTTTGTTCTATAAGCTTCAAGTGCTATCGATTTTGAAATGAATCCGTGGTATTTTCCATCTCTTAGAACAGGTAGAAAAGCAGATTTGGTAGTTTCAAATTTACGCATTACGATTTCCATACTGTCAAGTGTAGAAATTGTGGCAGCTGGTGCTTTCATTACATCTCTAATAAAGGTATATTTAACTCTGTAAGAATTAAAAATAATCTCTCGAATATCATTAAAATGAACCACTCCGACCAAATCTTTATCATTGTTTACAACTGCAAAAACTACTTGGTTAGAATGCGAAATCAGGTCTACCAATTTGCTCATGTTTTCATCTGGGTGAACAGTCAGATAATCGCATTGAATAATGGAATCAATGTCTAAAGTCGATAAAATATTAGAATCTTTATTGCTTGTAAAGGCATGGCCTTTTTTGGCTAATCCTTTTACGTCAAGCGAATATTTTTCAAAACGTTTAGAAATGGCAAAACTTATGGAAGAAACAATCATCAGCGGAATCATTAATCCGTAACCTCCTGTAATTTCCGCAATTAAGAAGATTGCGGTTAAAGGCGCGTGAAATAAACCACTTAAAATTCCAGCCATTCCGACCATAGTAAAATTACTGATAGGAAGTTTTGATAAGCCTATCATTGTAACTAGTTTAGAGAAGAAATATCCTAAATATGATCCTAAGAATAGAGAAGGAGCGAAGTTTCCTCCATTTCCACCGCTTCCTAGGGTTAATCCTGAAGCAAATACTTTTACCATCATAGTGGCTCCAATAAATAAAAGTAAAACCCACTGATTATTTCTGAAATCAGCAAATAATGTGTTGTCCAATAATTTTCCTGGATCGGTTTCAGATAAGGTTTTGATACTTTCGTATCCCTCACCAAACAGAGTCGGAAAAATAAAAATTAATAAAGCTAATAGAGATGAACCAATTAAAGCTTTTCTGTAAGGATTGATTTGCTGTTTCGCAAAATAATGTTCTACTCTCTGAAAATTTCTTGAATAATAAATCGCTGCCAATCCAGTAAGTACGCCTAAAATAACATAAAATGGAATGTTATGATAATCAAATGTTTCTTGTTTTTTGAAACTTAAAAGAATGCTTTCATCCAAAACAATTGCTGAAACCAAAGCACCTGTTGCGGCAGAAATCATAATCGGAGTAAAAGCAGAAATACTCACATCTACCAATAAAACTTCAATAGCAAAAAGAACTCCTGCAATTGGGGCGTTAAATGCTGCTGCGATTCCAGCTGCAACTCCGCATCCAATTAATAAAGTTCGATCCTTATACTGCATCTTATAATTCTGGGCATAATTGGAACCAAATGCTGCTCCAGTAATTACGATTGGACTCTCTAAACCAGCAGAACCTCCTAAACCTACCGTTAACGAACTCGTCACAATTTGGGCATACATCTGCTTTCTTGGAATAATACTAGCTTTTTTGGCAACTGCATATAAGATTTGTGAAGTCCCTTTTTGGATACTTCCATTAAGAACTTTATTTACTACGAAAACCGTTAATGTAATACCGATGATAGGCAGAATACTGTTAATGAAACTCAATTTCAGGATTCCATTAATATAGGTGGCAAAAGAGAATACGCTATGTGCGAAAGTTTTAAGCACGATAACCGCAAGGGAACAAGATATTCCGATAAGAACGCTTGACAAAAAAAGAAACTGCTTTGGAGTCATTAAGGATTGTGCCAAAGCAATGATGCTTTCGAGTCTTCTGAAATATTTTTTTAGCATTCTGTTTTAAAATTATCGTTCTTACAAAATTAGGTTATAATGTTAGATTAAAAAAATAAAAACTTAGGACTATTAAAAACCAACGGCTTTATCGTCGCCTCTAAAGTCAGCTCCTCCTTCTAATTTATTGTCAGGTAAAACCAAAATAGCATCTACTTTTCCTATAATTGGAGTTGGTTTTTCGTTGATAATGTAACTTTTAGCTTTAAGGTTATCTATGGTTTTGGATGCAAAAGTATTAGGCTCGAAAGTAATTAAATCTGGAAGCCACTGATGATGAAAACGCGGAGCATTAACTGCTTCTTGCATACTTAAATTATATTCGTAAACGTTTAAAATAGTCTGCAAAACTGAAGTTATAATAGTTGAACCTCCTGGTGTTCCAACTACCATAAAAAGTTTTCCGTTTTTTTCTACAATTGTTGGCGTCATAGAACTTAGCATTCGTTTTTGTGGAGCAATGCTGTTGGCTTCATTTCCAACCAGACCAAACATATTTGGAGAACCAGGTTTAGCACTAAAATCGTCCATTTCATTGTTTAAAAAGAAACCAAGTTCATCACAATAATATTTAGAACCATAACCATCATTTAAGGTTGTTGTCGCAGCAATAGCATTTCCGAATTGGTCTACAATCGAATAATGTGTAGTTTCAGTACTTTCGGCATAATTTACTTTTCCTTCTTTTATTTCGCTAGACAAAGTTGCTTTTTCCGGATTAAAACTAGCCATTCTTTCACGAAGATAGTTTTCATTTAATAATTCTTTCATCGGAATTTTGACAAAATCTGGATCGCCTAAAAAATAACTCCTATCGGCATAAGCTCTTCTTTCAGCTTCGACAATTACCTGGATTGCTTCTGCAGAATTATGTCCCATTTTGGCTAAATCATAGGGCTCTAGCATTTTTAAGATTTGAGCCAGACAGATTCCGCCGCTGCTTGGTGGAGCCATTGAAGTGATTTTTAAATCTTTATAAGTAAATTGTAAAGGCTTTCTCCATTTGGCTTCATATTTGGCTAAATCTTGCATGGTAATAATACCGCCTTTTTCCTTAAGATAATTGACTAAGATTTTTGCCGTTTCACCTTTATAAAATTCGTTTCTTCCTTTTTTCTGAATTCTTTTTAAAGTTTTGGCTAAAGCTGGATATTTGATGGTATCGTTTTCTTTGTAAGCTTTTGATGCTGGAGAATTCTCTCCGTTTATTTTTACAATGCTTTCATGATAATCCTTTAAGCTTTTCTCTTGTTTTTTGGTCACTACAACACCTCTTTCTGCCAAAGCAATTACGGGCTCAAGAATTTTAGAAATAGGCATTGTACCGTATTTTTTATGTACAGCAAAAACACCTGCAATAGTTCCTGGAACGCCAATGGCAAGTGCTGTTTGAGTGCTTTTTCCTTTTATAACATTTCCTTCACTATCTAAAAACATATCTTTTGTAGCAGCTAGCGGCGCTTTTTCGCGATAATCCAAAGAACCGACTTCGCCATTTGCTTTTCTATACACCATAAATCCGCCGCCACCTATGTTTCCCGCAAACGGAAAAGCAACTGCAAGAGCTAACTCTGTTCCAACCATGGCATCAAAAGCATTTCCGCCTTTTTTCATAATATCAGAACCAATTTTTGAAGCTTCTTCGCGAGCTGAAACTACCATCGCTTTTGTAACTACCAATCCAGTCGGATTTGGAGCTGTCTGTTGTGCATTACTGCTGCTTATATATAAAAGGGCGATTAAAATCGTAATTTTTTTCATGTGTAATAAAATTAAATTGACTTAAAGAGAGAGTAGTTTTTCTTGAGCCTTCTTTCTCATTTCCTCAAAAAAAAGTGTGAATTCTTCTTCAAATTCGTCATAAAATTCAGTAAGCTCTTCAACGGCATACTGCATCTGCGAAATATTTTTAGATCTTCTATCCATTTGAGTCAAAATGTTCTGGATTCCTTCAGTGGTTCGATAACTCAAAAGCCAGTTCCTTTCAATCATATACGGCATTAAACCTTGTGTTTTTTCGGTTAAAATATCATAATTATCATGTAAGGAATTGTAAAAACGTTTCACAAAAAGCGCTAATTCTTCATCAGAATATTGTGTCCAGTTTTTAGCTAAGAAATGATCGTAAACGATATCTACAATAACTCCCGCATAATGATGGTATCGCTCATGAAGACGTTTAGTGCTTTTTCTAAAGATATCATGAGAATCGGTATAAGTGTCAATGAATCGATGCAGTAGAATTCCCTTTTGGACATCTTCAGGAAAATGTTCAAACTGCTTACCGCGAATTCCATCCGCCATAAAATTCCCGATTTTAATTAAATCATTGTCTCCAGAAAGATATATATGGGCTAAGAAATTCATTTTTTAAAGTTTCTAAGAATCTAAATGCTGTAAAGATTCTAAGTTATTTAGTAAATGTATAAAAACTTTTTTAAATCATTTTGTTATAAAAACAACAAGATGCAAGTGGGTTCTTACAGGTTAAATTTAAAATCTTAGAAACTTAGCACCTTAGTAACTCAGTAACTTTTTTATATTTGTAAAAAAATAACCCTAACTCATTAAAATGACTCTAATAAAATCTATTTCTGGAATCCGCGGAACGATCGGAGGAAAAGTAGGAGATAATTTAACTCCTGTTGATGCTGTAAAATTTGCATCGGCATACGGAACTTTCTTAAAAAATAATATTGCTAAAGATAAATTGACAGTTGTAATTGGCCGTGATGCTAGAATTTCTGGACCAATGATTCATAATTTAGTAGTTAATACTTTAATTGGTTTAGGAATCGATGTAATCGATCTTGGACTTTCTACGACACCAACTGTTGAAGTAGCTGTTCCTTTGGAAAAAGCTGACGGCGGAATTATCTTAACAGCATCTCATAATCCAAAACAATGGAATGCTTTAAAATTATTAAATGCTAAAGGTGAGTTTTTAAGCGGAGCCGACGGAGCAAAAATACTTGAAATTGCTGAAGCTGAAGCTTTTGATTTTTCTGACGTGGATAGTTTAGGTGAAGTTATTTCTAATGACGCTTACATGGATATTCATATCGATGAAGTTTTAAACTTGCCATTGGTAGATATCGAAGTAGTAAAAGAAGCTAAATTTAAAGTGGTGGTTGATGGTGTAAATTCTTCTGGAGGAATTATTATTCCGAAACTGCTAAAATTAATGGGAGTTGAAGTGGTTGAATTGTACTGCGAACCAAACGGACATTTCCCGCACAACCCAGAACCATTAAAAGAACATTTAACTGATATTTCTGAATTGGTGGTAAAAGAAAAAGCTGATTTTGGAATTGTAGTAGATCCAGATGTAGATCGTTTGGCTTTTATCAGTGAAGACGGTGAAATGTTTGGTGAAGAATATACTTTGGTTGCCTGTGCAGATTATGTTTTAAGCAAAACTCCAGGAAACACAGTTTCTAATATGTCATCTTCTCGTGCTTTAAGAGATGTTACTAAAGCGCATGGCGGAAGCTACGAAGCAAGTGCCGTAGGAGAGGTGAATGTGGTAGAATTAATGAAGAAAAACAATGCGATTATTGGTGGTGAAGGTAACGGTGGAATTATCTATCCTGAGTTGCACTACGGACGTGATAGTTTGGTTGGAGTTGCCTTATTTTTAACGCATTTAGCAAATAAAAAAATGCCGGTTTCTGCTTTGAGAGCTTCTTATCCAGAGTATTACATGAGTAAGAATAAAATTGAATTGACTCCGCAAATTGATGTTGATGCGATTTTAACTCAAATGACAGAGAAATACAAAAACGAAGATATTTCGACAATTGATGGTGTAAAAATTGATTTTGCCACAGAATGGGTTCATTTAAGAAAATCAAACACAGAACCAATTATTCGTATTTACACTGAAGCGCCTTCTCAAGATGCAGCAGATAAATTAGCACTAAGAATTATTGATGAGATTAAAGTAATTGCTGGAATCTAAAATTTCAGTTTCTTAATAAATAAAGCCTCTTTTGAAAGTTTCAAAAGAGGCTTCTTAGTTTTATAAGTTTAGTTTTTAATTTCTTTTAAGATATTACTTAACTCTGTGTTTCCATCTTTTATGCGTCCATAAGTAGAACTCAGGTTTTGCAAGAATTTGTTTCTCGACTTCTTTTAAATACATTTCTGTAATCTGGAAATCTTCAAAATCTTTCGGATTATCGGCAAGAGAGACGAATGTTGCTTCGTAAAAACCTCTTTTTACTTTTTCTACTTTTACCATTATAACCGCCAAATCGTATTTTTTGGCTAGCATTTCTGCTCCCGTATGTACTGGAACTTCAATTCCCATAAATTTCATCGAATGAAAAATTCTATCCAATTTAGGAGATTGATCGCTTGCTAAACCGTACATGCTTAAAACTCCATTGCGCTGGTTTTGTGCCATAGTTGGAATCGCTTTTCGAGTTTCGATCATCTCTGTATTGTATTTCGAGCGGATTTTTCGAACTAATTTATCAAAATAAGGATTGGCTAGTCTTTTGTAAACAGCAACTCCCTGAAATCCAAGTTTAGGATTTATGGTTAAAAGCCATTCGTAACTGGCATAATGAGAAGCAACTAGAATAACGCTTTTTCCTTTTTTAGCATAATCGCGAACAAGATCAATATTGGTCACCTGAAATCTCCTTTCCATTTCTTCAGGAGACATGCTCATGGTTTTAATCATTTCTAAAAACATATCACACATATGCTTATAGAATTTCTTTTCTATATCTTTTCTTTCAGCATCGCTTAAATGTGGTAAGGTTAAAGCCAGATTTTCTCGAACTACTTTTTTACGGTATCCAATAACTCTATAAACCAGAAAATATACAAAATCTGAGAATAAGTAGAATATCGGAAATGGTAATATAGAGATAAGCCAAAGTAGAGGATAGGCTAAAATATAAACAAGAAACTGCATGTAAATTTTTTTTACAAAGATAAATTAAAAATGATTAACGACTGCTATTTTGCTTTCGTGCTAACTTATCTTTAAGAATGATTATATTTACAATTCTGAATTCACAATATACTATTACTTATGAATATTATTTTAATAGCGATTATCGTTGCGAACGTTGTTATTAGTTACAAAGGATTTAACGATCTTTATTTTTTTAGAAAATACGAATTTCATGTAGGAAGTATTCGCTCTGGAGAACAGATCAGAATGCTGTCTTCGGGCTTTTTGCACGTAGACATGATGCATTTAATTTTTAATATGCTGACTTTGTATTTTTTTGCACCCGTTGTTTTAAACTGGCTCGGAAATTTTTCTTTTGTTCTAGTCTATTTTGGAAGTTTAATTTTCGGAAGTCTTCTTACTATGTTATTCCATAAAAACGATTATAGCTATAGAGCCGTTGGAGCGTCTGGCGCTGTAACCGGAGTTTTGTATTCTGCAATATTGCTGCAGCCTGACATGATGCTAGGAATATTTTTTATCATTCCGATGCCTGCTTACCTTTTCGGAATTTTGTATTTATTGTACTCAATTTATGGAATGAAAGCCAAAAATGACAATATTGGGCATACAGCGCACTTTGGGGGCGCTATAGGTGGGTATTTGATCACTTTGATAAAAATGCCATCATTAATTACAGACCATACAATGATGGTGATCCTCCTTGCAATACCAATTTTGATACTTTTTGGAATGGCAAAATTGGGGAAATTGTAATGTTGGCACAACTTTTGAAAAGTTTCAATTAAATATTAAAATATAACAAAAATGAAAAAACTAGTATTATTTTTAACAATCATGTTTATGACTATGTCTTACGGCCAAGAAATCAAACAAGTTCCTCTAATCAATGTTAATGGGGAAGGAAAAGTAAAAGTAGCACCTGATCAGGTTTGTATTTCAGCTTCGGTTGAAACAAAAGGGAATAATGCTAAAGACGTCAAAAAGCAAAATGACGAAAAGATGGATGCTGTTCTAAAATTCATCAAAAAAATGAATATCCCGACAGCAGATTTTAAAACAAAACAAGTAGCTCTTAATCCGCAGTACGATTATGAGAAAAAGAAAACTTCTTACAATGCTACACAAACTGTAGAAATCGTAGTAAAAGATTTGGCTAAGTATGATGAGTTAATGGAAGGTTTGGTTCAGCAAGGAATCAACAGAATTGACAAAGTTTCTTTTGAAACATCTAAATTAGCGCAATACGAATCTGAAGCTAGAAAACTAGCTATGAAAGATGCTAAAACAAAAGCAGAAGAGTACGTTTCTGTTTTAGGACAAAAAGTAGGTAAGGCGTTTACAATTTCTGACAACTCTCAAATTTACCGTCCACAGCCAATGTATGCTGCTATGAGAATGAAAGAAGCAGACTCAATGGGAGGAGCTGCAAACGAAACTTTAGCAATTGGCGAAATCGAAATTACAGCAAATGTTAGTGTAAGTTTTGTATTAGACTAAACTTTTCTAAATTCTAATATTAAAAATCCAAATTCCAATTCAAACTGGGATTTGGATTTTTTTTTGTTGAAGATTGAAATTTGGATTTTAATTTAAAAGTAGTGGAAGTGTAAATTTAAATGAACTTCCTTTCCCCATTTCACTTTCTACCCAAATGGTTCCTTCATGAATACTTACGAACTCTTTACAAAGCAACAATCCTAGTCCGCTTCCAAGTTCATTTTCTGTTCCTTTCTGCAATACCTTTCCGTTAATTTTAAATAACTTTTCTTTTATCGCGTCTGGAACTCCAATTCCGTTATCTGTAATAGAAATTTCTACTTTTTGATTTGTTTTCAGCAGTTTGACTTTAACCTCGCCGTTTTTGTCCGTAAATTTTATGGCATTGCTCAGCAGATTTCGTAAAATCGTACTGATCATATTTTGGTCAGCTGCCGTTTCTACAAGTTCATCCGATTCAAATAAGATTGAAATATTTTTATTTAAAGCCACATTTTTGCTCAATTCGATATTCTCCTCGATTAAAGCATTTAGCAATATGTTTTTAGGATTAAAAGTAATCATTCCGGTTTGGACACGCGACCATTCCAATAAGTTTTCAAGCAATTTGTAAATGTTCTTATTTGAATCATGCAGCATTTCCGATATTTCCTTAATTTCTTCACGGCTGTATTGGTCTATATTTTCAAGTAAAATCTCCGATAATGAAACCGATGATCCTAAAGGACCTCTTAAATCGTGAGAAATAATAGAGAAAAATTGGTTTTTATCGCTTAAAAGCTTTTTGATTTTATTATCCTGTCTTTCTTTCACCAAAAGCAAAAAACCTACGATTCCAATTAAGGTCAAAAGAAATAGGCAAATGCTGTACAAACTATCCAGAGTGTCATTTGAAATAATTAAGTTTTGCGGATAAAGATACCTGTGAACCGCTCTTATTGCGATTAAAACTTCAAATGCCATATAACACATAACATAAAAAGTCTTAAAAAAGCTTTTTTCTTTTTCTGTAAAATAAGTTATAGTAGGCAATAAATAAATGGCAAATATACCAACGCCACCAATTATTACTCGAGTATTCATGCTTGCATCAAAAAGCGTAGCAATATTAAAAAATAATATTGCCACAGTGGTAATGGCAATCTGGATCTGAAAAAGCCTTTTTGCTTGCGCTTTAATGAGCGATAACATGGCGATCGTTTCAAAGCAGCAGGCTCCAAAAATCATGGAATTGGCAATATTGATAGAAACAAAATCTGGAATGATATTGCGTAAAAGAGCCATTATCCAAGCGAGCGTAAGTATTAATTTGCCTAACCCAAACCATTTTAGTATTTTCTTATTATCGCTAGTGGCATACGAAAAAGAAAAACTAAAAATAAGGATGCAGGTAAAAAAATTACCCCAGAAATAAAGTTGAAAAATAGTTTTTGGATCTACTTGTAAAAGTTCAAACATTTATTGGATTTTGCTTTTTAGAAATCGATTTTACAAATATACGAATAAAGTAAACATTCAAACCCGCGATGAGCGTACGTAGAGCGCTGTTTCTCTATATTTAACAGTTAATTTTCAGTTGAATCTGTTTTTGTATTCTAAGGTTTTTTTAAATTTACATAGAGATAAATTATCTGAAAAGAGAGAAAAATAAAATTAAGAATTAAATTACATATTGATTTCTTAGATTTGTAATAAGTACCATAAAAACGCTTTGTTATGCCACTAATTGAACAATCAGAATATATTTCTCCTTCTATTATTCATCGCAATAGGCATGTTTCTACTATTTATGCTGCTTTGTTTAAAAAATTTGAAGTTCCCAAATATACAAGATATAAACATGAGTTAAATGACGGTGATTTTATCAACATCGACTATATTTTAAATGACTCTAAGAAAGCAGTTATTTTATGCCACGGCTTAGAAGGAGATTCTCGCAGAACTTATAATAACAGTTGTGCAGCCTACTTTCTGCAAAAAGGGTTTTCGGTTTTTGCTTGGAACAATCGTACTTGTGGCGGAGAAATGAATCGTCTTCCGAGACTGTATCATCATGGCGCAATTGACGATCTTGATGAAGTGGTTCAGTTTGCATTGCAAAAAGGATTTGAAGATATTTATTTAATAGGATATTCAATGGGAGGTGTTCAGCTTCTTAATTATTTAGGATGGACAAAAATCGATGAACGTATAAAAGCAGCAGTTTCAATTTCGGTTCCTACTCATATTGCGACAAGCGCAGAAGTGCTTAAGCAAGGTTTTAACAGAGTGTATCTAAAGAATTTTACAATAGATATTAAAAAGAAACTGAAATACAAAGCGGCGCAATTTCCCGATTTCATCAACCGTGATCAAATTGATAATATTTCAACTTTTGATGAAGTAGATCAATATTTTACGGCTCCCTTGCATGGATTTGCTAGCCGTGATGATTATTACGAACGTGTTTCTCCAGAGTTTTCACTTAAAGATATTACTACTCCGGTTTTGATTATAAATTCTCTAGACGATCCTTTTTTGGGCGAAAGATGCTATCCGAGAACTATCGCCAAAAACAGTGCATTTGTTTATCTGGAAACTCCAAAATATGGTGGACATTGTGCTTTTCCACTTCGTGATTCTGAATATTCTTATGCCGAGAAAAGAGCTTTTGAGTTTTTTGAATCTTTCAAATCTAATGATACTTTGAATTTAGGGAATCTTTAATTTATTCATCTCCAGAATTCTCAATCTCAGATGGCGCTTTTTTCCTAATGCTGGTGCTCAGATAAAAAAACAATCGTATCGTGTGATTCATATCATATTGATAGCCAGAATATTTTTGCTGATAGACATTCATATATCCAAAATCATAACTCCATTTCGGATTGATATTTTTTTTGATTCCGATAAAAAAGCGGTTTTGATCAAAAGTATTGTAAACAACTTCTTCTCCAAAATGCAGTAAAATTTCATCTGAAAGGACCATTTGAGGCCACGATTTTTTATCGGAAATTCGGAAAGTGAAACTCATCAGATAGCGAATTCTATCGGTAAAGCGCCAATCGCCGCTGGATCTATCATTGACGATTTTTTCCTGCCAGCGCTGTTCATTTCGCAAACGCTGCAAAATGCTTACATTTCCAAATTTTGTATTTAACTGAGCCTGCTGATAAATCCTGTTTTCATCTGAAAAAGTACTCCAATCGGGATTTGATGGAGCAAGCCACATATGCGCATATCCTAGATTTAAGGAAATATTAGAATTTGGAATATAACTGATACCGCCTCTTATAAAATAAAAACTCGGATCGGAAACAAAATCATTCCGTCTGATATGAAAATCACCAATCACACCCCAATGGTCTGCAAATTTGGTAACCGTATTGATAGAAACCCAAGTCTGAAGCTGTTGGTTAATGTCTTTTTTTTGAGTTTGTCCTAATGTGCTTAAAGAGAACAATATAATTAGCAATCTGATAAAATTGTTTTTCATATTAAAAACGCTAGAAATTAGTAAAAAATAAATTTCTTTTGAATCAGTCTAAGGCAATTATGGAAACAATTAGTACAAGTAAAGATATTGTTTTTTAATGAGAATATTCGAATTAAATATAAAGTTTAATACTCTTTAAATCAGTATTTTGTGTTTTTGTTTTTGGAATTTAAAAATGTTTTTGGCTTACTGATTTTACACATTAATCAAAATATTTAATCATTTGATTAAAATTATTGTTTAAAGTATTTTAAAATAATTTATATTTGTATGTAAATCATTAGAAATGAGTGTTTCAGAGAAAAAAGATTCAACCACAGAAGAAAAAATAAAAACGGCGGCCAAAACTGTTTTTTATAAAAAAGGCTTTTCAGCAACCCGAACGAGAGATATTGCCGAAGAAGCTGATTTGAATCTTGCTTTGCTTAATTATTATTTTAGAAGTAAGGCTAAACTTTTTGAAATCATAATGACCGAAACTTTATCTGGTTTTATAGGAAGTATGAAAGTGATTTTGAATGATGAAAAAACTTCTTTGGAGCAAAAAGTGCAAATTATTGCCGAGCGATATATTGATTTCATCAGCGTAGAACCAGAAATTCCAACCTTTATTTTAACTGAAATCCGCAATAATCCAGAAGGACTTTTAAAAAGACTGCCAATTAAAGAAATCGTGAATGAATCGTTTTTTATTCAGCAATTCCAGAAAGCAGTTCAAAAGAAAGAAATAGCAGAGCCGAACCCGTTGCATTTTATAATGAATGTAATGGGATTAGTTGTTTTTCCATTTATAGCAAAACCAATAATTATGGGAAGTAAAAATCTTGAAATTTCTCAGTTTCATGCTTTAATGCAAGAGCGTAAGAAAAAAATTCCAATATGGATTAAAATGATGTTTACAGCTGTCTAATACTAACTAGAAGTTAATTTTATATACGATGAGGAAATTATACTTTAAATATATAGGAATCTTGTTCTTTATAACTTCACAGGCACAGATTTTGACAATTGATCAGAGTTATCAGCTTGCCATTGAAAATTATCCTTTAATCAAACAATATGAGCTAATAGAAAAAAGTAAAGAATATACTTTGAGTAATGCGAATAAAGCCTATTTGCCTCAGATAAGCTTAACTGCTATTGAAGGATATGTTTTTGGAGATTTTCCAAGTTTGGGCGGTTCTGGTAATGACAGCAAATTTAAGTTTATTGGTCTCGGGCAAGTCAATCAGGTTATTTGGGATGGAGGAGCAACCAAGACACAGAAAAAGATAATTAATGCCTCTTCAGAGATTGATAAAGCGTCTCTAGAAGTTTCGCTTTACGATTTACGTTCTAGGGTAAATCAGCTTTATTTTGGCGTATTGCTTATAGACGAGCAATTGAAACAGCTACAGATACAAAACAGCATTATTGCCAATAATATTGATAAGGTTAAAAAACTTCACGAAAATGGTTTAGCATACAAAACTGATGTTGATGAAATGAAAGCAGAACAGCTCAATCTCAGCAGACAGAAAAAAGACTTTGAGTATACTAAATCGGGTTACCAAACCATGCTTTCTTATTTGATTGGGAAAAATATCAATCAGGAAAAACTAGGAAGGCCTTTAAATTCATCTAGTATTGACACCATAATCAAACGTCCCGAACAGCAGCTTTTTGCCAATCAGCGTAATCTGGTAAATGCACAATCCGATATGCAGAAAGTAAGTCTTATGCCCAAAGTTGGATTGTTAGGAGCGGGTATCGCATTGGCACCAGGAATTAATTTAGGTGCTAATAAAATTTCTACGGTTGGCGTTGCCGGATTAAGCGTTGGATGGGACGTAAACGGGTTGTATAAAAACTCCAATGAAAAACAGCTGAAAGAGCAGAATTTGAAAAAAATAGAATTGCAGGAAGAAACTTTTTTATTTAATACGAGATTTCAAATGAATCAAAAAACAGCAGATATCGAAAGACAAAAAGCCATTTTGAAAGACGATGATGAAATTGTAAAACTTCGCCAGACTATTCGTGAAGGATATCAGCTGAAATATGACACTGGCGCTGGTCCGTTGATCGATTTGCTGAATGCAACCGAAAAAGAGGGAAATGCACGTGCAGAAAAAGCATTGCACGAAATTCAATTGCTTATGACAGAATACGAGTATCAGACAATCAAAGGAAATTAATACTATACATTATGAAAAAGATAAAGCTTTTATATTTTCTTATTCCAGCAATATTCATGTTTTCCTGCAACGATAAAGAAAATGATTTTGATGCTTCAGGATCTTTTGAAGCTGTTGAAACCATTATGTCAGCAGAAGCAAACGGACAGATTTTACAATTGAATGTAGAAGAAGGTCAGCAATTAGAAGCAGGACAAAAAGTAGGTTTTATAGACAGTACACAGCTTGCTATAAACAAAATGCAATTAAGGCAGAACGAAAAAGCGATTCTTAGCGGTAGGCCGCAAATACAAATTCAGACCGAAAGTTTAAAAAGACAGCTTGATAATGCCATTTTAGACCGAAATAGAACTGAAAAATTGGTAAAAGGCGGAGTGGCTTCTCAAAAACAATTAGATGATATAAATTCTAAAGTCGCTGCTCTACAAGCTCAGATAAAGGCTCAGAAAAGTTCATTGGAAACTACAAATGAAAATTTAACTCAACAAGGAAATACAGTTGGTGTTCAGTTAAAAGGAATTGAAGATCAATTGAGTAAAAGTGTAATTGTGAATCCGATAAAAGGAACCGTTTTGGCAAAATATGCAGAACAGTATGAAATGGCGGTAATTGGAAAACCGTTATATAAAATTGCCAATTTAGAAACTCTCGACTTGAGAGCTTATATTACAGGAACACAATTGCCTCAAATAAAAATGGGACAGCAGGTAAAAGTGCGTATTGATCAAGGCGAAAAGAAATACAAAGAATATCAGGGAACAATTGGCTGGATTTCGGACAAATCGGAGTTTTCTCCAAAAACGATTCCGACAAAAGACGAACGCGCCAATTTGGTTTATGCCATAAAAGTAAGGGTGAAAAATGATGGATATTTGAAAATTGGTATGTACGGAGAAGTCCTTTGGTCCAAATAAAACAATAATTTATGCCTGCAGTTACATTAAAAAATATTACTAAAAAGTATGGTGATTTTGTCGCTGTAGATGAGGTGTCTTTTGAAGTGAAGAAAGGAGAACTTTTTGGACTAATTGGCCCAGATGGTGCAGGAAAAACTTCAATCTTTCGAATCTTAACGACATTGCTACTTGCAGAAGGGGGCACAGCAACTGTTGAAGGACATGATGTCGTAAAAGAGTTTCAGGAAATTAGAAATAAAGTGGGCTATATGCCAGGTAAATTTTCCTTATATCAGGATTTGACAGTAAAAGAAAACCTAGAATTTTTTGCCACTATTTTCGGTACTACAATTGAAGAAAATTATGATCTGATTAAAGATATTTACGATCAGATAAAACCTTTTAATGACAGACGTGCTGGAAAACTTTCGGGAGGAATGAAACAGAAATTGGCTTTATGCTGTGCGTTAATTCATAAACCTGAAGTATTATTTCTAGATGAACCCACTACTGGTGTTGATGTAGTTTCAAGAAGTGAGTTTTGGGAAATGCTGGCAAAACTTAAAAAACAGAATATCACAATTGTAGTGTCAACTCCTTACATGGATGAAGCAAAATTATGCGACCGCATTGCTCTTATTCAAAACGGAAAAATAATGACAGTCGATGAGCCGCAGCAAATTATAAAAAGTTTTCCTAAAACGCTTTTTGCGGTCAAAGCAAAAAATATTTATAAGCTTTTGCAAAATCTTAGAACTGAAAAAGAAATCGAGAATTGTGATGCTTTTGGAGAATTTCTTCATCTTACTTTAGTCTCAGAAAAAGCAGATGAAGAAAAAATTAAAACGATCGCTCAAAAATACAATCCAGAAGATTTAGAAGTAAAAAAAACAGAACCTACTATTGAGGACAGTTTTATTCGTCTAATGCGAGAACAAGACAATTCTAGAGAACCAAAAGAAATGCTAGATGGAAAATAAAGCTATAATTTGTAAAGATCTAACCAAGCAATTTGGAGATTTCAAAGCAGTTGATAAAATTAGTTTTGAAGTGAATGAAGGCGAGATTTTTGGTTTTTTAGGTGCCAATGGTGCAGGAAAAACAACTGCGATGCGAATTCTCTGCGGACTTTCTTTTCCAACTTCTGGAGAAGCTCATGTAGCTGGATTTGATGTTTACAAACAACAGGAAAAAATCAAGAAGAATATAGGTTATATGAGTCAGAAGTTTTCGCTGTATGATAATCTGACTATTTTGGAAAATATTGAATTTTTTGCCGGCGTTTATGGAGTTTCAAGATATGAAATTAAAGAGAGAAGCAAGGATCTGATTTTGACTTTAGGACTGGAAAAAGAGGCAAAAAAAGTGGTCGGAGGATTGCCTTTAGGATGGAAACAAAAATTGGCTTTTTCTGTTGCAGTTTTTCATCGTCCTAAAATTGTTTTTCTGGACGAACCCACAGGAGGCGTTGATCCAATAACAAGACGTCAGTTTTGGGAAATGATTTATCAGGCCGCAGCCGACGGAATTACGGTTTTTGTCACCACACATTATATGGATGAAGCAGAATATTGTGATAGAATCAGTATAATGGTTGACGGGCGTGTGGCAGCAATAGATTCTCCATCAGCCTTAAAAAAACGTTTCAATGCCGTTTCTATGGATGAGGTTTTTTATGAATTGGCGCGAAATGCCAAAAGAACATCAGATTAGTATGAAAAGATTATTGGCTTTTATCCGAAAAGAATTTTATCATGTTTTCAGAGATCAAAGAACGCTTTTGATTCTCTTTGGACTTCCTGTTGTTCAGATTATTCTTTTTGGTTTTGCTTTGAGCAGTGAAGTCAAGAATATCGGAATTGCCATTCAGGATAATTCACACGATCTTCATACTGAAAAAATGATAAGAAAGATACAGTCCAGTTCTTATTTTCATGTCGAAAATCCGATCTTGAATTACAATGATATTGAAAACAGATTTAAAGATGGAACGATAAAATGTGCAGTTATTTTTCCATCCAATTTTGGTTCAGATGTGCAGCGTCTTGGAGGAGCAAAAATTCAGGTAATTGCAGATGCATCAGACCCCAATACGGCAACAATTGTGACCAATTATCTGAACGCCATTATTAGAGATTATCAGCAGGAACTAAATCCGTCTGCGAAATTAAATTATCAAATAATTCCAGAGTTAAGACAGCTTTATAACGAAGAGCAAAACGGTTCGCTTAATTTTATTCCAGGCGTAATTGCCTTGATTTTTATGATTGTTAGCACAGCTTTGACTTCTGTTGCTGTTGTGCGTGAAAAAGAGTTAGGAACTATGGAAATTTTACTTGTGTCGCCTTTCAGTCCCATAATGGTTCTAATCGCTAAAGCAATTCCGTATTTAGTGCTTTCTATAATCAATTTCATCTTGATTATTCTTCTTTCGGTATATCTGCTGGATGTAGAAATTAAAGGGAGTTTCTTGCTTCTTTTTGCAGAGAGCATTTTGTTTATTATCACCTGTCTTTCTCTTGGTTTGCTTATCTCAAACGTAACCGATTCGCAACAGACCGCAATGCTTATATCCATGATGGGAATGATGCTGCCAACTTTACTGCTTACAGGATTTATGTTTCCGTTAGAAAATATGCCTTGGATATTTCAGGCTATTTCTCATTTAATTCCGTCGCATTATTATTATATCATTGTAAAAGCTGTAATGCTCAAAGGTTTGGGGTTTTCTTATATCTGGAAGGAAACTTTAATATTGGCCGGAATGACAGTTGTATTGCTGACAATATCTTTGAAAAAATTTAAAATTAGACTGTCATGAAAGTGTTGGGTTTTATATTACAGAAAGAATTTCGTCAGATATTTAGAGATAAAACGATATTGGCCATGATGTTTTTTGTTCCGATTTTTCAGCTCATTATTTTGCCTTTGGCGGCTAATTTTGAAGTGAAAAGTGTAAACATTGTTTATGTAGATCACGATCACAGTTCTTATTCTCAAAAATTAATTAATAAAATCGGTTCTTCGGGGTATTTTCATATTGTTGGAGCTCCATCTTCTTATCTAGAAGGATTGGAATTTATTGAAAGAGAAGATGCGGACTTAATTTTAGAAATTCCTTCTGGATTTGAACGAAACTTAGTAAGAGAAGGAAGCCAGAAAGTAAATATCGCAGCAGACGCCATTAATGGAACGAAATCAAATATCGGAAATGCTTATTTAAATGTTGTGTTGGCAGATTTTAGCAACGATCTTGATATACGGTATAAATTATCGCCACAATCTGCTTCTGTTTCACCATCGTTAATTACTTTGAACAGTACAAATTGGTACAACCCGAGAGCAGAATATAAATACTATATGGTTCCAGGAATTCTAGTTTTATTGCTCACTTTGATTGGTGGATTTATTACGGCACTAAATATTGTAAAAGAAAAAGAAATTGGTACAATTGAACAGATTAATGTAACGCCAATTCAGAAATGGCAATTTATTTTAGGTAAACTGATTCCTTTTTGGATTGTTGGGATGATTGTATTTACAGTTGGTCTTATCGTAATGTATTTGATTTACGGAATTTTTCCGCAGGGGAGTTTCTTAGTATTATACCTTTTTGCGGGAGTTTATTTAACGGCTCTATTAGGATTAGGACTTTTGATTTCAACATTTGCAGATACACAATTGCAAGCTATGTTTATTGCTTATTTCTTTATGATGATTTTTATGCTCATGAGCGGTTTCTTTACTAGTACCGACAGCATGCCGAATTGGGCAAGAATTTTTTCAGAATTTACTCCTGTTACGCATTTTATAAAAGTGGTTCGGCTTATTGTTTTGAAAGGAAGTGGCTTACAAGAAGTGGGAACAGAGCTTCTGTACTTGTTTATTTTTGCCATTGTTTTGAATTCATTGGCGATTTATAATTATAGAAAGACAAATTAAATTAATTTTTAGGAATTTGTTTAAATCAATAGTAAGCGCTTCCTCAGCAAGAAATGTTATAGAAAAACATTGAAAATGATTTTTTTTTTGATTTTAATTCGTAAGAAAAAAAAGGTAAAATTTAATGTATGCTGTTATATGTTAGTGTATTATCTTTTTCTTTTTACGTGTTTTTACATTGCAGTACGGGAAACCGTATTTAAATCATAATTTTAAAAACTACTTTTGTTTTTTTAACATAGAAATAATTACATCTTATGCCCCCAAATAAGTATATTTTTTTCTTCTTTTTTTTTATATCGTTATCCTATTCACATACCAAAAGTGGTGCTGTTATCGTAAATGGCAGATCGCAAAAGGATAGAATCCTAGTTTGCTGGGCTGTTAATTCTTCAATCGAATGGCAGAAAGCAAATAAAAAAGGATTTATAATTACCAGAACTACAGTTTTAAATGACGGTAATGTTCTGTCTCAACCAGAAAAAAATCATCTTACCCCAAAACCATTAACTCCTGAACCATTAGATTCCTGGATCGATTTTGTTCAAAAAGATAACAAATCTGACACAAATCTTAATGAGAATAATTTTTCTTTGCTAGTGCAAGTATCTTTTTCGTGACCACAAAATGAATAGATAAATTATAAAAAGGCTGTTGATTACAATAAATGAAAATGATATTAAATATTAAGTAATACTTAAAAATAGAAGATAATATTAATAACAGACAATGAATTTTCGTTGTTAAAACGAAAGACATTTTTTAAAAACAAAAAACTAAAAATTTAGACATGAAAAAAAATCTTTTAACTCTATTAGTAATATTAATTGGAACATGCAGTTTTGCACAAAAATTAAAAATCGACAAAGGAGAAATACAGCTAGATGAAAAAACAATTGGTTTTGTAGAGGGGAAAAAACCGCTTTTTACCATTTTTAGCTTAGATAAAAATTATTCAATTACGGCAGAACTAAAGAAAGCCCCAAACGAAGAGTCTTTGGTATTGCCATGGATTGAACTTAAAGATCTAGCGACAGGAAAAACTAACGAATTAGAATTTAAGAACAAAAGCAGAAAATTTAGTGCCTTCAATTATGATCGCAGTATTATCTACGAACTATTAGATAGAGGTATGATAGGAGCAGAAGGTTTAAACAAAGAAACAATTGAAAGTTTTATCAACGGTGAATCAGCAGGTATAGGCGCAAAACGTTTAGGAGTTCAAGGAGAAGTGGATAATGCAAATAAAATAGCCGATACGTACCAATTAACAATTGATGATTCAGGAACTATTTACAGCATTAAGGCACAAAATCAAAATCCAGACGATAAAAGAATTGGGTTTGTAAGAGTGACATCACCTTCTTCAAATGGAGATTTAAAATATGAAGTTTTAGACCTTAATAGTAACTTAATCGGAACTTGGTTTGCCAGAGGAGGAATGTTCTCAGGATATGATAAACTTCTGAACGAACAGGTAATCACTTTTGACAAAAAAGTGCTGAAAGCAACCTTTGATAATAGAGGAAATCCTATAGGGTATAAAATGAGTAAAGACATTACAGCAATGAATATTGTTAGGGTATTAGTTGGAAATGGCTATACTTTAGGAAGTCAGGCTAAATAAAATAATGAATTAATATATAAAATGGTAAAAATGAGAAAAGGTATTTTATTAGTAGTACTACAGTTTTTTTTAATACTAAGTAGCTGTTCAGGTCCAGAAAGTCAGCCGGGAGGAATGCCCGAAGAAAAAGGGGAAATAAAAGCAGATTACATTACAAGTTTCTTTATCAATGACTTTGTTGTTGGCGCTGATAATACACTTTATAGTATTGGGCAAACTAACGACGAAAAAGGATATTATGTAAGTTTAAAAAAGACTGATCTTGATGGTAAAGAAACTACGCTTAAAAATCTTGATCTTGCAACTTACACATTTGCCAGACTTGCTTTGGCAAACAATGGAGATCTTCTATTGGTTGCAAAAGGGAATAATGAGCCAAATCAGGATAAGATAATGCGTTTCGAAAATAACTTTTCGGAGTTGAACCCATTTTATACTATGAAACCAATAAGTTCTCCATTTGCTAGTAAGATTAATCTTTTTCGTATCTGTAATAATAACGATAATACTTATTTTGTTTTTGACTTGAGTGCAAGAAATATAAAACGAGTTTTACCAGAGTTAAACGGAGATGTTTTTGTTGCTGGTTCGGGTAAAGAAGAAATAAAAGATGGTTCAGGGTTAGAGGCAAGTTTTGCTGCTGTAACAAAAATAATTAGCTTGAATAGTGTTTTGTATTTAATTGATGAAGTTTATGATCCAAGTACAGGGACTTACAAAAACTCTGCGATTAGAAAATTAGAATATGTGAACAATGAGTGGAAAGTAACAACTCTAGTTTCGGTAACAAATGGTGATCATTTTACTGATCTTACTTTTGATACAAAAAATGAATTATACGTAGTGAATGCTGGAAAAGGAATCTTTAAATTAAATCTTCAGAATAATAGTCTGTCTCTTTATAAAGATGGAGATTTAAGAGTAAAAGCATCCACTTCCGGTAGAGGGGTTTACTCTTCTTTCAAATACACTGAAATGCTTAAGTTTAAAGGAAACGATATTTATTTGCTAGTTTCTGGGAACTTAATTAAAATCTCTGACTTTCAAGCAAAATTTGCAGCTGCAGAAAAATAATATAAAAGAAAGCACTGCGGTTTTGTAAATAACTGCAGCGCTTTAAAATGCTCTGAACGAAAAATACTTTATTACTATTTATTGCTTTTACTTCTTGTTATCAAGAAATTGCTATAGCCATAGAAAATGAATTACGACTTCGTATGCCGTCAGGTAAAAATAAAACCCCGTTTGAATATTTTCAAACGGGTTTTTGTTTTTATAATCCAATTAGGATTTTTCTTAATTAAGTTTTTTTTCTTAATTTTCATAAGCTATAAATCGAGTTTCTATCTAAAACTATATGATGCTAAACGATAAAGAAGAAAAAAAAGAGCAAAATGCGGTTCGTCTGCTTCCTTGGGTAACGGCAATTGCTATGTTTATACAATCATTAGATGGTACTATTCTTAACACTTCGCTTCCTTCAATAGCTGGAGATATGGGATATTCCCCAACAGAAATGCACTCTGTTATTGTAACTTATACACTTACACTGGCAATGTTTATTCCGCTTTCTGGATGGCTGGCGGACAAATTTGGCACAAGAACGATGTTTATGATTGCCGTATTTTTATTTATTATGGGATCTTTATTTTGCGCACTTTCTACCGATTTAAAATCTTTTAATATGGCTCGCGTTCTGCAGGCAGTTGGAGCTTCAATGATGGTTCCAGTTGCACGATTGGCTATTTTGTATCAATATCCGAAAAGCGAACTGCTCAAAACGATGAATTTTATAACCGTATTTGGATTGTTAGGAATGGTTGCTGGTCCAAGTCTAGGAGGGTTTCTTTCTGATAATTTAAGCTGGCATTGGATCTTTTTGGTGAATATTCCTATTGGTATTATCGGAATTTCGATGGCATATCGAATAATGCCAAATTTTAAACATGCCGTTGGAAGGTTCGATTTTAGAGGTTTAATGTATTTTAGCTTAGCGTTGATCTCTATCACTTTGGTTTTAGAACTTATAGGAGACGAAAGAACTCACATGATTGTCATTTTAAGTTTATTATTTCTATCAGGGCTTCTTTCGCTTTTTTATTATATCCATTATAAAAGAACTGAAAAACCTATAATCGATTTACATCTTCTAAATATCAGAACTTTAAAAATTGGATTAATTGGCAGTTTGATCACCAGATTGGGAATAGGTGGATTGCCGTTACTATTGCCACTCATGCTCCAGACAAGTTTTGGCTATTCGGCTTCTGTATCGGGACTGTTGCTGCTGCCTTCGGCCTTGTCAAATGTAGCTGTAAAACCATTTATGGTAAGTATTATAAAGTTTTTCGGTTATAGAACAGTATTGATAAGCAACACCATTTTATTGGGGATTATATTGATTGTTCTAGGTTTTGTAACAAAAGAAACGCCACTTGGCTACTATATTCTACTGATGATATTTTATGGAGCTTTTACTTCTGTACAAATGTCGGCAATGAATACCATAACACTTTCAGATTTGGATCAAGACACAGCGAGCGGAGGAAATACAATGCTAGTAATTATGCAGCAGCTTTCGGTTAGTTTTGGAGTTTCTGTTTCTAGTCTTGCACTTTCGTTATTTCAGACAGGTATTTTTGATTTAAACACAGACAAAGCATTTAAATATACATTTATTACATTGGCTATTTTCACCATTCTGTCTAGCTATACCTTTTCTAAATTAAGTAAAACAGATGGAGAAGGGTATATGTAATTGTGGGGATTTTATAAGTTTAAAAAAGTAATCGTAAAATTGGAATAATAAATACGTTGCAGATTAATTTAGAGATATTAGAAAGTCGTTAAACATACCAAAAATAAAACCTTAAAAGAACCTATAGAATTCTTTTAAGGTTTTTTTTGAATAAAGATAAAGTTGATTTATTCTTCATCATCTTCATCAGGTTTTTAATGTTTTCTCAGATTTGTTTTTATCTAATTCTTATAAATTTTAGATCATCGGTAGTGGTTGTAATGATTAAATTAGATTTTAATAACTTATATTTTCCTTTTAGATACTCTTTTGTTTTATTCTGTTTATCCTTTGCTTTTAAAGTTAAAGAATCTTTTGTAAACGAGTATTCTCCATTTACCGTGCTTTTTAAATGATCTGTTTTGTTAATTTGAAAATTATTCAGATTCTCAAAATGTAATCTTTCTTTTGTTTGAAGATTTTCCCAAGTTCCATAAAAATCATCCTGCGACATGTATTCTTTCTTCAAAATACTGAACATGATAAAGAAACCAATGAATACAGCGGGAATATAAATGAATTTAATGATGCTAATCTTGTTTACCCATTTAGGTCTGTCGCTATTCTGGAATAATGGTGGTTCTTCTAAAAAATATTTGTAAAAAACTTTGTAATCAGAGAAAAATACAAACAATGCCATTAGAGTTAATGTTATTGCAATTTCTTTTGCATTAATATCATAAGCATAATCTGTTAGAAGAATATTGATCATAAAACTTAGGAAAAGAACAATTCCAATTCTGGTCGTTTTTCTAAAAAAGAGTAGGAGTGAGCTTATAATCTGCGTAACGGCAATAACAATTGGGTACCAATAGCAGTAACCATAATAATACCAAGTAAGACGGAAACCATCTAACGAGCCAATTGGCATATCGTATACGCTTGGCTGTGATACAAATTGGGTTTTTAATATTTTGCCATAAGCGTATAAAATTATAATTGTAGCTAGAAAATATCGACAGAATGTGTGTAAGTAAAGATGGATTTTTTGCCAGTTCATGTTTTTTTGGGATTTTTTTATTTCATATAGATTTCGAACTTGGTAAAAGTAGATTAACCCAAAATTGTAGAATTGTACAAATGGAAACTGTTTAGACAAACAGCCAAATATTTTCTTTTTCTGTATCTATGTTTTTGAAAAATATTTGGGGATTCCTATTGGTTAACTCTTTAAAATTGCGAATAAAATGAGATTGATCATAAAAATCATACTGAGATAATTCGGAAAAATTCTTGCTTTCTTTCTGTTTAAGAATTGAATTTCTAAAGCGGTGTATTTTTCGATATTCTGAAGGCGATTTACCAATGTGTTTTGTGAATATTTTATTCAAATATTGCCTGCTTATTTGGTGTTTTTGTGCAATTTCTTCAATCTTCTCATCAGTTTCAATGGCCTCAAGTATTTTTTCAATTAAAGAAAATTTTTTGATTTGTAATTTAGAAAGCAAATAATTTTCAAGTTCCTGACTTTGTCTGTCTTTGGGTAGACTGAAAATTTCAATCATTTTATCATTAAAGTCAGGTATGAAAGTAAAATCTAAAATAGTTCCTTCTGAAAAAATATTTTTTGAATTGGGTAAAAACTGACTTATTCCTAATGGCTTAAAGTAAATAGTAACTTCATTTATAAGCTCTTTATAATGTATTTTCATTGGTTTGGTATAACGAGAAACTACACATGTCATTATGTTTTTTATTGGCGATGACTTTATAATAACTTCGTTGTTTTGTACTTCAACGTCTAAATCTTCATTTGTGGTTAAAATGCAGAAATTATTAGGGAAAGTGAAATATTGTACAGATCCTGAATTTTTATCTTTTGAAATAAAGTAATATCCCTCAATATATTTTTTTAAAGTTTCATTTTTAGGCTGATAAAAATTCAGGTTCATTTGATTCTCTTTTGAGATAATTATTAAAATTTGGCTTTTTGAAAGGTATTGATAAAACTAAAATAACAAAAAAAACTTGTATAACTAACTTTGATGGCATAGTAAGTAGATTTACTTTTTTTAGTATGTATTATTCTGCTTTTCGAATTGAAGACTACTTCAATAGAATTTTTTTTTGATTTTCTATCCAATGAACAATATTAACGAAGTAGATAATTGGTATTATATTAACCCTAATTTGACCTATATTATCTGATTGTAGGTGAAATAGTATTGCGATAAAATAATCTTCTATTTTTAGTGAAATTTCAACAAAATACATGGAACCAATACAATTTATTTCAGATCATTTCATTGAAGAAAAATGCAATTTTAAAGAACTTATAGAAAGGCTTCGGACTGGGTTTTCGACCCCAGACATCAAAGTGCCTATGCGTCATCATCATGATTATCCTAATCCAGAAGAAGGTAAAGATTCTACACTATTGTTAATGCCAGCGTTTCAGGCGGGTAAAGATTTAGGAGTAAAAATAGTCACTGTAAGTCCTAATAATGGTAAATATGACTTGCCTTCAATTCAAGGAACTTATATTTATCTTGATGGGCATAAAGGAAATATAAAAGCAATTCTAGAAGCAAAATCACTGACAGGTAAACGCACTGCGGCAACATCTGCTTTAGCGAGCAGTTACCTCTCGCGAAAAGATGCTTCGTCTATGCTAATGATTGGTACAGGAGCGCTGGCTATTAATTTAATTAAGGCTCATGCAAGTGTTAGACCGATAAAAGAAGTTTACGTTTGGGGAAGAACTATAGAAAAAGCACAAATGGTGTGCGATGCATTCAAAAATTCTTCACTGATCTGTACACCAGTTCCAACAATAGAAGAAGTTATTTCTCAAGTAGCTATTATTTCGACAGCAACTTTATCGCCCGTTCCGCTTGTTTTTGGTAAATGGCTCAAACCAGGACAGCATTTAGATCTTGTTGGCGCATATAAAAAGGACATGCGTGAGGCCGATGACGAAGCAGTCTTAAAATCAAGTCTTTTTCTTGATACATACCAGGGCGGACTAAAAGAAAGCGGCGATATCTTGATTCCGCTTACGAGTGGAATTATCACCAAAGAAACAATCAAAGCAGATTTGTTTGAACTGTGCAGCAATACAAAGCAAGGCAGAACTTCGGATACCGAAATCACTTATTTTAAGTCTGTTGGACATGCTTTAGAAGATCTTGTTGCAGCAGGATATTTTTATGAAGAATATAATTTAAAAACACAAAAAAATGTCTAATACCTACCAAAATATTTGTAATAATATAGATTATAAAGCAGACGCCTCTGTACTGCAAATCAAAACAATCGATATGCATACAGGTGGCGAGCCTTTGCGCGTAATTGTTTCTGGTTTTCCAGAGCTTAAAGGAAATACCGTTTTAGAATACCGAAGAGATATAAAAGAAAACTACGATTATTTAAGAACTGCATTGATGTTTGAACCTCGCGGTCATGCTGATATGTATGGCTGTATTTTGCTTCCGCCAAACGATGAAGATGCAGATTTTGGAATTCTTTTTATGCATAATGAAGGATACAGCAGCATGTGTGGTCATGCGATTATTGCGATAAGTACTCTTGCAGCAAAAATGAATTGGATCAAAGTAAAAGAAGGTGAAAATGAATTAAAAATTGATGCGCCATGCGGCCGAATTTTTTCATTTGTGACCGTATTAAATGGAGAAGTAATAGGAGTGAGGTTTCATTGTGTGCCAAGTTTTGTCGTAGGTTTAGATCGTGTGGTCAATGTTCCGGGCATTGGTGATGTTGTTTATGATTTGGCTTATGGCGGCGCTTTTTATGCTTATGTGGATTTGAGGAAAAATACACGTTTGAATTTTGGTTTAACCGAAGAGAATTACAGAGCGATTATTCAAAATGGCGTCGACATAAAACATGCCGTAATGAATCGTGATAAAGAAATTGAACATCCATTTGAAGAAGATTTGAGCTTTTTATACGGAACTATTTTTATCGATGAACCGATGAATATTTCAAATCATAGCCGAAATGTTTGTGTGTTTGCCGATGGAGAAGTTGATCGTTCTCCAACAGGTTCTGGTGTTTCTGGAAGAGTTGCGATTGAAAAAGCTAGAAATGCTATAAATTTAAATGAGTTTATTACCATAGAAAGCATTACCGGAAGTACTTTTAAAGGATCTCTTGTTAGAGAGGAAAAATTTGGCCCTTTTAAAGCTGTAATTCCACAAGTTGAAGGGACAGCTTTTGTGACAGGCATAAATACATTTTTGATAGATCCAAAAGACCCAATGAAAAACGGTTTTATACTTAGATAAATAAAAAAAACTGCAATCTACTTAGGATTTGCAGTTTTTTATTTTTAGTTCCATTCTACAAAAAGTCCTAATCTCTGACTAGGATTTTTTGCAGTGAGATGAAGCTTCTTTTTTAATGTTTTATTAGCTGCATATTAATTATTTAGAATATTATATTTTAATTTTCCAATTGTTTTTCCTTCTTCTATTTTTTACTTTTAAGTTGGAAAATATATAAATGTTTGATTGAAGAAGAAAGAGGTTCAATATTACAATTGTTCTTTTTTTTCTGGAATACACGACACACTTGAAGCTCTTATTTTGATTGCAGCATCTAATATTATGGTTTCGTTGATAACCGAATTGTTGGCTATTTTTTTGAGTATAATCTCAGCAGCTGTACGTCCCATTTGTTCCAAAGGTTGTTCTACAGTAGTCAATTGCGGGTAAACAAGCGTTGAAAGTTTTGTTCCTGAAAAACTCGCTATAGCAACTTGTTGTGGCACCGTGATATTTTGTTCACGCAAATAATTCATTGCTCCGATTGCCAATGTGTCTGTAAAGGCAAAAATACTGTCAAATTCGATTTTATTTTCGAGCAAATGTGCCGCAGCCCTCATTCCGTCTTCAAAAGTTAGTCCAGCTTGAATAACCAGAGAAGGATCATAAAGAATTTTATGTTTCTCCAATGCTTTCTGATACCCTTTTAATCTTTCAACAGAATTATATATAGACGGAGGAGCTTTTAAGTGAACAATACGTTTTCTACCTGTTTCGATAAGGTGTTCGACCATAAAAAGCGATTTTGTATAATCGTTTACCAATACTTGAGATACATCCATATCCTTCGGAATCCGATCGTAAAAGACCAAAGGAATTCCGCTATTTTGAATTTTTAAATATAAATCATGATTTAAAGTCTGGTCACAAAGACAAATGATGATGCCATCTACTTGAAACTGTTCCATAAGAAGAATGTTTTTATACTCTGTCTCCGGATTTTCATCAGATTGTGCTACAATTACGCGATAACCCTTTGGATATAAAATTTCTTGAATTCCTTCTAAAACCTGAGATGCAAAAGGTGTAATCATTTCAGGAACAATCACACCTATACTAAAAGTTCTTCCTGACTTTAAGTTTACTGCCGTAAGATTTGGCTTGTATCCCAATACTTTGGCAGCTTCTAAAACTTTATCACGGGTTTCTTGCCTGATATTTTTATTATCGGCTAAAGCTCTTGATACTGTCGAGATTGATAAAAATAAGTGTTTTGATAAATCCTTGATTGTTACGGGTTTCGATTTCATAATCGTGTGTAATTTAGTACAAAAAAACAAATATAGAATAATAATTTATTTCTGTTGCATGCAAACGTTTGCAGATTTTGCAAACGTTTGCGGTAACGTTTGCAGGCTGTTTTAGAAACGCAACTATAACGTTTTCATTTATTGTCTTATAAATTAGCTTAAAATTAAAGAAAAGATACATAAAAAATATAAAAATGGAAATACAAGTCACTCATTACGAATACGAAAGAGAAAATGTACAGACTGGAATAGTACATATTGGAATTGGTAATTTTCACCGTGCACACGAAGAATTTTATATTAATAAACTGTTAGCAGATCCTACGCAACAGCAATGGGGAATTTGCGGCGTAGCACTTTTGCCTTCGGATGAAACGATTGTAAAAAAACTGAAAAACCAAGACGGAGAATATTCACTCACAATTTGCGGCAGAAACGGAATAGATGAGGTTATTAAAATTGGTTCTCTCGTAGAATTAATTTGGGGAGTAGAAAATCCAAATGCTATTTCAGATAAAATCGCAGACGTTGCTACAAAAATAGTGACACTTACCATTACTGAAGGTGGTTACAATATAGATAAGGCCAGTGGCGAATTTATTTTGGAAGATAAAAATGTGCAGCACGATCTTGCTAATCCATCTCAACCAAAAACTGTTTTCGGTTTTGTTGCCGAAGGTTTGAGAAAGCGTAAAGCCAATGGAAATGGAGGAATCACAATCCTTTCCTGTGATAATCTTCAGCATAATGGAAACGTGACCAAAAAAGCGTTTACAACATTTATCGAAGCACAAGACAAAGATCTTGCTGCTTGGGTAAAAACAAATGTAACGTTTCCAAATAGCATGGTTGACAGAATTACGCCTGCTACAACGCCCGCTGACGTAGAATCTCTAAATAAAAAAAGCGGTTTAAACGACCAAGCGCCAGTATATTGCGAAGACTTTATTCAATGGGTTATCGAAGATAATTTTGCTGCAGGAAGACCGGCTTTAGAAAAAGTTGGTGTTGAGTTTACGCAAGATGTTACGAAGTACGAAAACATGAAACTTAGTTTGCTGAATGCTTCTCACACATTGCTTTCTTATCCTTCTTTATTGTTTGGATACAGAAAAGTAGATGATGCGATCCACGATCCGATATTCAAGAAATTATTAAAAGATTTTATGGATATTGACATTACTCCGTACGTTCCAGCGCCTGAAAAAACAGATCTTGAGCTTTACAAAACCACACTTATCGAACGATTTGTAAACAAAGCCGTAAGTGATCAAATAAGCCGTTTGTGCTCTGATGGAATATCCAAATTTCCGGTTTATGTTGTTCCGAATCTTACCAAAATGCTAAAGGATGACAAAGATTTAACAAGGGTAACTTTCTTGATTGCTTCGTACCGTCATTACCTGAAATATAAAGTAGATGACAAAGGTATTTCTTATGAAATAAACGAACCTTGGTTGACTCCAGATGATCAAAAATTAATCGACAGCGACAATGTACTAGACTTTTTAGAGTTGTCTGCTTTTCAAAATGTCAAATTGAAATCATATGAGCGTTTTGTGAGCCAGTACAGCGCTTTTGCAGAAAATATCAAGACAAACGGAATAGCAAAAACATTAGAAACTATTTAACAACCAAACCATAAAATTATGAAATCAACTAATAAATTAATGCCTTTTGTTATTGTTACGTTTATCTACTTTATTGTAGGTTTTTTAACGACAATCAACGAGCAGTTGCAGGCACCACTAAAAGGAACTTTTTTGACGGAAGCAGGTGATATAAAAAATACACTTACCACTTTAATATCCTTCTTTTTCTTTCTTGGTTACCTGGTAAACGGAACGCTCGGAAGCAGATGGGTGAACAAGTACGGATACAAGAAAACCATCATAAGAGGTTTGATGTTTATCGTGCTCGGACTTTCAGTTTATCTAACTTCAACAATAATAGGGCATAATTTTCCGCATTTTAACTTAACGATTGGCGCGGTCACAATTCCGTATGGCTATTTAATTTTCCTTTGTGGTTCATACATCATGGGTTGTTCGGCGGCGGTGATACAAGTTGTTGTAAATCCGTATATAGCTTCATATGATTTGCCTGGAACGCAACCTGTTCAAAGACTGAATATCACTACGGGTATCAATTCTATCGGAACAACATCGGCTCCATTCTTTGTTACGGTAATTATGTTCAGCGGAATTTCTATCGAAAGCATCCAAATCAAACAATTGATAACGCCGTTATCGATTTTGATACTTTGTATTATTGCGGTTATATTTTTGACCAAAAAATTAAACATTCCAGATTTGCCTCATACGCGTGTTGCAGAAGGAGAAGTGTTGGAGAGAAGCGTCTTTTCATTCAGACATTTTACACTTGGGGTAATGGCGATCTTCTTTTATGTGGGAACAGAAGTTGCAATTGGTGCAAACATCAATTTATATGCTTTAGAAAGAATTAAATCAGGAAATCCGATAACTTTTTTCGGAAGAGAAGATATGATTATTGGAGGAATTGATTTCGGTGTCCACGCATTATTATCAACACTTTATTGGGGAGGATTTCTTGTAGGTAGAGCAATCTCAAGTTTCTTTAATAAAATTCCTGCCCAAGTACAGCTGGCAGTAACCACGACAATCGCAACGATTCTTATTCTGACTTCTATTTTTCAGGAAAATTTATGGTATTTAGTTGCTGTAGGACTATTGCACTCTTCAATGTGGAGCTGCATCTTCTCACTTGCCATAAAAGATTTGGGCAAATACACCTCAAAGGCTTCTGGAATATTTGTTTCAGCGGTATTTGGTGGAGCGGTATTTACACTGGTTCAAGGAGGTTTAGCTGATTTTTTTCACTCTTGGAGATACACTTGGCTGCTAAATGTAGCTTGTGAATTGTTCATGCTGTCTTATGCATTGTTTGGTTATAAAATTAGAACCCAAGACAGGCAAATAGTCACAGGAAAACAAGAAGAAATAATTCACGCATCGCATTAAAAGTCAAAATCAACAAAAAATAATAATGATAACTATAAGCCATTTAAAAAGTAAAACAGCCTTACAAACAATAATATTAACGATTTTTCTTTTGTGTACAAATGTTCAGGCTCAAAACGATTCTATAAAAGATAATTTTATAAACCAAAATCTTCATTCCGCTTTGCAGATTAGAAATTCTCATCTTTGGAGAGGGTTAGAAGTGGCCGCAGGATTGACATATACTGGAAATATTTATTTAGAGTATGATCACTTTTACGGCGGATTTTGGGCAGGAGGAACTGCTGATGGTTCATACAAAGAATTCAATAATTATGCAGGATTCAAAGCGGGGAAATTCTCTGCGGAATTGTGGGATATCTACAATTTTTCTCCAAAAGCGACGTATAACAACAAAGAATATTTCAATTATAATGCTAGTGAAACCGGACGTTTTTGGGATTTGAGAACGTACTATACAGTTAGTAAAAAGTTCCCCTTAGTGTTGAGTTGGAACACTGTCGTTTTTGGAAGAGATAGAAATCTTGCCAACACAGAAAACAGATATTCTACGTTTGTATCGGTAGAGTATCCTTTTTTGAAAAGCGACAAATGGAGCATCAGCGGGCGTGCTGGTTACAGTTTTGCTCTGAATAATAGCGAAAATGAGACAAGCAACTTTTTTGCAAGTAAAGCTGGTTTAAACGAAGTAAGTTTGATGTTTTCGAGAAACACAAAGATTCAAGGCTATAAACTGCCTTTGGGTTTATGGGCGATGTGGAATCCAGTAGATAATCATGCGTTTTTACAGTTTTCTGTAGAGGTATACTCTTTTTAGGGCGTAAACCAGCTTACAATAAGTAATTTATGATTAACAAGATCTTTTTGGTCTTGTTAATTTTTTATATTAATAATTAAAAATCGATATGATGAATACCGAAAATAAAGTTCAGGTCGTTTGTTTTGGAGAAGTATTATGGGATATTTTCCCAGGAAACAACCGAAGAGCCGGCGGAGCTCCTTTTAATGTTGCCTATCACTTATCTAAAATGGGTATAAAAACAAGAATGATTAGTGGTGTAGGAGAGGATGTGTTGGGAAAGGAACTTATTGAGAAAATAAAAAATTGGAATATTTCTTCAGACGGAATACAAATAATCAAAGAACACCCGACTAGTACGGTAATTGCTGAAATAGATGAAAATAATGAAGCGCATTACACGATTACTGAAAATGTGGCATGGGATTTTATTCAGTCAAGCGAAAAGAATATTGAGTTTGTCAAAGCAGCAAATGCGCTTGTATTTGGTTCTTTGATTGCTCGGAATAGTGTTTCACGCAAGACCTTATTTGAGTTGGTTGAAAACAGTTCTTTTAATGTTTTTGACATTAATCTCAGAAAACCACATGATGATATCAAACTCATCAGCGAACTTTTGTATAAAACGCATCTCGCAAAATTCAATAAAGCTGAGTTAAAAATTGTTCTTGGATCAATTGGAAAAGAATACACAAACGAAAGTGACAGCATTAAATATATTCAGGAGAAATTTAATATCGATGAAATAATTGTTTCAAAAGGAAGCAAAGGTGCTTTATATGCTAATGAGGACGCTATTTTTCAATACCCTGCTGTTCCTATAACGGTTGTTGATACGGTAGGAAGCGGTGATTCATTCCTCGCCGGACTTTTATCCAAACGATTATCCATAACAAATGATGTTCATTCTATAATGCTGCAAGCCGTTTCGCTCGGTGCTTTTATTACTTCAAAAGAAGGAGCTTGCCCGGAATATAGTTTAAAAGAATTTGAAGATTTTAGAGGCAGACAAAACATTGCAGCTATATCTATTTAAGGACTGAATTTATAATTCAAAAACAATTGAATCTATTATTGGATTAAAAAGCAATTAAAAAAGCTCATATTAAGCGTTATACGTTTGTTTTGGCTTCTTCGATAAACAAGAGTTGTTAGCTTTCTTAATTTCTGTGGTTGCTGTGTTTAGGTATAATTCTGTGGCGCATTTTTCCGAATGTTAAATGTGCCACGATACCACCGTAGAGATTTTGTACGTTTTTAGAAAAATTGAAAAGCACAAAAAAATAAAAAAGATCGATTTAATGCCATTAGTGTTAAAGTGTAAAAAAAAATAATCTAAATAGTTGATTATCAATATAAAAGTTTTAGATTTGTAAGAGGTTTAATACTATTATTGAAGTTTGTCAACTTTTGTAATCAGAGATTTTATATAATAGTATGATTGAGCGAGTAGATTAACTACTCAAATTTTAAATCTTTAGAGATCTTAAAATTATTTTGTTTGATTTTTTCTTAATGCAGACTGTTAACCAGTTCTCATTTTAAAAGAAATGATATGAGAACTATCTGACTTGTTTTATCTGATCAATAAAATAAGTTTTATTCAAGTGAATTTTTGCCCTAAGTTTTATTGCCTACCCCATCATAAATCAATTCATGATAAACTTAATTGGTTTGTCATCGATTTTTGGCCCCACTTTTTTTGAGTCATTTTGTACTTAAAATGTAAGATTCTTTATTAGCCAAACCAATTGAAGCCTTATAATAAAGTGTTGATACGCTTTATATTTTCCAAACCGGATATTACACTCCTGTAATTTTTATCATTTCCCTTTGATTTAGTCTTTAAGATTCCAATAAAGCTATTGGAACTAATTTGACTAATCAGACATGTATTTTATTGATTTTGTTGAAGAGCGTCAGTTCTTATGACTAATTCGTCATGCCTTAATGTTAAATTTAAAAATTTGAAAGATGAGGAAAAAAATACTTTTTTACATATTTCTATTTGGATATTGCGGCAGTTATGCACAGCAGGACGCACAGTATACGCAATATATGTACAACACAATAAACATAAATCCTGCCTATGCCGGTTCTCGTGGCGTGCTTAGTATTTTTGCATTGCATCGCGACCAATGGGTAGGGTTAGATGGTGCACCAAAAACAAATACAATTTCTGTAAATACTCCGATAAACAATAGCAATATTGGAATTGGCGCGTCTTTAGTCAATGACAAAATTGGACCTACAAATGAAAATGAATTTTCTGTAGATTTATCTTATACTATTCCGACTTCCGAAACTTGGAAACTTTCTTTTGGGATTAAAGGCTCGGTAGATGTCTTTAATCTTGACGCAAGTAAGCTAAATCCTGAAAATCAAGGTGATCCTCAATTTCAAAACTTAGACAGCGATGTGTCTCCAAATATAGGAGCTGGAATTTATTGGCATTCAGATCGAGCTTATATTGGATTGTCTGTCCCCAACTTTATTCAGACCAACAGATATGACGACAATGATGTAGCAATTTATAAAGACAAAATAAATTACTACTTGATGGGCGGTTATGTTTTCAATTTTTCTCAGGAAATAAAATTTAAACCAGCATTGTTGACAAAAATGGTAGAGGGAGCGCCGCTTCAGGTTGATGTATCCGCTAACTTTTTATTCTTTGAAAAACTGACATTAGGAGTTGCCTATCGTTGGGATGCCGCTGTGAGTGCCATGGCTGGATTTCAAATCACAGATGGATTATATATTGGCTATGGATACGATCAAGAAACCACCCAATTAAGGAACTATAATTCTGGCTCGCACGAAATATTTCTGCGCTATGAATTCTTCATAAACAATGGCAAAATCACAACTCCTCGTTTCTTCTAAAAAAAGTATCATGAAAAACTATACACTACTTTTCCTTACAGCTGTAAGTACTTTTTCTTTTGGCAGTTATGCGCAGCAAGCCAAAGTAAATTCTGGAGATAAAAAATACGATAACTACGCCTATATCGATGCCATAAAAACATACGAAAAAGTAGCCAACAAAGGATACAAGTCTGAGGATATGTTCAAAAAGCTAGGAAACTCCTATTATTTTAATTCCGATTTCGCAGGCGCTGCAAAATGGTATGGCGAGTTGTTTGCAATGAATACAGCCGTTGAACCAGAGTATTACTACAGATATGCACAATCACTAAAATCAATAGGCGAGGCTGACAAAGCAAATAAGCTTATGGATGATTTTTATCTGAAATCAAAAAATGATAATAGGGGCAAGCTTTATAAAGAAGATGTCAATTATTTGGATATTATTAAAGCAAATTCTGGTCGATATAAAATTGAAGATGCCGGGGTAAACAGCAAATACTCAGACTACGGATCATTTGTTTACAACAACAAACTTTATTTTGCTTCTGCTAGAGATACCGGAAATTTTACACAGCGAAAACATAAATGGACCGGCGAATATTTTACGAATATCTACAATGCAGATCTTGACGCTGAAACCGGAAAATCGACAAAAGTAAATAAGTTTAAATCTGCGATTAATACCAAATTTCACGAAGCTTCTCCCGTTTTTACACGTGATGGAAAAACGGTTTATTTCACTAGAAACAATTACCTCAACGGAAAAAAAGGAAAAGATGAGAACAAGACTACCTTTATAAAAATCTATAAAGCTACGTTAGATAAAGATAATAAGTGGTCAAATATTACCGAACTTCCTTTTAACAGTAATACATACAGTGTGGCGCATCCTGCCTTAAGTCCCGATGAAAAAACACTTTATTTTGCTTCTGATATGCCAGGTACGATCGGACAATCTGATTTGTATAAAGTCAGTATAAATTCAAATGGTGGCTACGGTACTCCAGAAAATCTTGGCAATACAATCAACACAGAAGGAAAAGAAACGTTCCCGTATGTAACAAGTGAAAATGAGATTTATTTTTCATCAGATGGTCATCCCGGTTTGGGAGGTTTGGATGTTTTTGTTGCTAATATTGATTCAAATGGTAAAATAAGGAATGTTCAAAATATAGGTTCAGATGTTAATTCACCCAAAGATGATTTTGCTTATATCATTGACCCTACGACCCGAAAAGGATATTTTAGTTCAAATAAAGATGGGGGTCATGGTTCTGATGACATCTATAGTTTCTTAGAAACTAGAAGACTTAATTGTATTCAGGAACTTTATGGAGTCATAACCGATGTTCAAACAGGAGCAGTTTTGCCAGAAACTAAGGTTACTTTGTTTGACGATCAAATGGCTGTTAAAAATACTACCATTTCAGACGATTCAGGAAATTATTCTTTTTCTGTAGAATGTGGTAAATCGTATCAGGTTCGAGCTGAAAAAGCAGAATATGAAACTAAAGAAGTAGCCATAACTATTCCCAAAAATAACGGAAAAACCAGCTTGCCAATTGCTTTAGATAGAAGCATTTGCCAGGTAACTGTTGGCGATGATCTAGGAGTTTGTTTTGGTATAAAAATGATCTACTTTGATTTGGACAAATCCAATATCAGAACCGAAGCGGCTATAGATTTAGAAAAAATATTAGCGGTATTGAATGAGTATCCTAAAATGAAACTTGATATTCGTTCACATACCGATAGTAGAGCATCACATCAATATAATGAAGCTTTATCTGACCGAAGAGCAAAATCAACAATTAATTGGTTGATTAAAAATGGCGTAAAAGCCGACCGCTTGACTGGAAAAGGATACGGAGAGACACAACTTGTCAATAAATGTTCAGATGGGGTTCAATGTACCGAAGAAGAACATCAAGCCAATAGACGAAGCGAATTTATAATTACTGCTTTGTAAAGTCGGCTACAACTTATCTGAAAGAAAAAAATATAGCACACTAAAATTTATCGATAATGAAAAATACAGTTAAAATCTTATTAGTATTTATTACAGTGTTTTTAATAACAAGTGTATCTGCTCAAACGAATTACAGTTTTTCAATTGCTGATATTTTAAGCTCAATGCCAAATGGAAAAAGAATGCCTGATGGAACTATTGTAAAAGCACAGATGATAACTACAGGTAGCGCCACACATTCTACAGGAGCAGCGGGTTCAGGAACTGCGGGACCAGATATTGGAGGATTATTCACTGGAATCACGCTTCCTGCTTATGTTGGAGATAAAACACCAACAAATTTCACTAAAATTCAAATGGCGAATACCCAGAATGCCGATAACGGAATGGGAAATAATTGTACGAACAGCATTGGTTTTAGAATTTATTTCAGCCGACCTATTTCCAGCATTAATTTTCTTGCTTTGGATATTGATGGTGTTCATGGAACACCAAATGGAAACGCTGAATGGGTTGCTTTTTTTGGTTATGATGGCAATACGTATGTTCCATATATTATTGGCGGGATCACTGGACAGCTTATAAACCAATCGATAACAACTTCTGCGGCAAATCACAGCTGGAGAACTTTAGTAAGTAATTCAATTGGAGCAACAGCGGCGGCGGCATTACCTAATAATATGACTATCAGAAGACAGACAACTAGTGGAGGATCTGGTACTCCTGATGATCTAAACCATCAGGTACTATTCACTCCACCATCCTCGACTACTAAAGTAACTGATTTTTTTCTAATGATGGGTATATGGAGTGTTACTGGTCAAGCCAATGTTCAAGCATCAGGCTTAAGTCCGATCGTAATTACGATTAGTTCAGATTTTGGAGACGCACCAGACAGTTATAAAACATTGCTAGCTTCCGGTGGGCCATCTCACGGCGTTGTTGGAACACTTATTTTAGGAGATACTAATTACACTGAACCCGATGGTTCGCCATCTGTATTGGCAGACGCTTCTGTTGATGATGATGGAATACAGACCATTCCGCCATTGACAAACAATGGACAATTAATCAGCAGTTATACAGTTTCTACTACTTTTCACAATAATACAGGACTGCCCGCAAATTATGTGGCGTGGATTGACTGGAATAATGACGGCGTATTTCAGCCGTCAGAAGGGACTACCGCAACAACGCCGGCAGGAACATTGACAGGAAGCGTTAATCTTACTTGGAATAATGTTACTTTGACTAATACAGCAGGTCATGCCAGAACTTATTTAAGAGTAAGAACAACGACAGAAGCAATTACAACTTCTGATACAGGCGGTGCATTTATGGATGGAGAAGTAGAAGATTATGCAATTGGACTTCCAGCTGCTTCGCCAGATGTAGCTTGTTTCAATGTAGGAAGTCCTTCGGGGGCAATAAATATTTTGTCCAATGATACTACTGGAAATGCAATTGTACCCTCAACTGTAAGTTTGGTTAATCCGGGAACAGGGACAAATATTATTACCGATGGAGAAGGGGATATTGTTTCAATAACTATTCTGGGAGAAGGAGTTTGGGAAGTTAATTCAGCTGGTCAAGTTACTTTTGAACCTCAATCCAGTAGTGTGATTGCTCCAACTCCAATGGCGTATAATGGAAGAGATGCTGATGGGAATATTTCAAATAATGCGCTAGTTACTTTGACTGCCGCAAGCGTGCCAGTTGACACAACGGTTGCCTCTCAAGGATGTTTTCCAACGACACTAACAGCAACTGCAAGCGTTCCTACAGGTCAATCTGTAGTCTGGTACGATGCAGCAACTGCTGGAAATATTGTAGCATCTCCAACACTAAGCACGGTAGGAACCGTAACGTATTATGCACAGGGAAATAATGGTACTTGCACAACATCTGTGCGAACTCCGGTAACATTGACTATAACAGCGCCTCCAAATGCTGGAAATTTATCGGGAACGCAAAATATTTGTCAAGGAACAACAACAACTTTTAGTTCTGATGGTGATGCGGGTGGCTCATGGTCTAGTCTCGACACAACGATCGCAACTGTTGACAGCAGTGGTATCGTTACAGGATTATTGGCAGGTACAACATTTATAACATATACCGTTAGTGGCGTAGGAGGATGTGCCGATGTATCATCTACAAGATCCGTTACGGTTGAAGATGCTGCAGAATCAGGTATAATATCTGGAAATCAGGATATCTGTGTTAACGGTACTTCTGCATTAACTTCGACTGGAACTCCCGGCGGATTATGGGAAAGTGAAGATATAACAATTGCGACAGTTGATGCAAGTGGTGTAGTAACGGGCGTTGCACGTGGTACAACAAATATAAAATACACAATAATACAAACCGGAAGTTGTCCGGTTATACCTTCTGTTTATTCTGTAAATATTATTCAAGCTAATCCGGGGACTTTATCAGGAAAACAGAATTTATGTCCGGGAGATACAACCCTTTTTACTACTGATGGCGACCCGGGCGGACTTTGGAGTACAGATTTTCCTGGTATTGCCACTGTAGATGCAAATGGGGTAATTACTGGTAATGGACCGGGAACTGCAACAATTACCTATACGATAACTGGCTTGAGTGGTTGCCCATCAGCTGCAACAACAAGAACGATTACTGTAGATGTTAATGCCTCCGCTATCGCATCTGATATTACGGGTGCAGACAGTGCAGTCTGTCCCGGCGGTAGTGCTACGCTAACAGTAAGTACATTGACTATCGGTAATCCTACCTTTACATGGTATCCTGATCAAACCAGTACGACAGCAATTAATACTGGTACAACGTATACTGTTTCTCCAACCTCAACTACAACGTATTATGTAAGTGTAAAAGGTAATGATGTCTGTGAGAATGAGATCAATAATAGAAAACCCATTACAGTAACAATAAATTCTTTAGGGCTTGATTCTGATATAGTAAGTACAAACGCAACAATATGTGCTGGTTCTTCTGCAGCACTGGCAGTTTCATCAACTACCGTGACAACGCCCGTTTTTAGATGGTATGCTGATCAAACAAGTGCTACAGTTCTCTTCACTGGAGATACTTATACTGTTTCTCCAGCCGTAACTACAACATATTACGTAAGTGTAAGCGGGGATGGAGTTTGCGAAAATGTAGTAAATACAAGAAAAGCAGTAACAGTAAATGTAAATACTTTGGCTTTGGATTCAGATATCGCTGCTGCGGATGAAACAATTTGCGCAGGATCTTCCGTGAGTCTTGTTGCCTCAACAACCAATGTTACCACGCCCGTTTTTAGATGGTATGCAGACCAGACAAGTACAACAGTTTTGAGTACGGGAGATACATATAATGTTTCTCTGGCATCAACGACAACTTATTATGTCACCGTGAGCGGTGACGGAGTCTGTGAGAATGCAATTAATACACGAAAAGCCGTTGTTGTGAATGTTGATCCTTTAGGAATTGCTACCGATATCACCGCTGCTGATACTACAACATGTCCAGGCGAAGCTTCAGTTCTTAGTGCTTCATCAACTGTCTCTTCTCCAATTTTTAGATGGTATGCCGATCAAACGACAACAGCAGTATTAAATATTGGAGACACTTATACAGTATCTCCAACAGTAAATACAACTTACTTTATAAGTGTTAGCGGAGACAATGTTTGTGAAAATGCACCAAATACAAGAAAACCAGTAACAGTTACAATGAATCCTTTGGCGACGGCAGCAGATATTGATGCTGCTGATCAAACTATTTGTTTAGGAGACGTCGCAGTTTTAACCGCATCATCAACAATCAGTAATCCTGAATTTTTTTGGTATGCTGATCAAACTTCTCTGGATCCGCTATCAGTCGGAGCGGTATATGATCCTTCGCCACAAACTACGACTACCTATTATGTTAGTGTGAGAGGAACTAATATTTGCGATAATGCCATCAACACCAGAAAAGCGGTTGTAGTAAATGTCAACAGATTAGGCTTGGATTCTGATATCACAGCCCCCGATGCTGTCATTTGCGCGGGTTCATCAACTACACTTACAGCTTCAGCTACTGGAATAACAAATCCAGTTTTCAGATGGTATGCTGATCAGACAAGTACCACAGTATTAAATACAGCAGATACTTATACTGTAACTCCGGCAACAACGACAACGTATTACGTCAGCGTAAGTGGTGACGGAGTCTGTGAAAACGCGATCAACACTAGAAAGGCGGTTGTGGTTACTGTGAATAGATTAGGTTTGGATGCTGATATCACGGCTTCAGATGCATTAATTTGTGCGGGTTCATCGACTACGCTTACAGCTTCAGCAACTGGAATAACAACCCCAGTTTTCAGATGGTACGCGGATCAGACAACAACTACGGCACTTTTTACAGGGGATACTTATAATGTAACACCTGCAGCAACGACAACGTATTATGTCAGCGTAAGCGGCGATGGCGTTTGTGAAAATGCTATTAACACCAGAAAAGCGGTTGTGGTTACTGTGAATAGATTAGGTTTGGATGCTGATATCACGGCTTCAGATGCAGTAATCTGTGCAGGTTCATCAGCCTCGCTTACAGCTTCAACGAATATTACAACGCCAGTTTTCAAATGGTACGCTGATCAGACAACGACTACGGCACTCTTTACTGGAGATACTTACAACGTAACTCCGACAACAACGACAACGTATTACGTCAGCGTAAGCGGCGATGGCGTCTGTGAAAACGCTATCAATACCAGAAAAGCAGTTGTGGTTACTGTCAACAGATTAGGTTTGGATGCTGATATCACGGCCTCAGATGCTGTAATCTGTGCGGGTTCATCAACTACACTTACAGCTTCAGCTACTGGAATAACAACGCCAGTTTTCAGATGGTATGCTGATCAGACGACGACTACGGTACTTTTTACAGGAGATACTTATAGTGTAACACCTGCAGCAACGACAACATATTATGTGAGTGTAAGCGGTGATGGAGTCTGTGAAAACGCCATTAATACCAGAAAAGCAGTTGTGGTTACTGTCAACAGATTAGGCTTGGATTCTGATATCACGGCCTTAGATGTCGCAATTTGTGCTGGTTCATCGACTGTGCTTACAGCTTCATCCACTGGGGTTACTACGCCAGTATTCAGATGGTATGCTGATCAGACGACGACTACGGTACTTTTTACGGGAGATACTTATAGTGTAACACCTGCAGCAACGACAACGTATTATGTGAGTGTAAGCGGTGATGGCGTCTGTGAAAACGCCATCAATACCAGAAAAGCGGTTGTGGTTACTGTGAATCGATTAGGTTTAGATTCTGATATAACGGCTTCTGATGCTATAATCTGTGCAGGCTCATCGGTTGCGCTAACTGCTTCGTCTTCAGGAGTAAATACACCAGTATTCAGATGGTATGCTGATCAGACAACAACTACGGCACTTTTTACAGGAGATACTTATAATGTAACTCCTGCAGCAACGACAACTTATTATGTCAGCGTAAGCGGTGATGGAGTTTGTGAAAACGCCATCAATAGCAGAAAAGCGGTTTTGGTTACTGTGAATCGATTAGGTTTGGATGCTGATATTACGGCTTCAGATGCAGTAGTTTGTGCAGGCTCATCGGTTGCGCTAACTGCCTCGTCTGTGGGAGTAACTACGCCGGTATTTAGATGGTATGCTGATCAGACAACGACTACGGCACTCTTTACTGGAGATACTTATAGCGTAACAACTGCAACAACGACAACGTATTATGTCAGCGTAAGCGGTGATGGAGTTTGTGAAAACGCGATCAACACTAGAAAAGCGGTCGTGGTGACTGTCAATCGATTAGGTTTAGATTCTGATATAACGTCTTCTGATGCTATAATTTGTGCGGGTTCATCGACTACACTTACAGCTTCAACTACCGGAATAACAACGCCAATTTTCAGATGGTACGCCGATCAGACGACGACTACGGCACTTTTTGTAGGAAATACATATAGTGTAACACCTGCAGCAACTACAACATACTACCTCAGCGTAAGTGGTGATGGTGTCTGTGAAAATGCCATCAATACCAGAAAAGCGGTTGTGGTTACTGTCAATAGATTAGGTTTAGATGCTGATATCACGGCTTCAGATGCTGTAATCTGTGCGGGTTCATCGGCTTCGCTTACAGCTTCGTCTGCTGGTGTAACAACACCAATTTTCAGATGGTATGCCGATCAGACAACGACTACGGCACTCTTTACAGGAGCTACTTATACTGTAACACCTGCAGCAACGACAACGTATTATGTCAGCGTAAGCGGCGATGGAGTCTGCGAAAACGCCGTCAACACCAGAAAAGCGGTTGTGGCAACAGTCAATCCTTTGGCTTTGGCTTCTGATATTTCAGCAACTACTTCAAATGCTTCGTTATGTACTGGAGGCAGTGTATCAATTACAGCTACAAGTGCTATTACTAATCCTATTTTCAAATGGTATCAAGATGCTAATTTATCTGTTTTGCTTTATACAGGTCCGACCTTTGTAACGCCTGCTATAACGGTAAATACATCTTACTACGTTACAGTGCAAAACAATGCTATTTGCGAAAATAGTATTGGCAATGCGTTAAAAGTTGATCTAACAGTTATTTTGTGTTCTGATATTGCTTTGACAAAATCGGTAAGCAATATGTCGCCCTTCGTTGGTGATCAGGTTGATTTTACAATAACTGTAAGTAATCTTGGACCAAATGATGCTACTGGTGTACGCGCTAATGATGTATTACCGTCTGGTTATACTTTTATTAGTGCAAACAACGGTGGAGTGTTATCTGGAAGCACAATTACTTGGCCGAATTTTAATGTTTCTGTTAATAATCCTGTTTCGTTGGTTTACAGAGTCAGAGTTAATACAGCAACTGGAACAGCGGATGAATACAAAAATGTAGCTCAAATAATTGCTTCGGATAATTTTGATCCAAATTCAACTCCAAACAACAATGATCCAGCAGAAAATGATCAAGATAGTGTGATTTTGACTCCAATTATACCACAACCGTCAATTTTATTATATAAAGATGCTTCCTTCACCGCATCTAATGATAGTAACGGAAATGGTTTTCCTGATGTAAATGAAACAATTACATACACTTTTACAGCGCAGAATACAGGAAATATTAGATTAGAAAATGTAAAAATCAACGATCAGTTTTTAGGCATAACTAATTTATCAGTAACGCCTAGCACTTTGGATCCTGGACAAACGGGTAGGGCTCAGTTAATTTATACAATCACGGAGTCAGATTTTGAGAAAGGAGTAATTTACAATAGCGCAATTGCTCAGGGAAATACACCGCCGACACCAGATAATCCGGGAGGTACTACTGTTACCGATACTTCTGAAGATCCTACAAATCCTGTTAAGCCGGGTGATGAGTATTATGATCCGAATTGTCCGACTTGTACTGTAGTTCCGTTGCCAAATATTCCAAAAATTGCAATTGTTAAGGAGATTTCTTCATTTAGTGGAAACTTTAATAATGCAAAAGTGGGCGATATCATAAGTTATCTTTTTACGGTCAGCAATATCGGAAATACGCGTTTAAGTAATGTAAAAGTAACAGATCCGCTTCCTGGAATGTCAACACCTGCACTTGATCCTGTAGATTCGAGCAGTAAAACGGGAGACCTTAATTCAAACGGATATCTAGATACAAATGAGAAATGGCTTTATAGAGCTGATTATGTTATCACCTCAGATGATTTAGCAAAAGGTCAAGTCGTTAATCAGGCTTTGGCAGAAGCGAAAGGGCCTCCAACACCTGTAAATCCTAATGGGGAAGATGTTAGTGACTTGTCAGACAAATCGTCGCCAACTAATGAGGACAATGATCCAACAGTTCTTGATATAGTGGGTTGTCAAGTACTCGTTCATAATGCATTTTCTCCAAATGGAGACAACGTAAATGATAGGTTTAAAATTGATGGTATTGAATGTTACCCAAACAATACGGTTGAAATTTATAACCGCTGGGGAGTAATTGTTTTTCATACCGATGGATACAATAATCAAAACAATGCTTTTGAGGGCTATTCTAATGGAAGAGCTGTGATTAATCAAAGCAAAGGACTCCCAACGGGTACTTATTATTATATTCTCAGATATCAAAATTCAGATCAAAAAGAAGTAACAACTGCGGGTTATCTTTATTTAAGCATGAACCAATAATGATACCTTGAGAGCGTTTGTTTTTTAATTTAAGTTTGAATTGTTTTTTTTATTTTAGCTATTGTGAGAAAAAGTTTTTTTAAATTAATGTGAAATATTTTTGAAAAGCCTGATTGCGCAATCAGGCTTTTGTCATATTATATCAGTTTGGAATCTCATATATTGAAAATTATTTACATGAATATTTAAATTGCAGATACAAAACTGTTTGGGTTTTTAAAATTTTTGAGTCTGCCAGAAGAACATTGGCAGGAATAGAAGTTGTACATATGGTGGCTAAGATAAAAAGCTTTTTTTCAGTCTAAAATATTATACCTCGTAAACATTTAGTTTTATTGATTTTGTTTAAAGATTTTGATAAAATAAAAAGGTACTTTTGTTTAATCTGTTAAAAGTTAAGTGTTTAAGTTGTAAAAAAGGTTACCTTTACTATAGTTAAAAAAAGTTAATCATTTTTCAATGTAAAATATAAAGGAATGTATAGTAAACACCGGTTTTACTGCGTTACACCTGAATGGCAGCAGGAAATGGCTAAGACGCTTCATGCGTCATTTTTGGATGAAAAACTATTGGTTTTTCCCGAAAAACTGGGTTTGGGACATACTTTTTTTATTCAGGTTGTTCCTGGAGTTGCAGCCATTGTTATGGATTTTACATTATCATCTGAATTGAAGATTAACCGTATAAAAGACGGTGTAAATCGATATGTGTTTCATTTTGATTTAAGTGAGCAAGAGAATAAAATGCATCTCGAAAGTTCTACCTATAAAATGGGGAATAATATAAAGCGAGGTCTTTCCATATTCAAAAATCAGGGGAAATATTGTTTTGAGCCTGTAATAGGACATAGAATTTTTGCTTTGCGACTATTTATCGATAATCTTCTGATGAATGAATTAATAGAAGAGAATCCAGAGAGTGAACTTATAAAAAAAGCAATCGTATTCGACAGAAAAAAAATCTATATTGATGATCTTGATGCAGACAGTTTATTGCAGCTGATTAATTTAAAAGATATGTCATTCAGGGATTCTTCTTATGAGGTTAGTTTAAAAGGCATTTCTCTTCGTCTAATTTCTAATGTTCTGCTTAAATTAGGCACTGTAGCGAAAAGTCACATTTCAGCTTGGGACGAGGGAGGGATACTAAAAGCAGAGGCTTACTTACTAAGCAATATAGACAAAGCATTTCCAACAATACAGGTTCTTGCCCAGAAAGCAGGAATGTCTGAAACTAAATTTAAGAATTTATTTAAAAAATATTTTAAAAAAACTGCCCAAAATATGTTTCATGAGGCAAAAATGAAACTAGCTCATGAAAAACTATTAAGCGGTAATTACTATACCTTAACTGAATTGGTCGAAGATTTAAATTATTCACAATTAAATTATTTTTCAGAGCTCTACTTCAAATTCTTTAGAAGAAGGCCTATTCATGATTTTATTAAAAAAAATGATTATAGGAAAAATGAAAACTAAATTATATTAAAGTGCAAAACGGCATAAAAGTAATTATGCTTTCTGTAAAAAAGTTAGGGGAGATATGCCGAACTTTTTTTTAAATTTTGCAATGAAGTATGAATAGCTTTCAAAATTTAGCATAGCTGCTATTTCAGAAATATTATTTCTTTTTTCAGAAAGAAGTTCCTTAGCTTTAAATAGCTTATTGTCTGTAAAAAAAATATGTGGGGTAGTTCCAGAAATTTTTATGAACAGTCTTTTAAACTTTGTTTCAGACATATTTGCTTTTTTAGCAAGTGCTGTAATGGAAGGAAATTTGTATTGATAATTTTCAAATAAAAAATTTTGAATATTGATTATGGTCATTACATCTTCATAATTGATCTTTTCTATCACAATACTTTCGTTTGTCATCTGATCTAAATAATCAGAAATCAGTAAGTGGACAGCCGCATTAATTCTTAAACTAAAAGTACCTGTACCAACTGTTTCGTTTTGAAGTTCCTTTAATATTAGATTGCTTTTCAAGGAAATCCTATCAAATTTAATAAAGATATTTTTTTTTGAATCCATTATCTTGTCAAGCTTTTCTGCAAAAGCAGGTGTCTTTTTGATATACTGTTTTATTTTTAATTTCTTTATAAAAATGCATAGAATAAATGTCGAGCTGCCTTTGTGCACACTGTAATCTGTATCCAGTGCCCCATCAATAATTGATAAGTTATATCCGAAACGGCCTATATCGCAAAATACTTCATTAGTTTTTTTTGATTCAGTTTGGTTTAAATCATAGTAAAAGGCAATAAAATCGTCCTTTATATTTTTTTGAATAAAATGTATGTCGGTATTATATTGCACATTAATATATAGTGCAATGGCATCATCTCCGCAATCTGCAAAATACCTGATACCGCTATGAATTTCTTCAGGTACTAGTATAGCATTTCCAAGAAGTTTTCCTCCAAACTGCTTAGCATAGGAATCAATCCATTCAAGGTCTGCTCCAAAAGAGTGTTTGATAATTTTCACTGGTAAAAAAATGGTTTGTAATATAAATGTACAACAAAAATGTGAAATTTATTAATCGATTTTCAGTGTATTGTGTTGCTTTTAAGAAGGATTGTACGGTTGGAATCTTAAATTATTAGTAAAGGACATTCGTTGATACTTAATCAGAGAATATTTAATTATTTTAATTACAATCATTAAAATTCTCTATTTGTAAGATTAAACTTTCTATAGCATCCTTTTTAGATTCGTTTTTCTCTTCTAGTCTTATTTTTATGTTTTTCGGACTCATGCTTAATCAATGATACATTGTTCTTCACTTAATTTTGTCCTGTAAATTAATGAGAAAAAGTTTATGATACGATTTTCAATCCATTAATTATAAGGTAAAAGTGTAAATGAAAATGCATTTGAAGATTAAAGCATAAATCAAAAATTGTTACTACTAAAAATTCAATGAAAAAAATAATACAACATTTTGGTGGTGATTTGGAATGGGTTGATTCCTATGCTAAGCAGTTTGGAGGAAAGGTTTCAGGAAATTCTATAATAGTCCCAAAAGAAATTCATACTGGAGAAAAATATGTTTTGTCATGCGACGAGGGAATTGTTGCTTTATATGTTGATGTAAAATATCATATAGATTTATGTCTGATACAGCAAAATATAAAGAAGGACTTTGTTGCACTTTTTTACAATCTTTCAAAATCTAAGGCTGAACTAACATGTGGAGGTAGTTCAGATGCAATGGGAGCATGGTTTTACAATTTATCGTTAATTGACAGCGACTCAGATTTTAAGTTTGATATAAAAAAGGGAAGCGAAGTATTTATATTCTGCATTTTCATAAAGAAAGAACAGTTAGTATTATTTGCTAAAAAAAACAAACTCTATAGTGAAAGAATAAATGATATTATAAACATAAACTCTGCCGAAAAAAAAATTACGGAATGGGACCGTATGAGTAATGATTGTTTTCAACTTCTTGATGATTTAAGAAAACATAAAAAAGACAGTATAACTTTCGATCTTTCGATGAAAGGGACAACTCACATTTTGATCTCTGATTATTTAAGAGGAATTGGTAAAAATGAAATCATCAGACAGCATGTCAGTGAATCGGATTTCTTTAGTATTATTAAATGCCAGCATATTTTAATACAAAATTTGCAAAATCGCTTTCCTGGAATTAAATCTTTGGCAAATCAGATTGGGATGTCACAAACTAGGTTTAAATTTTTTTTTAAGATGATAACAGGTTATACGCCACATTCTTTTTTCTTAAACAATAAGCTCTTTAAAGCAAAAGAACTTATAGATACGCAAGAGTTTACTATAGAAGAAATTGTTTATAAGTTAAATTTTCCTTCTAGTTCAGTTTTCTCAAATGCATTTAAAAAACAATTTGGAATGTTGCCTAAAGCATATTCTCTTCAATTATAATCATATGGTAGAATTAAAACATACTTATTCGCATAAAATAGATTGGTACACCGCGCTGGCAAAAAGTATAAATGCAACTTTAATTAATGATAAGATTGCTATTTTTCCCGAAAATATTGGACAAGGGGTATCTTTTTCCTGTACGGTTATGGATGGAATGTCAGTTGTTCTCATTGATGGGGTTTTTACAGCTGATGTGCTTGCAAAAAGAATAGAATCTGATGATGATCTATACATATTGCATTTTGACTTAAGTGAAAAAATAAATATGCTTAATATTGACGAAAATAGAATGGATGGTTGCGTTCCAGAATGCAAATCTGGTTTTTCTGTAGTGCATAGTTCAATTGGCAGTAATCTTATTCTTTTAAAAGGGCAGCGTGTTTTTACCCTGCGTATTTTAATAGAGAGAGAAAAACTTATAAATTATCTGATTGAGAAAGATAAAAAATTGAAAAATATAGAAAAGAAAATTTTATTCTATAATCATCTTAATTCTAACAATAAGCTTTTAATCAATTCGCTGAAAGGTAGATCTGTATTTGACGCTGATTTTGAATTGTACATAAAAGGAATTTCTTTTAAAGTTCTGGCAAATTTTATAGATACCTATACCCAGCCTACAAAATCTGATATCCGTAAAGTAGAGCTAAATGGACTAAATACTGCAGCTGAATTTTTAATTACTAATGTAAAGGACACTTTTCCAGGATTATCATATTTAGCAAAAATTGCCATTATGTCTAAGACTAAATTTAAAGCAAGTTTTAAAAAGGTTTATGATGAAGGTGCATATTCGTTTTTTGTAAGATGCAAAATGACAGAAGCTAATAAATTAATTAAAACTGGAAATTTTACTTCTTTAATTGAAATTTCAAATGAGGTAAACTATAATCGAAAAAGATTTATTACAGCCTATTTTAAATATTTTAATCGCCATCCATTAGATGATTTTAAATGTGCAGATGACTTGTAAAAAAACAGATCCATTTTTAAGAATGCATGAAGAACTTTTTATGTGTCCTTTTTTAGAGAAAATGTGGCGCAAAACTAATAAGATAATTATATAAAGCATCGTAAATTATGTCAGTAAAAAAATTTGTTGTTGCAGATGATTTTGCCATTGTTAGAAAAGGAATGGCATCCCTTCTTAGAAAAAAATATGAATATTCTGAAGTAGATGAAGCATCTACATTTTTAGAAATAATCAATCTGATAAAAATAAAGAAAATTGATTTGCTTGTTCTCGATATTGATTTTCCAGACGGAACCAGCCTAAATTTAATACCTACTATTAAAAATATACAGCCTGATATTAAAATTTTAATTTTTTCAGCTTTCGAAGAAGAAATTTATGCAATTAGATATCTAAATGCTGGCGCTAACGGGTATTTAAATAAATTGGCAGCCATTGAAGAAATGGAAGAGGCAATTGACTCGATGCTTCAAAAAGGAAAGTATTTAAGCCCAGAGATTCAAAACAAGATATTGGATTCATATATTTTAAAAAGACCTGCAAATCCGCTAGATCTATTATCAAATAGAGAAATAGAAATAGCAAAGTTAATGGTTGATGGCTGTGGAAATAGTGTAATATCAAAAAATCTAAACATAAAAAAAACAACAGTAAGCACTTATAAAAATAGAATTTTTGAGAAGTTAGAAATTAGCAATCTTTCTTCGTTAATAGGCTTTTTTAATCTTTATTTTAAAAGTGCGTAGTCAAAATGAAAGAGTTATATAAAAAATACTCAAAATTAGATACACAAGAAAAACTTTAATGTAGTTAAGATGCAAGAACAAATACCACAATGTAAAAAAAGAAAAAAGGTGCATTTTGCTTTACTAGGGTGCATCATTTTTATACAGATGTTTCTGCTGATCCAGCTTTATAGCGAAACAGTTAATGAATCAAAACTTGAAGATTTGCAGAACAAAATAAAATTTTCTTCTAAAGCAAAGGGCTTAAGTTTTCAGGTGCAGGGAGAGTTTATAGCTATGCAGAGAAAATTTAGGATGTATGCTTACTCAAAAAATGAAGTTTATTTGAAGCAATATTATGCTCATTTGGAGAAGCTAAAAGAACACGTAAAGGGGTTGTCGGATTTTACAAAAACTAATAAAGATTTTTATAGTGAAGTAAGCAGAAAAAAAAACTATAAGGATTTTTTTTATGGTTTTAATTCTAAGATTGACTCCCTTAATAACAGACAGGTTCTGCTTCGTCGGGATTTTAGAGGCAAATCTGAGAATATGACACCGCTTAGCTATAAAGAGATTTTAAATAGCATCCATGTTGAGTCGCATTATGAGGTTGATAGTGTTGTTAAAAAGAAATTTTTAGGAAGACTATCCGACGCCATCAATGGTAAAACCGCTGTTCAAAAAGAGCGAATGAATTTTATTATGACGATGAAATATGGTGATAAAGTAAGTTCTGGGGATATAAAAGATCAGGTAAGCCACATATTCAAAAAAAATAATAGCTATTATCAAAATGAATTTGAAAAATATAAGAAAGAGACTGAAAGATTGAAGAAAATTAATGGCATAATTTTAGAAAACTATGAGAGAACGCTTAATGAACTTGGGATACTGCTAAATAATTATACAAGAATTCTAAATTCAGTTGAAGACAATACAATAGCCGAGTTTAAAAAACAATATGCAGAAAATATTGACTCCAGAAGTTATACCAACATTGGCTTATTGTCTTTAATGATTTTAGTTTCAGGTGCATTGGTCTTTTTTACTCGTCTTGCTTATATTGATAATGAGCGTCTTCAAACCATGCAAAGAAAGATCGAGCAAAATCTTAAGTTTAAAGGCAGGATTGTAGGTATGATTGCCCATGAAGTCCGTTCTCCTTTACATATTATTTCAATTTATTTAAGTGCGATAAGTAAGCAGATTAAAGATGTAGACCTTCGAGAATCAGTAAATGCAATTCAATTTACAACAAAATCACTTTCTTTATTAGTTAACCAAATATTGAATTTTTCAAAAAATGAAGGAAAAAATCTTGTTTTGAATAAAGCAAACTTTAATTTGAAAAAAGAATTGACCCAAATTTTAAATGGATTGGCAAGTTTAGTGCAAGATAAAGGAAACATATTTAAGTTAGAGATGAATATATTTTCAGATCTGGTTGTAAGCAGTGATGCAATAAAAATTCAAGAACTTTTTTACAATATTATAGGCAACGCAAATAAATTTACCAATAAAGGAATAATTGAAGTTTTTGTGTGTTGTAGTCCTGCAACGTTAGACAGCTATGAATTAAAAGTAAAAATTAAAGATAATGGTATCGGAATGCCGCCAGAAGATTTGAAAAATGTTTTTGAAGCCTATTATCAGGGTGAAGTTTCAGATAAAGTGCATAATCTTGGACTAGGATTGGGGTTAAATCTGTGTAAAGAGTTTGTTGAATTATTTGGAGGTGATATTCATGTTGAAAGTGAATTAAATAAAGGCACGACCATAAGTTTTAATCTTTTCCTACAGGTACGAGATATCAATCTTGATAAGGAATCTAAAAAAGAGATTCTAATATCGTAGTACAATCTTATAAATTTAAATGAATATGATTAGCAATAAAACTTTTGTAGTTGCAGATGACAATAATATTATCAGAAATGGATTGAGTTTTTTTATTAAAAACACCTATGATTCTGTAGTAGTGCATGAAGCGGCAACTTTTTTAGACTTAATACTACTAGTAGAAAAAGAGAAAATTGATTTAATAGTTTTAGATATCAATTTTCCAGATGGCGTAAGTTTAGGCATAATTCCAACTGTTAAAAAAATACAGCCAGAAATTAAGATTTTAATTTTTTCGGCTTTAGAGGAAAGCTCTCAATCTCTACCATATTTTGAAGCTGGCGCTAATGGCTATTTGAATAAGGCTGCTACTGGATCTGATATTGAGCAAGCAATTATTTTGGCTCTTAAAAGAGCATAGATCAAAAGAAGATATATACACCATAAAAAAGTTATTCTTGTTAGTTGACAACATGCTTTAATAAGGAATTAGCATGCTTTAATAAAGAAAATATACGTTTTTAAAATGTGTTACTGTTTTGCAATACCTCTAACTAAATCTTTACTCCTAAGTCCAGTAGATATTAGGTAAGGTTATTAAATTAATGGCTATATGCTTGTTAGGGCTAAATTTTAATAGTAGCAATTATTCAAATTTTAAAAAACAGTCTGGTATAAATGGATTCTTATTCTAAAAATAAGAATAAAATTTTACTACAAAAATTACCAACTTCCTATATAATTAGCTTAATCAGTTTCTTTTTTAAAGTGGGGATACAATTGTTTTTTAAATTGTAGAACTAGTACTACAATTTAAAAATAAATTGGTCTACAGATGCAGGATCTGAGTCAATCTATCTTTGCAAAAAAAATATTAAGCTCTTTTACAGAGCCTTTATGTTAGAATTTAAATAATATTTTTTAAAAAAAATTATGAAAACAAAAATTGTACTCTTCTTATTTCTTTACGCCTTTCAAGTTCTCAATTTTTTCAAAAAGAACTTGTTTGTACAAGCAAATGCATTTGAAACAATGCCGAAAACTCATGTTGGTGATACAAGTGTTACAAACGTATCATTAACAGTTAATTAATCAGACTTAAATATAATCATGAAATTAAAAATTAAATTTTTGGTGCTGTTTCTGTTTTCTGTAGTTAGTTTTATGGGGGGGAGTGTTTTTGCACAAACCGTCAATGCTACAGGAACAAATTCCAACTGTCCTAATGAAACTAGTGTTGTTGCGACAACGTCTGGTTTGGCAGGACCTGTTGGTTTTCAATTGTTGTCAGGATCGACGATCGTAAGGCCTTTTGCAGGCTCCGGATGGGATTCCTCTGGTAATTTTACTAATTTACCGGCCGGCACTTATACGGTAAAGGCTAGAGGTAATAATGATGACAGTACAATCGTTACTTCGACGAATGTAACTACTGTTGTTAATTATACTCCGCTTACGGTATCGGTTTCTCCTGTTACCAAAGTCGCGTGTCCTACAGACTTGGGGAGTTTAACAGTAGTTGCAACTGGTGGCAGCGGTAATTATGGTTACGGGATTACGCCTGTTGCACAAAATACTGAACCTTCGACTTATCAGGCTTCAGCAACGTTTACTGGGTTGGCGCCAGGTTCTTATAAATTTTGGGTAAAAGACAATACCTGTTCTACCGCAGTAGTTGCAAATACCACAGGTTCTTATACTATACAAACGCCTCTATCGGCTTCTGTATATACAGTAAACCTAAGGGAACTACGCCTTCAAAACCCGGCTACTGCCACGGGAGGATATAAAGTTGTCACGGATGTTTTTTTTAGAGGTTCATATATTTATATGACAACTGCTGAACAGCAATTATTTACTATATACATAAAAGATCTTACTACCGGAATTACGTATCCCGAACAACCAATTTCTAATAAAACAATTAATCTTCCTCCGGGCGATAATGTATTGGGGCATACTCTTAAACTTTGTGTTAAAAATATTTGTGATAATTCGGTTAAAGAACTTGATGTTTATCAAACTCTACCGATTGTAAACGTTACCGCTTCTTGTGGAACGGCACAGATAAATTACCAAGGTTATGATTTAATTTCATATCCTGCTACTTTTGTTTTTACAGATACAAGCGGTCTTCATCCTGAAAATACTAAAACAGTAATTGCTACAAGTAATGTTTTGAAGACTTTAGATTTTACTCCAAACACTTATGTAGATTGGAAAATTATTGATAATGACGGAAAAACATGGCCGGGTAGTACTTTAGATTTTACTAAAGATCTTACTAATGGAGGAACAAATTTAAGCTTTTATGCTAGTGATCCTGATAATTGCAAGTATAATGAAAGTTATAGAATAATTGTAACTATAAAAGGAATACCTCCTTTAAGTACAGGGGTGACTTATGTGGTTACAGCTTCTGATAATCCTCTGGTTTCTGTAGGAAAAACGGGGAGATTTATCCCTTTTGGTGGTGGAGGATCCTTTATTCCTGAATTTACGCTTAGTCCATCGAGTAATAATTGGCCGGGAGGACATTATACTTTAATGTTGAAAATGGCGGGATGTTACGATGGAAAAACAGTGGATGTTACCGCTAATGGACTTAAACCTGTTGTGACCGACATTACAAAGACAGCAATATGTGGTTCTTTCAACTTTACTGTAAATGGTGTATATGATTCATTATCGAGATATGAGCTTATTATAGTAAGCGGGCCGGGGGCAACAGCAGGTACCACACGAGCGATTATATCTAGTGCGACTACCTTTACAAACATGCCTTATGGTACTTACACGCTTGCTTTACGAGTTATTGGTTCAACGGGAACTTGTCGTGTCCTCGATTTGGATCCATTTACTTTTACTGCATCTAGTACAATAGGGTTTGATGCTTTAAGCAGCGGTGGTTTTGCATGTGATCCTTCAGGAAAAGGAGATATTGTAGTTGAGGCTTCAACAGTTGTTAGTGGAGCGACTTTAGAATACAGTATTGATAATGGAGCTTCATGGCAATCATCAAATAGATTCGCAAATGTCAATACAGGTACTTATTCTGTTAAAATTAGAGAAACAGCCTGTGGTACAGTTACTACTCAGACAGTACAGGTAATATCAAACCTGATGGCGACCATAAATAATAATCCTGCAAAAGATATAGAGTGTGTAGGAGATCCTGTAAAATTGGATATTAATGCTCTGGGCGGTACTGCTTATACGTGGACTTATCCTGATGGTTCTACACATTCGGGTAAACAACAAAATTTAGGTAATGCCACATCTGCTATGGCAGGAGATTATTATGTGGTGGTAAGCAACACATCTTGTTCATCAGATCCAATTAAAGTTCATTTGGATGTATTAGACAAACCATCTGTTAATACAGTTACTAATATAGTGGAGCACAAAAAATTGTTGATTAATATTCCTATAACAGGAATAGCAGCAAAAAAATACAGTGATGCAACCACTTCTGTAGACTTTGCTACAACTTACAATTGGGCAAATGATAATACAGCAATTGGTTTGGCGACAAGTGGTTCTGGACCAATTTCATTTACAGGTACCAATTTAGGTTCAACACCTATTGTTGCAAATATTACAGTAACACCAACTACAGCTTCGGGTTGTCCTGGAACGCCAAAAACGTTTACAATTACAATTTTACCTGATTCGGGAGCAATTACAGGAGCAACATCATTGTGTTCAGGTTCTACTGCACAATTAAGCGATGCTAGACCAAACGGAGTTTGGAGTTCATCCAGTACAGCAGTAGCAACTGTAGACACAACAGGTTTAGTAACAGGTGTGTCAGCGGGTACTGCAACAATATCTTATACTATAGATAATAATGGTTACGTTGCAACTGCAACACAAGTAGTAACCGTAAATCCTTTACCGATTGTGGAAGCCATTACAGGAAATACAACAGTATGTTCAGGTTCTACTACACAATTGAATGATGTAACGCTAGGCGGATCTTGGAGTTCATCCAACACTGCTATAGCCAATGTTAATGCAACAGGATTAGTAACAGGTGTATCAGCGGGTACTGCAACAATATCTTATACCGTGACAAATGTTAATAGTTGTAATGATATTAAATCGATATTAGTTACTATTAATGCACTACCAGCAACGCCAATTTTGTCAGCTGTAACCCAGCCAACAACCTGTGCAATGGCAAACGGGACTTTCCAGATCGAGAACTATGATGCTACGATTTATACTTATAAAGTCAACCCATCAGCAGGTGTAACAGTATCAGCAACAGGATTGGTGAAAGCACCGGAAGGAAGCTACACGGTAACCACAACAAATATTACATCAGGATGCGTTTCTGCGCCATCGGCAACTGCAACGATTAATGCAGCTCCAACGGCACCAGCATCACCGACATTAGGAACTGTGGCACAGCCAACAACCTGTGCATCACCAAACGGTAGTTTCCAAATCGAAAGTTATGATACTGCAACTTATAATTATGCTGTTAATCCAGCAACAGGCGTAACGGTATCAGCAACAGGATTGGTAACAGCACCGGCAGGAAATTATACGGTAACCATTACCAATAAAGTGTCAGGCTGTACGTCGCCTGCATCTGCAAGTGCAACAGTAAATGCTGCACCAACAGCTCCAACAGCACCAACTTTGGGAACAGTGACACAGCCAACAACCTGTGCAACACCAAACGGTAGTTTCCAAATCAACAGTTATGATGCTGCTACTTACACTTATGCGGTTAATCCAGCAACAGGAGTAACGGTATCAGCAACAGGATTGGTAACTGCACCAGCGGGAAGCTATACAGTAACTCTTACAAATAAAGTATCGGGCTGTACTTCTGTGCCGTCAGCGACTGCGACAGTAAACGTTATAACATCTCTTCCATTGGCTCTTACGCCATCAACTCAAACAATTTGTTCGGGAGATCAGGCAACGTTAACTGTTTCGGGAGATAATGGAGGTGTTGTTTCTTGGACATCCAATTATCCAGGGTTATCAGGTACAGGGACTACTTTCAACACTGGAACTCTTACCAATGAGGGAACCTCGGCTTATACCGTGCTTTTGAATGCGGCAGTGGCGGCTGGAAGTTGTTCTGGTCAAGAAACTGCAACAGTAACGATACTTCCTCAACCTCGAGTTATTGCTGCGCCTTCTTCGGTTACAGTATGCTCCTACGAAGTGCCACGTATTACGCTTACTTCGGTATTGTCAGGCACTGCAATCAGTTGGGAGTTAATCAATACCGTTGGAAACAATGTTGTAAGTACCGGATCAGGAACTGATAATGTTGTTTTTAACAACACTGTGCCGTCAGGTTCATATACCCTTAAGGTTACAGGAACCAAAGATGGGTGTACAAGTGTTACGAACGTGTCATTAACAGTTAATTAATTATTAATAAATAAGAGATGAACAATATTTTAAAGGGCATAAATATAAAGTTAGCTAGCTTTATATTTATAATTGCCATAAGTATTTTACTGCCAAATACCACCTTTGGGCAGTGTACTACTCCAACGAATGCCACGGTTGCCGTCACGAACATTACCTGTGCGGGTAGTGGTGTGATAAATGTAACCGCGGTAACCAATGCGGGTGGTTCTACAAATTTGTCTGATTACAAATTTGAGCTATACAATGCTGCCAATACTGTTATGGTAAGGGCATTACAAAGCAACCCAACGTTTACGGGTCTAGATGCTGGTACTTATACGTTACGCGTTAAACAGATATGTAGTGGTAATCCTTCCGAAAGTACGCTGTACACACAAACGGTAACTATCACAGGAAGCTATACAGAGCCAGTATTTGGTACCGTTACAAAAACTGATGCTACCTGTGGCAATGACGGAAAGATTAGTGCAAGCGGTACCACAAAAGGTTATGGTGCTTACCAGTATTGTTTGGTAGATGCATTGAACGCACCAGCCAATCCTACGTTTGTAGCGCCTTTGCAGGCTTCGGGTACGTTTACCGGTTTGGCAGGAGGAACTTATTTTTTAAGGGTTTATGATGCCTGCGGTGGTTTTGTTACCCAACAGGTAATTTTAGCGGCAGCGCCGACTGACGATGCCTGGAAAAGTGGTTGGACTTATAGTATGTATGATTGTAACACGATGCAAATAAAGCTTACTACCTCGCGTGATGTTTATGGTGCAGCCGATAGGATATGGCTTACCTTTTCTGATGGCACAAAGCAATTGATGCCAACAATTTCCTATGGAAAAGATGTAAAATTTGATGTGCCTGTTGCCAAACTTGGAGCTTACCCTGCTACAGTGGTGGCTAGTTATGTAGACGACTGTGGTAAGGAATGGCAAAAAACTATTGTGTTCAATCAACCTAACTATGCTACTTCAGGTCCTTCTAGTGGCGGTAAGCTCAATTGTACCGATGGTGCTTTTGGTATTAAAGATTTTTACGGTTACAAAGATTTAAATAATTCCAATGCAGCCGCTCCACCTTTTACGGAGTACAGTCTTGATAACGGGATTACCTGGTTGCCTTATGTTAGTACTGATGTAATCTACAGGCCCCTTAGCAGTCCTCCCACAACGATTCTGTACAGGAATGGCTGTGCTACCTTTACATGTACGGTTTCCTGGCCAGCTGCAGGTGCAACAGCTGCTTTGATTGTTGATCTAACTCAACTTAATGGGGTGAGTTGCGATGGTAAATCCGGAATATATTTGGGTGTTCGCTCGGCAAATGGAAATGTGGAAAAGATGTTGGTGCATGTGGTGTCCCAACCGGCAACCCAGGCTCCAATCCCCGACTTTTATTATAGAAAGTGGTATAATTCCGAATTGGAGAATATTGAGCCTGGTGACTATGTTTTGAAATTTACAGATGAATGCGGGGCTACTCTGACCAAAAGTATTACAATTGCGCCCAACCATATTACTTATGCAGTTACGCCTGTATTTGCCTGTGGCTCTCCTAAAGTATCCTTAAAATTAGATTATAATTCTTCTTTAGGTAATAATCAAAGTTATTATGTATGGTATCAAATTTTCGATAGTACGGGTTATAAAATAGTCGATGGTGCAAATCCTTATAACTCCAGTGGAACAGTAACAACCAGTGTGGCAGTAAATAACCTTAATCCGGGAATCTATACGGTGGTATTGGGGGTAAGAGATGCTGTAAGCCCGGCCCAGTTTAATAGTTATTTTGTTTGTCCTGTTACGTTAACGGTAGATGCCCGTTTACCAGGTGCATTGTCAATGGGACGAAGCCTTTCTATAATTTGTGAAAACGATCCAACCACTGGTACTATTGTAGCTCAGGCTACAGGAGGTCAGTCACCATATACGTATCAATTATACGCTGGGTCAGTAGCCGCAGGCAACGAGATTGGTGCGTCACAAACGAGCAATGTTTTCAGTAATCTTGCTGTAAATAATAATTATGTAGTGCAGGCAACCGATAAATGCGGTTCTGGAGCTACTTATGTAAGTGCGTTTGGTAATCTTCCTGCTGGTAATATTACTGCCAATGGACAGACAACACCAGCTATTTTTTGTCCATCAGCAACAGGAACCATTCAATTGGATACGGAACTTGAAGGAGTTTCTTATCTATGGAGCGGGCCAGGTATAACTGCTGCGAACAAGAATCTTAAAAATCCTGTTATCAACTACAGTGATTTGTCGGCAGGAGCCAATACAATTACGTGCCAATTTTTGTTGGGTGGATCATGCCAAAGTAGTATCGAAACAATGGTTATCAATATTGGCGTGCCAAAACTTGTAATCAATAATCCATCAGTATGTACTTCTACAGCAGATTTAACTGCAGCAGCGGTTACAGTTGGTAGTGATTCCGGTTTAACATATACTTACTTTACAGATGCGGCAGGAACAATTCCATTGAGCAATCCTAACGCAGTAGGCAATGGAACCTATTACATCAAAGGAAGCAGTGCTTCTTGTAGCAGTATTCAACCGGTTGTTGTAACAACGGGTGTGTCAGTAAGTCTTGTTTACACAACATCTCCATTAACACAGTGTAACGGCAGTACTTTTACCGCTTCGTTCACTCCTTCGCCATCAAGTGCGCAGGTTACCTGGACTAATAGTTTGGGAGAAGTAGGATCGGGTGATATTAACAAACAATTAGTAAATAATGGCACTGCGCCAATTACTGTAACTTATACGGTAACAGCATCTTCTTCGGGCTGTACAGATACCAAAACAATCACGGTTACGGTTAACCCTACAGCGACTATCACGCCATCGGTGTGTGAAAGCGTAATTTGTAGCGGACAAACGGCCAATATTACTTTTTCATCTTCATTGCCGTCAACCACTATCAATTGGACTGCTGATGATGGTACAAGTGGAACAGGAGATATTTTAGCAGTAAAAACCAATACAGGTTCAACACCTATCACAATTACTTATACCATTACAGGAGTTACCACCGAAAGTTGTTCTTCTCCTGAAGTTAAAACATGCAGGATAATTGTAAATCCTTTACCAGTTGTAGCTGCAATTGCAGGAGACGCAGTGATATGTGCGGATTCTACTACGCGATTTATCGATGCAACACCAGGCGGAGTTTGGAGTTCATCCAACCCGGCAGTAGCTACTGTCGATGCAACAGGTTTAGTAACTGGGATATCTGCAGGTACAGCAACAATATCTTATGCTGTAAGCAATGCTGATGGATGCGTAACGACAGTAACACAAGTAGTGGCTGTGAATGCACTGCCAGCAGCACCAACTTTAGGAACTGTGGTACAGCCAACTTGTGCTGTAGCAACGGGTAGCTTTACGATTTCAAACTATGATACTACTAAGATTTATGCATTTACTCCTTCTACAGGAGTAACTGTATCAGCAACAGGATTGGTAACAGCTCCGGCAGGAACATATACAGCAACAATTACAGATTCGGTTTCAGGTTGTACATCGCCTGCTTCGACCAGTGTAACAGTAAATGCACAGCCGGCATCACCTGCCCAACCAGTTGTAACAGCAAGTGGTTCAACTTCCATCAATGTGGGTGGCAATGTAATACTTACAGGTAGTCCTGCAGGAGGAGTATGGAGTAGTGATAATACAGTAATAGCACCTGTTAACGCAACAGGTACAGTAACTGGTGTTGCAGCGGGAACAGCTAATATTACATACACAGTAACCAATGCAAATGGCTGTACTGCTTCTAATACAGTTCAGGTAACAATTAATGATTTTAAATCTTTCATAACAGTTAAGAGTGTAGCCGATGCCAGCGGAAACGGTAAGGCAGAAGCAGGTGAGAACTTGACTTATACAATTAAAGTTAAAAACACAGGAAGCTTAGTGCTGAACAACATCAGCATCAGCGACGCAGTGCCAGCCAATACGACTTACGTAAGCGGCGGTAGCTATGATAGTGCGACCCAAACAGTAAGTTTTACAGGTAGCAATCTTGCCGTTGGAGACACAAGCAGCTATAGTTTTATAGTAAAAGTAGCCAATGACTTGACAGGAATTACTATGGTATCGAACCAGGCAACGGCCACAGTGGACAACATTCCACCGACAAAGACCACGCCTGAGGATCCAAATAATCCTGGTAATCCGGACCCT
>Ga0160462_100052_pt1 | contig 131297 bp, 109 predicted proteins | sample HID1975K_E6MG_FD_108219 | JGI IMG/M metagenome (GOLD analysis project Ga0160462, IMG submission 108219) | Enriched soil microbial communities from UW Madison campus, WI, USA - HID1975K_E6 MG | ecosystem: Environmental > Terrestrial > Soil > Unclassified | place: USA: Madison, Wisconsin... | reverse complement strand
GTCGACGGGTTACCAGCGGTAGTGCGCGAAGGCCCGGTTCGACTCGGCCATCTTGTGGGTGTCCTCACGGCGCTTGACCGCGGCACCGAGGCCGTTCGACGCGTCGAGGATCTCGTTCTGCAGACGCTCGGTCATCGTCTTCTCACGACGGCCCTTCGCGTAGCTGACGAGCCAGCGCAGCGCGAGCGTGTTCGCACGGTGCGGCTTGACCTCGACGGGCACCTGGTAGGTCGAGCCGCCGACGCGGCGGCTCTTGACCTCGAGGGTGGGACGGACGTTGTCGAGCGCCTTCTTGAGCGTTGCGACGGCGTCCTGGCCGTTCTTGGCCTCGACGCCCTTGAGGGCGTTGTAGACGATCGACTCGGCGAGCGACTTCTTGCCGTCGACGAGGATCTTGTTCACCAGCTGGGTGACGATCGGAGCACCGTAGACCGGGTCGTTGACGACGACGCGGCGGGGTGCGGGTCCCTTGCGAGGCATCTGACTCAGCCCTTCTTGGCGCCGTAGCGACTACGGGCCTGCTTGCGGTTCTTGACGGCCTGGGTGTCCAGGGCGCCGCGGACGATCTTGTAGCGCACGCCGGGGAGGTCCTTCACACGACCGCCGCGGACGAGCACCAGCGAGTGCTCCTGCAGGTTGTGGCCCTCGCCGGGGATGTAGGCGGTGACCTCGGTGCCGTTGCGGAGCTTGACACGGGCGACCTTGCGCATGGCCGAGTTCGGCTTCTTGGGCGTGGTCGTGTACACGCGGGTGCAGACACCCGCCTGCTGCGGGTTCGCCTTCAGGGCGGGCGCCTTGGTCTTGGTGACCTTCGGCGAGCGACCCTTGCGAACCAACTGCTGAATGGTTGGCACGTTCTCTCCTTGTTGGGCTGTGCGGCTCTCTCGAACCTCACAGGTGCTGCACGGTGACAGCGTTCGTGGTTTCACCACAGATCCACCGGCCGGGCGCGAGAGCGCCGAGCGTTGAGTGATGGATATGCCGTGGGGGCGACCTGTTCGCAGGCCGATCCCGGAAGTCCGCGATCTTCCGCCCTGTCCGCACCGAAGCACGACGCAGGGCGCGCAAGAGCGCACACCCGATCAATGATACGCCGTATGACGAAGGCGGGCAAACGCGCGCGGCGATGTCTCAGCCGATGAGCTCCGCCCGCAGCGAACCGCCCGCCGGAACCCAGCGCGCCGCGCCGACGACGGCGTCGAACAGTTCGGTCAGGAGCGGGGCGAGCTCGGCCAGCGCGGTGGTGAAAGTGAGCAGCACGACCGCGGCGCTTCCCGGCACGGTCAGCCAGTAGTCGGCGATCGCGACCGGCGCATCGCGGTCGTCGGAGGACGGATCGAGCCGGCGCTCGGTGCGCAGCACGAGGCCCTCGCCCTTCTCGAAGGCGGCGCCGCCGGAGCGGGCGAAGCGGTCCCAATGCCCGTCGCCGGTGTCGTCGCCCTCCCCGTCGCCCGGGGACAGCACCCGCACCAGCTGGTCCGCGACAGAGGCCGGGTCGGCGCTGGCACCGAGCGGAAGGCCCGGACGGTACTCGGCGACGGAGGAGGCGAACGCGAGTCCGCCGGGAGCGGCGATCGACAGGTGGTACTGCGTCGCGCCGCCGTCGCGGGCGCGACGGGCCGCCTCGGCGAGGCGATCGCGCTGTCGCGCCCGGAAGGTCGCCTGGTCGTCGCGGCGGCCATAGTGCGCGCGCACGAGCGTCGCGACCGCGTCGGTGATCGTCGCGTCGTCGCCGAGGGGAAGCTCCTCCCACGTACCCGGGAGTGCGAGACGGAGCGCGGGCGAGGGCGCGCTCATCGCGCGGCGACGGCGGCCAGCTCCTCCGCCGTGAGCGACAGGTTCGACCCCAGGTACGAGCCCTCCGCGAAGGGGATCCGATCGCGGTAACGCGACAGGGTGTCGATCACGAGCTCCCCCGTCTCATCGGGGGCCGTCAGCTCGAAGTCGTACGTGCGGTACTCACCCGGGTCCGTCGCGATGATCCGCACGCTCGCGTCGATCACCTCGCCGACCTCCGCCAGGCCCTCCTCGTCGACGGTGATCTGCACGAGAGCGCCGAAGGAGTCGGGGGTGCCGGTGTTGAACGCGCCGACGGCGGCCTCGTCCACGCCGGGAAGCGCCGCGATCGCCGCGGCGACGGCTTCCTTGTCCATGTCCGATCCCCCTCCGGGTGATGATCCGGACGACGTCGGCGACGCCGTCGGTGATGCCGTGCACGCGGCGAGCAGGGCCGCGCAGGTGAGCGCGAGGGCGACCGCGCCGAATCGTCTGGCCATTCCCGTCCGCCTTCCGTCCGCCTCCATCATGCCAACCCGCGCGCCGCGGTCAGTCGCCCCGCGTGTAGGCGTAGTCGGTCGATCCGATCCGGTTGCCGTCCTCGTCGCGGACCGCGGGCGTGCCGAAGTAGTCCGACACCTGGACGCCGCCGGGGTCGGCCGGGTCGTCGGCGAGGAAGTCGCGGCCGGCCTGACTGCCGCCCTGGGTGACCTCGCTGTTGACCGTCGACTGATACTTCTTGGCGTTGTGGCCGAGGTCGCCCGACGGGTCGACCGGGACGTCGATCTTGTAGCGGTTCGGGTCGCCGGAATGATCGGGCGCCCACGGGTTCTCGGTGCGCGGCACCGGATCGGTCGTGTGCGAGACGTCGAGCACACGGGTGGTGTGCGGAATGTCGAGGTCGTCGACCGACGAGCCCGCCACGACGATCGCGTCCACCCGGTAGGTGCTGGCGAAGTCCGGATCGGCGGCGAGGTTCCCGGCCGTGATCCCGCCGAGGCTCCATCCGGCGAGCATGACGTGGTCGCCGGGCTCGATTCCGGCGCGCTGCATCGCGTCGATGACCATCTTCTCGAGCTGGGTCTGCTGGGCCTGGTTCATCTTCGCCACGACGTCGCTCGTGACGTCGTTGCCGCTCGTGCCGCCGGGCGTCCACTGCTGGGTGGACGGGATGTGCACGCGGTAGATGATCTCGCCGTCCGGCCCGACGAACGGGATGATGCGGACGACGGACTCGTGGTTGACGGCGTCGTCGCCTGGATCGAGGTGACCGGCGTCGTCGATGGCGATGAGGTCGTTGAAGAGGGTGTCCAGCGACTCGTCACGGCGACGGCGCTGGGACTCCGCGTCGACGAACTCCGGCGTCCCGGTCTCCTGCAGCGAGGCGAGGGCGATGACCGCCCACAGCTCCGGGAAGGCGGCCATCAACGCCGGGATCGCCGCCTGCACAAGAGCCTGGACGGGATCCATGCCCCGCAGCAGGTTGATCGTGAACAGCCAGGCGAACCCCGTGACGAACACGAAGAGGCCGATGAGCACGCGGGCGACGACGATCGCCAGCAGGGCGAGGGCGAGGACGACGAGGCCCAGCACGACGAGGGCGGCGACCATCAGCACGACGAGGGCGGCCGCCAGCAGCACCACGAGCACCGCGAAGGCGACGAGGGCGAGCACCAGGACGGCCAGGATCGCGAGCCCCAGCAGCACGATCGCGGCGATCACCGCGAGCACCGTGACGATGAGGGTCGCGATCGCGTCGAGGACGGCGACGATCGCCTCGACGATCGCCTCGAGGGCATCGGCGAGGAAGTCGACGATGTCGTGGAACACTCCGCCCACGTCGTCCCAGAAGGAGTCGTTGAGGTCGCTGCCCTCGACGACGTCGTGGATCCGTGCGATGGCGGCACGGGCGGCGCGGTCGCGGTCGGCGACGGCGTCGTCGTAGCGACTCCGGGCCGCAGCTGCGGCGGCGTCGGCATCCGCCGCGTCTCCCCCGGCCGACCTCAGCAGACGATCCACGCTGGTCAGTTCGCCGGCACCGTCGCCGTCGGAGGCGAGGAGGGTCGTGCGCTCGGCGCGCAGTGTGCGCTGGCGGCGCTGCGCGGCGCTCAGGTCGGCGGCCGCGGCGTCGTGGTCGGCGATCGCGCGGGCCGCACGCTCCTGCGCATCCGCCAGGGCGGTCGCGTAGTCCAGGAGCGCCTCCCCCGTCTCGCCGTAACGCCCCTCGGCGGCGTGGACCTCGCCTGCCAGGTGGGCGGCATCGGCGCGCACGCGATCGATGGCGACACTCACCATCGCCCCGGGACGGGCGATCTCCTGCAGGGTCGCGACGGCCGTGCGGATGGCGGTCGCGGTCTCGCGATAGCGCTGGCCGGTGCTGCGCAGGACCACGGGGTCGCCGTCGAGCGGATCCATCAGCGGCTCCCGATCGAGGCGCCGAGGTCGCGATCGACCTGCTGGAACGCATCGTGGATGTCGCCGAGCACGCTGGCCAGGGTGCCGAGCGCCTCGGCCATGCCCCGGCGGCGATCGTCCCACGTGTTCGCGAAGCGTCGGACGGTCTCCGCCAGCTCGTCATGGCCGCAGGCGTCGGCCGCCTGGCGCGACGAGTCGTCGGACGACTCGAAGGTGCGGCGGATGCCGTCGGCGCGCCGGGCGGTGCCGGCGATCGCGCCGAGGTCGAGCTTGACCATGTCAGCCATCGGGTGCCTCGCGGTTCAGGACGGGACGGGGATGCCGCGCGAACGGGCGGCAGAAACGCGTCGGTCGCGGCGGCGGCACCCGTGAGGGGCGCCGACCGCCGCGACCGGAAGACGTCAGTTGCCGGCGAGCGCCTGGTCGGTGTCCTTGATGGCCTGCTGCATCTTGCGCAGCGACTCACCCATGTCCGAGATGCCCTCGATGGCCTTCTCCAGGCCGGTCGTCAGCTCGTTGTAGCCCTCACCGAACTTGCCCGATGCGTGCTGCGTCTTGAAGTCATCGCCCAGCAGACGGTCCACGTCGCTCTTGAGGCGACGCAGGATGTCGCCGATCTCCTCGCGACCCGAGTCGAGCTTGCCCGACATCGCTTCCATCTCGCCGTACGAAGCCTTGAAATCAGCCATCGATCCATCTCCCTTTCAGAATCACCGGACCTCCCGGCACACCCCCAGGCTACGAGACCCCCTACGGAGAGCCAATGGGGAGAACTCCCCGATCCGGCGTCCGCGGGTCAGTCCGCGAGCGGCAGCTGCACCGTGACGAAGCGCCCGTTCTCGACGAACAGGCCCCGGCCGGCGGGGAACTCGTGCCGCTGCACCTTCGGGAACGGCACCTTGAAGAGGGACTCGCCGTCGTAGCTCTCGGGGCGGAGCGCGATGCCGTGGCGTCCCGCTTTGAGCTCCCCGATGAGGCCGTATCCGCTGGAGAGCTGGGTGACGTCGCCGTCGGCGATCAGGAAGTGATCGCTGCGGTTGATCGCCTGGAAGAGCTCCTTCAGCGGTCGTTCGGCGTCGGTGTCGCCGAACTCGGTCACGTTCTCGACGACGATGAGGATCCGCGTCGGGATCGACTCGTCGGCGACGATGTCCTTCAGCTCCTTCGCGAGCGCGCGGACGTCCTCGATGCCGGTGGCCGCACGTCGCCACGGCCGGAGGTCGCGAAGCACCGCCCGCCGTCCGCCGATGTGGAACAACTCGACCTGGGGATCGAACCTCTCCACCGCTCCGACGATCGCGCGCAGCGCGGTGGTCTTGCCGGACTGCGGCGGACCGGCGACCACGAAGGTCCCGACCGGCTCGAAGCCCTTGGGGCCGAGCGTGTCATCGCCGACACCGAGCACCGGCAGGTCGTCGATCCGGTCGGGCAGCGACGACGGCTCGAGCTCCGTCGGCAGCGAGCCGATGTTGCGGGCCTCGACGGCGCCCCGGGCACGCAGGTCGCGCGCGAACTCGGCGGTCGCGGCGTTCTGCTCGGCGACGTTGGTCGTGCCGCCGATGACGGCGATCTGGGTCTCGAGCCCGTCGACGATGGCGCGGCCGGGAACACTCCGCTCACTGAGCACGTCCTTCGGAACCCCGAGGATCGCGTAGGCGCCCTCGTCCGACATGCGCAGCACGATCCGCTTCGTCACGTTGGCGCTGACGGCGGTGGGCACCGCCCCGTAGCGATCGGCGGTCGCGACGACGTGGATGCCGAGGGGTCGCCCCTCGCCGAGGATCCGCATGAAGATCGCGTAGAAGGGCGCCCGCGCCGAGACGGTCTCCCAGTCCTGCTTGAACACGCCGAAACCATCGAGCAGGAGCAGGATGCGCGGTTCGTCGCGGTCGCCCGTGATCGTGCGGTACTCGCTGAGCGTCGCGGCGCCGGCCTCGGAGAAGCGCTTGGCGCGGTCGTCCAGCATGCTGCGGAGGGTGCGGAGCAGCCGCTGCACCCGCTCGACGTCATCGCCCGAGACGACCGACCCGACGTGCGGCATCACCTCCAGCGAGCGCAGCGCTCCGGTGCCGAAGTCGATGCCGTACACGGCCGCGCGACCGGCCTCGGGCCGTGCGCCGGCGGCAATGCCGATGGAGCGCAGCGCGACGGACTTGCCGGCGCCGCTCGTGCCGTAGACGAGCAGGTGCCCGTCGGTGTCGGGCAGGAAGGAGACCGCCTCCTGCAGCTGGCGCTGAGGGATGTCGGCGAGCCCGAGGGGGATGCGACCATCACCCTCCAACGGCAGCGCGCGGAGGTCGATCGTCGTCGCCAGGTCGTCGAGCCAGGGGCGACGAGGAGCCGGGAGGCCCGCCTCGTGCGTGGCCGCCACGAGGTTCGCCACGAGGCGCTTCTGGTCGTTGGGGCCGAGGTCCTCGTCGTGGGTGTCCGACTCCTGACGGTCCTCCTCCCGCTCCCAGAGCGTGACCGAGCCGAACCGCAGCTCCGCCACCCGTACCTGCGCACGGTCGGGCTCGTCGGTGGTCCAGCCGCCCGCGTACGCCGACTGGAACGGCACGAGACGGCCGGGACCCGTCTTGGCGATGCCGCGACCGGGGATCGACGGGTCGAAGGTGGAGGCGACGACATCGCCGACGACGTCGTTGGAGTCCGCGGCGTCGGCCATCCGCAGCGCGACCCGCAGGTTCGTGTTCGCGCGGAGGTTGTCCTTGATGACGCCGGCGGGCCGCTGCGTGGCCATGATCAGGTGGATGCCGAGCGACCGTCCACGCTGGGCGATGTCGACGACACCGTCGACGAATTCGGGCACCTCGGTGGCGAGCGCCGCGAACTCGTCGATCACGAGGACGAGCGCGGGCGGGGTGTCGGGATCCTGCCGCTTCTCGAGCTCGAGGAGGTCCTTCGCCTTCTTGCGGTTGAAGAGGTGCTCGCGGTGGTGCAGCTCGGCGCGGAGGCTCGTGAGCGCGCGGCGCACGAGGTGCGGGCTGAGGTCGGTCACAAGACCCACGCAGTGCGGGAGCTCGACGCAGTCGGCGAACGCCGACCCGCCCTTGTAGTCGACGAACAGGAAGGTCACCCGGTCGGGGCTGTACTCGGCGGCCATGCCCAGCACCCAGGCCTGCAGGAACTCGCTCTTGCCCGAGCCGGTGGTCCCGCCGACGAGCGCGTGCGGGCCCTGGGTGCGAAGATCCAGCGACATCGCGTCGGGGCTGCCCTGGCCGATGTAGGCCTTCAGCGTGCCGGCGCGCTTGAGCCGCGGCCGCGGCGCGCGGGAGCGGTCCACGATCGACGCGTTCTGCCGCCACCGCTCCAGCACCGCCGAGGTCTCGGCGGCCCGGTCGGTGCCCACCAGGCGCAGCAGCGACACGCTCTGCGGCAGGTCGGACGAGTCCGGGGCGACGGAGCTGGAGTCCACGACCGGGGCGAGGCGCTTGGCGAAGTGCTCCGCGTACTCGCGCGAGACGCCCTCGACCCGTACGTCGTCGATGCGCTCGCCCGCGCGCACCCAGCCCACCGACGCGTCGTCGAGGCCGCCGGTGACGTCGAGGTAGGTGCGGCAGGAAGCCGGGAGCGACTCGACGGTCGGCGCGACGAAGATCGTGTAGACACCGGCATCCGGACCCCGCTCGATCAGCTGGGTCAGCCGCGCCCGGTCGACGGGCGCGTCGTTGGTGACGATGAGCACCAGCGCCACATCGCCGGCCGTCTTGGACGCCTGACCTGGCCGCTCGCCGACGTGCTTGCCGGCCTCCATCGACATGTCGGCGGTCGCCAGCGGACCGCGGTGGGAGGGCGATCCCGACAGGCGTTCGAGGATGGCCTCCTCCAGCGCGTTCAGCAGCACCGTGCCCGCGGACTGGCTGTCGGCGAGGGCGATCTCGGCGAACGGGGACTGCGGGCTGGTCGTGTGGGGCAGCCACTTCATCCACTCGACGTCGGGCGTCCAGGCCGGGTCGACGATCGCCGCGGTGATGACCTCGTTCGGGGCGTGGAGCCCGAACAGCTGCACGCTCAGCCCGCGCAGCACGTCGCCCACCGGCTGGCGGGGCCCGGCGAGGCCGATCGCCCCGGCGGAGGGGAGGAGCTCGATGAGCGGCACGTCGTCGATGCGGGCGAAGCGCTCCCCGACGGCGGTGACCTGATCGGCGTACTCGGCGATCCCGCGCTGGTCGTTGACTTCCTTGATGGTGTTGCGGCTGGCCGCCGTCCCCGATCCCAGGCGGAGCGAAAGGAAGTTCCAGTGCTCGGGGCGTCTCGTCCACAGCAGCGGGCCGAGGCGCATCGCCTGCTCGTAGATCGTCGCCGTCGGCGGCGCCTCCTCTCGCCGGCGCTCGCGCTCAACGATCTCCTCCGCCGCCATCGCGTCCTCGAGCTCGTCGAGCTGACGCTCGAACGTCTCGATCTCCTGCCGCAGCTTCTTGCCCTGCTGGGTGCGCTGGCCGATGAAGTTGCCGAGCATCATCAGCGGCGCCATCACGATGATGAGCAGCGACGCGGGGCGTTGCGTGAACCCGAACATCGCGACGCCGAGGAGCACGGGCGCGGCGATCATCGGCCACGGGAAGATGCGCGGATCGGCCTCGGCGGGGATCACCGGATGACGGTGCTCCTTGCCCGGGTAGCGCTTCTCGACACGCGGCGAGCGGTTGAACAGCAGCATGCCGCCGCGCTCGAGCACGCGGTCGTCGTCGGCGCCCGGCGCCGACTCGGTCTTGACGAAGGTCACGTCGGTCGCGCCGATCGTGATGACCTGCCCCGGCAGCACGCGCACGCGCTGGACGAGGCCGCCGTCGACGAGGAGCCCGTTCGCGGAGTTCAGGTCGATGACCTCGATCTCCTGGTCGATCTCGATGCGAGCGTGGCGCTTGGACACCTGCGGGTCGGACAGCACGACGTGGGCGGGCTCGGTGCGGCCGATGATCGCGGTGCCGCGCGTGAGCGGCACCACCCGGCCTGCTTCGGGACCGTTGAGGATCTGGAGGACCGCAGCGGTCTCGCCTCCCGAGGCGTAGGCCTCCACCGTGGCCGGGACCACCGAGGCGTCGAAGCCTGAGCCCACCGGCGCATCGCCGAGCAGGGCCGTCGGGTCGAGCTGCACGGGCTCGCCGGCAGGCGGGGCGACCAGCAGGGTCGGCGTCACCGACGGCGTCAGGCGCGCCGGGTCGACGAGCGAGCGGGCGACGTCCTCGACGGTGGCCGTCGCGTCGGCCGTGACGATGACGTCGACGGGCGGCGCGGCCTCACGGCGCAGGGCGAGTTTGATCTTCATGCGCCGAGTCCTCCGTAACGCACCTGGAACATGCGGCCACCGGCGCGGACGACGGTGCCGTGGGCCACGGCCGCACGGGTCCCCGCGGGCAGTGGCGAGTCGGATCCGTCGGCCCCCACGATGGCGGTGCCGTTGCTGGACCCCTGGTCCTGCACCCACACGGTGCCCTCCTCGACGCCGAACGCCAGGTGCGTCTTGGAGAGGAGGAGCTGGGGGTCTTCGAGGGTCAGCAGGATGTCCGCCGCCCGCCCGGCAGGAGCCTCCGGCATCCGTCCGATCAGCCCGTAGGAGGGCACGATCACCGTCGAGCCGTCCTCGAAGACCAGGAACGGTGCAGCCGGGTCGGCGACGGCGGCCACGGGCGGCGGCGGGACGTCGGGTCGCTCGCTCCAGGTCTGACGCGACACCCCGACGATGCCGGCGCGGGAGCGGCGCTCCTCGAGGCGGGGGCGGTCGGCGGTCGGCACGGTCGCCAGCGACGGCAGGTGCTCGGAGATGTCGCGGTCGGGGGCTTCCAGAGCCCGCCGTGCACGCCGCAGCTGCGAGGCGTCGAACGGATCGATGCCGGCACGCACATCCAGCAGCCAGCACCCGGCGACCTTGTCGAGGACGCTCCGTCCGCGGCGGTCCCACAGGGTGGAGGTGAGGAGGACCAGCGGCCCGATGACGGGAACGATCCCCGAGGCGCCGAGCACGAGGGCGCGCAGCACGATGCGCCAGAACCCGGGGCGGGTGAAGTCGTCGACCTTCACCGAACGCAGCCGCATCGACGCCTTGCCGACCGTCACGCCTCGGCGTCCGTGGAGGACGAGCTGCACGACGCCGAACACCACCGAAAGGGCCGCGCCGACGATCAGCAGCACGGTCGTCACCACGGGGGTGGCGATCATGTAGCCGATCAGCGCCGGCGAAGCCAGGACCGCGAGGACCAGGAGGTCGATCACGAACGCCCAGGTGCGCACCCCGGGCGCGGCAGGGACCATGCCGAGCCGCTCGCCGAGATCTCCGGGATCGGAGGTCGCCGGGGCGGCGTCCGCGCGGACGTCGTCGGTCATCGATGCTCCTCGGGGGGCGGGCGACGGGTCGTCGCCGGGGCGTCTCAGTCGTGCTGGAGGTGGAACTCTTCGTCGCCGAGGAAGAACCGCTCCCCCGCCTCGAGCTCGGTGCCGGGCTCGACCTCGATCTCCTCGCCCATGAGGGTGCGCACGAGCACCCCGTTGGTCGATCCGAGGTCGGTGACCAGCCACTTCTCGCCGCGCAGTTCCAGGCGGGCGTGGGTCTTTGACACGGTGCGGGCGTCGTCCTGGACAGCGATCAGCTGCGCCTGCGGGAACGACGGATCGGCGAGCGGCCGGCGTCCGAGCACCACGACGTCGGCCGTCAGCGGCACCGGCGACGAACTCGCGGGCACCAGCTGCCAGGTGATCTTCTTGCGCCGCACCATCACCGTCTGGTCGGTGTCGTCCTCGCCGGGAAGGTCGGCGGCCGCCGGGGTCGCGACGGGCGGGGCCGCGTCGGGGAGATCGCCCCCGGGACGGGCGGAACGCTGCTGAGCCGCCACCGACGACCGCGCCGACAGCGGCGCGCCCGCGACCGGGGATCCGACGACGGCGGAGACCTCGCCCGACAGCTCGGGGAAGGCATCGTCGCTTTCGGCACGCGCGGCCGCCCGCGACGGGAGCGGCGTCTCGATGGGTGCCGTCACCGGCATCCGGGTGACCGGCTCGGCACCCTCGGAGCGCCGGCCCGGAACGAAGGAGATGAGCCCGGGAGCCTCGTCGGCGGGCGTGCTCGGCACGACGGGCCCGCCCTCTGGCGCCGAGGCGCGGCGGGGACCGGGTGCAGCGGCGGCACTGGGCGGGAAGGGCGACGGCGACACGGCCGACACGTCGTCGATCTCCGAAGGCCAGGACCCCACGTCGGGTTCGGGGTCCTCGGCCGGGGTCCGGGGCGCCGCATCGGCCTGCGGCGGCGCCCAGCCGGCAGGTGCGGGCGGCGGGGGGAGGACGGGCTGCGCGGCGAGCGGGTCGGCGGCAGCGAAGGCCGCCGGGGCGGCAGGAGGGGCCGCCGGGAAGGAGGTCGGCACCGGCGGCGCGGGCGGGAACCCCGCCGTGGTCCCGGTCGTCGCGGCGGCGAACGCGGCGCTCGTCGGCGGAAGCGGCGGGCGAGGCGGGGCCGGCGGCATGCCCGCCGTCGACGGCGAGGCGGCAGCGGGAGCGACCGACGGACGCGCCCCGCGCCACGGCGACGGACCGAACCCGAGGATGCTCGCCCACACCACGAACAGCAGCGCGGACAGCACCGTCATGCCCGTCCCGTAGCCGAAGCCCGGGTTGATGCGATGAGCGGAGATCACCAGCAGCACCAGCACGACGACCGGTCCGATGATCGGCACGAGCACCAGGAGGATGAGCAGCGGAGAGAAGCCGCCCCACTTCAGGACCGTCGCCTGATTGAGCAGCGGCACCCAGCCCTTCCAGGCCTCCTCGCCCATCTTGCGGAACATCGCGGAGAGCGCGAGCGACATCCACACGTAGAGGGCGATACCGATGACGAAGGCCAGCAGGCCCACCAGGGGCGCCAGCGAAGTGTCGATCGTGTCGCTCATGCCCTCCACCTTATGGCCCGCTCCGCGCGATCCACGCCTGGATTCCGGGCCGGTGCGTCGCCCGCGACACCGTCAGAGGTCGGGGAGACCCGGCTCCGCCCCCGGGTCGAACGGGGCGTCCAGCGACTTGGTGAGCTCGTCCAGCATCGCGGCGATCTGCGGCTCGACGTACTCTCCGACGGCCGCCTGGATCCGCAGGCGGTGGTGAAGGAGGATCGTGCACACCTCACGACCGACCATGTTCGCGTAGTCGTCGGCGAGGCCCACCTCCTGCCGCAGCGCCGCCTTCGCATCGTCCGAGAGCGGCGGGAGGGCCGGGATATCGGCGTTCTCCTCATCGGCGAGACCGGAGATCGTGAACAGGAACGGCGCTCCGGGAACCGGATCGGGATCGAGCGGAAGGCCCTCGAACTCGGGGTCGAGGCCCTCGGCGGGCCGGTAGCTGCGGGCGCGGTTGCGGGCGGCCTGCTGGTCGAGCTCGGCCTGGAGCATGGGGAGGTTGCGCGACGTGTACTCGGCGACGGCGTGGTCGACGATCGTCTTGATGCGGGTGGACAGGCCATGCTGTACGCCGTGCGGCACATCGGCCCCGAGGCCGGCCGCCGAGAGCACCGGCGAGCCGAAGCAGCGCCGGCACGGAGCCACGCGGCCGCGGTGGGTGGCCGGCTCCCACCGGGGCAGCCACTTCAGCCAGGCGTCCACCGCCTGGCTGACCTGGGTCTCGATCGACCGCTCCACGGGCACCATTGTCCCCCGTCGGGGCCTCCCGCGCGGGATTTGCGCTCACCCGGCGCGGGGCGGGGTTCCGTGCGGCCGCTCAGTCGTCCTCGTCGTCGCCCTCCCACGGCCACCGCGGGCGGGAGGCCCGGGTGCGTACGAGCGCCGCCGCGGCCCACGCGCAGACGAACGCGGCGGCCACCAGGACGACGGCGAACACGCTCGTCGCGAAGCCGCCGGCCGCCGCGGCGGCGCGGGCCGGATCGGTGCCCCCGACGACCGCCCCGAGCCACACGCCCGCCAGGTACGCGAGGTACACGGCCGGGACGACGGCTGCCGTGGCGCCGTAGGCGGGATGGGGCACGCGGACGATCAGCCACGTCACCGTCGTGAAGGCCGCCGTCGCCGCTGCGAGGCCGGCCGCCCCGGGCAGCGCTCCGAGCCCCGGCACCGCGATCACCTCGGCGTCCGTGATGAGGCTCGTCAGCCCGAGGCCTGCGATCACCAGCGCCACGAACCCGGCCGTTCCGTAGGCGAGCGCCGCGAGCGGGCGCACCGGACCCGGCGCGCCCGGCTCCGGCGAAGAGCTCATCGGGACGCCGAAGCGCTCACAGGCGGTGGAGCTGCGGGCCCGCCTCGAGCGTGCGCTCGTACTCGCGCTGGGCCTCGTTGTTGAGCTCGGTCACGCGCGCGCCGCGTGCGGCCACCCACGCCCCGAACCAGATCGTGATCTCACGACCGAGGATGAAGGCGACGATGGCGAGCGGCGCGAGCAGCTGGTCTTCGACGAGGTCGGCGCCCTGGCTGGCGGTCAGCGTCCAGAACGGGGCCTCGAAGAGCTGGCCGAGCAGGTGCCCGCCGTACGAGACGGCGCCCACGAGCAGACCGAGGACGACCCACTGACCCCATCGGCCGCGATTGATGATCGCGCCGAGCAGCCAGAAGCCCAGGAAGAAGACGGCGACCGGAACCCAGAACCACCACGAGGTGACGGCATCCGTCAGCTGCGTCACGACGTTGCCCGCCGTGACGTCTCCGGTGGCGGTGCCGAGACCCAGCGAAGCGGCCAGGTACAGCAGCGCGAACACGACGGCGGCCAGCAGGCCGATCGCCCCGGCGGCACCGCGGTTGCCGCGGGGGCGGGGCGCTTCGGGCGCCTGCACGAAGATCGGCTGCGGAGCGGGCTCGGCCGCCGGCGCGGCGACGACGGCGGGCTCGGCCGGCGCGGTGACCGGCTCGCTCGGGGCGATGACGGCGGTGCGGTCCGAGACGGTCTCGCTGGAGGCAGCAGGCTGCGTCGAGGCGGCAGGGGCGGCGACGGTGGTCTCGGGCTCCGGCTCGGGACCGGCGGCCTCGATGTAGGAGAGGTCGTGGTGCGCCGGGGCGAGCTCCTCGGGAGCCACGGCGTCGCGGGAGGCGGCCTCCGCCTCCGCAAGCCCCTCGTTGGCGCGGCCGACGACGTCGTCCACGTGCGTGGCCTCATCAGCGGGCGTCGGCTGCTCTGCGGGCTCGCCGGTACGGGGATCGCTCATGTGCGGTGTGCTCCTCACGCGGAGGCGCGCGCCACCGCTCGACTGTGAGCGTAACCCCCGGCATCCGCGTGGGCGCGAAGGCGTGCCGACGTGTCTGCACCATCGTCGCCGCTCATGTGCGTATCGTGTCCGAATGCTCCCGCTCACCGCTCCCGCCCGCCCCCGCCCCGATCGTCGCGGGCGGAGCTTCGGCCGTGCGGTGTGCCGCGGTCGGGTGGGCGTGGTCGCCGCGGTGGCCGCCGCGGCGGTCCTGGCACTGGCCGCCTGCACCGGCGACCCCGCGCCGACCCCACCGCCGAGCGCCGCCTCGACCTCGGGCCCCTCAGACCCCTCGGCGACGCCGACCCCGACGGGCCCGGTGCTGGCCGACTTCCCGTTCGGCCCCTCCACCTCCACGACGCCCCTGCCCGACGACTGCCGCGCGATCCTCACCGACAGCGTGCTCGCCGAGCTCGACGGCGTGCCGCTGAACGCGCCCGGCATGGGCGGCGGGATCCGCCCCGACAGCAGCCGGGTGTGCGCGTGGGGCGAGCCGGGTGCCGCAGGGACGTGGCTCGTCACCGTGATCGGATTCGCCCCGTATCGGGAGGCGACCGACGCGCTGTTCGCGCTCGGCAACGACGGGTACACGTGCTACGAGCCCGACGAGGGCGTGCGCTGCGAGCGCACGTGGGAGCACGAGACCCTTCCGATCACCCAGGGCCGCACCCTGTACTACCGCGACGGGATCATCGTCGACACGCAGTACTCGAACCTCGCTCCGGCGGGCTACACGAACGCCATCATCGCGTCGCTGTGGCCTCGCGAACGCTGAGGGCGTCGCGCTGCGGGCAGCTCAGTCCGTCCAGACCCGATCGGCCACGCGCTGCGCGTAGCCGGACGGATGCCAGCCGTCCTGCACGCTCGACAGCCACGTGCCGCCCCCGGCCTCGATCGTCTCGCGCGTGCCGTCCTCGCCCTCGCGGACGCAGCGGATGCGGGCGTTGACGTCCTCGCACGTGAAGCCCAGCGCCGGGAGCGCCGTGCCGGCGATCGCGCCGGCGTCGGCCGGCACGTCGGCGACAGTGGTCGAGATGGCGCCGTCCGCGGAGGTCCACGCGCACGTGAAGCGGACCTTCGGTGACAGCGCGTCGAGGAGCCCCGATGCGGTGGACTGCGGGGCGTCGGTCGAGGGGGTGAGGACCGAGTCGGGGGTCCACACGAGCGAGGTCCACAGGGCGTCGGCGTACAGATCGCGGCATTCGCTCACCTCGCCGGAGACCGCGTCCTCCCCGTCGCCTGCAGCGGGATCCGATGTCGGCGGGTTCAGCTGATCGCCGACGAACTGGACCGTGCCCGGCAGGAGGGGTGCCGCGATCCACGCCAGCGCGGCGACCACCGCGGCACAGGCCAGCCCGACCACCCACGCCAGGGAGGTGTTCCTGCCGCCGACACGTGCCATGTCACCACGGTACGGCGGAAACGCCGGAAGCCCCGCAGGACATGCGTCCTGCGGGGCTTCCGACTCAGTCGAACGAGCGAGCTCGTCCTCCTCTGACCTGGATCAGTTGTAGGTGCCGGGCGTGAAGTCGTCGGTCGAGAAGCTGTCGAAGTCGACGTAGCTCAGGTCGGCATCGCTGTACGCGCCGTCCGAGGCGAAGATGCGGTTGGGGTACCGCTCGCTCTTGGCCTCCTCCGTCGCCTCGACGGCGACGTTGCGGTACTTCGCAAGTCCCGTTCCGGCGGGGATGAGCTTTCCGATGATGACGTTCTCCTTGAGGCCGACGAGCGGGTCGCTCTTGCCCTCCATGGCCGCCTGCGTGAGCACGCGGGTCGTCTCCTGGAACGAGGCTGCGGACAGCCACGACTCGGTCGCGAGCGACGCCTTCGTGATACCCATCAGCTCCGGGCGACCGGACGCGGGGCGCTTGCCCTCGGCCACGGCCTCGCGGTTGATGTTCTGGTACTTCTTGAAGTCGACGAGCTCACCCGGCAGCAGCGTGGTGTCGCCGTGGTCGACCACGGTGACCTTCCGCAGCATCTGACGGACGATGACCTCGATGTGCTTGTCGTGGATCGGCACACCCTGCGAGCGGTACACGCCCTGCACGCCGCCGACGAGGTACTTCTGCACCTCGCGGGCACCCTGCACGCGCATGACCTCCTTGGGGTCGAGCGTTCCGACGAGGATCGGCTGACCGACCGTGACGCGCTGACCGTCCTCGACCAGGAGCGTGGCACGCTTCAGGACCGGGTAGACGTGCGGCTCGTCGCCGTTGTCGGGCGTCAGGATGACCTTCTTGGCCTTGTCGGTCTCGTCGATCTTGACGACGCCGTCGGCCTCGGCGATCGGGGACGCACCCTTGGGGGTACGCGCCTCGAACAGCTCCTGGACGCGGGGCAGACCCTGGGTGATGTCGTCGGCGGAGGCCGAACCACCCGTGTGGAAGGTACGCATCGTCAGCTGCGTGCCGGGCTCACCGATCGACTGGGCCGCGATGATGCCGACCGCCTCGCCGATGTCGACGAGCTTGCCGGTGGCCAGCGAACGGCCGTAGCACTTCGCGCAGACACCCACGGCCGAGTCGCAGGTCAGCACCGAGCGCACCTTGATGGTCTCGACACCGCCCTCGACCAGCTTGTCGATCAGCACGTCGCCCACGTCGTCGCCGGCCTGTGCCAGCACCGCACCCGAGGGGTCGACCACGTCGGCCGCGAGCGTGCGGGCGAACACCGAGTTCTCGACGTTGGCGTCACGCACGAGCGTGCCGTCGGCGCCGGGCGCGGCGATGGTGAACTCCAGACCCTTCGAGGTGCCGCAGTCGTCCTCACGGATGATGACGTCCTGCGAGACGTCGACGAGTCGACGCGTCAGGTACCCCGAGTCGGCGGTACGGAGGGCCGTGTCGGCCAGACCCTTACGGGCACCGTGCGTCGCGATGAAGTACTCCGCCACCGACAGACCCTCGCGGTACGAGGAGATGATCGGACGGGGGATGATCTCACCCTTGGGGTTGTTCACCAGGCCTCGCATACCCGCGATGTTGCGGATCTGCAGCCAGTTACCACGGGCACCCGAGCTCACCATGCGGTTGATGGTGTTCTCGGCCGGGAAGTTGTCCCGCATCGCCTTCTGGACGGCGTCGGTCGCCTCGGTCCAGATCTTGATGAGCTCCTGGCGACGCTCGGCGTCGGTCGTGAGACCCTTCTCGAACTGCGCCTGGACCTTCGCGGCCTGCTTCTCGTAGCCCGCGACGATCTCGCCCTTGTTCGGCGGCGTCAGGATGTCCGACAGCGCCACGGTGACACCCGAACGGGTGGCCCAGTAGAAGCCGGCGTCCTTGATCCGGTCGAGCGACGCGGCGACCTCGACCTTGGGGTACTCCTCGGCCAGCTTGTTGACGATCTGCGACAGCTTGCCCTTGTCGGCCTGGCCCCGCACGAACGGGTAGCCCTTGGGGAGCGTGTCGTTGAAGATCGCCTGGCCGAGCGAGGCGTCCACGAGACCGTGACGCTCGTAGCCCTCGGGGGCTTCGCCCTCGAGGAACGCGAGACCCGGGATGCGGATGCGGACCTTGGCCTGCAGGTCGAGGGTGCCCTCGTCCTTGGCCAGGATCGCCTCGCCCACCGAGCCGAACACGCGACCCTCGCCGGCCGCACCCTCGATGACCGTGGTCAGGTGGTGCAGACCGATGATCATGTCCTGCGAGGGCAGGGTGACCGGACGGCCGTCGGACGGCTTCAGGATGTTGTTCGACGCGAGCATGAGCACGCGGGCCTCGGCCTGGGCCTCGACCGACAGCGGCAGGTGCACGGCCATCTGGTCACCGTCGAAGTCGGCGTTGAACGCCGCGCAGACGAGCGGGTGGAGCTGGATGGCCTTGCCCTCGACCAGCTGCGGCTCGAAGGCCTGGATGCCGAGGCGGTGGAGCGTGGGTGCACGGTTGAGGAGCACCGGACGCTCGCGGATGATCTCCTCGAGCACGTCCCAGACCTCGGGACGGGTGCGCTCGACGGCGCGCTTGGCGGCCTTGATGTTCTGCGAGTGACCGAGGTCGATCAGGCGCTTGATCACGAACGGCTTGAACAGCTCGAGCGCCATCTGCTTGGGCAGACCGCACTGGTGGAGCTTGAGCTGCGGGCCGACGATGATGACCGAACGGCCCGAGTAGTCCACGCGCTTGCCGAGCAGGTTCTGACGGAAACGTCCCTGCTTGCCCTTGAGCATGTCGGACAGCGACTTGAGCGCACGGTTGCCCGTACCGGTGACGGGACGACCGCGGCGACCGTTGTCGAACAGCGCGTCGACGGCCTCCTGCAGCATCCGCTTCTCGTTGTTGACGATGATCTCGGGAGCGCCGAGGTCGATCAGGCGACGGAGACGGTTGTTGCGGTTGATCACGCGGCGGTACAGGTCGTTCAGGTCGCTCGTGGCGAAGCGGCCACCGTCGAGCTGGACCATCGGGCGCAGCTCCGGCGGGATCACCGGGACGACGTCGAGGACCATGGCGGCGGGGCTCATGCCCGTCGACAGGAACGAGTTGACGACCTTCAGGCGCTTGATCGCACGGATCTTGCGCTGGCCCTTGCCCTCCGAGATCTGCAGGTGCAGGCTCTCGGCCTCGGCGGCCAGGTCGAACGCCTGCAGGCGGCGCTGGATCGACTCCGCGCCCATGTAGGCCTCGAAGTACTGGCCGAAGCGGTCCTGGAGCTCGTGGAAGACGTCGTCCTCCTGCTTGAGCTGACCCACCTCGAGCGTGCGGAACTCCTCCCACATGCGCTCGAGCTTGGCGATCTGCTCGTCCGAGTTCTTGCGGATGCCGGCCATGTCCTTCTCGGCGGCGTCCTTGACCTTCTTCTTCTGGTCGGCCTTGGCGCCTTCCTCCTCGAGGGCGGCGAGCTCCTCCTCCAGCTTGGCCAGGCGGGTCGCCACACGGGCGTCGCGGCGGTCGCCGAGGTTCTTGATCTCGAGGCGCAGGTTCGCCTCGTGAGTCGGGAGATCGCGGTGGCGGGCGTCCTCGTCGACCGAGATCACCATGTAGGCGGCGAAGTAGATGACCTTCTCGAGGTCCTTCGGCGCCATGTCCAGCAGGTAGCCCAGGCGCGAGGGCACGCCCTTGAAGTACCAGATGTGGGTGACGGGGGCGGCGAGCTCGATGTGGCCCATGCGCTCACGACGGACGGAGGACTTGGTGACCTCCACGCCGCAGCGCTCGCAGACGATGCCCTTGAAGCGGACGCGCTTGTACTTACCGCAGGCGCACTCCCAGTCGCGGGAGGGCCCGAAGATCTGCTCGCCGAAGAGGCCGTCCTTCTCCGGCTTCAGCGTGCGGTAGTTGATGGTTTCGGGCTTCTTGACCTCGCCGTAGGACCACCGACGGATGTCGTCGGCGGTCGCCAGGCCAATACGAAGCTGATCGAACGTGTGTGACTCGAGCACTGGTTCTCCTGTGTCGGAATTCTGAAATCTGAGCTGGTAGCTGAGCTTGTCGAAGCTCAGATCTCGTCGATCGACGAGGACTCGAAGCGGCTGGAGATGTTGATGCCGAGCTCCTCCGCAGCGCGGAAGGCCTCGTCGTCGGTGTCGCGGAGGTTGACCTCCGTGCCGTCGGCCGAGAGGACCTCGACGTTCAGGCAGAGCGACTGCATCTCCTTCATGAGGACCTTGAAGGACTCGGGGATGCCCGGCTCCTGGATGTTCTCGCCCTTGACGATCGCCTCGTAGACCTTCACGCGACCCACGATGTCGTCGGACTTGATCGTCAGGAGCTCCTGCAGCGCGTACGCGGCACCGTAGGCCTCGAGGGCCCACACCTCCATCTCACCGAAGCGCTGGCCGCCGAACTGCGCCTTACCACCGAGCGGCTGCTGGGTGATCATCGAGTACGGACCGGTCGAGCGTGCGTGGATCTTGTCGTCCACGAGGTGGTGCAGCTTCAGGATGTACATGTAGCCGACCGAGATGGGAGCCGGGAACGGCTCGCCCGAGCGGCCGTCGAACAGCTGGGTCTTGCCCGAGCTGCCGATGAGACGCTGACCGTCGCGGTTGAGGTTCGTCGAGTCGAGCAGACCCGCGATCTCCGCCTCGTAGGCGCCGTCGAACACCGGGGTGGCGACCTTGGTGCCGGCGGGGGCCTCGAAGGCCTCCTTCGGCAGGTTCGCCGCCCACTCCGGGGTGCCCTCGACCTTCCAGCCCTGCATGGCGATCCAGCCGAGGTGCAGTTCGAGCACCTGGCCGAAGTTCATGCGGCCCGGGATGCCGAGCGGGTTCAGGACGACGTCGACCGGCGTGCCGTCCGCAAGGAACGGCATGTCCTCGACGGGGAGGATCTTCGCGATGACGCCCTTGTTGCCGTGACGACCGGCGAGCTTGTCGCCCTCGGTGATCTTGCGCTTCTGGGCGATGTAGACCACGACGCGGCGGTTGACGCCCGAGCCGAGCTCGTCGTCGCCGTCCTCGGCGTTGAACTCCTTGACCGCGATGATCGTGCCCTGCTCACCGTGGGGCACCTTCAGCGACGTGTCGCGGACCTCGCGGCTCTTCTCGTTGAAGATCGCGCGGAGCAGACGCTCCTCGGCCGACAGCTCGGTCTCGCCCTTGGGCGTGACCTTGCCGACGAGGATGTCGCCGGGGCGGACCTCGGCGCCGATGCGGACGATGCCGCGCTCGTCGAGGTCCTTCAGCAGGTCGGGGCTGACGTTGGGGAGGTCACGGGTGATCTCCTCCTTGCCGAGCTTCGTGTCGCGCGCGTCGACCTCGTACTCCTCGATGTGGATCGAGGAGAGGGTGTCGTTCTTGACGAGGTCCTGGCTGAGGATGATCGCGTCCTCGAAGTTGTGACCCTCCCACGTCATGAACGCGACGAGGAGGTTCTTGCCGAGCGCGAGCTCGCCGTTCTCCGTCGCCGGTCCGTCGGCGATGACCTCGCCGACCTCGACGCGGTCGCCGGCCGAGACCACGACGCGCTGGTTGTAGCTCGTGCCCTGGTTGGAGCGGTCGAACTTGCGCAGGAAGTAGTCCTGCGTGCCGCCCTCGTCGAGCTGGACGGTGACGACGTCGGCCGAGACCTCGGCGACCACACCGGCCTTCTGCGCGGTGATGACGTCACCGGCGTCGACGGCTGCGTAGCCCTCCATACCGGTGCCGACCACGGGCGAGTCGCTGCGCAGCAGCGGCACGGCCTGACGCTGCATGTTCGCGCCCATGAGGGCGCGGTTCGCGTCGTCGTGCTCGAGGAAGGGGATGAGCGAGGTCGCCACCGACACCATCTGGCGCGGCGAGACGTCCATGTAGCCGATCTCCTCGGCGTGGAACAGGTCGACCTCGCCACCCTGGCCGCGGCGGGCCAGGACGCGGTCGTTGGCGAACGATCCATCGGCCTTCAGCTCGACACCGGCCTGCGCGACGATGTAGTCGCTCTCCTGCGAGGCGGTCAGGTAGTCGATCTGGTCGGTGACCTTGCCGTCCACGACGCGACGGTACGGCGTCTCGATGAAGCCGAACGCGTTGATGCGGGCGAACGAGGCGAGCGAGCCGATCAGGCCGATGTTCGGGCCTTCCGGCGTCTCGATCGGGCACATGCGGCCGTAGTGCGACGGGTGGACGTCACGGACCTCGACGCCGGCGCGCTCACGCGACAGACCGCCGGGGCCCAGCGCCGAGAGGCGACGCTTGTGCGTCAGGCCCGCCAGCGGGTTGTTCTGGTCCATGAACTGCGACAGCTGCGAGGTGCCGAAGAACTCCTTGATCGCGGCCACCACGGGGCGGACGTTGATCAGGGTCTGGGGCGTGATCGCCTCGATGTCCTGCGTGGTCATGCGCTCGCGGACGACGCGCTCCATGCGCGACAGACCGGTGCGGACCTGGTTCTGGATGAGCTCGCCGACGGCGCGGATGCGACGGTTGCCGAAGTTGTCGATGTCGTCGACGTCCAGGCGGATCTCGGCCGGCTTGCCGTCGCGGATGCCGGGAAGCGTCGCGTCGCCGCGGTGCAGGGCGACGAGGTACTTGATCGTGGCGACGATGTCGGCCACGGTCAGCACCGAGTCGCTCGGGGCCGCGTCGAGGCCGAGCTTCTGGTTGATCTTGTAGCGACCCACCTTGGCGAGGTCGTAGCGCTTCGGGTTGAAGTAGAAGTTGTCCAGGAGCGCGCGGGCGGCCTCGGCGGCGACCTGCTCGCCCGGACGGAGCTTGCGGTAGATGTCGCGGAGCGCGTCCTCCTTGGTGAGGATCGTGTCCTTGCTGAGCGTGTCCTCGATCGACTCGTAGCCGGCGAACTCGTTCAGGATGTCCTCGCTCGACAGGCCGAGTGCCTTGAGGAAGACGGTGACGGACTGCTTACGCTTGCGGTCGATGCGCACGCCCACCTGGTCGCGCTTGTCGATCTCGAACTCGAGCCAGGCGCCGCGGCTGGGGATGACGCGCGCCGAGACGATGTCCTTGTCGGAGGTCTTGTCGGGCGTCTTGTCGAAGTAGACGCCCGGGGAGCGCACCAGCTGCGAGACGACGACACGCTCGGTGCCGTTGATGATGAAGGTGCCCTTGCCGGTCTGGAGCGGGAAGTCGCCCATGAAGACCGTCTGGGTCTTGATCTCACCGGTGAGGTGGTTCATGAACTCGGCCTCGACGTACAGCGGGGCGGCGTAGGTCTTGCCGCGCTCCTTGCACTCCTCGATCGAGTACTTCTCCGGCTCGAGGTACGGGTTCGTGAACGAGAGCTGCATCGTCTCGCCGAGGTCCTCGATCGGCGAGATCTCCTCGAAGATCTCCTCGAGGCCGCTCGTGGCCGGGACGTCGGTGCGGCCGGCGGCCTGGGCCTCGGCGACCCGCGCCTTCCAGGCCTCGTTTCCGACGAGCCAGTCGAACGACTCCGTCTGCAGCGCGAGAAGGTCGGGGACCGTCAGCGTGTCGGAGATCTTGGCGAACGAGAGGCGGGATGCTCCGCGACCGTTCTTCGGGGTGGTGGTGGAATTGGTTGCGTTGCGCGCAGCAGCCAAGGGGATTACCTCCGTGAGCCCGGGCAGGGCGGGTTTTCCTTGTCGTCAGGTGAAACGCTCCCCGATCCGAAACCTGCCACGCGCGCCGTCGCGGGGCGACGGGGATGCGGGCACAAGCCGACCACCATATGAGGGCATGCGGAAGGGAGCGCAACTACCCACTATAGGCCGCGCGGCACGCCGTGTCCAGTCGGATTCTTGACGAGGGTCGGATGCTGCGGTATAAACGCGCGAAATCGCCCGCAGAACCTGGCGGCGCGCCGCACCGCGCGCCATGATGTCGTCATGATCGGGGTCGCCGAACCCGTCATCCGCACACCCGACCAGCGGATCCGGGTCTTCGTCAGTTCCACTCTGCGCGAGCTCGCCGACGAGCGTCGCGCCGCTCGTGCCGCCATCGAAGGGCTGCGGCTGGCGCCCGTGATGTTCGAGCTCGGCGCCCGCCCCCACCCTCCCCGCGCCCTCTACCGCTCCTACCTCGCCCAGAGCGATGTCTTCGTCGGGATCTACGGGTCCAGCTACGGCTGGGTGGCTCCCGGTGAGGAGATCTCCGGGCTGGAGGACGAGTACCGGCTCGCGCCGCCGGAGATGCCGAAGCTCATCTACCTCAAGAGCGGCGGCGAGCGCGAGGAGCGGCTGGAGGCCCTGATCGACCGCATCCGCGCGGACGACACGGCCGCCTACCTCTCCTTCGACGCCCCCGAGGACCTCGGTGCCCGGATCGCCGAGGACCTGGCGACCCTCCTCGCGGAGCGCTTCGACCAGTCGCGCGCGTCCGCCTCCCCCTCCCCCGCCCCCGCGACGTCGCTGGCCGCCCGCGTGCCCGTCCCCTACACGCGCACGATCGGCCGCGAGGGCGACATCGCCGCGGTCCGCGACCTCCTCGAGCGCACGGAGGACCGCGTCATCAGCCTCATCGGGCCGGGCGGGATCGGCAAGAGCCGCCTGGCGATCGAGTCCGCCCTGGCCGTGGACGACCTCTTCCCCGACGGCACCTACTTCATCGCTCTCGAGAACGTGCTCGAACCCGCGCTGCTCCTCCCGACGATCGCGTACGCGCTCGGCATCCGCGACAACGGCGAGGCCGCGCTGGAGGAGCGCCTCTCCTTGGCGCTGGCCGGCCGGCGGGTGCTGCTCGTCCTCGACAACTTCGAGCAGATCGTCGATGCCGCCCCGGTGCTCGTGCGGCTGTTCACCGTCGCGCCCCTCGCCCGCTTCCTCGTCACGAGCCGCATCGTGCTGCGCATCCGCGGCGAGCGCGTCTTCGAGGTCTCCCCGCTCGTGGCCCCCGCCGACGGCGCTCCGGCCACCCTGGAGCGCGCGGGGACGTCGAGCGCCTGCGCGCTCTTCGTCGACCGCGCGGTCGCCGCCGCACCGGGGTTCGTCCTCACTCCCGAGAACGCGGGCGCGGTGATGGACATCTGCCGGCGGCTGGAAGGCCTGCCGCTCGCGATCGAGCTGGCGGCGGCCAAGGCGCGGATGCTCTCGCCGCAGACGATCGCCGAGCGGCTGGGCCAGGCCCTGCCACTGCTGACGGCCGCGGTGCGCGACCTCCCGGAGCGGCACCGGACCATGCGCGCGACACTGCAGTGGAGTGTCAGCCTGCTCACCGCGCCGCAGCGGGAGATGCTCGAGGACCTGGGCGTGTTCGCCGAGCGGTTCACCTTCGACGCCGTCGAGGCGGTCGGTGCAGGGCGGACCTGGGGCGACGAGGCGCTGGAGGCCCTCGGCGCCCTCGTGGACGCGTCGCTGGTGAAGCAGACCGACGTCGCCGGACGGGGTGTGCTGTCACTTCTGGCCATCGTGCGCGAGTACGCGATGGGGCGCCTGAAGGAACGGGGCGAGGCCGACCTCATGCGCGCCGCGCACGCCGACTACTACCACCGGCTCGTGCAGCGTCTCGCGCCGCAGCTGCGCGGTACGGGCCAGGCGGCCGTGCTCCCGGAGCTCGGTCTCCAGCTGGCGAACCTCCGCGCCGCGATCCGCCACCTCGTCTACACCGGCCGCCTCGACGACGCCGCCGACTTCGCGTGGGAGATGCTCATCTACTGGTGGATCATGGGCCTGTTCGGCGGCGTCCGGGTGTGGATGCTGGAGCTGCTCGGCAAGGATGAGCCGATCACCCAGCGCTCACGCGCCACCGCGTGGTTCTTCGCCCTGTGGGGCGAGCTGTGGCAGCGACCGGCCCAGGAGGTGGTCGCGGGGCTCGGCGAGGTCGCGCGCCTGTTCGCGGAGAGCGGCGACGAGGACGCGTCGGCGATGGCGTTCGCCGCGCGCGCCACCGCCCGCGTGCAGCTGCCCGACCCCGACATCGACCTGGCCGAGCGCGAGCTGCGCGAGGCGGTCGAGCGGCTGCAGAAGGTCGGGAACCCCTGGGCCGAGGCGATCACCCGCGTCTCGCTCGGTCGCGTCGCGTGGCTGCGCGGCTCCATCGACGACGCGCTCGGGCATCTGGAGCGCGCGTCCGCGATCGCCGAGGCCAACGGCGATCGGTTCACCCTGTCGATCGCGGGCAACCAGCGCGGCCGGCTGCTCATCGTGCGCGGCGCCGTCGAGGAGGCCGAGCGCGTGTTCGTCACCACGCTGACGCAGTCCGTCCGCCTCCACCACGAGGAGGGCGTGGCCTACGGACTCGAGGGCCTCTGCGCGGTGGCCGCGGCCCGGGACGACGCGGAGCGCGCCGGGGAGCTGTCGGCCGCGGCCGCCGCCATCCGCCACCGCGTCGGCGTGTTCGACGTCGAGGCCTTCACCGTCCACGCGCTCTCGCTCGACGAGGTGCGCTCACGGCATCCCGACCGCGTCGCCGCCGGAGAGGCGCGCGGCCGGCTGCTCACCCTCGCCGAGGCCGTCTCCCGGGCCCTCCCCGAGGCGGAGCGCTCCGCCGCCGCCACCGCCCTCGCACACTGGTGACCCCGCCTCGTCCCGCTTCATCTCGCTTCATCCCGCCTCATCCCGCTTCATCCCGCTGAGCCGACACGAAAATGCCGAGCCGACACGTCCCACGCGGTGGGGACGTGTCGGCTCGGCGAAAGCGTGTCGGCTCGGCGCTCAGGCCCAGGTCCAGGAGGCCAGGACGGCGTCCGTGACGGCCTGACGATCGGCGTCGGCCACATCGGGGCTGAAGGAGAAGGTCACGATGAACGTCTGGTCCTCGCTGTTGAGGTAGAACTGCTCGATCAGGTACTCGGTGCCCTCCGAGGCCAGGCCCGCGGAGATGTGCGCCGCCTCGGCACCGGCGACCGTCAGCCGCGGCTCGATGGTCACATCGGTCGCGCCGCCGCCCTCGAGCTCACCCGGGCCGGCGCTCTCGACCTGGTCGAGCTCGACACGCCCGGCGGGCGAGAGGATGACGTTCACGTTGTCGGCGAAGCCGTCCTGGTCGTCGAGGTCCGCCGCGAAGCTGTCGGGGTCGAAGCCCTCTACGGGACCCGGGTCTCCCCAGTCCTCGGGGACCGCGTAGGTGTAGCCGGTGCCGCTGATCGTGTCGCCGGCGGCGGGCTCGGCGGCCGGAGCGGCGGGGGTCGACGCCGCAGGCGCCGGGTCGGTGGCCGCATCGGTCGTCGCGGAGCACCCCGCGAGAAGGAGGACGGCGGCGAGGATCAGGGCGGAACGGCGTGTGCGGGACATGCAGCCACTCTAGGAGGGCCCCGCCGAACCGGCGCAACCCCGTTGACGCGGGGTCCGGCGTGCGTCACCCGGGATGTGTCACCGGGCGTGCCGGAACCTCACCCGCGTACCCGGGCGCGCCTGCGCGAGCGCGTCGCGCGAGGCGTCATCGACCACGGCGATCACCGGATAGCCGCCGGTGACCGGGCCGTCGGGACCGAGGATCACCGGGCGCCCGGACGGCGGCACCTGGATCGCGCCCGGCACCATCCCCTCGCTCGGCAGCTCCCCCTCGCGGCCGCGGGCCAGGGCCGGACCCTCGAGACGGATGCCGACCCGGTCCGCGTCGCCGGACACGGTCCACACCGACTCGTACAGCAGCGAGAGCGCCTCCGAGCGGAACCAGTCGGCGCGCGGTCCCGGCGCGAGCCCGACCTCGATCGTGTCGTCGGCGGGCGCACCCCAGGGATGGAGGTCCTCGGCGGGGATGGCCGCCACTGCATCCGCGCCGACCGCGAGCTCGTCACCTGCCGCCAGTGGCACCGGACCGAACCCCGCCAGGGTGTCGGTCGAACGGGATCCGATCGAGCGAGGCGCATCCCATCCGCCGCGGACAGCGAGGTACCCCCGCGCACCGTGCGCGAACCAATCCACGTGAAGCTCGGCACCGGCCGGCCACGGATGCGCGGTGTACGGGTCGACGGGATGTCCGTCCAGCCGGATGGGGCCCCAGGCGCCGGTCACCGCGAACCACAGATCGACGAGGGCGACCGCACGGAATCCGCCCATCGTGATCTCGACGCCGGCGGCGTCCTCGGCCGTGCCGACCAGGCGCTGCGCCGTCCGCAGGGCCGCACGGTCGGCGGCGCCCGAGACCGCCACCCCCTCCGCGGCGCGGCCGGGCCTGCCCTGGTCCTGGATGGTGGCGCGGAGCCCCGGATCGAGCACCCGCACGGCCGGCAGGCGGCGCGCGGCAGGACGCGGAGGGGCGGGGTCGGATGTGCCGGCACCGGGTGCGGATCCCGCGGGTGCGGATCCCCCGGGTGCGGATCCCCCGGGTGCGGAGTCGGCGGGTGCGGAGTCGGCGGGTGCGGAGTCGGCGGGCAGGGCGTCGGCGGGCAGGGCGTCGGCGGGCACGAACCTCACCCGGGTGCCCGGCGCCAGGAGCACGGGCCTCTCCGCCTCGGGGTCGAACAGGGTCGCCGTCGTCGTCCCGATCAGCTGCCACCCGCCCGGCGTCTCTCGCGGATACGCGCCGGTGAACTCGCCTGCGAGTCCCACCGCGCCGGCGGGGACGCGGGTGCGGGGCGAGGAGCGCCGCGGCACGTCGAGGGCCCAGCCGGCACTGACGAGGTAGCCGAAGCCCGGCGCGAAGCCCGTGAAGGCGACCGTCCAGGTCGCGGCGGCGTGGTGGGCGGCGACCTCCTGAGTCGTCATACCGAGGCGCGTGGCGATCTCGGCGAGGTCCTCCCCGTCGTAGCGGATCGGGAGCTCCACCACGTCCGGGGTGGATGCGGTGTCCGCGCCCGAGCCGGCGGTCGCGGCGCGCTCGATCCAGGCCCGGGCCGCGGCGACGGGGAGGATGCGCGGATCGACTCGGACGAGGACCGTGCGCGCCGACGGCACGAGGTCGACGACGCCGTCGGGCCGGGACGCCGCCAGCGCCGCGTGGAGCCCGAGGACCTCCGCGAGCGAGTCCACCTCGGCGAGCACCGCGCGGTCGCCGAACGGAAGGATCCTCACCGAGAGGCTCTCCGCGTTGCTCAGCGGGTTGCTCTCCGGGTTGCTCACGAGGTTCTCACCGGCGTTCTCACCATGGCGCAGCCACCTCGACCCCGGCGGCATCGAGCGCCGCCCGCACCGCACGCGCCATCGCGACCGCGCCCGGTGAGTCGCCGTGGAGGCAGAGCGAGGCCGCCTCGGCCCGCACCACCGAGCCGTCGACGGCGTCGACCTCGCCGTCCTGCGCGAGGCGCACCGCACGAGCGGCGACGGTCACGGGGTCGTGAAGGAGGGCGCCCGGCGCGGTGCGAGGGACGAGGCGGCCGTCGGGGAGGTACCCGCGGTCGAGGAACGCCTCCCGCACGAAGGGCAGGCCGGCGGACGAGGCCGCCCCGACGACGGCGCCGTCGAGTCCGAGCACGGGGAGCGGCCGTCCGAGCGCCGCTGAGACGTCGGCGACCGCCGACACGACGGCGGCGGCGACCGCCGCGTCGGCGGACACCGCGTGGTAGAGCGCGCCGTGCGGCTTGACATAGCGCAGCGCTCCCCCGGCGGCGACGAGCGCCTCGAGCTGGCTGCGCACCTGCGCGCGCAGCGTCGCGGGATCCACGGCGAGCGCGACGCGACCGAACCCCGCCCGGTCGACGAAGGACGGGTGGGCGCCGACGGCCACGCCCTGCGCCTCGGCGAGGGCCACCGCGGTCCGCATCGAGGCGTGGTCGCCCGCGTGTCCGCCGCAGGCGATCGAGGCGCTGGAGATGACGGCGAACATCGCGTCGTCGTCTGCGGTCGGCACGCCGTCCACCGTCTCGCCGAGGTCCGCGTTGAGGTCGATCACCGCCATATCGCCACGCTACCGGCGTGGCCGCCTGCATAACTCCGCGATTCCGACGCCGCACGACCCTCCGGAGGCCCTCGAGGGGTCTCTGACGACCGGATCACCGGAGTTATGCAGACACCCGGGATCGCACCCCGCCCCGGCGACGCGCGTTACGACTGCGTAAAGACCGCGCCCATCGCCGTGCGTCGCAGACGGTGGCGGGGCAGGATGGTCGCATGTCCCTCCAGACGCGCCCGGCGCATCACGCGGCGACGACGCCGCTCCTCCAGGTCCGCGACATGGCGGTCGACTTCCGCACCGTCGGCGGGGTCGTCCACGCCGTCGAGGCGGTCGACCTCGAGATCGCCGCCGGGGAGACCGTCGCGATCGTCGGCGAGTCGGGGTCCGGAAAGTCCACGAGCGCCATGGCCGTCATCGGCCTGCTGCCCGGCAACGGCAAGGTCGTGCGCGGCAGCATCACCCTCGACGGACAGGAGCTCGTCGGGGCACCCGAGTCCCGCATGCGCAAGGTCCGCGGCGCGCAGATCGGGCTCGTCCCGCAGGACCCGATGTCGAACCTGAACCCGGTGTCGAAGATCGGCACGCAGGTCGCCGAGACCCTCCTGGCACACGGCCTGGCCACGACGAAGGACGTCGACCGCAAGGTCGTCGAGACCCTCGCGGCGGCGGGTCTCCCCGATGCCGAGGAGCGGGCGAAGCAGTACCCGCACGAGTTCTCGGGCGGCATGCGGCAGCGCGCGCTCATCGCGATCGGCCTCGCGTGCAACCCGCGCCTGCTCATCGCCGACGAACCCACGAGCGCCCTCGACGTCACGGTGCAGAAGACGATCCTCGACCAGCTCGACCGCATGACGAGCGACCTCGGGACCTCCGTCCTGCTCATCACCCACGACCTCGGCCTGGCCGCCGAGCGCGCCGCGCGCGTGATCGTCATGCACCGTGGCCGCATCGTCGAGCAGGGCCCGGCACGCCAGATCCTCGAGGACCCCCAGCACGCGTACACCCAGGCGCTCGTCCAGGCGGCACCGTCGGTCGCCGTCGCACGTCTGCGTCCGGAGGTGTTCACGCGTCCGGCCGCGGCAGCCGCCTCGACGCCGGTCTCCGTCACCGAGCCGGAGAGCGCCGCGCCGGCGCCGGCATCCGCACCGGCGGCTTCCGAGAAGGCGCCGGTGGACAACATCGTCGAGGTCGACGACCTCACGAAGGTGTACCGCATCCGCGGGAAGAAGGAGGACTTCGCGGCGGTGTCGAACGTGTCCTTCGCGATCCCCCGCGGGGAGACGGTCGCCATCGTCGGCGAGTCCGGGTCGGGCAAGACGACCACCGCCCGCATGCTGCTGAAGGTCGTCGAGCCGACGTCGGGCTCGCTCCGGTTCGAGGGCCAGGACGTCGTGGGGCTGAAGGGCCGCGCGCTGCGCGACTTCCGCCAGCGAGTGCAGCCGATCTTCCAGGACCCCTACTCTTCGCTGAACCCGATGTTCACCATCGAGCGGATCATCTCCGAGCCGCTCGACGTCTACAAGCGCGGGTCCGCCAAGGACCGCGACGCGCGGGTGCGCAAGCTCCTCGACGATGTGGCGCTGCCGCAGACGATGCTCCGCCGCTACCCGTCGGAGCTGTCCGGCGGGCAGCGTCAGCGCGTCGCGATCGCGCGGGCGCTGGCTCTGAACCCGGCGCTGATCGTCTGCGACGAGCCGGTGTCGGCGCTGGATGTCCTCGTGCAGGATCAGATCCTCACCCTGCTGCGCGACCTGCAGTCCGAGTACGGCCTCAGCTACCTCTTCATCTCCCACGACCTCGCCGTCGTCCGGCTGATCAGCGACTACGTCTGCGTCATGAAGGACGGCCAGCTCGTGGAGGCGGCTTCCAGCGAGGAGATCTTCACCAATCCCCGCGATCCGTACACGCGGCGCCTGCTGGCATCGATCCCCGGCAACGAGCTCGACATCGCCGTCTGACGCCCCGCCTCACGCGAGCCGACACGTTTCGTGCGAGCCGACACGCTGCATGCGGTGCGCAACGTGTCGGCTCGCATGGAGGTTGTCGGCTCGGGTCAACCTGCGGGGGTCAACTGCGGGGGGCGAATCTGCGGGGGCCCACCGGCGAGGGTCGCGGCGGACGTGAGGGTCAGCGCGCGCGGGTGCGGGGATCCATCGCCTCGCGCAGCGCCTCGCCCAGAAGCGTGAAGCCGAGGGCGGTGATAGAGATGCAGATGCCGGGAAGGAACGCGAGCCACGGCGCGATCGCCAGCTCGGCCTGCGCATAGGTCAGCATCCGGCCCCACTCCGCCGTCTGCGGCAACCCGCCGCCGAGGCCGAGGAACGACAGCGCGGCCGCGTCGATGACCGCGGTGGCCAGCGACAGCGTCCCCTGCACGATGACCGGTCCGACCGAGTTGGGGAGGACATGGCTCATCGTGATCTTGCCGCGCCCGAGGCCGAGGGTCTGCGCGGACAGGACGTAGTCGGCCGAGCGCTGCTGGAGCATCGAGGCGCGCAGCAGGCGCGCGAACACCGGGACCTGGGAGGCTCCGATGGCGATCATGACGGCGGTCTGCGACTGTCCGAGGATCGCGGCGATCGACACCGCGAGCAGGAGGTTCGGCACCGACAGCAGGATGTCGACGAAGCGCATGATGACGTTGTCGACCCAGCCGCCGAACATGCCCGACAGCAGTCCCAGCAGCATTCCGCCCACGAGCCCGAGCGCCGTCGAGATGACACCGATCATCAGCGACGCCTGCGCACCCCAGATGAGCTTGGACAGCACGTCGCCGCCGAAGCGGTCGAGCCCGAGCGGGAACTCGGCGAGCTCGCCGGGGCCGGGGATGTGCGTGGGGGTGATGTAGCGCTGTCCGGGCAGCTCGGTCGGGCCGTACGGGGCCAGCAGCGGTGCGAGGGCAGCGACGAGCAGGAAGAGCAGCACGATGATCGCGCCGATCCAGGCCGACGGGTTGTGGCGCAGGCGGGCGAACACGTCGCGCCAGAACCCGCCCTTCTGCCCGGCGGTGGACGCGGCGAGCAGCTGAGCGGCCGTGTCGTCGGCAGGTCCGCCGCCGGGGGCGGGAGGAAGCATCGCGGAAGTCACTGGACCCTCACTCTCGGGTCGATGAGGCTGTACGAGACATCCACCAGCAGGTTGATGAGCGCGTACAGCACGGCGATGAAGAGGATGAACCCCTGCAGCACGGGGAAGTCACGGGTGAAGATCGCCCGCGCGAGGAAGGAGCCGATGCCGGGGAAGGCGAACACGGTCTCGGTGAGGACGGCGCCGGAGATCAGCAGACCCGTCTGAAGGCCGATCGTCGTGACCACGGGGAGCATGGCGTTGCGGAGGATGAAGCGGCTCCGCAGCGTCTGGCGCGAGATGCCCTTCGCCATGCCGGTGCGCACGTAGTCGGCGTTCTGCACCTCGAGCACCGATGCCCGGGTGATGCGGACGATGATCGCCAGCGGGATGGTGCCGAGCGCGACGGCGGGGAGGATGAGGTGGAGCACCGCATCCCACGCCGCATCGAACTCCCCCGTCAGGAGGCCGTCGAGCACATAGAAGTTCGTGTAATGCGTGGCATCCATCCGCGCGTCCTGCCGTCCGTCGGAGGGCAGCCAGCCGAGCTGGACCGCGAAGACGTACTTGAGGATGAATGCGAGGAAGAACACCGGGATGGTGATGCCCACGAGGCTGAGGGCGACGGCGCTGTGGTCGCTCCACTTGCCGTGGCGGCGCGCAGCCCAGTAGCCGAGGGGCACGCCGATGCCGACCGCGATGATCATCGCTGCGATCGACAGCTCGATGGTCGCCGGGAAGCGACGGGCGAACTCCTCGATCACGGGGCGTCCGGTCTGGATCGAGCTGCCGAAGTCGCCTTGCAGCAGGCGGCCGAGCCAAGTGATGTACTGCTCGACGAGCGGCCGGTCGAAGCCGTAGAGACGGTTGATCTCCGCGACGGCCTCGGGCGTGGCCCGCTCGCCGAGGAGGGCGACCGCCGGTCCGCCGGGCAGGGCGCGGACCCAGAAGAACAGCAGGATCGTGAGCCCGAGGAGGGTGGGGATCAGCAGCAGGATGCGCCGGCCGATGGTGCGTAGCACGGGATGCGACTCCGGTGGGTGGGAGGGGAGGTGACGCGGATGCCGCGACCGGGTGCGCCGGTCGCGGCATCCGCCTGGTCAGCCGTCTATTCGGACAGCACGACCATGTTGTACACCTCGTCCTGGACGGGGCTGGCCGGGTACTCCGTGACGCGCGGCGCGAACGCCAGCGTCGGCACGGGGTGGGCCAGCGGAACGCCCGGGATGAACTGTGCGATCTGCTCGTTGATGGACTCGTAGGCCGGGACCTGCTCCTCCTCGGTCTTCAGTCCGCGCGCTTCGGTCAGCGCCTGGAACAGCTCGGGGTTGTCGAAGCCCCACTCGTTCGTGGCCGCACCGAAGAAGACGCCGACGAAGTTGTCGGGGTCGTTGTAGTCACCGGTCCAGCCGAGCAGGTGGATGCCGTGGTCGCTGCCACCCTGCATCCGGTCGAGGTACTCGCCCCACTCGTTGGACTCCGCCGTGATCTTCACGCCGACCGCCTCGAGCTGGCTCTGCAGGTTCGCGAAGATCTGCTCCGGGTTGGGCATGTAGGGACGCGAGATGTTCACCGGGTAGTTGAAGAGGATCTCCAGCGGGTTCGACTCGTCGTAGCCGGCCTCCGCGAGCAGCGCCTTGGCCGCCTCGGGGTCGTACTCGTACGTCGTGACGTCGGGGTTCCAGCCCACGACCGTGTCGGGCATGAACTGCGTCGCCGCGACGGTGCCCTCCGGGAGCACCTGCGAGATGAGCGCGTCCTTGTCGATCGCCTGCGTGAGCGCCTGGCGGACCTTGATGTCGTCGAGACCCTCCGCGGCCTGGTTGAACGCGAGGTAGAGGACGTTGAACGGGGCGCGGTTGACGAGGTTGAACCCGGCGTCCTCCAGCGCACCCAGGTCGGCGGGCGCGACGAGGTCGAAGCCGTCGATCGAGCCGGACTCGAGGGCCTGACGACGCGCGGTGGTGTCGCCGATGACCTTGAAGATGACCTTCTCGACCTGACCCTGCTCGCCCCAGTAGTCGCCGTAGACCGAGACGGTGGTCTCGGCGCCCGGCTCCCACGAGTCGAACTTGAAGGGACCGGTTCCCGTCGGGTGACCGGTCGCATACTCGCTCTGCGTCGGCGCTTCGGCCGTGCCGCCGACCTCGTCGGCGTTGAACTCCTCCAGGGCGGTCGGGCTCTGGATCGCGAACGCGGGCAGGGAGAGCGCGGGGATGAACCCGGCGAAGGGCTGCGTGAGCGAGATGGTCACCTCGGTGTCACTGCCCACCTCGCAGCCGTCGTAGATGGAGGTGCCGGTGTCGGCGTAGCCGCGCATGAGCGAGCCCCAGTAATAGGACATGCTCGCGCTCTGGGCGACACCGGTGAAGTTGTTCTGCCGGTCGAAGTTGAAGCAGACCGCTTCGCCGTTGAACGGGGTGCCGTCGTGGAAGGTCACGCCCTCCTTCAGCTGGAAGGTGTAGGAGAGGCCGTCCTCGGACTGCTCCCACGACTCGGCCAGAAGCGGGGCCGGGTCGGCCGTGCCGGGCTCGACGCCGACGAGGCCTTCGAAGATCTGCCGCGAGATGCGGAACGATTCGCCGTCGCTGGCGAACGCGGGGTCGAGGCTCGACGGGTCGCCCGACGCGCCGAACACGAACGTCGTGTCGACATCGCTCGGAGCCTCGGACTCCTCCTGACCGCGCTGGCTGCTGCACGCCGTGAGCACGAGGCCGCTGATGGCGACCGCCGCGATCGTGGCGAGTGCGCGCCTTCTCGAAGTGGAGAGCATGGTGCACCTTCCGTTATGCGGGGGCCCGGCGCTGGGCGCGGGCATGCGCCCGCCGGGGATGCGATCGACGCTACCTGTGAACGCGCTGTGCCACGGTTACACCTTTGTCTCGATCCTGTTTCGAACAGGCCGACTAGCGTGGAGCCATGGCGCGAGCGCGGATCGAGGAGGCAGGGCCCTCGGCGCGCCTCTCGGACGGCACGCTCGCCCGGGTCATACCGAGCCGGTTCGCGGGAGGGTGGGAGCTCGACGTCGACGGAACGCCGCAGTCCCACGTCGACCTGGACGATCCGACCCACCTGCACTTCGAATACACCGCCCGGATGGCTGCCGTGGTCGACCTGCTCCGGATGCCCGGGCAGCCGCTCACCGCCGTCCACCTCGGTGCGGGCGCCCTCACCCTGCCGCGCTACGTCGAGCACACGCGCCCGGGCTCCCGCCAGCAGGTGATCGAGCTCGAACAGGCTCTCGTCGATCTGGTGCGCGCGCAGCTGCCTCTGCCGCGCGGCGGGCAGATCCGGGTGCGCATCGGCGACGCCCGTGACGTCGCCGCGCGGCTGCCCGCCGGTCTCACCGGTGCGGCCGATCTGGTGGTCTCCGACGTCTTCGCCGGCTCCCAGACCCCCGCCCACCTCACCACGGTCGAGTACTACCGCACGCTCGCCCGGCTCCTCGCCCCCGAGGGCGTGCTCCTCGTGAACGTCGCCGACGGTGCGGGACTCGCGTTCGCGCGCCGCCAGGTCGCCACTGTGCGGGCGGTGCTCGAGCACGTGATCGTCCTGGCGGAGGTGCAGACCCTGAAGGGTCGCCGGTTCGGCAACCTCGTCATCGCCGCCTCGGCCTCGCCGCTTCCCACGCAATGGCTGCCGCGGCTGATGGCGGCCGGCCCCCACCCCGCCAAGGTGGCGCAGGGCGGCGAGCTCGACGAGTTCGCCCGCGGCGCGCGCGTGAGCGTCGACGCCGATGCCGAGGCCTCTCCCAAGCCCGCGGCGTCCGTCTTCGAGCGCTGACCCGGCGCGTCCTCGGGGGGTTCCGAGACGGCCGGGTGACACTGGATGGGCGAACCGCGCGGCGTCGGAGGGAGACACGGTGAGCTACATCCTCGGATACGATCCCGACACTCTTCGCGAGCAGGTCGACGCCCGTCGCTGCAAGGACCGTCTGAGCGAGCTCGGCGACCAGCGCAGCCTGGCCGCGCTGCTGGAGCGGGTGTGGCTGCTGAAGGTGCTCGACCGCCTCGAAGACGCGCTGGTCGTGTCCGAGCAGTCGGTGCGCGTCGCGCGGATGGGCGGCACCCGCAAGGACCTGCTGCGCGCCCGCATCCTGCACGCGACGATCCTGCAGTTCCGCGGTGCGTACGCCGCCGCCCTGCAGGAGCTGACGACGTGCGCCGAGGAGGCCGAGGGCCAGGGGTGGACGGCTTTGGCCGCCTTCGCCTACCAGCACCGCGGCAAGGTCAACTACGACGCCGAGGACTACGCCGCCGCGCGCGGCGACTTCAAGCGCGCACTCTTCCTGCGCCAGGAGTCGGGGGCTCCGGAAGAGCAGCTGGAGTCGACGCTGCTCGCGATCGAGGCCGCCGACCGGCGACGCACCGCGGTCGCCAGCTGAGTGTCGGACCGCCGACCTACGCTTCTCGCATGACCGATCTGCTGCACGTCCGCCGCGACGCGGAGGCGCTCATGGCAGCGCATCTGGACGGGTCGTGGACGTTCGCCTTCGACAACGCCAAGCGCCGTGCCGGAGCGTGCGACTACTCACGACAGCGCATCACCCTCTCGCGCTATCTCTCCGCACGCTACGACGCCGAGACCAACCGTCAGACGATGCTGCACGAGATCGCCCACGCGCTGGCCGGCGCCCGCGCAGGCCACGGAGCCGCCTGGAAGCGCACGGCGCGCGCGATCGGCTACACCGGCGGCGTCACCCACCGCGGCGAGACCGCGACCGAGCTCGCCCCCTGGGTGGGGGTGTGCCCCGCAGGACACGTCGCCTATCGTCATCGTCGCGCCACGCGGGCGACCTCGTGCGCGAGGTGCTCGCCGCGGTTCGACGAGAGGTTCCTGCTCACGTGGACGCGGCGCGAGATCACGCCCGCGACCCGGCTGGCCGCGATGACACCGCGAGAGAGCGGTACGCCCGCGCACTGAGTTGTGCCCGCGGTGATGCGGGGGCGTCGAGAGCGGGGACGCGGTCGCGAGGACGCGTGTCGCTGGTGCGGGGCCGGGGTGGGTCGGTGGGTGGGCCCACCGGCGGAGCGGCCGTGGATCGTCGGTGATGGTTGGCTCACTGGCGGTGGTGCGTCGGTGGTAGGTCGCGAGGCCGGGGCATACCGGTGGTGCACCGACGGTGGGTTCGCGGGGCGGCGTCTCCTCCCCAGGTGGGGTCGCGGTGGCACTGTCCACAGGAAGGTGCGTTGACCGGGGATTTGTCGGCGTGGGTGTCGGTGCCTCCGGGAAGGATAGGGGGTATGACGAGGACCGCGACCATGACCGCCCACGAGGCGAGTGCTGTCGGCGATGGGATCGTGGATGCGGTCGTCGATGAGCTGGTGGAGATCCAGCGGGGACTGTCGGTGTTGCACGCGCGGCGGGCGGTGGTGCTCGCCCGCGCGGTCGAGGTCACCCGGGCCCAGGATGATGTGCTGGGGCCGTCCGAGGTGCGGGACATCCCGCTGCGGTCGATGGCCGCGCAGATCGGTGCGGCGCTGCGGGTGCCCGATCGGACGGTGGAGCGGGACCTGTCGGATGCCGTTGTCCTGACGGGGCGGTTCGCCGCGACGCACGCGGCCCTCGCGGCGGGGTCGATCTCGCACGCTCACGTCAAGGTGATCGTCGCGGCGGGGCTGCCGATCGAGGACGACGACGCCCGCGCGGTGTTCGAGGTGGCGGTGTTGGAGGTGGCGCGGCGGGAGTCGCCGGGGCGGCTGAAGCCCGCCGCGCGGGTGTTGGCGGCGCGGCTGCATCCGGTGCCGCTGGCGGAGCGGCACGCGGCCGCGGCGATGGGTCGGCGCGTGTGGGTGCGGGATCTGGAAGATGGCATGGCGGAGCTGATCGCGACCCTCCCCGCGCACCTCGCGTACGGGATCCGCGACCGGGTTGACCGGTACGCCCGACGGATCATCGACGCGCGACGCACCGACGGTGCGACGGGCGGCGTCGCGGGCGATGCTCGCGCAGCTGCGGCGAGCGAGCGGACCGACACTTTCGCCGGTGACGTCGGTGACCTCGCACCGGCGGGAGCGACGCTGTTCGAAGAGCCCGTTGTGCAGGATCGGCGCGGGATCGATGCGGTCCGCGCGGACGTGTTCGCCGACCTGCTGCTCACCGGCCATGCCACCCCGGAGGTGTCCAACGTGTCGACCCCGGAGGCGGAGGCGATCGTCGCGCACGTGCAGGTCACGGTGCCGGTGCTCACCGCGCTCGGGGCCCATAACGCCCCGGCGGAACTGACCGGGCATGCCCCGATCGACACGGCCACCGCGGTGCGGCTGGCGGCGACGGCGCCGGGCTGGGACCGCGTGCTCACCCATCCGGTCACCGGGACCGTGCTCGCGGTCGACCGGTATCGGCCATCGGATCAGCTGAAACGAACACTCCGGGTCCGGGATGAACACTGCCGGTTCCCCGGATGCCGGATCCCGGTCCGCAGATGCGACATCGATCACACCACCGCCCGCGAACACGACGGGCCCACGGAGGTCACGAACCTCGCGCACCTGTGCCGACGCCATCACACCCTGAAGCACCACTCCGCGTGGCGCGTGCGACAAACCCCCGACGGGATCCTGCACTGGACCAGCCCCACCGGACGGCACTACCCCGACCGGCCCACCCGCACCCTGGTGTTCACGCCCGATGCCGAAGAGGAGACGCACCTCGACGGCGGCGAGGGTCCCGAGCCATCGAGCGCGATGCCGTTCTGAGCGCCGCGCTGAGGCCGCGTGGCTCACTGCAAACGCATAGCCGGCACCGAGCCTGCTGCTGTGTCGTCGCCGCTAGCGTTGTCCATGCCCCCGGATCTGCCGGATGGGGCACGACAGAAGGAGGACCAGTCATGATCCGCACCACCGCCGTTCCCCGCCAGCTGCGCGTCGGCGCCGCCGCGGCATCCGTTCTGGGCATCGCCGTGCTCGCCGGCTGTGCCGGGACCACGACCTCGACCGACGACGCCGGCAGCGGCACGTCGAGCACCGACCAGGCGGTCGACACCACCGACACCGGCTCCTCGAGCGGCTCGGCGACCTACACCGACGGCACCTACTCCGCCGACGGGTCGTACGCGACCCCCGAGTCGGTGGAGACCATCAGTGTCACCGTCACGCTCGCCGACGACATCATCACCGCCGTCGAGGTCACGGGGAACCCGACCAAGAGCGAGTCCGAGCAGTACCAGTCGCAGTTCATCGGCGGCATCCAGGACGCGGTGGTCGGGCAGGACATCGATGAGATCTCCGTCTCGCGGGTTGCGGGCTCGTCCCTCACCAGCGGCGGATTCAACGAAGCGATCGACGCGATCAAGGCCGAAGCGGCCGCCTGATGGCCGTGGTGGCCGACGCGCGGTGGACCTTCTCCGCGATCGGCACCGCATGGCAGATCCAGACGGCGACGCCCCTGCCCCCGGGGGTCCGGCGCTCCGTCACCGAGCTCATCGACGCGTTCGATCGCGACTGGTCCCGCTTCCGCGCGGACTCGCTCGTCACCGCGCTCGCGGCCGGCGGTGCCGCGGTGACCTCGCCCCCCGATACAGCGGCGATGCTCGACGCCTACGTCGAGCTGTCCGCGGTGACCGCCGGCGCCGTCAACCCGCTCGTGGGCGATGCGCTCGCGCGGCGCGGATACGACGCCGATTACGGCTTCGTCGACCACGGCCCGGGACCTTCGCCGCAGGACTGGACCACGCAGCTGGACTGGTCCGGCGGAAGGCTGGCCATGTCGACACCGGCGATGATCGACGTGGGGGCGCTCGGCAAGGGGCGCCTCGTCGACCGCGTCCTCGCCGAGATCGCGCCCTGGGTGGACGGCCGCATCGTCGTCGACGCCAGCGGCGACCTCGCCGTCCGCGGCGGGCCTGAGCGGGTGGGCCTCGAGCATCCCTACGACCCGCGCCGGGCGATCGGCGTGTGGGAGGTGACCGATGCCGCCCTCTGCGCGTCGGCGACCAACCGTCGCGCCTGGGGCGACGGCCTGCACCACGTGCTCGATGCCCGCACCGGGCAGCCGGTGCGCACCATCGCGGCGACCTGGGCGCTGGCCGCAGACGCGATGACCGCCGACGCCGTGGCCACCGCGCTGTTCTTCGACGGCGGACCCGAGCTGGCCCACCGCTGGGACGTGCAGTGGGTTCGAATGACCACAGACGGCCGCGTGGAGTGGTCGCCGAACTGTAAGGCAGAGTTGTTCTCGTGATCTCCTCCCTCACCGCCCTGTGGACCCGCCTCTACGGCCTCGTCGGTCGCGTGTCGATGTACCGCCTCGTCGTGCTCTCGCTCGTCGCCCTGGCCGGGATCGCCGTCGTCCTCTCGTTCTTCGGCGTGCTCGCGCCGACGGCGGGGGAACTGCTGGCCGCCTGGGCCGTCATCGGCGCCGCGTGTGCGGCCACCGATGCGCTCGCCCACCGCGTGCTCGGCAAGGCGTGGCGCTGGGAGTCCACGCTCATCACCGCCCTGATCCTGCTGTTCGTGCTGCGGCCCACGCTCGACCCGCTCGGGCTCGTCGGCCTCGCGATCGCGGGTGTCGTGGCCTCCGCGTCGAAGTACGTGCTCGCCTGGCAGGGCCGCCACATCTTCAACCCCGCCGCCGTCGGCGCCGCCTTCCTCACGGTGCTCAGCGTCTGGTTCCCCGACCTCGGCTCCTCGGCGTGGTGGGTCGGCTCGCCCTACCTCGCCGCGCCGGTCATCGTCGCCGGGCTGATCGTGCTGCTGCGCACCGAGAAGGTGCGCGTGATCCTCGTCTTCCTCGTCATCGCCGTCGCCGTCGGATTCGTCCGCACCGTCAGTCAGTATCAGAGCGCGGGGCTCGAGTTCGACGCGAGCACGGTGTTCTGGCAGCTGCTGTGGTCCTCGCCGTTCCTCTTCCTCGGCGCGTTCATGCTGTCCGAGCCGCTGACCCTTCCGCCCCGCCGCTGGCAGCAGTTCGCCGTGGCCGCCGTGGTGGGAGTGCTGGCCGGGTGGCCGATCGACCTCGGCGCCGTGAGCCTCGGCCAGGAGCGGGCTCTGCTGGTCGGCAACCTTCTCGCGTTCGCCTTCGCGTTCCGCTCCGCCGTGCGCCTCACCCTGGTGGAGCGCGTCGCCCTCACGCCCACCGTGCGCGAGCTCGTCTTCCGCGCCCGGCGCGGTTTCCGGTTCGCGGCCGGCCAGTATCTCGAGCTCGAGGTCGCCCATGCCAAGCCCGATGCCCGCGGAACGCGGCGCGAGTTCAGCATCGTCTCGGCGCCCGAAGAGCTGCCGACGGTCCGCATCGCGCTGCGCGAAGGCTCCCAATCGACCTACAAGAAGGCGCTGGCCCTCGTCGAGCCCGGACAGTCCCTCCCTGTGACCGGCGTCTGGGGCGACTTCGTGCTCCCCGCCAAGCCGTCCAGCCCCGTGCTCATGGTGGCCGCCGGCATCGGCGTCACGCCGTTCGTCTCACAGCTGCGGCACCTGCGGATGGCCCGCGAAGACCGCGACGTGGTGTTCGTCTACGTGGCATCGGGGAGCGAGGAACTGGCGTTCCGCTCCGAGCTGGAGGACTCCGGCGTGCCCGTGATCGTCTTCACGCGCGATCAGCCGAACGCGATGCCCGCTCACTGGCGATGGGCGCGCGGCGTGCGGCTCGACGCCGAGGGGCTGCTGCAGGTCGTGCCCGACATCGCCACCCGGCACGCCTACATCTCCGGCCCGCCCGGACTCATCGCCGAGCTCGCTCCCGCGCTCGACAAGGCTCGTTCGATCACCACGGACGCCTTCTCGGGATACTGATCCGATCCGCCGGACGCGCCGGCGTCAGGCGGGACCGCGGCTCAGGTGAGGTCTGCGGCTCAGGTGAGTCCGCGGCCCGGGCGGGACCGCGGCTCGGGCGGGACCGCGGCTCGGGCAGGGTCTGCAGTTCAGGCGGACCCGCGGTTCAGGCGGGGTCTGCGGGGCGTGCCGGGAGCCGCACCTCGAACGTCGTCGACCCCGGCCGGCTGTCCACGGCGATCGTGCCGTGGTGGGCCGAGACGATCGCCTTCGCGATCGACAGTCCGAGGCCTGTGCCGCCGGTCTGACGGGCGCGCGAGGAGTCGGCGCGGGCGAACCTCTCGAACAGCTCATCGGCGACCGCCGGATCGATGCCCGGGCCGTCGTCGTGCACGCGCAGCACGGCGTCGCCGCCGTCGAGCGTGACCGACGCGGTCACCTGGGTGCCCGCCGGCGTGTGCACGCGGGCGTTGGCGAGGAGGTTCGCCACGACCTGGTGCAGACGCGCGCCGTCGCCGGCGACCACCACCGGCTCCTCGCCCACGTCGACCCGCCAGTCGTGGTCGGGGCCAGCGACCTGCGCGTCCGCGGCGGCATCGATCGCGATGCGCGTGAGATCGACAGCGCCGTAGACGAGCTCCTTGCCCTCGTCGAGTCGCGCCAGGAGCAGCAGGTCCTCGACGAGGGTGGTCATCCGCAGCGACGCCGCCTGGATGCGCTCCAGCCCCTGCTCGGACTGCTCGGCTGCCGCCTGACGCTGATCGTCGGTGGGGTGCTCTCGCTGCAGCGACCGCAGCGACAGCTCCGAGTAGCCGCGGATGGCGGCGAGCGGGGTGCGGAGTTCGTGGCTCGCGTCGGCGACGAACGCCCGCATGCGCTCCTCGTTGCGCTGCCGGGCCGACAGGGACGTGTCGACATGGTCGAGCAGCGTGTTCAGCGCGGCGCCGACGCGACCGATCTCGTCGGAGTCGTCCGCCTCGGCGGCGGGAACGCGCTCCGTGATGCTCACGTCGCCCGAGTCCAGCGGCTGGGAGGCGACGCGCGCCGCCGTGTCGGCCACGACGCGCAGCGGCTTCAGCGCCTGCTGGATGACCACGGCGATGACCGCCGCGAGCACGAGGAGGCCGCCGAGGGTGAGGAGGGTCACCGTCGTCAGGATCTGCGCGATCGTCGAGGCGAGCTCCGACGTCGGCATCCCCACCGCGATCGATCCGCCCGAGACGGTTCCCTGCACGCGGATCCGGTAGTCGCCGGCGCCGGCGACGGTGGCGTCGCCCCAGCCCAGGCGGTCCAGTGACTGGAAGCTCCCGATCACGCCGCGCACCTCGTCGTCGGAGAGGGCGACGGCGACCTCGTCATCGCTGACATAGGCGCCCGAGGTCCCGGAGAGATTGCTCACGATGAGCAGGGTGCCGACCTCCTGGCGGCCCTCGTTGAGGATGTCCGCGGCGCTGCCCGTGGGGGCGAGATGCATGCGCTCCGCCGCCGAGGTCACCTGCGCGTCGAGGTTCTCGACCATGATCGAGCGCAGGATCGTGCCCGTGGCGAAGCCGATCGCGACGAGGATCAGCGCGACGAGCGAGACGACGGCGACGATGAGGCGCGTCTGCAGGCTCCAGCGGTGACGGGGGTTCCGGGGGAGCGCGTCGGGGGCGGCGCTCATCACTGCGGGGCTTTGATCATGTAGCCCACGCCGCGGACGGTGTGGATGAGGGGCTCGCGGCCCGCGTCGATCTTCTTCCGCAGGTACGAGATGTAGAGCTCCACGACGCTGGAACGGCCGCCGAAGTCGTAGTTCCACACGCGGTCGAGGATCTGGGCCTTGGAGACCACGCGACGCTGGTTGCGCATGAGGAAGCGGAGCAGCTCGAACTCGGTGGCGGTCAGCTCTATCTGCGCGTCGCCGCGCTCCACCTCGTGCGAGTCCTCGTTCAGCGTGAGATCCCCGACGCGCAGGATCGGGTCGGCGCCGCCCGCCGTCGCGCTCCCGGCGCGGCGCATGAGTCCCCGCAGCCGCGCGACGACCTCCTCGAGACTGAAAGGCTTGGTGACGTAGTCGTCGCCGCCGGCGGTCAGCCCCGCGACGCGATCGGCGACGGCGTCCTTCGCGGTCAGGAACAGCACCGGCACGTCGTTGCCGCCGTGGCGGAGGCGCTGCAGCACCGACATGCCGTCGAGGTCGGGCATCATGATGTCGAGCACGAGCGCGTCGGGGTCGAACTCGCGCGTGACCGTGAGGGCGTCGTACCCGGAGCCGGCGGTGCGCACCTCCCAGCCCTCCATGCGCAGAGCCATGGAGAGCAGATCGGTGAGCATCTGCTCGTCGTCGACGACGAGCACACGCAGCGGGGAGCCGTCGGGGCGGCGGAGGGCGGGTGCGGCGGCAGGAGCGGTCATGGCTCCATTGTGTCCCTCCGGCTATGCGGTTCCTATGGGATGACCTATGCGTCCTCTGTGAAACCGGCATCCGCGTCCGCGCGGCGTTCATAGCGTTCCCATACGCGCTGCTGGACCCACGCAGAGGCGTTCTCCCTAGCGTCGGGGTGCCGGACATCGATGCCGGTGCGGTCACGGAGAGAGGGCCGCCGAGAAGGAGACCCATGTACTGGACGTACCTGCGCCGCGAGCTGTCCGGGCGCAAGAAGCAGACCACCATCGTCGCGACGGGCCTCGCCATCGCGATCGCGCTCGTCATCATCGTCAATGCGCTGTCGGCCGGCGTCCGCGACGCCCAGGCCCAGGCGCTCGAGTCGGTCTACGGCGTCGGCACCGACCTCACGGTCTCCGGTGCGCAGGCCGAACCGGGCGAGGGCGGCGGGCGGGGCGGTCCGCAGTTCGACTTCGACGACGACGAGGGGACGACGGCGGACGACGGGACGACGAATCTCAGCCAGTCGCGCCTCATGACCGACTTCCTCCGCGGGACCATCGAAGCCTCCACGCTCGACACCGTGTCCGGCATCGACGGCGTGGCGGCCGCCTCGGGCGCCCTGAGCCTCACCAACACCACGTTCGACGGCGAGCTGCCGCAGCGGCCGGACGCGACCACGGACGACACCGCCGAGGGCGGGCAGGCGCAGCCGATGCCCGACGACGGCGACGGCGGGGGAATGGGCGGCTTCGGCGGCGGATCCTTCTCCGTGGACTCCTTCACCGTGCTGGGCGTCGAGGCCGCCGACACCGCCGTGGGTCCGCTCTCGGCCGTCGAGGTCACCGAGGGCCGTGCCCTCGCCGACGCCGACGCCGGCGCGTACGTCGCCGTCCTCGACGCGTCCTATGCGACGAGCGCCGACCTCGCCGTCGGCGACACCCTCGACGTCGGCGGCACCGCCTTCGAGATCGTCGGAGTCGTCTCGTCCACCTCGTCGGAGGCCGACACCGCCGCCAACGTGTACATCCCGCTCGACGTCGCCCAGGACCTCTCCGGCGCCGGGGACGTCGTGTCGACGGTCTACGTGCAGGCGGCCTCCAGTGACCAGATCTCCGCCGTCCAGGCAGCGCTCGAGGAGGCACTGCCCGATGTTACGGTCAGCTCGCAGTCCGACCTCGCCTCCGACGTCTCCGGGTCGCTCGCGAGCGCCTCCTCGCTCATCACGAGCCTTGGCACGTGGCTGTCGGTCATCGTGCTGGCCGTGGCCGTGGCCCTGGCGATCCTGTTCACCATCTCGGGGATCTCGCGCCGGACGCGCGAGATCGGAACGCTGAAGGCCATCGGATGGTCCAACCGCCGCGTGGTCGGCCAGGTCGCCGGGGAGTCGGTCGTGCAGGCCCTCATCGGGGGCGCCATCGGCGTCGTGCTGGGGCTCGCCGGGGTCCTCGCGATCACTCTGATCTCGCCGACGATCTCGTCGGCACCCGCGGCGGAGAGCACGTTCGGCCCCGGTGGATCGGGCGGCATGGGGGGCATGGGCGGCTTCGGTGCGCAGCTCGGTCAGACCTCCGCGGACATCGTCCTGAGCGCCCCGCTGTCGGTGGGCATCGTCGTGCTGGCCCTGCTCCTGGCCGTCGCCGGCGGACTCGTCGCCGGCGCCTTCGGAGGCTGGCGCGCCGCGCGTCTGAGCCCCGCTGAGGCGCTCCGCGCGGTCGCCTAGGACGACCGCGTCACTCCGGCCATCCCCACCCGCCCTGCCCACCCTTCCGACACAGGAGACACGACATGACCATCATCGAACAGAGCCCGGCCGAACCCGCCGCGACGCCGGACGTGCCCGCCTACCGGCTGGCCGGCGTGACGAAGACGTACTCCCAGAAGGGCCGCGTCGTGCAGGCCCTGAAGGGGGTCGATCTCGAGATCGCCCCCGGCGAGTTCGTCACGATCCAGGGACCGACCGGGGGCGGCAAATCGACGCTGCTGCAGCTGCTCGGAGCGCTGGACACCCCCACCGCGGGTCACGTGATGATCGGAGACACCGACCTCGCCCAGGCGTCGGCGACCGACCTCGAACACGTCCGGGCGCGGGAGATCGGCTTCGTCTTCCAGGCGTTCAACCTCATCCCCACCCTCACCGCGGCGGAGAACGTCGATATGGGGCTGGAGCCTCTCGGGCTGGGCAGCGCCGAACGTGCGGCCCGCGTGACCGACGCTCTGGAGCGGGTCGGGCTCGCCGAGCGTGCCGACCACCGGCCGGGCGAGCTGTCCGGCGGTCAGCAGCAGCGGGTGGCGATCGCCCGCGCCATCGCGAAGCGGCCGCGTGTCCTCCTCGCCGACGAGCCGACCGGCAACCTCGACGAGTCGATGCGCGATGACATCCTCGCGGTGCTCGAACAGCTCAACGCGGACGGTCTGACCCTGATCGTCGTCACCCACGACTCGGCGGTAGCCCGCCGCGCGGGGCGCCGGCTGCGGCTGGACAAGGGCACGGTCCGCGACATCACACGCTGACCGCGGGCGGATCTGTTGTCAGCGCCGCGGGCGAGAAGGCGACAGCAGGAACGCGAGCAGGAGCATGAGGAGCATGCCCAGCACGGCGCCCAGGGTGTTGGAGACGAGATCGCGGACGTCGGCGACGCGCGCGTCGAGGAACAGCGCCTGGGCGAGCTCGATCGCGCCGCTCGCCACCAGCCCCAGCACGGGGGCGGTCCACCAGCCCCGCACGCCGAACCACAGCACCGCGAAGATGCCGAGCGGTACGAACATCGCCACGTTGGCGGCGAACTCGACGCGGTCGAACGTGATCCAGGCGGTCGACTCGCGCTGCGCGAACCACGCGAGCAGCCGGTCGAGCGCCGCCGCGATGTCGGAGCCGTAGGGGCGGGCGCGCAGCGTCATCCACGCCACCGCCCACAGGTACAGCCCGGAGAGGATCGCGAGCACCACGCGGGCAGCCGCGCGATGCACCCGCAGCGCCGCCGACTCCTCGGTCGGAGTCGTCACGCCCGCGGTCAGTGGGTGTCCTCGGCCTCGACCTCGGTCCGGTCTCCCGACCACAGCGTGTGGAAGGTGCCGGCCCGGTCGGTGCGGCGGTAGGTGTGGGCGCCGAAGAAGTCGCGCTGACCCTGGATCAGGGCCGCCGGAAGGCGGTCGGCCCGCAGCCCGTCGTAGTAGGCCAGCGACGACGAGAACGCGGGGGCGGGGATGCCGGCGCCGGCGGCGACCTGCACGATCTCGCGCCACGCGTCCTGCGCACGGCCCAAGGCCTCGACGAAGTAGGGCGCGGTGAGCAGCACGGGGAGCTCGGGCGCCGCGTCGTACGCGTCGGCGATGCGGTTGAGGAACTGCGCGCGGATGATGCAGCCGCCGCGCCAGATCTTGCTGATCGCACCGAGGTCGATGTTCCAGCCGTACTGCGCCGCGCCGGCGCGGATCTCGTCGAAGCCCTGCGAATAGGCGACGATCTTCGACGCGTACAGCGCCAGGCGCACCTGCTCGACGAACGCGTCCGTGTCGGCGACGGCGAAGCCGCCGGTCCCCGAGCCGTCGCCGGTCCCCGAGCCGTCCACGGTCCCCGAGCCGTCGCCGGTCCCCGAGCTTGTCGAGGGGCCGGGCAGCGCGCCGGACACGTCGCGCTGTTCGCGGTGGCTCGACAGCGAGCGGGCGAACGTCGCCTCCGCGATGCCGGAGACCGGCACGCCGAGGTCGAGGGCGGTCTGCACCGTCCAGGCGCCCGTGCCCTTCGCGCCGGCCTCGTCGACGATGACGTCCACGAGCGGACGCCCGGTGGCCGCGTCGGTCTGGCGCAGCACCTCGGCGGTGATCTCGATCAGGTAGGACTCGAGCTCGCCGCGGTTCCACTCGGCGAAGATGTCGGCGATCTCGGCGGGCGACTTGCCGGTACCCCGGCGGATCAGGTCGTACGCCTCCGCGATCAGCTGCATGTCGGCGTACTCGATGCCGTTGTGCACCATCTTGACGAAGTGCCCGGCGCCGTCGTGGCCGACGTGGGTGACGCACGGCTCGCCCTCGGCGACCGCGGCGATCGACGTGAGGATCGGGCCCAGGGTGACCCACGCCTCGTCGGGTCCGCCCGGCATCAGCGAGGGGCCGTTCAGGGCTCCCTCCTCGCCGCCGGAGACCCCCATGCCCACGAAGTTGAATCCGCGCTCGCGCACGGTCTTCTCGCGTCGGATCGTGTCGGTGAACAGCGAGTTCCCGCCGTCGATGATGATGTCGCCCGGCTCGAACACGGCCATGAGGGAGTCGATGACGGCGTCGGTCGGGCCGCCGGCCTTCACCATGATGATCGCCGTCCGCGGCTTCTGGAGCGACGCGGCGAACTCCTCGTAGGAGAACGCCGGGACGAACTCGGCCTCGGGATGCTCGGCGATCAGCTCGTCGGTCTTGGAGCGGCTCCGGTTGAACACGGCGACGGTGTTGCCCTCGCGGGAGGCGAGGTTGCGCGCGAGGTTGGACCCCATGACGGCGAGTCCCACGACTCCGATGTTGGCTGCAGGCGGGACCGCGACGGCTTCTGACACAGAGAACTCCTCGGAGAAACGGGGGAGGGGAATCACCTCCCAGCGTAGTCCGCCCCGGCGTGTGGCGTCGCCGGGTGACGTTCCCGGCGCACCGCCCCGCGTAATGTCTGAGTCGACGGACGACGAGCGGGTGGGAGCGGGATCGTGACGAGGATCGTGGTCATGGGGCCGAGCGGCTCGGGAAAGTCGCTGGTCGGTGCGGCGCTGGCGGCGCGGCTGGGCGCACGATTCGTCGACGGCGACGATCTGCATCCCCGCAGCAACGTCGCCAAGATGGCCGCGGGCACGCCGCTGGACGACGAGGATCGCGCGCCGTGGCTCGATGCCGTCGCGCTCGTGCTGTCGCGTCAGGCGCCTGTGGTGGTCGCATGCTCCGCGCTGCGTCGTGCGTACCGCGACCGCATCCGGGCGACGACCGCCGATGCCTGGTTCGTCGAGCTCGTGGTGCCGCAGACCGAGCTCCGACAGCGGGTCTCGCGGCGGGACCACTTCATGCCCGCGACCCTGCTGGACTCGCAGCTGGCGACGCTGGAGCCGCTCGCGACCGACGAGGCGGGCGCCCGGGTGGCCAACGACGCCGATCTCGAGTCGGTGGTGCGGCGGATCGCCGCCGTGCGGGAGGCTCAGTCCTTGCGGTAGCCGGAGCGACCGAGCGACCACAGTGCGCCGACGGCGCCGAGGGTCGCGCCGACCGCCATGACGCCGATCAGCCACAGGAGAGCGTGCGACATCCAGCCGTAGTCCATGAGTCCTCCTCGGTCGGCGCGGGTCGGTGCAGGCGCGTCACCATCGTAGCGGGGGCGCTGGTAGACTCGGGACGTACTTCGGCGAGGGATGCTCCGGCATCCGTGATCGACGCGGTGAATCGGCTCAGAGATTCTGCCTGACGGCTGTCCTGTGGCTTTCCTCACGCGCGGGCGTTCGAGTCGAATCCACCAGACCCCAGATCAGGGCCCGCGAACAGAGAAAGCGGCCCACAAGGAGAATCACCATGTCGACTGAGACCGACACCAAGGTCATCGCCGAGACCCGCGAGAACTTCGGCAAGGGCTTCGCCCGCCGCCTGCGCGCCGCCGGCAAGATCCCCGCCGTCATCTACGGCCACGGCACCACGCCCCTCCACGTCGCGCTGCCCGGCCACCAGGTCGCGCTCCTCGTGCGTCGCGCCAACGTCGTCCTCGAGCTCCAGGTCGACGGCAAGGAGCAGCTCACGCTGGTCAAGGACGTCCAGAAGGACCCCGTGCACCAGATCATCGAGCACATCGACCTCCTCGTCGTGAAGAAGGGCGAGAAGGTCCAGGTCGACATCCCCGTGCTGGTCGAGGGCGAGCCCTTCCCGGGCACGATCGTCAACCTCGACAACACGACCGTCTCGCTCGAGGTCGAGGCCACCCACATCCCCGAGCACGTCGTCGTCAACGTCGAGGGCCTCGAGGACGGCACGCACATCACCGCGGCCGACCTGACGCTGCCCCAGGGCGCCACGCTGATCACCGACCCCGAGACCCTCGTGGTCGCGATCTCGGTGCCCGCGGCGACGATCGCCGAGGCCGACGAGATCGAGGCGGCCGACGAGGCCGTCGCCGAGGAGCAGGCGGAGGCGGCCGAAGAGGCCGAGTGACCGTACCCCTCGACGCCCGTCGCCGCCGATACTGGTGGCGGCGGGCGTCGTCGTCGGAAGGGACCCCCATGGCAGAGAGCTGGCTGGTCGTCGGGCTGGGCAATCCCGGCCCGCGCTACGAGGCGACCCGGCACAACGTCGGGCAGATGGTCGTCGCCGAGCTCGCGGCCCGCCGGGCCGAGACGCTTCGTGCGCACAAGGCGAATGCGCGCGTGGCCGAGTCGTGGCTGCGTCCCGGCGGACCCAAGCTGGTGCTGGCGACGCCGAACTCCTTCATGAACGTCTCGGGCGGGCCGGTGTCGTCGCTGGCGAGGTTCTACGACGTGCCGGCCGAACGCGTGGTCATCGTCCACGACGAGCTCGACATCCCCTTCGACACGGTCAAGCTCAAGATCGGTGGCGGCCACGGCGGTCACAACGGCGTGCGCGACGTGGCGAGGGCGCTGGGCACCGCGGACTTCCCGCGGGTGCGGGTGGGAATCGGGCGCCCGCCGGGACGCCAGGATCCCGCGGACTGGGTGCTCGACCCGTTCTCGTCGAGCGAGCGCGCCGCCCTGCCGATCCTCATCGGCGATGCGGCAGACGCCGTGGAGACGCTCGTCGGCGAGGGACTGCTCGCCGCGCAGCAGCGGTGGCACGCACCGCGAGGCTGAGCCGACTGGCGGAAGAGACTGCGCGGCTGGGCTGAGCGGCTGATCAGGGGCGGACGGCGAGGAGCTCGCCGCGCGTGACCGGCGCGGTCAGCGCGCTCACCGCGTCGGCGAACGGCACCGTGCGTCCGATCAGGCCGGAGAACAGGCCGTGGTCGGCGCGCTCGAGGAACCGCACGGCCTCGAGGAGGTGCTCGGGGCGGTACCCGCCCACGCCACGCACCGTGAGTCCGCGCTCGATCAGCGCGGCGGCGGGCACGGTGCCGGATGCGCCGTCCGCGCCTCCGGCGAGGACGACCACCGCACCCATGCCGGCGCCGGCGACGGCATCGGCCACGGACTCCGGCGTCCCCGCGAACTCGAGGGCGATCCGGTAGCCGGATGGCGCGCGGCCCGGCCGGTGGGTCGACTCCGCACCGAAGGAGGTCGCGAGCGCGCGACGCTGCGGCTCCGCGTCGACGGCGACCACGTGCGCACCGCGGGAGGCCGCCATCGCGATCGCGGTCAGTCCGATGGCGTCGCAGCCCGAGACGAGCACGGTCTCGCCGGCGAGCGTTCGGACCCGCGCTGCCGCATCGAGCGTCGCCGCCGCGCTGGCGCTCGCGCACGCGACCGGGGCGAACACCTCGGCGGGGATCCAGTCGCGTGCGCGCACGATGGCCGTGCGGGCGACGAGGTGGACGTGGGTCGCGAGCCCACCCGAGAGCTCCCACCCGCGACGCACCCGTTCGTGTCCGTACCGGCGCTGATCGAGACAGGACCCGGCGTCGCCGCCCCGGCACATCTCGCAGGCGCCGCAATCGACCGTGACAGCCCACACGATGCGGTCGCCGATGCTCAGGGGTACCCCGTCGACGGTGGCCGCGGGGGAGCCGGGGCCGCACGCGACGACGCGTCCGACCTGAGCGTGTCCGAGCACCTGCGCCCCCGGGGCGGAGCGCACGCCGAGGGCGGTGCGCAAGTCGCGCTCGCACACGGTCGCCAGCTCGACCTCGACGAGGAGCTCGCCCGGCCGGAGCGTGACCTCGGTCACGGCGATCCGCTGCAGCGGCAGGTCGGCACCGAGGAAGGCGATGGCCTCCGCGGCCGGCTCGAGGTGCACGCGGATCCCGGTCGGTGTCTCCACCGTCGTCCTCCGGTGCGTCGTCACACCGCCCATGTTCCGCGCCTCTCGATCCCGCCCCGCAGGTGCGGGAGGACGCCACGTTAGGCAGGCCGTGTGACGGGCGAGTGAACGCGGAGCGGATGCCCGGTGTCATGCGCCCGACCGGTCGGCGTGTCAGGGGTCCGCTCTAGACTGGAGGGATGACAGTTGCCGGGATCGTGCGCGCCCTCGTGCAGTCGGAGCCGTTCGCCGCGGTGCTCCGCGGGAGCCGCACCGACACCGACTTCTCGCTCGTCACCGGTCTCGACGCTCCCCTCCTCGCCGCCCTGGTGGCCGCCCGCGCGACCGGGGGAGAGGCGGGCTCCCCGCCGTCGATGCTGGTCATGGCCCCCACCGGTCGGCGAGCCGAGAGCGTCGGGGCGGCCCTGGAGTGCCTGCTCCCGGGCGCGACGGTGCTCCACTTCCCGGCCTGGGAGACCCTGCCGCACGAGCGGCTGAGCCCGAGCCCCGAGACCGTGGGGCGGCGCCTCGAGGTGCTCCGCCGCGCCCACGCGTGGGACGGATCCTCGCCGCTCGTCGTCGTCGCCTCCGTCCGGGCGGCTCTTCAGCCGATCGCCTCGGGCCTCACCGAGGCGGGCGCGGTGGAGCTCGTTGCGGGACAGCGCGGCCACGAGCGCGACGACGTCGTGCGGCGCCTCGTCGAACTCGCCTATCAGCGCGTCGACATGGTGTCCCGCCGCGGGGAGTTCGCCGTTCGCGGCGGGATCCTCGACGGCTTCCCGCCGGTGGCCGACCACCCGCTGCGCGTGGAGTTCTTCGGCGACGAGGTCGAGCAGATCCGCGCCTTCTCGGTGGCCGACCAGCGCTCCCTCCCCGGCGCGGTGGAGTCGGTCACCCTCATCCCGAGCCGAGAGCTGCTGCTGACGGAGGGGGTGCGGGAGCGCGCCGCGGCGCTGCGCGATCGCTTCCCGGGGCTGCGCGGCATGCTCGAGAAGATGAGCGAGGGCATCCCGACCGAGGGCATGGAGTCCTTGCTGCCGGTGGTCGCCGACGCGGTCGTCCCGCTCATGGACTACCTTCCGCGGGGCACGGCCGCCGCCCTCCTCGATCCCGAACGCTCCGTCACGCGCGCCATCACGCTGGGCGAGACCAACCAGGAGTTCCTCGAGGCCGCGTGGAGCGCGGCGACGGCGGGCGCCGACACGCCGGTCGATCTCGGCGCCGGCGACTTCCTGACCCTGCCCGAGCTCCGCGAGTCCGCTCGCGATCGCGGCGGCGTGTGGTGGACCCTCAGCGGATTCGACTCGGGCGATGCGGATGCCGAGGCCGAGGGTCTCGTCGAGTCCTCCGGCGCCGTGCGGATCGCCGCCGCACCGGTGCCGTCGTTCCACGGCAACGTGGACGGTGCGACGGGTCACGTCGCCCAGCTCGTGGCCGACGGCTGGCGCGTGGTGATCGCGTCGGGCGGAACGGGCCTGGTCGATCGCGCCCGCGACGTGCTGGCGGAGCGGGGTATTCCGGCGCGGACCGTGGACGGCCTGGCCGACGCGCCCGAGGCCGGGATGGCGACGGCGGTCGTGGCGACCCTCGAGGCGGGGTTCCAGGACCCGGCTGCGCGGCTGGCCGTGCTCACCGAGAGCGAGTTCTACGGCCGCACCATCGGCGCCGACTCGCGCGTGGTCAAGAAGCTCGCCTCCCGCCGGCGCAACGTCGTCGATCCCCTGCAGCTCAAGCCCGGCGACGTCGTCGTCCACACCACCCACGGCATCGGCCGCTTCGTGGAGCTGGTGCAGCGGGAGGTGTCGACGGGCGGGCGCAACGCCGTGAAGACCCAGCGCGAATACCTCGTGCTCGAGTACGCGCCGTCCAAGCGCGGGTTCCCGGGCGACAAGCTCTTCGTCCCCACCGACCAGCTCGATCAGCTCTCGCGGTACGTCGGCGGGGAAGCCCCCACGCTCTCGAAGATGGGCGGCAGCGACTGGGCCGCGGCGAAGGGCAAGGCCCGCAAGGCGGTCCGAGACATCGCCGTCGAGCTCGTGAAGCTCTACTCGGCGCGCATGGCCGCGAAGGGATACGCGTTCGGCCCCGACACCCCGTGGCAGCGCGAGCTGGAGGAGGCCTTCCCCTTCGCCGAGACCCTCGACCAGCTGCAGACCATCGACGAGATCAAGGCCGACATGGAACGGCCGATCCCGATGGACCGGCTGCTCAGCGGCGACGTCGGCTTCGGCAAGACCGAGGTCGCGGTGCGGGCGGCCTTCAAGGCGATCCAGGACGGCAAGCAGGTCGCGATGCTCGTCCCCACGACCCTGCTCGTCAAGCAGCACCTCGAGACGTTCACCGAACGCTTCGCCGGATTCCCCGTGAAGGTGCGTCCCCTGTCGCGGTTCCAGAGCGACAAGCAGGCGCGCGAGACGATTGCGGGGCTGCTGGACGGCACGGTCGACATGGTCATCGGCACCCACCGCATCCTCACCGAGAAGGTGATCTTCAAAGACCTCGGCCTCATGATCATCGACGAGGAGCAGCGCTTCGGCGTCGAGCACAAAGACCAGCTGAAGAAGCTGAAGACGAACGTGGACATCCTCGCGATGAGTGCGACGCCGATCCCGCGGACGCTGGAGATGGCGGTGACGGGGATCCGCGAGATGTCCACGCTGCAGACCCCGCCGGAGGATCGCCACCCGATCCTCACCTATGTGGGACCGCGCGGCGACAAGCAGGTGGCCGCCGCGATCCGCAGGGAGCTGCTGCGGGAGGGTCAGGTCTTCTACGTCCACAATCGCGTGCAGTCGATCCAGCGCGTGGCGGCGCAGCTGTCCGAGCTCGTACCCGAGGCCCGCATCGCCGTGGCGCACGGGCAGATGGGGGAGCACGCCCTCGAGCAGGTCGTGGACGACTTCTGGGAGCGCCGTGCCGACGTGCTCGTCTCGACCACGATCATCGAGACCGGCCTCGACATCTCCAACGCGAACACGATCATCATCGACCGCGCCGACAAGTACGGGCTGAGCCAGCTGCACCAGCTGCGCGGGCGTGTCGGGCGAGGGCGCGAGCGCGCCTACGCGTACTTCCTCTACGACGAGATGAAGCCCCTCAGCGAGACCGCCGCCGACCGTCTCGAGACGATCGCGGTGAACAACGACCTCGGCTCCGGGATGCAGGTCGCCCTGAAGGACCTCGAGCTGCGCGGCGCGGGGAATCTCCTCGGAGCCGAGCAGGCCGGTCACATCGCCGGTGTCGGGTTCGACCTGTACCTGCGGATGATCGGCGAGGCCGTGGCCACCTTCCGAGGCGAGGAGACCGAGGGGCCGGCCGAGCTGCGACTGGAGCTGCCCGTCGACGCCCGCATCCCCGAGTCCTACATCGACAGTGAGCGTCTGCGCCTCGAGGCCTATCAGAAGCTGTCGGCGGCGGCATCGGTCACCGCCGCACCGGACGCGATCGACCTCGTCGCCGACGAGCTGCGCGACCGTTACGGCGCGACGCCGGCCGAGGTGGACGGGCTGTTCGAGGTGGCGCGCCTGCGCCGCCGTGCCGCCCAATCGGGACTCACCGATGTGGTCGCGATGGGGCCGAACCTCCGGGTCGCCCCCGCCCACCTGCCCGACTCGCTGCGGGTGCGGTTGCAGCGCCTGCACCCCAAGGCGAAGATCCTCTCGGGTGGCGAGGCCATGATCGTCCCGCTGCCGAGTGCCGGCGGCGAGCCGCTGGCCGATGCCGACCTCATCGCCTGGACGCGCCAGCTGCTCGACCAGCTCTTCCCGCTGCCCGCGCCCGAGAAGGCCGAGCCACGCCCCGCATAAGCGAGCCCGCCCGTTCCCCCGACCCGGTCCCGTGACCTTGCCGGTCCGCCCGCGAGCTTGCCGGTGAGCCCTCGAGCTTGCCGGCCCGCCCGCGAGCTTGCCCCCGCTCCCGCGAGCTTGCCCCCGCTCCCGCGAGCTTGCCCCCGGTCCCGCGAGCTTGCCGGCAAGCTCGAGACCTTGAAGGCAAGCTCGCGAGCACGCGGGTCAGATCACGAGCACGCCGGTCGCGATGAGTGTCGCGGCGGCGATCGCGCCCGCCGCGGCGACCGCGAACAGTGCCCACTCGCCGCGCGTGAAGACCCGCTCGCCCCGCGCGCGCCGCGCCGCCGCGTACAGCACGGTGGCCGGCACGATGATCAGGAGCGAGAGCAGCGTGTACTCCGCGCCCGCGGCGTACAGGAGGAAGCCGGTATAGGCGGTCGCGAGCACCGCGACCGCGAGGGTGACGGCACGGCGCGCGGGCGACTGCTGCCCGGGGTCGGTCAGCGCGAGCTTCAGCGCGAACCCCGCGGTGAGGAAGTAGGGGATGAGGGCCAGCGCGCTCGTGAGGTTCAGGGCGACGTCGAACGCGTCGGCCGCGAAGAGCACGACCACCAGCAGCACCTGCACGAGGGCGGTCGACAGCGTGAGCGCGCCGACCGGCACGTCCTTCGCGTTCGTGCGCGCGAACACCTGCGGCAGATCGCCCGCACGCGCGGCGACCAGCAGCACCTCGGCGGCCATGAGCGTCCACGACAGGTACGCCCCCAGGACGGCGATGACGAGGGCGGCGCCGATGAACACCGCGCCCCACCCGCCGACGACCGCCTCGAGCACCCCTGCCATGGACGGCTGACGCAGCGCCGCGATCTCCTCGCGGGGGAGGATGCCATACGAGACGATCGTCACCGACAGGAAGATCGCGAGCACCGACAGGAAGCCGAGGACGGTCGCCCGGCCGACGTCTGAGCGGCGACGCGCGTGTCGCGAGTACGCACTGGCCCCCTCGACGCCGATGAAGGCGAACACGGTGACGAGGAGGGTGGCGCGCACCTGCTCGTACAGCACCGGGGCGCCGGCCCCGCCGGTCAGGTTGCCGGCGAACACCTGCGGGTCGAACGCGAACAGGCAGAGGAAGACGAAGACCACGATCGGCAGCACCTTGGCGACGCTGACGATCCGGTTGACGGCCGCGGCCTCGCGCGCGCCGCTGCGCACGAGCGCGTAGAACAGCCAGAGGCCCGCCGACGAGACGGCGACGGCGAGGAGGGTGTCGCCGGCGCCGAGACCCGGGAACACAGCGCCCAGGGTCGACATGATGAAGACCCAGTAGAAGACATTGCCCGCGCAGGCGCTCGCCCAGTAGCCGAACGCGGAGAAGAAGCCGGCGTAGTGGCCGAACCCGGCGCGGGCGTAGGAGTACACGCCGGCATCCAGGTCAGGGCGTCGCAGCGCAAGGTGCTGGAAGACGAGGGCCAGGGTCAGCATCCCGCCGCCGGCGATCCCCCACGCGATCAGTGCACCGGTCACACCGGTCTCGGCGGCGAAACGGCCCGGCAGAGAGAACACGCCGGCGCCGACCATGGACCCGACGACGAATCCGGCGAGGGTGAGCGCCGAGACCGTCGTGGCGCGATGCCCCTGCGGTGCCGAGGTCACGACATCGTCCTAGATCACGCCCTGGGCGAGCATCGCGTGGGCGACCCGCTCGAAGCCCGCGGCGTTCGCGCCGACGACGTAGTCGCCGGGGCGCCCGTAGCGCTCGGCGGCGTCGAACGCGGCGTCGTGGACATCCTTCATGATCGATCGCAGCTTCCGCTCGCTGTCGGCGAAGCTCCAGCGCTGCCGCGACGCGTTCTGGCTCATCTCCAGGGCCGAGGTGGCGACGCCGCCGGCGTTGGCCGCCTTTCCCGGGCCGAAGAGCACACCGGCGTCCTGGAACGCGGCGACCGCGCCCGGAGTCGAGGGCATGTTCGCCCCCTCCGCGACCGCGCGCACGCCCTGCGCGATCAGGGTGCGCGCGTCGTGCTCGTCGAGCTCGTTCTGCGTGGCGGACGGGATCGCGATGTCGACCGGCACCTCCCACGGCCGCGCGCCTTCGACGAAGCGGGCACCCGGTCGGCGTGCGGCGTACTCCGAGATGCGGGCGCGCTCGTGCTCTTTGACCTGGCGCAGGAGCTCGACGTCGATGCCGTCGTCGTCGACGACGTACCCCGAGGAGTCCGACGCCGTCACCGGCACCGCGCCGAGACGGTGCGCCTTCGCGATAGCGTAGGTCGCGACGTTCCCCGACCCCGAGACGGCCACGCGCTTGCCCTCCAGCGAGTCGCCGGCCACCGCCAGCATGTGCTCGACGAAGAAGACCGCGCCGTAGCCGGTCGCCTCAGTGCGCACCTCCGCGCCGCCCCACTGCACGCCCTTGCCGGTGAACATCCCCGACTCGTGGCGGTTGGTGATCTTGCGGTAGGCGCCGAACAGGTAGCCGATCTCGCGCGCGCCGACGCCGATGTCGCCGGCGGGGACGTCGGTGTGCTCGCCGAGATGGCGCCACAGTTCGCTCATGAACGACTGGCAGAAGCGCATCACCTCGGCCTCGGAACGGCCGTGCGGATCGAAGTCGCTGCCGCCCTTTGCGCCGCCGATGCCCTGTCCGGTGAGCGCGTTCTTGAAGATCTGCTCGAAGCCCAGGAACTTGATGATCGAGAGGTTCACCGACGGGTGGAACCGCAGGCCGCCCTTGTACGGGCCGAGCACGGAGGAGAACTGCACCCGGTACCCGCGGTTGACCTGCACGCGTCCCGCGTCATCGACCCAGGGCACGCGGAAGAGGATCTGCCGTTCGGGCTCGACGAGCCGGTCGAGGATGCCGCCGTCGACGAACTCCGGATGCTCCTCCAGCACGGGGGCGATCGCGTGCAGCACCTCGTGGACGGCCTGGGGGAACTCTCGCTCGTGGGGATTGCGGGCCTGCACGGTCGCGAAGACGTCGCGGACGGAGGCGGGCAGGGGAGAGAGCGATTCGGTCACGGTGGAGCTTTCTGGCCGAGGGTGAGGCGAGGGCGGGGCGAGGGTGAGGCGAGGGTGAGGCGAGGGCGGGGCGAGCTTTCACCCTATCGGCGCGGCGAGGGCGCCTCGACGGATATGACGGCGGCGGCATACGCTGGCCGCATGCGATTCGAGCACCTCGGGGCGCAGCCCCGCATCCACCCCGACGCCGTCGTCGCCGCCACCGCCGTGGTCTCGGGGGATGTGACGATCGGTGCCGGCTGCCAGGTGCTCCACGGCGCCGTCATCACCGCCGAGGGCGGTCCGGTCAGCCTCGGCGAGCACGTCATCGTGATGGAGAACGCCCTCATCCGCGCCAGCGCATCGCACCCGGTGCACATCGGCTCCCACGTCCTCGTCGGGCCCATGGCGAGCATCTCGGGGGCGACGATCGAGGACGAGGTGTTCCTCGCCACGGGCACGCGCGTGTTCAACGGCGCGCGCATCGGCACGCACAGCGAGGTGCGGATCAACGCGGTCGTGCACCTGCGCACCGTCCTCCCGCCCGAGTCGGTCGTCCCGATCGGCTGGGTGGCGGTCGGCGATCCCGCGCAGATGCTGTCGCCGGACCGCCACGACGAGATCTGGGAGCTCCAGCACGATCTCGACTTCCCGGGATACGTGTTCGGGCTGGACCGCGAGACCCCAGATCTGATGGTCCAGCTGACCGAGCGTTACGGCTCGTCACTGGCCCGCCACGCCGGCGACCGCCGCGTCGACGGCTGACGCTCAGCCGGTGTTCTGGAGGCCGGCCGCGACCCCCGAGACCGACAGGAGGAGCAGGCGCTGCCACTCCGGCGCGGCCGTCTCCTGGGAGCGCAGCACGCGCAGCGCACGCAGCTGGAGCAGGGAGAGCGCGTCGACGTAGGGATCGCGCATCTTGACCGCGCGCTGGAGCACCGGACGGTTGGCCAGCAGCTCGTCGCCGCCCGTGATCCGCACGACCCAGTCGCGCGTGAGCTCCATCTCGTGCATTACGAGTTCGGCGAGGTCGTCGCGGTCGCCGAGGGCGAGGTAGCGGCGGGCGATGCGCGTGTCCGCCTTGGCGAGGCTCATGCCCACGTTGTCGATGACCGTCCGCAGGAGCGGCCATTCCTCGTAGGCGCGTCGCAGGAGTTCGACGTCGCCGACCGCCTCCAGCGCGGTGCCCAGCCCGAACCACCCGGCGAGGTTGATGCGCGCCTGCGACCACGCGAACACCCACGGGATGGCGCGGAGGTCCTCGAGCGATTCCACGGACAGTCCGCGGCGGGCCGGCCGCGAGCCGAGGGCGAGCAGTCCGATCTCCTCCATCGGGGTGACGGTGGCGAACCAGGGGGCGAAGCCGGGCGCCTTGACGAGCGAGAAGAACCGCTCGCGCGAGGCGTTGTCCATCGTCGCGGCGACCTCGGCGAACCGGTTCGCCGCCTCCTCGTTGCGCCGCTCGATCGAGGGCGCCGAGGCCAGCAGCACCGCCGCGGCGACCTGGTCGATGTGGCGCATGGCGATGGCCGGATCGCCGTAGCGGGCGAAGATGACCTCGCCCTGCTCGGTGAGCTTGAACCGCCCGTCCACCGAGTGCGGCGGCTGCGCCAGGATCGCGGAGTTGGCGGGGCCGCCCCCGCGGCCGAGCGCGCCGCCGCGGCCGTGGAACAGCGTGAGGCGGATGCCGGACTCCTGCGCCCACGCGGCGACCTCGGCCTGCGCCTCGTAGAGGGCCAGGTTGGCGGCGACCGGTCCGACGTCCTTGGAGGAGTCGGAGTAGCCGAGCATGACCTCGAGCCGGCGTCCGGTGGCTTCCAGCCGCGCGGCGAACTCGGGCTGCTCGACGACCTCCGCCATGATACGGCGTGCCGCCTGGAGGTCGGCGAACGTCTCGAACAGCGGGATCACATCGAGCACCGGCGGCACGCCGCTGGCGCCCACCGCGTACCGCGCCAGGCGGTGCACGGCCGCCAGATCCTGTGCCGACTGGGTGAAGGAGACGATGTACCGACCGGCCGCGCGCGGCCCGTAGCGCTGCTGCACCTGCGCGATGGTGCGGAAGACCTCGAGCACCTCTTCGGCCTGCGTGCTGAGCGGGCCGCCGGCCTCGCACTCGGCGAGCACCTTGGCGTGGACCGCCGAGTGCTGGCGCACCTCGAGCTCGGCCAGGTGGAAGCCGAAGGTCTCCACCTGCCACAGCAGCTGCTGCAGGTGGCCGTAGGCCTGGCGGGCCGCGCGGGCGGCGACGAGCGAGTCCTGCACCGTGCGCAGGTCGGCGAGCAGGTGCTCGGGATCACGGTAGGCCAGGTCGGCGTCTCGGCGACGCGTCGCCGAGATCCGGCGCATGATGAGCAGCATCGCGCGCTTGTGGGGTTCGCCGGTCGCGCGCTTGACGGCGTCCGCGCCGCCCTCCTCGTCCGCGGCGGCCAAACGCTGCAGCAGCGCCTGGAGCGCGGGGCTCGGGGGAGTGGTGTCGGCGGCCAGGGTGAGGGTGCGCGCGACGCGGTCCGCGGTGCGCTCCAGCCCCAAGAGGATGTGCTCGGCCGCGATCGCCGCCGCCTTCTTCGTCACCGACGCGGTCACGAACGGGTTGCCGTCGCGGTCGCCGCCGACCCAGGTGCCCAGGCGCACGAACGGACGCACGACCGGCGCACGGTTGCCCGCGCCCGGACCCTGCAGGGCGTCGTCGACACGTCGGTACACGTGGGGGACGGCGGTGTAGAGCGTCTCGTCGAAGACCGCCATGATGGCGCGCACCTCGTCGACGGGCGTGGGCTTCTCGGCGCGCAGCGGCGCCGTTCGCCACAGCGTGTCGACCTCCTCGATCATGCGACGCTCGGCGCGGCGCTCGTCGGCGCCGCCGCGGAGGGCCGCGTCGTGCTCGACGAGGAGCGAGGCCAGGCGACGGATGCTGGAGGACACCGCGCGGCGACGCGCCTCGGTCGGGTGCGCGGTGAACACCGGGTGGAAGCGCAGGTTCTGCAGCCGGTCGAGCGCGGTGTCGTCGCCCACCTCGCCCGCCAGGCGCACGAAGGCGGCGGCGACGGAGTCGGTGACATCCTCCTTCTCGGGACGACCGTCGCGCTCCTTGAGCACGCGCACCCGCTGGTGCTCCTCGGCAAGGTTCACGAGGTGGAAGTAGACGGTGAACGCGCGCGCCACCTCGTCGGCGCGGTCGACCGAGAACGACTCGGCGATCGCGGCGGCCCGCTCGAACGCCTCCGGGGAGTCGTCGGTGTACGCGGCGATCGTCGCCGTGCGCAGGCGCTCGACGTCGTCGAAGAGGCCGGGCGAGCCGCTCTCGCGCAGCACCTGGCCGAGGATGCCGCCGAGGAGGCGGACGTCGGCGCGCATCCGCTCGGGCAGCTCCTGCTCGGCTTCGCCGCGTCCGACGAGGTCGATCGCTTCGGTCCGGGTGAGTTCACGCATGACTCCACGGTAACCGCCCCACGTTTCGTGCTCGTCACGCGTTACGCTGGAGGAAGGTGTGCCGGGAAGTCTGGTCGGCGACGTGCTCACCGACCCTGAAGGAGGCCGTATGGCCTTGCTGCGCTCCGCCCGCTTTCCCGCCATCCTTCTGCTGCTGGCGGCCGTCATCGGCCTCGCCCTCGCGAATTCGCCCTGGGCCGACGGCGCGCAGGCGGTGAAGTCCGCCCACCTCGGCATCCCGGGGGTCGTCGATCTGTCGGTGGGCCACTGGATCTCGGACGGCCTTCTCGCCGTCTTCTTCTTCGTGGCCGCCGTGGAATTGCAGTTCGAGCTGACCAGCGGCCGCCTGAACTCCGCGCGCACCGCACTCCAGCCCGCGATCGCCGCCGCCGGTGGCGTGCTCGTGCCCATCGCCGTCTACCTGCTGATCGCCGCCGGCACCGAGGCCTCCCGCGGCTGGCCGATCCCCACGGCGACCGACATCGCCTTCGCGCTCGGGGTGCTCGCCGTCTTCGGCAAGGGGCTGCCGTCTGCCCTGCGGGTCTTCCTGCTCGCCCTCGCGATCCTCGACGACATCGTCGGAATCGTCTTCATCGCCGTCCTGTTCACGAGCGACGTCAACCTCCTCCTGCTCGCGTTCGCCGCCGTGGGGCTCGTCGCCTTCCGTCTGCTCAGCCGCGCGCTGGACACCTCCACGCGTCCGGTCCTCGTCGTCGCGCTGGTGGTCGTCGCCGTGCTCGTGTGGTGGTGCGTTCTGGCCTCCGGCGTGCACGCGACCATCGCCGGCGTCGCGCTCGGCCTGGTGATGGCGCAGCAGCCCGCGTTGCGCGCGCGTCACGCGATCGAGCCCTGGGTCAACGCCGTCGTGCTGCCGGTCTTCGCGCTGTCGGCCGCGCTCGTGGCGATCCCGCAGGTCTCTCCGAGCGCTCTGTCCCCGGCCTTCTGGGCGATCACCGCGGCGCTTCCCCTGGGGAAGATCGTCGGCATCACCGTCGCGGGCTGGATCGCCCAGCGCGTGGCCCATGTCCCGGGCGCGCCGAGACTGGCGCTGGGCGATCTGCTGGCTGCGGGTGCCCTGGGCGGGATCGGCTTCACGGTGTCGCTCCTGTTGGCCGAGCTGTCGTTCGCCGACGCCGCCGTCCGCGATCAGGCGACGCTCGGCGTGCTGGCCGGCTCGCTCGTCTCGCTCGTTCTGGCCGCGATGCTCGTATCGTGGCGGGCATGGCATCACCGACGTCTCCTGATCCCGGCCGTGTGAGCGGGGAGCCCGCCGGCGCGCCGTCGGGCTCCGAACGCCTGCCGCGCGCGGACGATCCGCTGCGCGCGGCAGCCGAGGCCATGCAGGCCGTCCGTGAGCACTGCGTGTGGAGCGCGCGGATCACCCATCGCGACCTCGTGCCCTACCTCGTGGAGGAGTCCGCCGAGCTCATCGACGCCGTCGAGGCGGGTTCGCGCGCCGACCTCCGCGAGGAGCTCGGCGACCTCCTGTGGCAGGTGCTGTTCCACGCGGCCGTCGCGGCCGAGGCGGCGGAGGAGCCCTTCGACATCGACGATGTCGCGCGCGGCCTCACCGACAAGATGGTGCGGCGCCATCCGCACGTCTTCGCCGATGCCGTCGCGACGACGCCCGAGGAGGTGCTCGTGCACTGGAACGCCGCCAAGGCGGCCGAGAAGCGCACGCGCACCAGCGTCCTCGACGGCGTCTCGCCCCACATGCCCTCGCTCGCCCTCGCCCAGAAGCTCCTCTCCCGCGCCGTCGCCGTGCCCGCGTCGCCCGCACCTGCGGCGGCGGGAGTGCTCCCGGAGAGCGAGGAGGAGCTCGGCGACGCGCTGCTCGCGCTGGTCGACGTCGCGCGCGAGCGGGGATGGGATGCGGAGCGGGCGCTGCGGGAGCGGGTGCGCCGGCTCGAGGGCGACATCCGCCGAGCCGAGGCGGCGTCGCCCGACGCGGCGGATCTGGGAAACTAGACCCGTGGCATCCGTGAACCCGCCGCGCGGCATGCGCGACTTCCTCCCCGCCGACAAGGCCCGCCGTGAGCGCGTGCTCGCCGTCATTCGCGACCGCTACCGCGCGCACGGCTTCGATGAGATCGAGACGCCGGTCGTCGAGGAGTACGCGCGCCTGCACGCCGGGATCGGCGGCGACAACGAGAAGCTCTCCTTCAGCGTCCTCAAGCGCGGGATGGATGCCGAAGCCATCCGGGCCGCCGCCAACGATCCTGCGGCGCTGGCGGACCTGGGGCTGCGCTACGACCTGACCGTGCCGCTCGCGCGGTTCTACGCCAGCCACCGGGCCGAGCTCCCGTCGGTGTTCCGGTCGATCCAGATCGCACCGGTGTGGCGGGCGGAGCGGCCCCAGAAGGGGCGCTACCGCCAGTTCGTGCAGTGCGACATCGACATCATCGGCGATGCCTCCGCGCGCGCCGAGGCCGAGCTCCTCGTCGCGAGCCTGGACACCCTCGACGCGCTCGGACTCGAGGGCGGAACGGTCCGGATCAACGACCGTCGCGTGCTCGACGCGATGCTGGACGCGTTCGGGTTCTCTCCCGACGAGCGTCCGGGCGTGCTCATCACGATCGACAAGCTCGACAAGATCGGTCCCGACGGCGTCGCCGACGAGCTTCGCAGCCGCGGCGCCACGCCCGCAGCGGTCGCCGCCTTCGCCGCCTTCCTCGCTCGACCGCTCCCCGCCGAGGGTGAGCCGTTCGGCGACGCGCAGATCCGCCAGGCCCTCCCCGACGGGATCTCCGACGAGCTCGTCGCGCATCTGGTCGGGATCGGTGACGCGGTCGCCGCGGCCCGCCCGGCGGGAGGCGCCGTGCCGCTGCGATTCGACCCTTTCCTCGTCCGCGGAATGGGCTACTACACCGGCACGATCTTCGAGCTCGCCCATCCGTCCGTGACCTACTCGCTGGGCGGCGGCGGGCGCTACGACGGGATGATCGGGCGCTTCCTCGGCCAGGACGTCCCGGCCGTCGGCTTCTCGATCGGCTTCGAGCGTCTCGTCGACCTCGTCGCGCCGGGGGAGGACGCCGCGGCCCGTGCCGCGGTGCTGGTCCACGACCGCGACGTGCCCGTCGCCGAGCTCACTGCGCTGAAGGCGGCGCTGGTGGCAGAGGGCTCCCGGGTCCGGCTGGAGCAGCGGACGAAGAACCTCAAGCCCCTGCTGGAGCGCGCCGCGGCCGACGGCTACACCTCGTTCGCCACGGTCGCGGCCGGGCAGACGCGCGAAGCGCTCGAGCTCAAGCCCCTCGCCTGAGTCCCCCCGGGCCACCCCGGGCCACGGCCGGGAGTGCGGTGACGGCGCCTTGACGGATGTCGCGGGGGTGGCGACGCTGGGAGGCATGACCGCACACGATCCCACGCCCGAGGCCTGGCGCGCCGTCGACCGCTACTTCGCCGAGACCCTGGTCGGCCCCGATCCCGATCTCGATGCCGCCGTGGCCGCGCAGCAGGCGGCGGGGATGCCGGCGATCGAGGTGGCGCCGGTGAACGGCAAGCTCCTCCATCTCCTCGCGCGGATGAGCGGCGCCCGGCGCGTGCTGGAGATCGGCACGCTCGGCGGCTACTCCACGATCTGGCTGGCCCGCGCCGTCCCCGTCGGCGGCCTGGTGGTGACCGTCGAGGCCGAGGCGGACAACGCCGCCGTGGCGCGTGCGAGCATCGACCGGGCGGGCGTCGGGGACAGGGTCGACATCCGGATCGGGCGGGGGGAGCACGTCCTCCCGACTCTTTCGGGGGAGGAGCCGTTCGACTTCGTCTTCATCGACGCCGACAAGGAGTCCAACGCGCTCTATCTGGACTGGGCTGCCCGGCTCGGACGCGAGGGCACGGTCGTCGTCGTCGACAACGTCGGCCGGGGCGGAGCCGTCGCCGACGCCGGAACGACCTCGTCGCAGGTGATGGGCACCCGGAAGGGTCTCGCCCTGCTCGGCGAGGATCCGCGCTTCGAGGCCACGGCGCTCCAGACCCTCGACGCCAAAGGATGGGACGGGGTGGCCATCGCGCTCGTCGTGCGTCCCGGCGAGGCGTGAGCGCGCTGTGATCCGGTGACCCCCCCGCTTTGATCCGGTGACCCCCGGTGTGGCAGCCGGTCCGGCATCACTAGACTCGGGGACGGACCGACGACGCTCCGAGATCCATCCTCCACAAGCAAGGAGTCCCCTGTGGCACTGATCGAGGCTGTAGGCGCACGCGAGATCCTGGATTCGCGTGGCAACCCGACCGTCGAGGTGGAGGTGCTGCTCGACGACGGCATCGTCCAGCGCGCGGCCGTCCCCTCTGGCGCATCCACCGGCGCGTTCGAGGCGTACGAGCTGCGCGACGGCGACAAGAGCCGTTACAGCGGCAAGGGCGTGCTGAAGGCCGTCGCCGCCGTCATCGACGAGCTCGGCCCCGCCATCGAGGGCGTCGAGGCCAGCGAGCAGCGCATCGTCGACGAGATCCTCATCGAGACCGACGGCACCGAGAACAAGTCGCGCACCGGAGCGAACGCCATCCTCGGCGTGTCGCTGGCCGTCGCGAAGGCCGCCGCCGACAGCGCGGACCTGCCGCTGTTCCGCTACATCGGCGGACCCAACGCGCACGTCCTCCCCGTCCCGCTGTTCAACGTCATCAACGGCGGCGAGCACGCCGACAACGGCATCGACTTCCAGGAGTACTTCCTGGCGCCGATCGGAGCCGACACCTACGCGGAGTCGCTGCGGTGGGGCACCGAGGTCTACCACGTCCTGAAGGGCGAGCTGAAGGCCGCCGGCTTCGCTACGGGCCTCGGTGACGAGGGCGGGTTCGCGCCCGACCTGCCCAGCAACCGCGAAGGGCTCGACTTCCTCATGAAGGCGATCGAGAAGGCGGGCTTCGCTCCCGGCAAGGACATCGCGGTGGGCCTGGATGTCGCGGCGACCGAGTTCTTCGACAACGGCGTGTACACGGTCGAGGGCAAGGCCTGGTCGGCCGACCAGCTGACCGAGTACTTCGCCGACCTCGTCGCCAACTACCCGATCGTCACGATCGAGGACGCGCTGGCCGAGGACGACTGGGATGCCTGGAAGAACCTCACCGACGCGCTCGGCTCGAAGGTCCAGCTCGTGGGCGACGACCTGTTCGTCACCAACCCGGTGCGCCTGCAGAAGGGCATCGACCTGGGCGTCGGCAACGCGCTCCTGGTCAAGGTGAACCAGATCGGCACGCTGTCCGAGACCCTCGACGCCATCGCCGTCGCGACGCAGAACGGCTACCGCTCGATGCTGTCGCACCGCTCCGGCGAGACCGAGGACACGACGATCGCCGACCTCGCCGTCGCGGTCAACGCCGGACAGATCAAGACCGGCGCGCCGGCCCGCAGCGAGCGTGTCGCGAAGTACAACCAGCTCCTGCGCATCGAGGAGGAGCTCGGCGACGCCGCGGTCTTCGCCGGTCGCGGCGCCTTCCCGCGCTTCAAGGGCTGAGCACGACGCTCGGAGAGCCTGCCGGGGCGGCGCACGTCCGCCGCGTAGGCTGAGCACATGACGAGAGAGGGAGCCGGGCGCACTGCGCCGGCTCCCTCTTCTCGTGTGCGCACGCCTCACCGCGTGGACGTGCGCGACTGGGTGGGGGGCGTGCGTCTGTCCGCGTTCACGGGCATCATGCTGGGCCTCGTGGTCCTGGCGGCGTTCGTGCTCGTGCCCAGCGTCGGCATCTACCTCGATCAGCGCCAGCAGGTCGCTGCGCTCGAGCGCTCGGTCGCTCTCGGCAAAGAAGAGGTGGCCGCGCTGGAGGCCGAGCGGGAGAGATGGGCGGACCCTGCCTACATCACCTCGCAGGCCCGGGAGCGGCTGTACTACGTCAAGCCCGGTGAAGTCGTCTATCTGGTCGACGACGACCTCCCCGACAGCGCGATCCCGCCCGAGCAGTCGGCGGTCAGCGACGACGTCGAGGAGACGCGCAACGACTGGATGTCGCAGCTGCTGCGTTCGGTCACCGGCGCCGGGATCTCCCAGACCGCTACGAGCGGCGAGTAGTCGACCAGCAGCCCGGCGGCGGGCGCTCAGACGACTGCCGGTACCCTGGAGGGGTGCCGCTGACACCCGCAACCGACGCCGACCTCGACACGATGCGCGAGCAGCTCGGCCGTCCCATGCGCGGGGTCGTCGGCATCGCGGCGCGCTGCGCGTGCGGCAACCCGACCGTCGTGGCCACGGAGCCGCGCCTTCCGGACGGCACCCCGTTCCCCACGTTCTACTACCTCACCCACCCGGGGGCGACGGCGGCGATGAGCGCCCTCGAGGCGACGCAGGTGATGCGCGAGCTGTCCGAACTGCTCGCGGGCGACGAGGAGGTCGCCGCCGCCTATGCCGCGGCCCACAGCGCCTACCTCGCCGACCGCGCCGCCTACGGCGAGGTGCCCGAGATCGAGGGGATCTCCGCCGGAGGCATGCCCACCCGGGTGAAGTGCCTGCACGCCCTGGCCGCCCACGCGCTCGCGGCGGGAACCGGGGTCAACCCCATCGGCGACCTCGCGCTGGCCCGCGGCGATTGGTCGCCGTCGGTGTGCACGTGCGCCACGCCGCGGGAGGCCGGATGAGGGGGCGGGTCGCCGCAGCGGCGGCCGCCTTCGCGCTGGTCCTCGTCGGAGCGACCGGCGCCGCCGCCGCGCCCGACGAGACGCCGGTCGCCGAGGAGGAGATCGATCCGATCCAGTCGGCTCAGTACTGGCTCGATGACTACGGCATCCGTGACGCGTGGGAGACCACCCGTGGCGCCGGGGTGACGATCGCCGTCATCGACACGGGCATCGGCGAAGGGCCGCCCGAGTTCGAGGGCGCCGTCGTCGGGGGAGCGGACTTCTCGGGCCGGGGATCCCCGGACGGGCGCACGCCGGTCGGGGCCGTGGACTTCAACCACGGCAGCTGGGTCGGCTCGCTGGCCGCGTCGCGGGGCTCGGGCGAGGGCGAAGGGATGCTCGGCGTCGCTCCGCAGGCCCGGCTGCTGTCGCTGTCGGTCGGCTTCGGGGTCTCGTCCGCCGTCCCCTTCGTCGACCAGGTCGCCGATGCCGTCCGCTGGGCGGTCGACAACGGCGCCGACGTCATCAACCTGTCCTTCACGACGAACACCCTGGAATGGGACGTCTCCTGGGATGCCGCATTCCTGTACGCCTTCCAGCACGACGTCGTGGTGGTCGTCGCCGCCGGCAACCGCGGCAGCGGCACCGACGAGGTCGGGGCACCGGCGACGATCCCCGGGGTCCTGACCGTCGGGGGCGTGGACCGCGAGGGCAAAGCCAGCGTGGAGGCTTCCACCCAGGGCATCTCGATCGGCGTCATGGCTCCGAGCGAGGAGCTGCTGGGCGTGTCGGCCGACGGTCAGATCATGGTGTGGAACGGCACCAGCGGCGCGGCGCCGATCGTGGCCGGCGTGGCAGCACTCGTGCGCGCCGCCCACCCGGATCTTGACGCCGACAACGTGATCAACCGCATCATCTCGACGGCGCGGTCCACCCCCGCTTCCCGAGCCAAGCCGGAGCTGTACGGTCGCGGGCTGATCGATGCGGCGGCGGCCGTCTCCGCCCCCGTTGCACGCGTCGACGAGAACCCGATGGGGAGCCTGTCGGAGTGGATCCGCCTGCATCGGCGCGCCGAGGCGACGCCGCTGCCGCAGCCCACCGTCGAGCCGGTGGACATCGAGCCGCTGCCCGCGCCAGACGCCGCAACGCACCGCGGATCGCCCCTTCTGCCGAGCGCGGAGACGCTCCTGTACGGCACCGTCCCGCTCTCGGGTGCGACGCTGGCCGCTATACTGATGGGGCTCGGCGTCACTGCTGCTGCCCGGCGAGTTAGATCGGCGCGCACCCCGCGCGTGCCGAGCCGTTGATTCAAGGAGCTCTCCTTCCTGTGACCAGCACTGCGACCAGCCCTGCCCTCAGCTCAGACGTCAGCTCTGACGCCCAGAGCCCCGAGACCAAGGCTGTGCCCAAGATCCTCATCGTCGGCGGCGGCTACGCCGGCTTCTACACCGCGTGGAAGCTCGAGAAGCACCTCCGCAAGGGCGAGGCCGAGGTCACGATCGTCGACCCGCTGCCGTACATGACGTACCAGCCGTTCCTCCCTGAGGTGGCCGCCGGCGAGATCGAGGCCCGTCACGTCATCGTCGGCCTCCGCCGTCACCTCAAGAAGACGCGCGTCGTCACCGCGAAGGTCACCGGCATCGACCACGCGACGCGCACCGCGACGATCACCCCCAGCGTGGGTGAGCCGTGGACGGAGTCGTACGACCAGATCGTCGTCACCGCCGGGGCGGTATCGCGCACGTTCCCGATCCCGGGCATCGCCGACAACGCGATCGGCCTGAAGACGATCGAGGAGGCCGTCGCGATCCGCGACCGCATCCTGACGAACTTCGACCGCGCTGCCAACCTCCCGCCGGGACCCGAGCGCGACCGTCTCCTCACCGTCGTCGTCGTCGGCGGCGGATTCGCCGGCATCGAGGTCTTCGCCGAGACGCGCGCCCTCGCGTCGTCGCTGCTCAAGGACTACCCGCAGCTCCGCTTCGAGGACACCCACTTCCACCTCATCGAGGCCATGGGGCGCATCATGCCCGAGGTGTCGCTGAAGACGAGCGAGTGGGTCCTCAAGGACCTCGCCAAGCGCGGCGCGAACGTGCACCTCGAGACCCAGCTGACGGGCGCGGTCGACGGCAACGTCGAGCTGTCCACCGGCGAGGTCATCCCCACGGACCTCATCATCTGGACCGCCGGCGTCATGGCCAACCCGACCGTGGTGCGCGGCAGCGACCTCCTCGTCGAGGAGCGCGGGCGCATCCAGACCCGTCCGGACCTCCGCGTCGGCACCGCCGATGAGATCACCGACGGCGCCTGGGCTGCCGGTGACGTCGCCGCCGTGCCCGACCTCACCGGCAAGGGCGTGGGTGGCTACTGCGTTCCCAACGCCCAGCACGCGGTGCGTCAGGCCAAGCTCCTCGCGAAGAACCTCGTGGCCGTGCTGCGCGGCGAGGTCCCCCGCGAGTACATTCACCACAACCTCGGTGCCGTCGCCGGCCTCGGCCTCTACAACGGCGTCTTCCAGTCCGGCCGGATCGCGCTCAAGGGTTTCGTCGCCTGGGTGGCACACCGCGGTTACCACGGCCTGGCGATGCCCTCGTGGGAGCGCAAGTGGCGGGTCGTCGGCGACTGGTGGCACAACTTCTGGCTGAACCGCGACAACGTGTCGCTGCAGACGGTGCAGAACCCGCGGTACGTCTTCGAGGAGTTCGCGGCCCGTCCGCGCCCGGCCGTCGCGGAGGCTCCGGCCTCGGCGCCGATCGACCCGAAGAGCGTGGCCGCCGAGAAGAAGCCCGCTGAGAAGCCCGCTGCGGGCGAGTCGACCGCGGAGAAGCCTGCCGCGAAGAAGCCCGTCGCGAAGAAGGCGCCCGCCAAGGAGCCCGCGGCCGGTTGAGTCCCGGCTATCGTGGGGCGGGGCCGATGGCCCACGCCCCCGTAGCCCAATGGCAGAGGCAGGCGACTTAAAATCGCTTCAGTCTGGGTTCGAGTCCCAGCGGGGGCACGCTGACCCGCGCTCGCGGGGACGACGTGGGCACCGCGACGCACACCCGTCGGACCCGCTCCTGGACCTCAGGCGCCGGCGGCGACCACGTCGGCGGTGCTGGCTCGGGTGGCCGCAGGCGGCGCCCCGAATGTCACGGACTCGGCGAGCGCCGTGACGGCCGCTGCACGCTCGTGCTCATGCTCGGCCGCGTCCTGGAATCGCACGGCTTCCTCCTGACGTCGTGAGTCGACGGCGGCGCTGATCTCCGCGAGACGGACGGAGAGGAGCTCTGCGAGTCCGTCTCGCAACTGCTCCAGGCTCGTTCCCGAGATCTCGAGTCGTCGGTCGGAGACGGCGAGGGTCACCTCGGGCCGGCCCGAGCGGGCGAGCAGCGCTCGTGTCTCCTCGCCGATGATCGCGGAGACCTCGTCGGGGTCGGGGCGGCGGGTGAAGATCGCCTCGACCGTGTACCGGTCGGGTGCCGCCTCGGTGAGCAGCGTCGCCGGCAGCGACGCCACCAGAACCGAGCTCAGTCCGAGGGAGCCGGTCTCGCCGGTCTTTCGTGTGGATGTACTCATGACTGGACGTTACGCCCCCCGGCTGTGGGTCTCACAGGTTCGCGGCCGGTCGACCCCGAGTCTCATCGGGAGGAATACTCCGTCTCGCGCGGTGTCTCGCCCTAGGCTGGGGATCTGCCTTGCGAAGGAGCCCTATGAGCCTGGATCTGCTCAGCCCGATTCCCGTGGCGGCCGAGCCCTGGACGGATGCCGCCGCCTACTGGAAGGCGCGCACGGACGCGGTCGCGTCGGTGTCCGGTCCGGTGGCCAGCATCGACCTCGACGCGCTCCGCTTCAACGCGCTCGACCTCTTGGTCCGCTCCAGCGGCGTCCCGATCCGGGTGGCGAGCAAGTCCATCCGGGTGCGCGACGTGCTGGACGCCACCCTCGCGCTCCCCGGCTACCGCGGCATCCTCGCGTTCACCCTGCCCGAGGCGCTGTGGCTGGCTGAGACCCGCGACGATGTCGTGCTCGGCTATCCCTCGGTGGATCGTTCAGCGCTGGCCCGGCTCGCCGCCGATGAGGCGGCTGCCTCGCGGATCACGTTGATGGTCGATGACCTGGCGCAGCTGGATGCGGTGGACGCGGTGGCACCGCCCGCGACCCGGCCCGCCCTGCGGGTGGCCATCGATGCCGACGCATCGTGGCGGGCTCCCGTGCTCGGCCACATCGGCGTGCGGCGCTCGCCCGTCCACGATGCCGCCGAGGTCGCCCGGCTGGCTCGGGGGATCGTGGCCCGGCCGGGATTCCACCTCGTCGGCCTCATGATGTACGAGGCCCAGATCGCCGGCCAGCCCGACGACACCGGCTCGGGTGATGCGGTGATCCGGTGGATGCAGGGGCGCAGCCGTCAGGAGCTCACCGATCGGCGGGGCGCGATCGTCGCCGCCCTCCGCCAGATCGCCCCGCTCGAGTTCGTCAACGGGGGAGGGACCGGCTCGCTCGAGACCACGGCCGCCGACCAGGCGGTCACCGAGACCACAGCGGGAAGCGGCCTGCTGGCGGGACACCTCTTCGACGGCTACCGCGCGTTCACCCCGGCCCCGGCGGCGGCGTTCGCGCTCGAAGTCGTCCGCAAGCCCACCGCCGACATCGCCACGGTCCTCGGTGGCGGATGGATCGCGTCCGGCCCGCCGGTCGCTTCGCGCCAGCCGCTGCCGGTGTGGCCTCCCGGCCTGCACACGCTCGGCCGAGAGGGTGCCGGTGAGGTGCAGACGCCGCTGCAGGGTGAGGCGGCCCGTTCGCTGCGGGTCGGCGACCGCGTGTGGTTCCGTCACGCGAAGAGCGGCGAGCTCGCCGAGCGCGTCGACCGCTATCACCTCACGCGCGGCGCCGAGCACCTCGGCGAAGCGCCCACCTACCGAGGCGAAGGGAAGAGCTTCCTGTGACCCGACCCGGCGGCCACTGGCAGAACTGGGCGCGCACCGAGCGCGTCCGCCCGCAGCGCGTGGAGTACCCCCCGACCGTGGCGGCCGTGCGCCGATCCGTGGCCGCGGCGGCGGCGCGGGGCCTGCGGGTCAAGGCGGTCGGCGCCGGCCACAGCTTCACCGGCATCGCGGTCGCGCCGGGCGTCCTCCTGGAGCTCTCCGACCTCAGCGGCCTCGTGTCCGTCGACCGGGAGCGCGCCCGCGTGCGCCTGCTGGCCGGCACGCGGTTGCATCAGATCCCGGCCCTCCTGGCTCCCTACGGCCTGGCGATGGAGAACCTCGGCGACATCGACCGCCAGTCGATCGCCGGGGCGATCTCCACCGGGACCCACGGCACGGGCGCCCGATTCGGCGGGATCGCGACCCAGGTGGTCGCCGCGACGCTCGTCACGGCAGACGGTGACCTGCTGACGGTCGACGAGGAGGAGAACACCGGCCTCCTCCCCGCCGTGGCGCTGGGGCTCGGTGCCCTCGGCATCCTCGTCGACGTGACGATCCAGTGCATCCCCGCCTTCGTCCTGCGGGCGGTGGAGCGGCCCGAGCCGCTGGAGGAGGTGCTCTCAGGCCTCGACCGGCGCTTCGCCGATGCCGACCACTTCGAGTTCTACTGGTTCCCCCACACCGACGTCGCGCTGACCAAGACGAACACGCGCCTGCCCGCCGACACGGCGCTGGCGCCGCAGCCCCGCGTTACTCGGTGGGTGGACGACATCCTCGTCGGAAACGTCGTGCACCAGGCGGTCTGCTCGGCCGGCCGCGCGGTGCCGGCGACCGTTCCCGCGATCAACCGGCTCTCGGCCAAGGTGTGGGGGGACCGCACGTTCTCCGACGCCTCCCACCGCGTGTTCGCCACGGCTCGGGGCGTCCGGTTCCGGGAGATGGAGTGCGCCGTGCCCGTGGAACGGCTCGGCGACGCATTCCGTGGGCTGCAGCGGGTCGTGGCCGAGCACGGCCGGCCGATCGAGTTCCCCGTCGAGGTCCGGGTGGCTGCGGCCGACGACCTCTGGCTCTCGACGGCGCACGGGCGGGCCAGCGGCTACATCGCCGTGCACCGATACTGGCGTGCCGAGCCGACCGATTACTTCGCGGCGGTCGAAGAGGTCATGAGAGCGCACGGCGGGCGACCCCACTGGGGCAAGATGCACGGGCAGGATGCGCAGAGCCTGCGCACGGTCTATCCCCGGTTCGACGACTTCGTCGCGCTCCGCGACCGACTGGATCCGCACCGACTCTTCTCCAATGCGTACCTCGACCGCGTGCTCGGTGGGTAACGCCTGGGAGTGCGTCGCACCGGCGTCCGACGCGCGATCGTGCCCGGATAAGATGAGCACACACCTGATGGGAGCCTTATGGAAATCCTGATCCCCGTTCTGATCGTCGTCGGTCTCGCCGTCATCATCGGGATCTATCTGTGGGCGACGTACAACTCCCTGGTCGCCCTGAACGTCCGCGTCGACGAGGCGTGGAGCGACATCACGGTCCAGCTCAAGCGGCGTGCCGACCTCCTCCCGAACCTCATCGAGGCGGTCAAGGGCTACGCGGCCCACGAGAAGGCGGTCTTCGAAAACGTGACACGCGCACGCGCAGAGACCCTCACCGCCGGCACTCCCGTCGACGCAGGCGTCGCCGAGGGGCACATGCAGCAGGCGCTGAAGTCGCTGTTCGCCGTCGCCGAGGCCTACCCGCAGCTGCAGGCGAGTCAGAACTTCCTCCAGCTGCAGCAGTCCGTCGTCGACACGGAAGACAAGATCCAGGCCTCCCGCCGCTTCTACAACGGCGGCGTCCGCGAGCTGAACACGAAGATCAAGGTCTTCCCGAACAACCTGTTCGCCCGGAACCTCGGGTTCTCGGAGCGCGAGTTCTTCGAGGTCGTCGACGGCGCCGCGATCGCCGAGCCGCCGCGCATCCAGTTCTGACGCGTGACGCGTGCCGCGTGCCCGCTGCGACATATGGCGAGTCGTAGACTGACGGGATGACCGATCCGAAGCCTCGCGGATCTTTCCTCGACACGATCCGATCCCGGACGGTCTCGACCGAGATCGGCCAGTCCGTCCCGCGCGGACTGCGTGTCGCGACCGCCTATTCGTGGCGGTTCCTGGTCATCGCCGGCGCCGTGGCGGTCTTCATCTGGATCGTCATCCAGCTGAAGCTCCTGGTCATCCCGCTGCTGATCGCGCTGCTGCTCACCGCCCTCGTCTGGCCGGCCTTCACGTTGATGCTCCGGCACCGCGTGCCACGATGGCTGGCGCTCGTCGTCAGCGTGCTGGGCACGCTCGCGATCATCTCGGGCCTGCTCTACCTCGCCATCTGGCAGATCACGCGTGAGTGGCCGTCGGTGCGGGCGCGCACGGTCGAGTCTGTCGGAGAGCTGCGCCAGTACCTCATCGACGGTCCGCTCCACCTGACAGCCACCCAGATCGACGACCTCCTGGCGCAGGCCTGGACGTTCCTCCAGCAGCAGGCCGAACTGCTCTGGTCGGGCGCGCTGGTCATCGGCTCGACGGTCGGGCACGTCGCCACCGGCGCGCTCCTGACCCTCTTCATCCTGCTGTGCACCCTCGCCGACGGCGGGGGCATCTGGCGCTGGGTGGTCCGCCTGTTCCCCTCGCGGGCACGCGAAGCGGTCGACGGGGCCGGTCGCACCGGCTGGGTGACGGTCGTGACCTATGCGCGCACGCAGATGTTCGTCGCGACGATCGACGCGATCGGCATCGGGCTCGGAGCCTTCCTGCTCGGTGTCCCGCTGGCCATCCCCGTCGCCGTGCTCGTCTTCCTCGGCTCGTTCATCCCGTTCGTCGGAGCCGTCGTCACCGGCGCGATCGCGGTGTTCCTCGCCCTCGTCTACAACGGCCCGTGGATCGCACTGTGGATGCTCCTGGTCGTCCTCGGCGTACAGCAGCTGGAAGGCCACGTCCTCCAGCCGCTGATGATGGGCGCCGCCGTGAAGGTGCACCCCCTCGCCGTCGTGCTCGTGGTGGCCGGCGGTGCGATGATCGCCGGCATCCCGGGCGCCCTGTTCGCCGTGCCGCTGGCGGCGTTCGTGAACGTGGTGGCGCTGTACCTGTCACGGAGGCAATGGGAGACCGGCGGAAGGCCCGACCCCGCCGAGCTGATCTGGAGCACCGTGCCGCGCACGAGGAAGAGGCCCGCGTGACCGACGTCGTCCACACCACCCACCCGACGCTCGCCGAGTTCGAGGACGCGGCCGCATTCCTGACCGGTGTCGCCGTGCGCACCCCGATGGATGTGTCGGAGCACCTCAGCGAGGTGCTCGGCACGCCGGTGCACCTGAAGATGGAGAACCTCCAGCGCACCGGCTCGTTCAAGATCCGCGGGGCCGCCTACCGGATGTCACGCCTGACCGACGAGGAGCGCTCCCGGGGCGTCGTCGCCGCGTCGGCCGGCAACCACGCCCAGGGCGTGGCGCGCGCGGCGCAGAAGCTCGGCATCCCGGCGACCATCTTCATGCCGCTGGGCGTCCCCGTCCCGAAGCTCCTGGCCACCCGCGGCTACGGCGCCGAGGTGGTGCTGGAGGGCGACACGGTCGAGACGCCCCTGCGGCTCGCGGCCGAGTTCGCCGAGCGCACCGGCGCCGTGCTCATCCACCCGTTCGATCACCGTGACGTGATCATCGGGCAGGGGACTGTGGGCCTCGAGATCTACGACGACGTGCCGGACCTGGAGACGGTCGTCCTCGGCATCGGCGGCGGCGGACTCATCGCCGGCGTCGCCGCGGCCGTCAAGGCCCGCGCGGCGGCTGAGGGCCGCACCGTCCGGGTGATCGGCGTGCAGGCGGCGAACTCCGCCGCCTACCCGTCCTCGCTCGCGGCGGGGGAGCCGCTCACCGTCGCCACGACACCGACGATCGCCGACGGGATCGCGGTCGCGCGCCCGGGTGCGGTGCCGTTCGAGATCATCCGCGACCTCGTCGACGAGGTCGTCACTGTCACCGACGACGACATCGCCCGGGCCCTGCTCGTGCTCCTGGAGCGCGCCAAGCAGGTCGTCGAACCCGCCGGCGCCGTGGGTGTCGCGGCGATCCTCGCGGGCAAGGTCCCCGCGAACGGTCCGACCGTGGCGGTGCTCTCCGGCGGGAACATCGATCCGCTGCTCCTCCAGCGCGTCGTCGCCCACGGGCTTGCCGCCTCGGGGCGCTACATGACGCTGCAGATCCCGCTCCCCGACCGGCCGGGTCAGCTGGCCCGCGTCTCCGAGCTGCTCTCGATCGCCGGCGCGAACGTCATCGAGGTGCTCCACACGCGCCACGGTCAGGGGCTGCAGATCAGCGAGGTGATCCTGCAGCTGAGCGTCGAGACACGGGGCGAGGACCATCGCGCCCACGTGATCGAGGTGCTTCAGGGGGCGGGCTTCGAGCCCCTCGTCATGCCCGACTGATACGTCTACTGACCGGCGTAGGTCTCGACCTTGACGATCTCCACCGAGATCTCGCGGCCGTTCGGCGCCGTGTACGACGTCTTCGCGCCCTCGGTGAGCCCCAGGATGGCGGCGCCGAGCGGAGACGCTTCGCTGTAGACGTCGAGCTCGGAGTTCGCGGCGATCTCGCGGTTGCCCAGCAGGAAGACCTCTTCGCCGCCGGCCACGACAGCGGTCACCACGGTGCCCGGCTGCACGGTGCCGTCGGACTCGGGCGCCTCGCCGACCTTCGCGTCCTTCAGCAGCTGCTGGAGCGTGCGGATGCGGGCCTCCTGCTTGCCCTGCTCGTCCTTGGCCGCGTGGTAGCCGCCGTTCTCCTTCAGGTCGCCCTCTTCGCGAGCCGCCTCGATGCGCTTGGCGATCTCTTCGCGACCCGTCGTCGAGAGCTGCTCGAGCTCGGCGGCGAGCCGGTCGTAGGCGTCCTGCGTGAGGAAGGTCTCGGTGCTGTCGCTGGACACGTCGTCTCCTTGGGGTCAGCGGGTCGGTCGTAAACCGAACGCCCCGGCGAACGTGCCGGGGCGCAAGAGTGTGTCGGATCAGCCTAAGGGATCCAGCAGGAGGTCACCAAACCCGTCGTGGCCAGTGCCACGGTGGGAATCGTCTCGCTGAAGCGCCGCGTGTGCGCGTCGTCGGCGGGGTATTCGACCACGCGCCAGCCGACCACACCGTGCTCGGTGTCCTGCGCCTCGAGAGCGCACGCGAGCGGCTCACCCGCGCGCAAGGTGACCTGGAAGTCGACGGTGATGCCGTGCGCGTCGACCGAGTGGAATCCGGTCGTGTCGACGTCCACCGCGTCCATGGTCCGCGCCACCGTCGACCAGGCGACGTACCCGAGGAGCGCGGCGGCGATCACACCGATCACGATCCACGCCACACGTCGGGTGCGCGTCGTGGTGCGACCGTAGCGGTCATCGAGCAGGGCGGACGTGGCGGGGGAGGTCATCTGTGCTTCCGTGGCGTTCTAGGCTGGACTTCCAGGCTATGCGCTCTGCGCGCGGATCGAGGACACATGCAGCCGTTCACGTGGATCGCGACGAACACGCCCTTCGTCCCGTCTCCCTCGCCGAGCGTGAACCCGGACAACGTGACGCCCGGAGTGGCGGGCTTCATCGCGATCGCGGTGATCGCCATCGCGGTCGTGCTGCTGCTGGTGGACATGATCCGCCGCATCCGGCGAGGCCGCTACCGCGCAGAGATCGCCGAGCAGCTCGACGCCGAAGAGGCCGCCGCGCGCGCCGCCGAAGACGGCGACGACGTCACCCCGGAAGGCCCAGCGAAGGGCTGAACGGCCGCAGCGCGATCAGCAGGCACGCCGTCCAGTGGCAGAGGAAGGCCAGGACGGTGCAGACGTGGAAGATCTCGTGGAAGCCGAAGTGGCCGGGCCACGGATTGGGCCTCTTGAGGGCGTAGACGATCGCGCCGCCGGTGTAGAGCAGTCCGCCCGCGATCACGAGGAACATCATCGCCACGTTCGCCTGGAAGAGGTCGACCATGTACATGACGGCGGCCCATCCGAGCAGCAGGTAGAGCGCGACGTAGAGCCAGCGGGGCGCGTTGATCCAGAAGACCCGGAAGAGGATGCCGAGCAGAGCGCCCGACCAGACCAGGATCAGCAGCAGCCGTCCCTTGTCGGGAGTGAGGGCGAGCACCGCGATCGGCGTGTAGGTGCCCGCGATCAGCAGCAGGATGTTCGCGTGGTCGATGCGCTTGAGGACCGCGCGCGTGCGTGGGCCCCAGTCGAAACGGTGGTAGAGAGCAGAGTTGCCGAACAGCAGGAGCGAGGTGGCCATGAACACGGCGCTCGCCCACTTGGCCGCCGCGCCCTCTGCCAGCACGATGAGCACGACTCCTGCGACGATCGCGACCGGGAAGGTCGCGGCATGGATCCAGCCTCGCCAGGAGGGCTTCAACTCGACCTGGCCGCTCGCGGCAGCCGCGTCGATCAGGGGCAACTGGGGCATTTCTGCACCCTCGTCGGAGGCGGTCACGGTCCGAGCCTACGCCGCGCCGCATGCCGCGCCGCACATACGGCCCACGGCCGCGGGCGGTAGCGTAGACCCGTGACGGCGAAAGGCTCGGCGGAAGGCAGGGGACTGCTCTATCGGCTGTACAGCTCCCGCCTGAGGCGTCAGCTCGATGCACAGGTCGTGCCGCACCATGTCGCGATGATGATCGACGGCAACCGGCGATGGGCGCGGCAGGCCGGATTCCCGACGGTGGCCCACGGCCATCGCGCCGGCGCGGCGAAGATGCGCGAGTTCCTCCGCTGGTGCGACGACCTCGGCATCCGCGTCGTCTCGCTGTACCTGCTCTCGACCGACAACCTCACCAAGCGCGACTCGCGTGAGCTCGCCGACCTCATCGAGATCATCGCTGAGCTGGCCGACGCGATCTCGCACGAGCCCCGGTGGCGCGTTCAGCACGTGGGTCGCGCCGACCTGCTCCCGGCCGACCTCGCGCGCGCCCTGAGGACGGCGGAGGAACGAACCGCCGGCAATACCGGGCTGCATGTGAACCTCGCCGTCGCCTACGGCGGGCGCAGTGAGATCGTCGATGCGGTGCGCCGCATCATCGCCAAGCACCAGGAGCGGGGAGGCTCGCTCGAGGAACTGGCAGCCAGTCTCACGCCGGAGCAGATCGGCGAGCACCTGTACACGGGCGGTCAGGCCGATCCCGACCTCGTCATCCGGACCTCGGGAGAGCAGCGGCTCAGCGACTTCCTGCTCTGGCAGTCGGCACACTCGGAGTTCTACTTCGTCGAGGCGCTCGGCCCGGATCTGCGCGAGGTGGACTTCCTCCGCGCTATCCGCGACTACGCGACCCGCGACCGGCGCTTCGGCAGCTGATCCGCCGCGGCCGATTCCCGGCGCATCCCGGGTGCGCAGGTGCGGGCGGCGCCACGTGACGCGCCGTGCCACACTGGTGAGGTGATCGAGTGGGAGTCGTATCTCGACAGTTTCGACGAGGAACCCGGATACCTCGATTGGGCTGCGTTCGGGCCGCTGTCGCCCGCCGTCCAGGCGGAGTCCGCCGCGGACGCCGAGCTCCTCGGCTCGGGGCGACGATCGGGCATCGGCCTGGTCGCCGAGCGCGCGAGCGAAGCGCGCGCACTCATCGCCGAGCTCCTGGACGCGGTACCGGAGGAGGTCGCCCTCCAGCCGTCGACCTCGTACGGTCTCATGCACGCACTCTTCGGCCTGAGCGGCGAGCTGCTCGTATCTCCGGCCGAGTTCCCCGCTCTCCCGGTCACCGCCCGGCGGGCGCAGGACGCGCTGGGCCGTCTCCGGGTGCGCGACCTGGACGCTCCGGGCACCTTCGTGACCCCCGAGGCCGTCCGCGACGCACTCGACGACGACGTGGCCGCCGTGGCGGTCAGCCTGGTGGACTACCGGACCGGCTTCGTCGCCGATCTCGCGGCGCTGCGAGACGTGATCGGTGATCGGCTGCTGATCGTCGACGCGATCCAGGGCTTCGGTGTGGTCGACGCCGACTACGGGGCCGCCGATGTCGTCTGCGGGAATGGGTACAAGTGGCTGCGCGCGGGCCGCGGCACGGGTTTCGCGAGATTCAGCGCCCGCGCCCGGGAGCGCATCGAGCCCGTGCTCTCCGGATTCGCCGGAATGGACGGCGAGATCGGGGCACCCGGCGTCCCCGCGCCGGCGCCGGGAGCTGCGGCGTTCGCCGTCTCGGGCGTCGACGCGCTCGCCTCGGCACGGCTGGCGACGGCCGTGCGCGAGATCCGCGACGTCGGCACGGCGCGGGTCGCGGAGGAGGTCAGGGATCGCGCGCGGCACATGATGGCGCTCGCGGACCGGTACGGGATGCCGGTGCTCACGCCCCGCGCTGCCCACGCCGGCATCGTCGCCCTGGCTCCGGAACCCCACGACGCGGGAGCGCTGGCCGCGGCGCTGGCCAACCACGGGGTGACCGCCACCGCGCGCGGCGGAACGATCCGGGTGAGCGCCCATGCGGGAACCGGCGCCGACACCCTGCAGCTGTTCGGCGATGCGCTCGCGGAAGTGTCGAGCCACCGCTACCCGCTGCCCGCCCCCGCTGTCGTCGAGAGTTAACGCGCCGGACATCTGCCGAGGGCGTGTCGTGGAGGCGCCGGAGCGTCCGTGCGACGTACGTTCATCACATCGGGCAAGGCGCCCGTTCGAGTCGGCCATCCACTGACTCGTGGCCCCTGGTCGACTCGTAACTGCCGGGTGATCATCACCCGGGGCGGGAGTGGGTTGTGACCACACGAGCACCAGAGCAGCAGCGCCGCATCAGCACCGGCGAGAGCACCGCCGCAGGCCAGGATCTGCGCACATACATCCTGGACACGTCGGTACTGCTGAGCGATCCGCGGGCGTTCTTCCGATTCGCCGAGCACTCGGTGGTCGTCCCCGTGGTCGTCATCACCGAGCTCGAAGGCAAGCGCCACGATCCCGAGATCGGCTACTTCGCCCGTCAGGCTCTTCGCCACCTCGACGAACTGCGCGTTGAGCACGGCCGGCTGGACTTCCCGGTCGCCGTGGGCGACGGCGGCACGCTGCGGGTCGAGCTCACCAACACCGATCCCTCGGTCCTCCCCGCGGGCATGCGGCTCGGCGACAACGACACGCGCATCCTCTCGGTGGCGATGCATCTCGCCCAGGAGGGACACGAGGTCACGGTCGTGTCCAAGGATCTTCCGATGCGCGTGAAGGCCGCATCGCTCGGCCTCCACGCCGAGGAGTACCTCGCCGAGCAGGCGGTGGACTCGGGATGGACCGGGATCGCCTCGATCGATGTCTCCGGCGACGAGGTCAGCGACCTGTACGAGACCGAGGTCGCGCTCAGCGAGGACGTCCGCGGACTCCCGGTGAACACCGGCCTCGTGATCCACTCGGAGCGCGGCTCGGCGCTCGGGCGCGTGACAGGCGACGGCGAGTACCGCCTCGTCCGCGGCGACCGCGACGTGTTCGGGCTCCACGGCCGCTCCGCCGAGCAGCGCATCGCCATCGACCTCCTCCTCGACCCCGATGTCGGGATCGTCTCGCTCGGCGGACGGGCCGGCACCGGAAAGTCGGCGCTGGCACTGTGCGCCGGACTGGAATCGGTCCTCGAGCGGCAGCAGCAGAAGAAGATCATCGTCTTCCGCCCGCTGTTCGCCGTCGGCGGCCAGGAACTGGGCTACCTCCCCGGCGATCAGGCCGAGAAGATGAACCCGTGGGGTCAGGCCGTCTTCGACACGCTCGGCTCCGTGGTCTCGGGCAACGTGCTCGAAGAGGTCGTCGAGCGCGGCATGCTCGAGGTGATGCCGCTCACCCACATCCGAGGCCGCTCTCTCCACGACGCGTTCGTGATCGTCGACGAGGCGCAGTCGCTCGAGCGGAACGTGCTGCTGACGGTGCTGAGCCGGATGGGTCAGAACTCGCGCGTCGTGCTCACCCATGACGTGGGACAGCGCGACAACCTCCGCGTGGGCCGGCACGATGGCGTCGCGAGTGTGATCGAGACCCTGAAGGGCCACGACCTGTTCGGCCACGTCACTCTCGTCCGCTCGGAGCGCTCCGCGATCGCGGCCCTCGTCACCGACCTGCTCGAGCAGGGCGAGCTGAGCTGACCTGAGCTGACCTGAGCTGCCCTGTCCTGACCTGTCCTGTCCTGACCTGACCTGACCTGACCTGGCATCCGACCGCCGTCACCTCGTCGTCACCCTCGGGTGGCGGCGGGGTGGCGGTGTGGTGACGGCGGGCGGTCAGCGGGCGGGGGCGACCTGAGTCTGCATCTCCAGCTCGATGCCCCCGTCCACCGGTCGGGTGATCAGCGTGACGGTGACGGCGTCCAGTTCGGTGAGCGAGCGCACGTGAGTGCCGCCGCACGGGATCGAGACGGTGCCGTCGGCAAGCGCGCACACCCAGCGACGCCGCGCGGACAGCTCCTCATCGGTGCGCTCGATCCGCACGTCAGCGCCCGTGGCGACCCAGCTGTCCAGCAGCGCGTTCGTCCGTGCGGCGAGCGTCGCGGGATCATCGAGCGCCGCGGGGTCGAAGCCCTTGCGCCGCAGCGATTTGCCGATGCGGTAGGTGTCGAGCGAGCCGTGGGCGACGATCCGCGAGCGCTGGATGGCGAGCTGGTCGAAGGCGGGGTGTCCGAGCGCGTCGAGGGGGACGGGCTTCGACCACGCCTCACCGAGCGCGGCGTCGAGGGCGAGGGACGCCAGGTGGCATCCGGTGTGCCCCGCGGACAGGGCGCGGCGGTACTCGGCGTCGACCTCGACCGTGACGCTCGTCCCCGGAGCCGGCGGGGGGCCGTCGATGACGTGCGCGACGACGAAGATCCAGCCGGCGGTGCCGCCACGGACGGGAAGGTCGGCGCCGAGGTGCAGCTCACCCTCGTGGATGCCGCCGGTCACGCCGTCCGCCAGGGTGCGCACGTCGTCCCCCCAGCGCAGCGTGGCACGATCGGCGGGCTGGTCGGGCCACGCCGTGTCGACCGGGTGAAGTGCGGTGCGATCGAGCAGCACAGCGGACCGGCCGTCATCGAGCGCCTCGACGTGCAGGACCGTGCCGGTGGAGGAGACGGCTCCGTCCGGGTAGGTGACGAGGGTGTCGTGATCGGGGAGGGGCACGCCTCAGTCCCAGCGGTATCCCTCGCCACGGACGGTGGCGATGTTGTCGGGCCCGAGCTTGGCGCGCAGGTACCGGACGTAGACGTCGACCACGTTGGATCCCGGATCGAAGTCCATGCCCCACACGCGGCTCAGCAGCACCTCGCGCGTGAGGACTTCACCGGGATGGCGGAGGAACTGCTCGGCGAGCGCGAACTCCCGCGCGGACAGGTCGACCTCGCGATCGGCGACCGTCACCCGACGCGCGAGCACGTCGAGGGTCACGTCGCCGCGGGTGAGCAGCACCGGCGCGGTGGCGGACTCGCGCAGGCGGGAGCGGACCCTCGCCAGCAGCTCCGCGACCGCGAAGGGCTTCGCCACGTAGTCGCTCGCGCCGGCGTCGAGACCCTCGATCGTGTCGCTCGTGCCGCTGCGGGCGGTGAGCATGATGACGGGGATGGCGCTGCCACGCGCGCGGAGGTGGCGCAGCACCTCGAACCCGTCCATCGAGGGCAGGCCCACATCCAGCACGACCAGGGCGATATCGGGCTCGAGCGCGCGCTCCAGGGCCTCCGCGCCGTCCTCGGCCACGACGGTCTCGTAGCCGTCGGCGTGGAGACTGCGCGTCACCAGCGAGACGATGTGGGGTTCGTCGTCGACGACGAGGATACGTGTCATCCGGTGGCCTCTCGTTGCATCAGGACATCGCCGGCGCGAACCGGCGAGGGGACGGTGGCCTTCGTGCCGAAGGGGATCTCGAGGGTGAACGTCGCGCCGCCGCCGGCGGTGTCGGCGATCGTGCAGTGGCCGCGATGCGCCTTCGCGATCGCATCGACGATGGCCAGGCCGAGCCCCGAACCACCCACCGACCGCTTGCCGGTGCCCCGGTCGAACCGCCGGAAGATGCGGTGGCGCATCGCGGGGGCGATCCCCGGTCCGTGGTCGCGCACCCACAGCTGCACACCGGCGGCGTGCACGGCGCTGCCGACCTCGATCGCACTGCCGGCGGGGGTGTACTTGGCCGCGTTGTCGGCCAGCTGCAGCCACGCCTGCAGCAGGCGGTCGCCGTCGCCGCGGATGACGGCGTCGGCGGACTGCTCGACGCTCCACACGTGGTCGGGGATGACCGTCACGAGTTCCCCCACCCGCTGAGTCAGCAGACCCAGATCGACGTCCGACATCGTGAACTTGTCGGTCTCGACCGCCGCCAGCAGATCGATGTCGCCGATCAGGCGGGTCATCCGGTCGAGCTCCGCCATCCCCAGGTCACGGATCGCGGCGGCGTCCGAGGGATCGTTCGGGTCCATGACCTCGAGGTGTCCGCGGACGATCGTGATCGGGGTCTTCAGCTCGTGGCGCACGTCGTCGAGCAGCCGACGCTGGGCCTCGTACGCGGTCTCCTCCTGGTCGTTCGCCACGCGCTCGGCGGGCGGCGCCGGCAGGATGGTCCACCCGACCACGCCCACGACCACGAGGGTCGCCAGGGTGAGCGTCGTGTAGACGGGGATGACCGCCCACGGCAGGGGCTGCTCGGTGACGACGTGGACGAGGACGACGCCGAGCGCGGCCAGCGCGAAGCCGGCCGCGACGACGGCGACCAGGAGCCCCAGAGTGCGTGTGCGCCGGGAGTGCACGGCGGTCGGGCGGTTCACTCTCCGATTATCAACCCGCGTGGGTCATCGACAGGAGGTCGAGTTTCTCGTCGAGCTGCGCTTCGGTCAGCTCGCCTCGCTCGACGTACCCGAGATCGATGACCGCCTCGCGCACCGTGATGCCCTTGGCGACCGAGTGCTTGGCGATCTTCGCGGCTGCCTCGTAGCCGATGAGCTTGTTGAGGGGCGTGACGATCGAGGGCGACATCCCGGCGTAGGCGGCGGCGCGGTCGAGGTTCGCCTCGAGACCGTCGATGGTCTTGTCGGCGAGCACCCGCATGGCGTTGGAGAGCAGCCGGATCGACTCGAGCAGTGCCGTGCCCATGACGGGGATCGCGACGTTGAGCTCGAACGAGCCGGATGCGCCGGCCCACGCCACGGTCGCATCGTTGCCGATCACCCGAGCGCAGACCATGAGCGTCGCCTCGGGCACCACCGGGTTGACCTTCCCCGGCATGATCGAGGATCCCGGCTGGAGATCGGGGATGTGGAGCTCACCGAGACCGGTGTTGGGACCGGATCCCATCCAGCGGATGTCGTTGTTGATCTTCGTCAGCGACACCGCGATGGTCCGCAGCGCCCCGGAGGCCTCGACCAGGCCGTCACGGTTCGCCTGCGCCTCGAAGTGGTCCTTCGCCTCGGTGATCGGGAGCTCGGTCTCGGCCTGCAGCAGCGCGATCACCTTCTGGGGGAAGCCGAGAGGCGTGTTGATGCCGGTGCCGACGGCCGTCCCGCCGAGCGGGACCTCGCCGACGCGGGGGAGCACCGCCTGGACACGCTCGATGCCGAGGCGGATCTGCCGCGCGTAGCCACCGAACTCCTGTCCGAGGGTGACGGGCGTCGCATCCATGAGGTGGGTGCGCCCGGACTTGACGGCGTCCTTCCACAGCTCGGCTTTGGCCTCCAGCGCGACCGCGAGGTGGTCCAGGGCGGGGATGAGGTCGTCGATGAGGGCCTGGGTGACGGCGATGTGCACCGAGGTCGGGAACACGTCGTTGGAGGACTGCGAGGCGTTGACGTGATCGTTGGGGTGCACCGTGGCGCCCAGATGCCCGGTCGCCAGGGTCGCGAGCACCTCGTTCATGTTCATGTTCGAGGAGGTGCCCGACCCGGTCTGGTAGGTGTCGACCGGGAACTGCGCGTCGTGACGACCGGTGATGACCTCGTCCGCAGCCCACGCGATGGCGTCGGCGATGGCGGCATCGAGGGTGCCGAGCTCCTTGTTGGCGAGGGCGGCGGCCTTCTTGATGCGGGCCAGGGCGGCGATCTGCGTCGATTCCAGGCCCGTGCCCGAGATGGGGAAGTTCTCGACCGCGCGCTGGGTCTGGGCGGCATAGAGCGCGTGTCTGGGCACGCGGACTTCACCCATGGTGTCGTGCTCGATGCGGTATTCGGTCTCTGTCATGTCGGTCACGTCCTCGTTTCCTGGTGGATGTCTGATGTGCGCTCAGGCGTCGATGCCCACGCTGACCTGCGGCACGGCGGTGCCTTCACCCAGCCGGTAGTTGGCTCCGACGATGGCGAGGCTGCCGTCTGCGACCGCATCGGCGATGAGGCGGGACGAGGCGAGGAGCTCGTCCACCGTGCCCCGGAGATGCTCGGCGCCGACGGCCTCGGCATCGACCGACTCCGGCGTCGCGTCCGGGTCGGTGCGCAGCACGCGCTTGACGGCCGGCACGATCTTCGCGATGAGGCGCCAGATGTGCGGGGGGAGTTCGGGGGCATCGAGCGCCGTCGAGTCGATAGCGGCGCGCACCGCCCCGCACTGGTCGTGTGCGAGAACGATGATCAGCGACACATCCAGCACGGCGACGGCGTACTCGATGCTGGCGATGGCCGAGTCCGAGACGACCTGCCCGGCGTTGCGGACGACGAACAGGTCGCCCAGGCCCTTGTCGAAGATGATCTCGGCGGCCAGGCGCGAGTCGGAGCAGCCGAACAGCACGGCGCGCGGCTTCTGCGCGCTCTCGAGCTCGTGGCGTCGCTCGACGTCCTGCCGCGGGTGACGGGGCTCGCCCGCGACGAAGCGCGCGTTCCCGCGTCGCATCTCGTTCCAGACGGTCGTCGGGGTGGGGCGTGCATCGGTCACGGAGTCTCCTCTCGCAGGGTGCGGATCTGTGCGGTGAGGCCGGAGGCGGCGGTCTCCGCCGTCTCGGCGGACATCGAGCCGTAGACGACGATCGTGTCGGCTCCCGCGTCGGTGGCCAGGGCGTAGCCGATGCCGTTGTCGCCGGGGAGGTCGTAGACGTCCCACGCGATGCCGTCGACGGTCGTCGAAGCCGTGGGAGCGAAGCCGCTGAGCAGCGTCGAGGTCCAGCCGTCGGGCGCGTCGAATCCCTGGGCGATCCGCACGAACCCCTTCTGCGGCGCGTAGACGACCGTCCATGCGCCGTCCTCGACGCGCGCCGCATTCGCGCGCCACGACTCGGGGACCTCGGGGACGATGACGGTGCGGTCCAGCGAGGCGGAGACCTCGGCGGCCGCAGCCGCGACGTCGACCGGCGGCTGTTCCGGCGGCGTCCCGCGCGGCACGCCGAAGTAGACGACCGCGACGACGGCGACGGTGACGATCAGGGCGGCGATGAGGTTTCGGAACGTCTGGCTCGACCGGTAGATGCGCGAGGACTCCGCCTTGCGGGCGGCGGTCTCGTCAGGTGTCTCGGGGCGACCGAGCTCGGCGACGATCCGGGGACCGGAGGCCATCACGACTCCGCGTCGACCGAGCGGGCGGCGTCGAGCCGGCGCTTGGCTCCCAGCAGCCACTCCTCGCAGCGGGCCGCGAGCGCCTCGCCACGGGTCCACAGCGTCAGCGAATCCTCGAGGGTGGGCGCGCCCTGCTCGAGCTCGGCGACGACGCGTACGAGCTCGTCGCGAGCCTGCTCGAAGGACAGGCCGGCGATGTCGGCGGTGCCGTCACTCGTCATGGTTCCATCCTACGGTCCTCGGTGGACACGTCCCGGGCCGCGGCGCCCGCCGTGCCGGGGTCGGTCGGCAGCTCGCCGTCGGAGCGCGCGGTGAACGACCCGCGAGCGACGGTGACGACCACGTCGGTGCCTGCGGGCACCTGCGCGGCGTCCCGCACGATGACGCCGTCGCCGACATGCGCGATCGCGTACCCGCGCGCGAGCGTCGCGCCGGGGGAGAGGGCGCGCAGCGCGGCGCGGAGCTCGGCGGTCGATGTGGCTGCGGCATCCATGCGTCGACGCACCACGTCGCGGCCGCGCGACTGCAGGGTCCACACCTCCTGCGCACGCCCCGTCAGAAGCGACTCGGGATCGCGGAGGACCGGACGCGAGCGCAGCTGCTCCAGCTGGGCGATGTCGTGGCCGAGGCGCTGGGTGAGCCGGCTGCGCGCGCGGCTGCGCAGCTGCTGCACCAGCGCCCGCTGCTCCGCGACGTCGGGCACGATCTTCTTGGCCGCATCGGTGGGGGTCGAGGCACGCAGATCGGCCACGTCGTCGAGCAGCGGGTGGTCGTTCTCGTGGCCGATCGCCGACACGACGGGGGTGGTGGCCGCGGCGACCGCGCGCAGCAGGCGTTCGTCGCTGAAGCCGAGGAGCGTCTGCGGGTCGCCGCCGCCGCGCGCGATGACGATCACGTCGACCTCGGGATCCGCCTCGAGCACCTTCAGCGCCGCGATCGTCTCGGGCACGCACCGGTCGCCCTGCACCGCGGCGTGGATCGTCCGGAAGCGCACCTGGGGCCAGCGCAGCTCCGCGTTGCGGTGGACGTCCTTCTCGGCATCGCTGCGCTCGCCGGTGATGAGGCCGACCACGTGCGGCAGGAAGGGGATCGGGCGCTTGCGGGCCGGATCGAAGAGGCCTTCCGCGCGCAGCTGGGCGCGCAGCCGCTCCAGCCGCTCGAGCTGATCGCCGAGTCCGGTGTGGCGCATCGAGGAGACCGTGAAAGTGAAGTCGCCGCTCTTGACGAAGTAGTCGGGCTTCACACACGCCACGACCCGGTCGCCCACGGCGATCTTCTCCGGCAGTCGCTGGAGGGTCGACGACCAGAGCCGGAACGAGATGGCGGCGTCGCCGGCCGCATCCTTCAGGCGTCCGAACACGTGCCCGCCACGCACGTTCCAGGACGTGATCTCGCCTTCGACCCACACCGCATTCCAGCGCTGCACGAAATCGCGGATGGTCTCGTTCAGTCGCGAGACGGAGGTGGGAGCCTGCGGGGAGGACTCGCGGGGATGCACGGAGTCGGGAGGAGGCGTCTGGCCCTCGACCGTCTCGAACGACGTCACGTGTGCTCCTCCTGCGATTCACGCCGGCGCGGCGTCTGACACCCGGGACCGTCGACCGGGCACGATCCCTCGCTCAGGCCACTGCCATGCTGCGCCTCGTAGACTCGGGGTGTGAGCACATCCGTCGTCCAGCTGCCCCTGCCCCGCGTGCCGGGCCCACGAGGGCGGCTCCAGGATAACCCGGTCTCCGGACAGAAGCGGGTGCTGCTGGCCGCGCCGCGCGGCTACTGCGCCGGCGTCGACCGAGCCGTCATCGCCGTCGAGAAGGCACTGGAGCGCTACGGCGCGCCGGTGTACGTGCGCAAGCAGATCGTGCACAACATCCATGTGGTGACCGAGCTCGAGGCCCAGGGCGCCGTCTTCGTCGAGGAGGTCGACGAGGTGCCGGCGGGGGCCAACGTCGTCTTCAGCGCCCACGGTGTGTCGCCGGCGGTCGTGTCCGCGGCCGCCGATCGCGGACTGCATGCCATCGACGCGACCTGCCCGCTCGTCACGAAGGTCCACCGCGAGGCGGTGCGCTTCGCCCGCAGCGATTACGAGATCCTGCTGATCGGTCATGAGGGCCACGAGGAGGTCGAGGGCACGGCGGGCGAGGCACCCGATCACGTCACCGTGGTGAACTCGCCGGATGAGGCGGCCACGGTCGTGGTCAAGGACCCCGACAAGGTCGTGTGGCTGTCGCAGACCACGCTCTCGGTCGACGAGACGATGGAGACGGTGCGCCGGCTCCGCGAGCGATTCCCGAACCTGCAGGACCCGCCCTCGGACGACATCTGCTACGCCACCCAGAACCGCCAGGTGGCGATCAAGAAGGTCGCGAAGGACGCGGATCTCGTGATCGTCGTCGGATCGGCCAACTCCTCCAACAGCGTGCGCCTCGTCGAGGTGGCCCTGGAGTACGGCGCCAAGGCGGCGTACCGCGTGGACTACGCCCACGAGATCCAGCAGGAGTGGCTCGACGACGTCGAGACCGTCGGAGTGACTTCCGGCGCCTCGGTGCCCGAGGTGCTCGTGCGAGAGGTGCTCTCGGAGCTCGCCGGAGCCGGCTACCGCGATGTCGAGGAGGTGCGCACCGCGGAGGAGGATCTGCTGTTCTCGCTCCCCAAGGAACTGCGTCAGGACTCCAGCGGCCGTCGCGACGAGCGGGCCCTGGGAGGGCGGACGACCGGCGGACGGACCACCACGTGACCGACACCCCGCGTCCGGCGCCGCAGTACGGCGAGTACGCGACGCCCGAGCAGCAGCAGGAGATCATCCGTCGCTCCGGCGGGCCGCAGACGCCCGTGGCCGCGGCGGACGCCCCGGTGTTGCCGGTCGCGGTGCCGGTTCCGGCCGCCGCGGCGGAGGCGTCCTCCGAGGCCGTCGACTCCGCGCCCCGTCGCCGCGACCGGTTCGTCACGATCGCGCTGCTGGCGTACGGCCTGTACACGGTGGTCACGACGATCCCGCAGCTCATCGACTACGCCGGCTTCGCGGAGCTGTGGATGAGCATGGCGGGCATCGACGCCGACTTCACCGCCGCCGCCGAGGGGCGCACGTGGGGGATCACCGCCGCCGTGCTCTTCGCCGTCGGCTGGATCACGACCGCGCTCCTGTCATGGCGCGCGATCGTGCGGGGCCGACTGTCGTGGTGGATCGCCGTCGTCGGCGCGGTGGTCTCCTTCATCGTGGTGAGCATCTGTCTGAGCGTCCCGCTCATGAGCGATCCTGCGGTGATCGAGGGAGTCCTGCGCGCCGGCTGACCGCGCTCGTCGCTGCGCTCGCCGGTCCGCTCGTGTGCGCGCCACTCCGGCACGCCCCTGCTGCACACGCCCGGTGGTCTGGTACCGTGACGCTGCGCCTCGGCGTACGCCCCGACACCCCCCGGGAGGGAGCCTGTGTTGCCACGTGCCCTCCCTCGTCGTGCCCTTGCGACCCTCGCCGGGGTCGCCCTGGTGCTCGGCGGCGCGCTGACCGTCCTTCCCGCCAGCGCCGCACCGGTCGCCGGTGCGGGCGCCGTTCTGGGCGCCGCGCAGACGCCGACTCCCACGGCGACCACCGTCGCGACCCCCACGCCGACCCCGACCCCCACCCCCGCGCCGAGCAAGCGGTTCACGAGTGTCGGCACGCCGACCGTGTCGGGAACCACGACGGTCGGCCGCACACTCACCGCGGTGCGCGGCACCTGGTCGCCGACGCCGTCCACGTTCCGCTACCAGTGGCTGCGTGACGGGGCCGCCATCAGCGGGGCGACGGCATCGACCTATGTCGCGACGGCTGCGGACGCGGACAAGAAGCTGTCGGTGCGCATCACGGCATCGCGCACCGGGTACGTGACGACCAGCGCCACCAGCTCGAGCCGGACGATCCTCCGCGCCTTCACCGCGTCGCCGGCCCCGGTCATCACGGGAACGGTCGCCGTCGGCCGGACGGTGAAGGCGGACCACGGGTCGTGGGGGCCCTCGCCCGTGACACTCACCTATCAGTGGTACCGCGCCGGAAGCGCCATCGCGGGGGCGACCTCAGCGTCGTACAAGCTCACGAGCGCCGACGCCGGAAAGGCGCTGTCCGTCCGGCTGAAGGGCGTGAAGACGGGGTACACGAGCGTCACCCGATCGAGCGCCGCCGTCACCGTTCCTCGGGTGCTGACGGTGCCGTCGCGGGTGGCGCTGAGCGGCACACGGACGGTCGGCTCCACCCTGACCGCCTCGCCCGGCACCTGGGGCCCTTCGCCGGTCACCCTTCGGTATCAGTGGCTCCGCGACGGCGCTTCGATCTCGGGTGCCACCGCGAAGACGTACAAGCTCGTCTCCGCCGACGCCGGTCACGAGGTGTCCGTCCGGGTCACGGGTTCGAAATCGGGCTACACCTCAGCGTCGCGCACCAGCGGGACGGTGGACGTGAAGTGGGCTTTCACCAGCGCCCCCACGCCCACGGTCAGCGGCAGTGTCGCGGCCGGGCGCACCCTCACCGCCGTCACCGGCACGTGGTCGCCGGCACCGAAGCTCGGCTACCAGTGGCGGGTCGACGGCGCGGTGGTCGCCGGAGCCACCTCGGCGACCTGGCGCGTTCCGGAGTGGGCCGCCGGCCGCTCCGTGACGGTGACGGTGACCGCGACGCGGAGCGGATACCTGACGGTCACGCGCACCTCGGCCAAGCGCACCGCCTCCTGGTCGCTCGGAGACGTCCTCCGGCCCGGCATCCCGATGCGCGCGGGCACCTACATCGCCTCGCCCAACGGCACGTACCGCTTCACGGTTCAGGGTGACGGAAACGTGGTCCTCAGCAAGAGCGGAACTCCGCTGCGGACGACCAAGACCACGGGCACCGCCGCCCCGGTGCTGGTCCTGCGTGAGGACGGCACCCTCGCGGTGTACTCCACCCGGACCGGCCGAGCAGCCTGGGGATCGGGGACCACCGGCTACGCGGTGGCCGGGCTGACCCTCGACGACAGCGGACAGCTGCGACTCGTCGAGGTGGACGGGCTCTCGACCTGGACGGGCAAGAAGCTCGCCGCGTTCTCGGATTCGAGCGCGGCCGGCTCCAGCGTGCCCGGCAAGTACGGGTGGGCCTTCCCCATCCGTCCGTCGGCGACGATGACCACCTACTCCGGCCACAGCGGTGACGATTTCGCCGCCAAGACGGGCACCCCCGTGTACGCGATGCGAGGCGGCACCGTGACCGTTCAGGAGATCTGGATCACCTCCGGCTGCCCGTCCTGGGCTCCCAACAACACCCGTCAGAAGCAGGTGCTGGTGAAGACGACGATCGACGGCACGGAATTCGTCCTCACCTACGCGCACCTCAGCGCGTTCTCGGTGAAGAACGGCCAGACGGTGAAGGCCGGTCAGAAGATCGGCGAAGTCGGCTCCACCGGCTGCTCCACCGGGCCCCACCTCCACTTGGGGGTGAAGGTCGACGGCGTCACCAAGCTGCTCTATCCGCGCGACCTGCTCCTGGGTGCCTCCTACTGATCCCCAGGCGTCCCTCGCCCGAAACGGCGAATGCCGCGACCGGCGCTCCGGGGAGCGGGTCGCGGCATTCGCGTGGGTGTGTCAGGACGTCGACTTGCCGTGCGAGCCGAGCTGCTTGGTGGCCTCCACGACGCGGGCGGCCATCGCCGACTCGGCGACCTTGCCCCAGGCGCGGGGGTCGTAGGCCTTCTTGTTGCCCACTTCGCCGTCGACCTTGAGCACGCCGTCGTAGTTCTGGAACATGAAGCCGGCGACCGAGCGCGTGAAGGCGTACTGGGTGTCGGTGTCGATGTTCATCTTCACGACGCCGTTCGCCACGGCCAGCGCGATCTCCTCGTCGGTCGAGCCGGAGCCGCCGTGGAAGACGAGGTCGAGCGGCTTGGGGCCGGTGCCGAACTGGGCGGCGATGCCCTCCTGGATCTCGCCGAGCAGCTCGGGACGCAGCTTCACGTTGCCCGGCTTGTACACGCCGTGGACGTTGCCGAAGGTGAGCGCGGCGATCCAGCGACCCTGGTCGCCCAGCCCCAGCGCCTCGACGGCCTTGGCGACGTCGGCGGTGGTCGTGTACAGGGCGTCATTGGAGCCCTCGTGCTTGACGCCGTCCTCTTCGCCGCCGACGACGCCGATCTCGACCTCGAGGATCGCGTTGATGGCCTTCAGGCGGGGGAGGAGCTCCTTGGCGATCTCGATGTTCTCATCGAGCGGCACGGCGGAGCCGTCCCACATGTGCGACTGGAAGATCGGCTGACCGCCGGCGGCGACGACCTTCTCCGACTCGGCGATGAGCGGGAGGACGAAGTCCTCCAGCGCCGGCTTGGGGCAGTGGTCGGTGTGGAGCGCGACGGTGATCGGGTAGCTCTTGGCGACCTCGTGCACGTAGGCGGCGAAGGCGAGGGCGCCGGTGGCGCGGGCCTTCACGGTGTGGCCGGCGAAGTAGTCGGCGCCGCCGGTGGTGACCTGGAGGATGCCGTCCGAACCGGCCTCGGTGAGGCCCTGGAGGACGGCGTTGACGGACTGGGAGCTGGCGGCGTTGATCGCCGGGTAGGCGAATCCACCGGCCTTCGCGCGGTCCAGCATCTCTGCGTATTGCTCAGGGGTGGCGACGGGCATGACAGCTCCTAGCGATGTGTCTGTGCGGCGGTGATTCCAACGGTCAGCCTAGCGAAGCGACGTGGGCGCCGTGTGGCGCGCGACCGGGAAAACGGTCGTCGGGCGCGGTCTGTACGCGTTGGTAAAGAAACGCGATTCCTTCGCGTGAATCAGCGCGAAAGTCCGCGCGGGCGGCACACGCGGCGCGTAGTCTGGCGACATGGTGAGTCTGACCGCGGACATGAGCCCGCTGCATCCCGACCGCAACCTGGCCCTCGAGCTCGTCCGGGCCACCGAAGCGGCCGCGATCCGCTCCGTGCCCTTCATCGGGCGGGGGCAGAAGGAACTCGCCGACGGGGCGGCGGTCGACGCGATGCGCGCGTTCCTCTCCACCGTCAACTTCGACGGCGTCATCGTGATCGGCGAGGGTGAGAAGGACAACGCGCCCATGCTCTTCAACGGCGAGCACGTGGGAACGGGGCGCGGTCCGCAGTGCGATATCGCGGTCGATCCGATCGACGGCACCACGCTCACCGCCGAGGGGCGAAACAACGCCCTGTCGGTGCTCGCCGTGGCCGACCGCGGCGCCATGCTGGACGCCTCCTCCGTCTTCTACATGGACAAGATCGTGACCGGCCCCGCCGGCGTGGGTGTCGTGGACATCCGGCTGCCGGTCGCCGAGAACGTGCACCGTCTCGCGAAGGCGCTCGGCAAGCCGGTCGACGAGATGGTGGTCTCCGTGCTCAACCGCCCCCGTCATGCCCGCCTCATCGAGGAGATCCGGGAGGCGGGTGCCGGCACCCGTCTCATGAGCGACGGCGATGTCGCCGGCGGCATCAACGCGGCGCGTCACAATGCACGCACGGACATGTGCATCGGCATCGGCGGCAGCCCCGAGGGCATCGTCACCGCGTGCGCCATCAAGGCTCTCGGCGGCCACATCCAGGGGCGGCTGTGGCCGCGCGACGACGACGAGAAGCAGCGCGGCATCGATGCCGGGCTGAAGCTCGACGACCACGTCTACGAGGCCGACGACATGGTGACCGGCAAGAACACGATCTTCGTGGCGACCGGCGTCACCAACGGCGAGCTCGTGGCGGGCGTGCGCCGAGACGGCGACTTCATCTACACCGAGTCGGTGGTGCTCCGAGGCGCGTCGGGGACGCTCCGCCGGATCTCCTCGGAGCACCTCACCTCGAAGTGGCTGTGAACATCAGCCGTGAGCGCCTGCGACCTGATCTAGCTCTGACCTGATCGACCTGTGACCTGATCGACCTGTGACCTGATCGAGACGGTCCCGTGCGTGGCGACACCTGTGGTGTGAGACCGGGTCTGGCAGAATGGACCGCGGTGTCACCGGCGACACGTCGCCGTCCACTCAGCTTGGGAGTCATCGATGTCCGCAGCAGCCAACAGTCCGAAGACCGGTCAGATCGCGGTTCCCCTCGATCCTGCCCGCCGTCCTGACGTGCTCCTGCGCCGCCGCGTCCCCGAGGGGCACCAGGTGAGCGCCTGGTGGATGATCGGCGCCTTCGTCGCGGTCTCGGTCGCTGTCGTCAGCGCCATGAGTCTGCTTCCCACCGGCTGAGCCCCGCCGGCCGCGTTCCCTCGTCAGAGGCGATCCCGGAGGTCGCCGACATCGGCGCCGAGTTCGGGAGCAATGAGCTCCGCCGCGGTCAGTGGTCGCGGTGCGGCCTCGATCGGCTGCGGTGCCGCGACGGCGTCGAGCTTGGTCTCATCGATACCGGGGAACCGTCGTGCGCTGACGAGGACGCGCGACTCCAGCGCACCGGCGAACCTGTTGTAGCTGGCGACCGTGCGCTCGATCGCCCGCCGCAGATCATCGGTGTGACGGGCCAGTCCGCCGAGACGGTGGTACAGCTCATTGCCGAGGTCGAAGAGCGTGCGGGCTTCGTCGGAGACGTCCTGCTGCGTCCAGGTGTAGGCCACGGTCTTCAGCACCGCCCACAGATTGACGGGAGATGCCAGGGCCACCCGGCGCCCGAACGCGTAGTCCAGCAGCGAGGGATCCTCCTCGAGAGCCGCAGCCAGGAGCGACTCGCTCGGGATGAAGCACACGACGAACTCCGGACTCGATGAGAGCCCGGCCCAGTACGACTTCTTGGCCAGGGCGTCGACATGGGCACGGACCGCCTTCACATGCCGCTCCAGGAGAGCCTTGCGGCGCGCCCCCTCCTCGCCCGTGGCGGTGACAGGAATCGCGCTGGCCTCGAGGTAGGCGTCGAGCGGCACCTTCGCGTCGACGGCGAGCGCCTTGTCGCCGGGTAGGCGGACGACGAGGTCGGGCCGTCCGGCGCCGGCCTCGGTGGAGATCGAGGCCTGCGTGTCGAAGTCCACGTAGCGGGTCAGCCCGGCCGACTCGACGATGCGTCGCAGCTGGGTCTCGCCCCACACGCCGCGGGCCGAGTTGGACCGCAGCGCGCCGGCCAGCGACTCCGTGGTGCTGCGCAGGGTCTCGCTCTCCTCGTGCGTGCGCCGTAGCTGCTCGGCGATCGATCCGTACTGAAGCCGTCGATCGCGCTCGAGCTCGTCGACCTTCCGCTGCATGCTCTCCAGCGACTCCTGGACGGGCGCGAGGGCGCGCAGCACCTGCTGCTCGCGGCGCTCCCTCTCCTCACGCGCCGCCTGGTCGGCACGCGACTGCGCCGCCATCTCGCGGGTGAGCGAGCGCTGCTGCTCCAGCTGCGCGGTCAGGGCGCCGCGTTCCGCCTCTGCTGCGGCCAGCCGTGCTCCCAGCCCGGCGCGCGCGGAGGCCGCGCGTTCCGCAGCGCGGGCGGCACCGGCGAACCATCCGGCCAGCAGTCCGGCGAACAGGCACGCGACGGCGGTCGCGGTGATGATGACGACGTCCATGGGGGAAGGATGGCGCACGCCTCCGACATCGGGGCGGAGGCGCCCCGTCAGGCGACGGCGGCGGGAGCCTGGACGGGCGCCTCGGCCGGGACGGGGATCTGCGGGATCCGCAGCCCCAGCAGCATCGCCAGTTCGACGGCATCCTGAGCGCCGTTGCGTGCGGCGGCGTCGATGACGATGTGCGCACAGGCCAGGGCGTCGGCCGCCGCGTCGTGATGGGCGAAGTCCAGGTGTCCCGCAGCGGCGGCGACGACCGGCAGCCGGTACGAGTCGAGCTCGTAGGTCTTGCGCGAGACCTGGAGGCTGCACAGGTACCGGTAGGCGGGGTAGGCGTCGCCGGTGACTTCGCACGCGCGTCGCAGCACCGTCATGTCGAAGCCCGCGTTGTGGGCGACGAGGATGTCGTCCCCCGCGAAGGCGACGAGGTCGGCGAGCTGCGTCGACCAGTCCGCCGCGCCGGCGACGTCTTCGGGCCGGATGCCGTGGATGCCGACGTTGATCTCGAAGAAGCGGTCATGGCCGGGCGGAGGCTGGATCAGCCAGCCTGCCGTCGCGACGACCCGACCGCCTCGGACGCGGGCAAGGCCGACCGCGCAGGCGGACGCGCTGGAAGAGTTCGCCGTTTCGAAGTCGATCGCGGTGAAGTCCAGGGGCACTCGTCCACATTCGCCCGGGGAGGCGCCGCGGCCGTGGAGGCGCGCCGGGCGCTGGCGTATGGTCGGGGCATGGTCGACGCGCAGAAGCTCTCCACGTCTTTCGGTCGGGCCGCCGCCGTGTACGAGGCGGGCCGCCCCGGGTACCCGCTCGACGCCGTCGCCTGGCTCCTCGGCCCGGTATCGGACGTCGCGCCGCCGCGGGTGGCGGATGTCGGAGCGGGCACCGGCAAGCTCACCCGCACGCTTCGCGAACTCGATGCCGAGACGGTCGCGATCGATCCCGACCCGGAGATGCTCGCGACACTCCACGTCGCCCTTCCCGACATCCCCACCTTCGTCGGCACCGCAGAGACGCTGCCGCTTCCCGACGCGTCGGTCGACGCGGTCGTGCTCGGCCAGGCCTGGCACTGGGTCGATGTCGCCCCGGCCAGCCTCGAGGTCGCACGCGTGCTGCGGCCGGCGGGCGTGCTCGGCCTCGTCTGGAACATCCGTGACGAGTCGGTGCCGTGGGTCGCGCGGCTCACGGCCGCGATGCGCGGCAGCCACGCCGAGACGCTCCTCGCCGAGGGGGGACCGGCCGTGGGGCCTCCGTTCGAGGCGCTGGAGGAGCGCCGGTGGTCGTGGGAGCGCCCGGTCACCCGCGAGACGCTGACGGCCATGGTGCGCTCTCGGAGCTACGTCATCACGGCCGGCGCGGTCGAGCGCGCCCGTATCGAGCGCGAGGTCGGTGAGCTGTTCGACGAGATCGGCGCGGTAGGCGACGCCGAAGTTCCGCTGCCGTACGTGACCCGTGCCTACCGTGCGGTGAGGCCCTGACGTGCGCACCCTGACCGTCTGCAACTTCACGACTGTCGACGGCGTCTACGAGGACGACGCCCACGACATCGGCTCTCTCTTCGAACACTGGCACCCCGACTACCGCGGCTCCGACACCTTCGACTTCCACAACACCGATCTGCTGGACGAGTCGGACATCCTGCTTCTGGCGGGCAAGCGCTCCTTCCTCGGACAGGTGGAGTACTGGTCGGGCGTGCGCGGGAACCCGGACGCGACCGCCATCCGCCGCCGGTTCGCCGAACGGTTCTTCGAGATCGACAAGGTCGTCGTCTCCGACACCCTGCACGAGTCGGACGTCGAGGATGCGCCGCACACCCGTATCGTCCGACTCGCCGAGAGCCGGGACGTGGTGCGTGCGCTGAAGGCGGAGGAGGGCCGCGGCATCGTCGTCATCGCCGGCCGGCTGCTCTGGAACGACCTGATGCAGGCGCAGCTCGTCGATGAACTGATGCTCGTGACGTTCCCTCTCATCGGCGGGCGCGGCGTGCGCCTGTTCGACGAGCGTCCGCCGGTGGCGTTGAAGCTCCTCGGAACGCGCGTCTGGGAGGAGTCGGGCCACGTGCTGCAGCACTGGCGCGTGGATCCGGCCACGTAGACTGACATCCCGTGGCTCTTACCATCGGAATCGTCGGTCTCCCCAACGTCGGCAAGTCGACGCTCTTCAACGCCCTGACCAAGAACCAGGTGCTCGCGGCGAACTATCCATTCGCGACGATCGAGCCCAACGTCGGCGTCGTGAACCTCCCCGATCCGCGCCTGAACACCCTTGCCGAGATCTTCCACTCCGAGCGGATCCTCCCCGCGGCCGTCTCGTTCGTCGACATCGCCGGCATCGTCCGCGGGGCGAGCGAGGGGGAGGGCCTGGGCAACAAGTTCCTCGCCAACATCCGCGAGGCCGACGCGATCGCCCAGGTGGTGCGCGGCTTCGCCGACGGCGACGTCGTCCACGTCGACGGCAAGGTCGATCCGGCCTCCGACATGGAGACGATCAACGCCGAGCTGCAGCTCGCCGACCTCGAGACGCTCGAGCGGGCGATCTCGCGCTATGAGAAGGAAGTCCGCGGCAAGAAGCTCGACCCCGTCGTCCTCGAGACGGCGCAGCAGGCGCAGGAGGCTCTGCAGCGCGGTGAGCTGCTGTCGGCGTCGAAGATCGATCTGGCTCCGATCAAGGAGCTCGGCCTCCTGACCGCCAAGCCGTTCATCTTCGTCTTCAACGTCGACGAGGCCGTGCTCACCGACGCCGCCCGCACCGCGGAGCTAGCCGCGCTCGTGGCACCCGCGAAGGCGGTGTTCCTCGACGCGAAGATCGAGTCCGAGCTCATCGATCTCGACCCCGAGGACGCCGCCGAGCTTCTCGCCTCCACCGGTCAGGAGGAGTCGGGTCTGGATCAGCTCGCCCGGATCGGGTTCGACACGCTGGGTCTCCAGACCTACCTCACCGCCGGGCCCAAGGAGGCGCGCGCCTGGACCATCGGGAAGGGCTGGAAGGCTCCCCAGGCTGCAGGTGTCATCCACACCGATTTCGAGAAGGGCTTCATCAAGGCGGAGGTCATCTCCTTCGACGACCTCGTGGCCACCGGTTCGGTCATCGAGGCCCGCGCGAAGGGCAAGGCGCGCCTGGAGGGCAAGGACTACGTCATGCAGGACGGCGACGTCGTGGAGTTCCGCTTCAACAACTGACTCCGGCTCCGGTCGTTGAGCGAGCGAGGCGAGACAAAACGTGTCAACCGCCTATCCGTGAGGTAACCCGGTGGAGGTCCCGCTTCGACAACTGATCTCAGTCGAAGCTCGGTGGCTCGATGCCAGTGACCTGAGTCCTCCACTCCTTGAGGGTGGTCGACAAATGAAGGGGTTCGCCGGCGCCTTCAGCGTCTTCGACTTTGTCCGCAAGGCGTTGGAAGATCTCTTCGGCCGTGACTCCCGACCATCGCGCTGGAGCGTCATGTGCGTCGTCGCGAAGGTCCCAGAACTCGTCACTCAGACGGCGTTCGTGTGTCATGAGGCGATTACAGCACAGAGACAGAATGTCGCCGCGGCGAGTACATGCTTATCTATGACGGAGCTCGGTGGAGTTCCGCTTCAACAACGAGGCATCTGGGGACAATCATGAGCGGTGTGGAAGCTGACGCATCGGCCTACCCGACGGGGCATGCCGACGGATTCCACATGCAGATGCTCGTGTCCTACGGGGACTGCGGCGATGCCCTCGTCATCGCGCCCGATGGCCGCAAGGCCGGGCTGGTCTGGGAAACGGGTGACACCTCATCGTTCACGGTGATCATCGAGCCCGACAGTGCGCGTTGGGGAACCTTTGCGGTCATTCTGCCTCTCCCGTTGACGAGCGATGCCGAGGCTGACGAGTACCTTGCCGCGCTGTTGCCACGTCTGGTGCCGGTGTGGCGGGACCATCCCACGGCAGGCGTAGGGTCTTGATGTTCGCGGGATCCGTCACGGTTAGTTGCCTGGAGAGCCATGATCGAGTACGACCGAGCAACGCTGGCGATCTACAGCGAGTCGCGCACGGTTGCGGAGATCACGGCCTCACTCCTGCTCGAACCCACTGAAGCTGCGAATATCGGCGAGCCGACGCGCTCTGGTCGAGCAGGACGAGCGTACGAGCCCGAGTATCTGACCTATCAACGGACGACCTGGCTGCTTGACGTGAGTGCACGTCCGACGGACGGCGGCGACGAGGGGGTCAATGCTCTGCGACGGCTTGTCGGCATCGCGCTGCCTGCTGCTGCTGCGCTCGAATCGCTGAGGCGAGATTGCGAGACCTTGATCTGGTGGTCAGGTGATTCGACCAACAGCCAAGGCACGTTCGTCTTGCCTTCGACGTTGATCAAGGATCTTGCCGCCATCGGATGTGAGGTCCGTGGAACCGTCTTCCTCGAGGAACATGATGCAGGACGTGACGGAGTGGAGTTCCGTCACAGCTAGGGCTCAGCGATCCGTCCTCCCTCGGACGAATGGAGTCCGTCTCACCGGGATCGAAGTCAGTTCTGCCCCGCGCGTCATGATGACGGTCGCGCGTGGTCTCTCTCTGTTGCAGGTGCGATTTCGGCCATGTCCCTACCCGAGGGACCGAGGCCGGTGAGCAGCGGGGGCTGAACGTTCGGTCGACGCTGTCAGGGCACCTGCCGCACGCAGCCAACTGATGGGAACCGAATGAGCCTGCACCACCGACGATCATCGTGGGCGCTTCTGCGCCGACGCTCTCAGCGACTCGCGACTCCGCGGCTCACCGCCCGGTTCGGCGCGGCCGCCGCGTCGGTGCTGGCGACGGGTGCGCTTCTCTCGATGGCCATCGTGCCCGCCGCCGCCGTGGAGCCGACCCCCGAGGCGTCCACGGCCATCGTCGAGTCCCCGCAGGAGTCCTCCGTCGAGGCCGCTGACACGCCCGAGGCGACCGGCACCGCGGAGGCGACCGACCCCGCGGAGGTCACCGACACCGCGGAGTCGACTGACGCGGCGGAGTCGACCGGGTCGGCCGAGTCCACTGACACCGCGCAGGTGCCGACCGAGGCGGACGCAACAGAGTCTCTGCCGCTGACGGACGCGCCGGAGCTCACGGTCGATTTCACCGAGGCGCCCACGCAGGACAGCGCGCCGATGGCTGCGCTCGATGCGGAGATCTCTCCGATGGCGATCCCCGCTCCGACGGCCACGACCGCCGTCATCTCGGTGCGGGTCGGAAGCGACCGCATCGCCGGCACGCCGATCTCGGCCACGGGTCTCGCAGGAGTCACGCTCCGGCTGAGTTCCTCGTCGACCAATCCTTCGGCGTGGAGCGCCTATCCGTGGGCGACCTGCATCTCCGACGCCGCGGGGGACTGCAGCTTCACCATTCCGATCAAGACCAGCGGCATTACCGACAGCACCGGAATGTTCCACGATCAATTCCCCTGGGTGCATCAGGTCAGCGCGCCGACCGGCTACCACCTGGTCACCAACATGCGCGTCGGGGCGGGTGACGGCAGCGGCAGCATCGACTTCCCGTACCGTTTCCAGGTCGCCCAGCGGGTGAGTGCGAACACGGTGTATCAGTCGACCAGCACGGCGTTCCGGTTCATGATCACCTCCACCGACCCCGCCGACCAGAACACCTCGGCGGGCACGTGGCAGGTGGCACGGAACAACCCGGCAGTCCAACAGCGGTGCGGATTGAACTATGCCGTGCTGATGGACCTCTCCGGCTCGATCAACGCGACCGAGCTGGCCCAGTCCAAGTCCGCGGTCGACACCTTCATCGACGCGCTGGTCGGAACTCCGTCGAGCGTCGCCCTCTTCAACTTCGACGGCACGAGCCCCGCCAACGCGACGGAGCCGAACCTGCCGACGCTCCGGTCAGTGCGCACAACGGCGGAGGCGACAGCGGTCAAGTCCAGCTACGCGAGCTGGGTGACCGGCAGCGGCACCAACTGGGACGCCGGCCTGTATGCCGTGGCCACGGCGGCACCGGCCTACGACGTGGTCGTGGTCATCACCGACGGAAACCCGACGCAGTTCGGCTCCACGGTGCCCGACCGCACGACGTCGTCGCCCAACCGCGTCCGTGACAACGAGGCGGGCATCTTCTCTGCCAACCTGGTCAAGGCCGAGGGCACCCGCGTCGTCGCGGTGGGCGTCGGTCCGGGCGCGGCGGGGATCTCCGCGCTCAACCTGCAGGCCATCTCCGGACCGGTCGCCAATAGCGACTACTACCAGGTGAGCGACTTCGTCCTCCTCGCCGACCAGCTCGCCACGCTTGCTCGCGGCCAGTGCGACGCGACGATCGACGTTCTCAAGCGCGTGATCCCGGCCGGGGCCGTGATTCCCGCCAACCCGACCGCCGCCCAGCTCGATGCGATCTCGGCGCCGGCTGAGGGATGGACGATCACCGGCACGACGACGGCGTCGGGCGTGTCCATCGGAACTCCCGCTGGCCCCTACACGACCGACGAGGACGGTATCGCCACGATTCCGCTCCGCTTCACCCACCCGACGACCACAGGCCCCGTCACGGTGCGCGAGGTGCAGCAGGCGGGCTTCGAGCTGCAGCCGGTCACCGTCTCGGGTACGGCCCGGAACGCGGAGTGCGTGAACACCAACACGGGCGGCGTGGTGAGCACGACCGACGTCGTGAGCTCGACGACTCCCGGAGTGACCGTCACGGCCAACACGCAGGTCGCGATCGAGTGCACGATCTACAACAAGGTGCCGAGCGCTCCCGAGATCGTCCTCGAGAAGTCCGCATCGGTGGTCGATGTCGACGGAGACGGTGTCACCGGGCTCGGAGACCACATCCTGTACAGCTTCGAGGTGACCAACACGGGCAACGTGACGGTGAACGGCGTGGCGATCGTGGACGACCTGCTGTCCGCGCAGGACCCCTCGATCACGGTGACATGCGCGCCGACCTCGATCGCGCCGACCGAAGTGTCGGACTGCGTCGCCGACGACCCGTACGTCATCACGCAGGCCGATGTGGACGCCCGAGAAGTGGTCAACGTCGCGACGGCACGGGGCACCGACACCACCGGCACGCCGGTCGTGTCCAACCCGGACGACACCCTCACCCCTGTCGAGCTGTTCCGGGTCCTGCTGCAGCTCGAGAAGATCGGCGAGGACGTCGCGGGAGACTGGACCCGCATGGACGGGTCGACCTGGGCGATCCTCGAGGATGACAACGGGGCGCCCGGGGTCGCGAGTGCCCTCACGATCGACGCGGTCTCCACAGGCTTCTTCGAGATCGCCGACGTGCCGTCGGGTGTGTACTGGCTCACCGAGCTCACCGCTCCCGACGGGTTCAGCCTGCTGGCTCAGCCGGTGCAGTTCATGATCAACCCCGACCGCACCGTCAGCATCCTCGCCGACAGCGGCGGGGGAGCGGTGACGGCCGACGGTCAGCTGATCACGGTTCGGGACGTCCCCGCCCTGGTCATGCCGGAGACCGGGGGATCGGGGAACAGCCCGTTCCAGCTCGGTGGAAGTGCTCTGCTCCTGACGGCGGGCGTGATGGCGCTGATGATGCGGCGTCGCGCGCGAGCTCAGGTGGTCTGACCGGCGTGAGCGCCTTCGGCGACCTCCTCGATGACCTTCGCGTTGAAGGCGGGGAGGTCGTCGGGGGTGCGGCTGGACACGAGGCCCTCATCGACCACGACCTCTTCGTCGACCCAGGTGGCGCCGGCGTTGACGAGGTCGGTCTTCAGGCTCGGATAGCTCGTCAGGGTGCGCCCCTCCAGGACGTCGGCCTCGGCGAGAATCCACGCGGCGTGACAGATGGCCGCCACGGGCTTGTGCTGCGCGAAGAAGTCCCGGGTGAAGCGGACGGCGGACTCGTCGAGCCGGAGGTGGTCGGCGTTCACGACGCCTCCCGGAAGGACGAGCGCGTCGAAGTCCGCCGCGTTGACGTCGTCCGCCGTGGCATCGACGGGCTGCTCGTGACCGTTCTTGCCCGTGATCGGATCCGACGCCGGAGCGATCATGACCGGCGAGCCGCCGGCCTCCGTCACCGCCTGCCAGGGCGAGGTCAGCTCGCTGTCCTCGAATCCGTCGGTGGCCAGGAACGCGATCTTCTTACCGGTGAGAGTTGCCATACGCTCGACGCTAGGTGCGATCCATCCCGCGCCCGAGGGGGTTGACAGACACGGCGGCGATACGAGTCCGGGGCCGGGGGCGCGTCGTAGACTGGCGGTATGGCCACGTCGAACCTCCCCACCCCGCAGCTCCAGCCTGTCGCCGACGACAAGAACCTGATCGAGGTCGTGTCGGAGGGTGCCTCCTGCTGCGGAGGCGGCTGCTGCAGCTGACCCGGTCGGCTCGCGCCGTCTCGTTCCCATCCCCGTCACATCCGCGTGCGGGCTGACGCATAGGCGCGTCGGCTGATGTGGGGGCATGACAGCTTCCCGTACCGCTCGCGTGACCGCCCTCGTCGCCGCGACGGCTCTCCTCCTCACCGGATGCGCCGGAGGCCTGGATCCGGACGACGCGTCGACGGCGGCTGCGACCTCGTCTGCCTCGACGGACGCCGGAGCCGCGTCGGCCCTCTGGGATGCCACCGCCGTCCACTCCATCGCCGTCTCCTACGACGACGCCGACTATGACGACCTCATCGAGGCGTATCTGTCGACGGGGGACAAGGTCTGGATCTCGGCGTCGGTCACGATCGACGGTGAGACGTTCGACGACGTCGGGCTCAAGCTCAAGGGCAACTCGACACTCCGCTCGCTCACGACCGACGCGGACGCCTCCCTCAGTTCGCAGAACCCGGAGGACCTGCCGTGGATCATCCGGCTCGACAAGTTCGTCGACGGTCAGAGCCTCGACGGTACGACGGAGCTCGTGGTCCGCGGCAACAGCTCGGAGACCTCGCTCAACGAGGCGCTGGCTCTCGATCTCCTCGCGCAGGCGGGACTGGCGTCTCAGCCTGCGATCGCAACGAGGTTCAGTGTCGACGGTTCGGCAGAGACTCTGCGGCTCGTGATCGAGAACCCGAGCGACGAGTGGGCTGAGCGGGAGCTCGGCGACGTGCTGCTGTACAAGGCGGAAGCGGGCGGCGACTACAGCTATCGCGGCGACGACGCGTCCGCCTATGAGGACGTGTTCGATCAGGAGGCGGGCGAGAACGACCTGACCCCTCTCATCGACTTCCTGCAGTGGATCAACGAGTCCTCGGACGCGACATTCGCGGCGGAGCTCGGCGAACACCTGGACGTCGACGCGTTCGCGACCTATCTCGCGTTCCAGGAACTCGTCGACAACTTCGACGACATCGACGGACCCGGCAACAACTCCTACTTGTCCTACGATCCGGGCACCGGCCTGATGACCGTCGTCACCTGGGACCTCAACCTCGCCTTCGGGGCGAGCCCGAGTGGCGGAGGCCCGGGAGGCGAGGGTGGTGGCGGCCCGGGCGGCCAGGGGAACGAGCGTCCCGGCCTTCCCGCTCCTTCCGCCGAGGACGAGTCGGGGGCGCAGCCGGCCGCGGAGGTGGGCGGGGCTCCCCGGCGCGGCGGGTCGAACATCCTGGCGGAGCGGTTCCTCGATGCCGACGAGTTCCAGGCCATGTACGCGGCGGAGCTCGACCGGCTGCAGGCGGAGCTCGTCGATTCGGGCGACGCGGCGGCGACCCTCCAGGAGTGGACCGAGACGCTCACCGAGGGCGCGTCCGACCTTGTACCGGAAGCGACGATCGCGGAAGAGTCGAACGCGTTGGTGTCAGCACTCGAGTGAGGAAGCGGCGGTGCCGCGCTGTCGCCGCGCAGCACCGGAAAATCACTCGCGAGCCGCCGACAGCAGCGCGTCGCGCAGGCGAGGGGTCAGCCCGACCAGCTCGGTCTCGACCGGCACGGCGAGGGCCTGGAGCGCCCGACTGAAGTAGTTCCGCGCCGCCGCAGCGAGCGCGATGTCGACGATCTGCCGGTCATCGAAACCGGCGTCACGAAGTTCTTGGCTGTCGGCGTCGGTCATGGCCGTGGGGTCCGTCGACACCCTTCGCGCAAACCGCATGACGGCGCGATCGGCGTTGCTGAGATCGGGATGGTCGCCGCCCCGGGCGACGCCCTCCAGTTGGTCCTCGTCGAGTGCGCCGGCGCGCAGCGCCTTGCGTCCGTGAGCGAGCAGGCAGTGTGGCGAGTGGAGGGCCCCCGCAGCGGCGAGTGTCACCAGCTCGTAGGTGCGAACCCCGATCGAGGGCACGACCGCGTGGACCAGTGACTCGAACGCCGCGAGCGCTTCGGGGTTGACCGCCATTGCGCGGGTGTGGCTGAACACGAATCCGTCGTCGTCGAGATCGCCGCGGTAGATCTCGGCGACGAGAGTGTCTGCGGTGTCGGGTTCGGGCGTGCGGATGAGCATGGGGGCCTCCTGGAGTGCTGAGCCGGCGCTACCGGCTTACTCCCTAGAGGCGTGCCCTGTCACCTCAGATACGTCACCTCGGATACGACCGGAGCGGCTCAGTGCCCGACGGGCGCGCCCTGGGCGGCGCCCTCTGCCTCTGCGGGTGCCTCGCCGGGAGCTCCGGGCACATCGTCCGGCTTGCGGATCAGGAAGGCGCCGATGAGGAGAGGCACCGAGATGATCGCCGCGAGCAGGAAGGCGGCGTGCGCGCCCTGGGCCTCGGCGGCGGTCTCGACGACCCCCGTCTCCTGTGCGGTGGCCGAGACCGCCGACATGACGGTGATCATGACGGCGATGCCTGCGGCACCGGCCACCTGCTGCACCGTTCCCAGCACGGCCGAGCCATAGGCGTAGAAGCGCGGCTGGAGCGAACCGAGCGACGCCGTGAACAGGGGCGTGAACGAGAGAGCCAGCCCGAGCGAGAGGATCGTCTGGGCGATCACGATGAACCAGATGGGCGTCGTGGCGGTGAACGTCAGCGCGAACACCCACAGGACGGCCACGGCGAGGATGGCGCCGGGCACCAGCAGCACGCGGGTGCCGCGGGCGTCGTAGATGCGTCCGATGAACGGGCCGGCGACTCCCATCAGGAGCGATCCCGGGAGCACGGCCAGGCCGGTCTCGAGGGCGTTGTACTCGAGCGCGCGCTGCATGTAGAGCGGCAGCACCGTGATGGTCCCGAAGAACGCGAGGGAGAGCAGCGCCATCTGACCGATCGCGAGCGAGAAGTTGCGGTCGCGGAACACGCGGAGGTCGAGGAGCGCGTCGTCAGCCCGCTGCAGCAGCACCTGGCGCCAGAGGAACAGACCCAGGGCGATGATGCCGACGACGAACGAGACGACGAGCGCGACGGTCGACGAGCTCTGGGCGGCGGTCTCCGCCTCCGTCGCCCCGTGCGCGGCCGCACCGCCGATCTGACTGAGGCCGTAGACGATCCCGCCGAACCCGAACGCCGACAGCACGATGGAGAGCACGTCGATCGGCGCGTGAGTCGTCTCGCCCAGATTCTGGATCCACCGAGCGCCCATCGCGAGGGCCACGAGCGCGATCGGCAGGACGATCCCGAAGATCCAGCGCCAGCTGAGGGTCTCCAGCAGCACACCCGACAGGGTCGGACCGATCGCGGGCGCCAGCGACATGACGATCGAGACGCGCCCCATCATGCGTCCGCGGGAGTGGGCCGGGACGATCGTCATCAGCGTCGTCATCAGCAGCGGCATCATGATCGCCGTGCCCATGGCCTGGACGACGCGCGCCACCAGCAGGACGCCGAAGCCCGGCGCGAGCACCGCGATCAGCGTGCCGACGGAGAACAGACTCATCGCCGTGATGAAGACCTGGCGCGTCGTGAACCGGCGCAGCAGGAAGCCGGTGATCGGGATCACCACCGCCATCGTGAGCATGAAGGCCGTGGTCAGCCACTGCGCGGCGAGCGCGGTGATACCGAGGTCGTCGATCAGGTGGGGGATCGCCACCCCCATGGTCGTCTCGTTGAGGATGGCGACGAACGCCGCAGCCAGCAGAAGCCAGACGATGCGGTTCTCGCGCGGCCCGAGCAGGGGGGCGGCGGTACGGGAAGTCGTCGCAGACGTCATGGAACTCCTCGGCGGGATGAAGCGTGGGGAAAGCAGAAGCGCCCACTCGAGTGGGGGCGCTCAGACGAAGGTAACCCGGAGCGCCGACACGGCATTCCCGATCCGTGGAACGATAGCGCTCATGGGAGCCCTCCACCATACCCGTGCGCCGCTGCGCGAGGCCGCCGCCGTGGTCGGGGGGATCGCCGCCGGAGTGGCCGCGGCGGGAGTGCTCGGTCTTGCGGCGGGCCTGCTGGCAGGCTGGGCGGCTCTCGCCGCGATCGATGTGGCGTGGGTGCTGTCTGTGGTGTGGCGGATGGATGCCGCCCAGACGCGCGCGCACGCCATGATCGAGGATCCGGGCAGGCGGCTGGCGCGCGTCGTCGCGGTGCTCGGCAGCGTCGCGAGCCTCGGAGCAGTGGTCGTCGTGCTCGTGCAGACGCGGGATGCCGACGAGGTCACCGCGTTCGTGCTCGCCGGGATCGCGGTCGTCGCCGTCGCCGCGTCGTGGGCGCTCATCCAGGTCGACTACCTTCTCCGGTACGCGCGGGTGTACTACGGGGAGCCGGAGGGCGGCATCGACTTCAACCAGGCCGAGCCGCCGGCGTACACCGACTTCGCCTACTTCTCGCTGGGGCTCGGAATGACCTACCAGGTTGCCGATACCAATGTCACGCGAAATGAGATCCGCAGGATCGTGATCGCCCAGACCCTCCTCGCCTATCTGTTCGGGGCCGTCATCCTCGCGACGGTCATCAACCTGGTCACGTCGCTCGGCTGACCGCCGACCGCCGGTGCCGACGGCACGGCCCCGGTGTCCGCCGTGCTCACTAGAGTGAGCGGATGAGCATGGGCGGCATGGGCGGACCCCGCGGGTTCCGCGGCGTCGACGAGGACGCGCAGCGCCGGCTCAACGCCGATGCCCCGCAGATCCGCGACCTCCGCGGCCGCGTCATCGCGCTGTTCCGCCCGTACCTCGCTCGGATCATCGTGACCGGTGTCCTGGTCGTCGTCGGCGCGGCGGTCGGGGTCATCCCGCCGCTGATCGTCCAGCGCATCTTCGACGACGCGCTCTTCCCGGTCGACGGTTCCGGCCCCGATCTCTCCCTCCTGCTCGTGCTCGTGCTCACGATGATCGGCCTCTTCCTGCTCTCGGCCGCCATCGGGGTGGTCCAGACCTGGCTGACCGCGACCGTCGGCAACAAGGTGACCGGTGATCTGCGCGTCCAGCTGTTCGAGCACCTGCAGTCGATGGAGCTCGGCTTCTTCACGCGCACCAAGACGGGCGTCATCCAGTCGCGGCTCCAGAACGACGTGGGCGGCGTCTCGGGGGTGCTGACGAACACCGTGACGAGCATCCTCGGCAACGCCGTCACCGTGATCTCCGCCCTGGTCGCGATGATCCTCATCGACTGGCGGCTGACGATCATCGCCGTCGTGCTGATGCCCATCCTGGTCGTGGTGCAGCGGCGCGTCGGTCAGGTGCGCGCCCGGATCGCCGGGCAGACGCAGGAGTCGCTCTCCGAACTCACCTCGATCACGCAGGAGACCCTGTCTGTCTCGGGCATCCTGCTGTCGAAGGCGTTCAACCGGCAGCGTTCCGAGTCAGCGCGCTATCAGGCCGAGAACCGCAACCAGGTGATCCTCCAGGTGCGCCGCGCCATGAGCGGACAGGGCTTCTTCGCGGTCGTGCAGGTGCTCATGGCCTCCGTCCCGGCCGTGATCTATCTCGTCGCCGGATACCTGCTGGTGGGAGAAGCGGGACTCATCACCGCCGGGACGGTGGTGGCCTTCACGACCGTGCAGGCGCGGCTCCTCCAGCCGCTCATGGGGCTCATGCGGGTCGCGCTCGATCTGCAGACCTCGCGCGCCCTGTTCGCGCGCATCTTCGAGTACCTCGACCTGCGCCCGGCCATCGTCGACGCACCGCGCGCGATCCCGGTCTCCGCCGCCCCCGGGCCGATCGGGAGGATCGAGTTCCGTGACGTGGTGTTCCGCTACCCTGACGCGGCCGCCGACACGCGTGCGACGCTCGACGGCGTCAGCTTCGTGGCCGACCCGGGCCGTCACGTCGCGTTCGTCGGCCCGTCGGGCGCGGGCAAGACCACGGTGCTCTACCTGGCGCCGCGACTCTACGAGGCCACCGAGGGCGCCGTCCTCTTCGCCGGCGCCGATGTGCGGGAGCTGACGCAGGAGTCGATCGTCGACCACATCGGGATCGTGTCGCAGGAGACCTACCTGTTCCACGCGACGATCCGGGAGAACCTGCGGTACGCGAAGCCCGATGCGACCGACGCGGAGCTGGAGGCTGCGTGCGCGGCCGCGAACATCCACCACATCATCGTCGGCTTCGAGAAGGGCTACGACACGGTCGTCGGCGAGCGGGGGTATCGTCTGTCCGGCGGCGAGAAGCAGCGGATCGCGATCGCCCGCGTGCTCTTGAAGGATCCGCCCATCCTGCTCTTGGACGAGGCGACGTCCGCCCTGGACACGGTCTCCGAACGCGTCGTCCAGGAGGCGCTGGACAACGTCGCCCGGGGCCGCACGACGCTTTCGATCGCGCACCGGCTGTCGACCGTGGTGGGCGCCGACGTGATCCATGTGATCGATGCGGGACGGATCGTCGAGTCGGGTACGCACGCCGAACTCCTCGCCCGCGGGGGCCTGTATGCCGAGCTCGCCGCCGAGCAGATGGCGGCGGCGCGCATCGAGGGCATCGATGCGGCGGAGCCTCCGGCCGACCACCCCGACCGTCGAGCCGATCAGGCGCCCTCGGATCCCGCGGCGCCCGTGGTGGTCGTGACCGACCCCCCGCGCGGAGCACCGGAGTGGACCCCGCTCGGGTGACGAGACCGAGGTGCTCTGCTCACCAGAGGCGTGCTGCCGCGAGGAGTGCGGCGGAGGCGGGATCGAGGGGGATGCCCTCTTCGTCGGCTCGTCCGGCGAGGTCACGGACGAACGACCCGAGCGCGCGCCGGTAGGCGTCGTCGGGGTGGTCCTCCGCGATCCGGATCAGCGGCGGGGTGTCCATGTCGAGGATGAGCCGCACGCGGGATCGCGCCGCCGCGGACTGCGATGCGGCATCGAGCACGGCGAGCCCGCCGCGAAGGGCCTCGAGGTAGTCGACGAGCACCGGGACCGCGTCCTTGTGCTGGGTGATCGACGAGCCGTCCGCGCGCTCCCGCCACAGCACGACCACGTCGGGGACGACATCGATCGCACGGGCCAGGCAGTACATCCGCTGGGCGACGATCTGATCCTCGTAGAGCTTTCCCTCGGGGAAGCGGAGGCCGTGACGGCGCCAGAACTCGACCCGACTCACTTTCGACCAGGCGACGATGTTTCCCGACACCTCCGGGTGCGCGGCGAGCGTCGTCCCCTGGCGAGCCGGGTCGGTTGCGGCCGCCACCCACGGCTGGACGACGCCCGGTTCGTACACGACAGGATCCCCCCGACCGTCGCCCGGCACCGGGCGCAGGCGCACGTAGGCGCCGACCACCAGGTCGCTTCCCGAGGCCGTCAGCGTTCCCACCAGGCGCTCCAGCGCGCCGGGGGTGAGCTCGTCGTCGGCGTCGAGGAACCCGACGAACGGTGTGTCCACGAGCTCGAGGGCGGCGTTGCGCGCCGCGCCCAGCCCGCGCGGGGCGTCATGCCGGACGACGGTGAAGCGGGGGTCGGCGGCGGCCGCCGACTCGAAGATCGCTCCCGTGGCATCAGTCGAGCCGTCGTCGACGAGGATCGCGCGCCAGGACGGGAGGGTCTGCGCACGCAGTGAGTCCAGGGCCTGGACGGCGTAGGCGGCGACGTCGCGGCCGGGGACGATGACGGTGACGACGGGCAGGCTCACCCGCCCGATCGTACCGCCGCCACCGCGGCGGCGACCGCGTCGGCCACCGGACGGAGGTCGAGGTCGCCACCGTGCCCGAAACTGAAGCGCACCGCGGTCTGGGCGACCGCGGGTGAGATCCCGAGCGCGAGCAGCACGTGGGAGGGCTCGTCGCTGCCGGCGGCGCACGCCGAGCCGCTCGAGGAGACGATGCCGCGCCGTTCGAGTTCGAGCAGTACCGCCTCGCCGGAGACGCCCGCGAACGTGAAGCTGGCGGTGCCCGGCAGCCGGTGCACGGCATCACCGGTGAGGCGTGCCGAAGGGACGAGCGAGAGCACGCGCGCGATGAACGCATCCCGCCGTACCGCCGTGCGTGCCGCGATGTCGGCGCGTTCGGCCTCGGCGAGTTCGAGGGCGACGGCGAAGCCGACGGCGCCGGCGACGTTCTCGGTACCGCTTCGTCGCTCTCGTTCCTGACCGCCGCCGTGCAGAAGGGGCTCCAGCGGCAGTCTCCCGCGGACGGCCAGCACGCCCACCCCGGGCGCGGCGCCGATCTTGTGGCCGGCGATCGACAGGGCGTCGGCGCCGGTGCCGGAGAGCGGCAGCCAGCCCGCGGCCTGGACGGCGTCGACGTGCAGCGCCACGCGAGCGTCATGGCAGACGTCGGCGAGTGCGGCGACGTCCTGCACGGTGCCGACCTCGTTGTTCGCGTACCCGACGCTGACGAGCACCGCCGCCGGTCCGCCCGGGTTCGGGCGCAGGGCGGACACCACTTCGTCGGGGTCGATCCGGCCTGTCGAGGTCACCGGCAGGCGGGTCACGGCGAACCCGTGGACGCGCTCGAGGTAGTCGCAGGCGGCGAGGATCGACTCGTGCTCGATGGCCGTGGTGACGACCCGCACGGGCGCCCCGGAGTGCTGCGACGCGCCGATCGAGAGGCCCTTCACGGCCAGGTTGTTCGCCTCGGTGCCGCCCGACGTGAACACGATGTCGCCCGGTCGCATGCCGAGCACCGACGCGACGCGACGTCGGGCGTCATCGAGCGCTCGGGCCGCTTCTTCGCCGACCGTGTGATGGCTCGACGGGTTCCCGAACCGGTCCCGGAGGTGGGGGAGCATGGCCTCGAGCACCTCGGGGCGCACGGGGCTGGTCGCCGCGTGGTCGAGGTACAGCACGTCAGTCGCCGTCCGGCACGGTCACCCGCACATCGAGGCCGAGATCCAGCGCCGGCGCCGAGTGCGTGAGTGCGCCGACGGAGATGACGTCGACACCCGTCTCGGCGATGGCGCGGACGCTCTCCAGAGAGACGCCGCCCGACGCCTCGACGGTGGCGCGGCCGGCGATCAGGGCGACGCCGGCGCGGAGGTCCTCGAGGGAGAAGTTGTCCAGCATGATCGTGCCGGGACCGGCGGCCAGGACGGGATCGATCTGATCCAGTCGATCGACCTCGACCTCGACGTGGACCGTGTGGGGGAGGCGGGCAATGGCCGCCCGCAGCGCGTGGGTGATCGAGGCGTCGCCGTCGGGAGCGGCAGCGGTCAGCACGGCGAGATGGTTGTCCTTGGCCATCACCGCGTCCGACAGCGAGAAGCGGTGGTTGCGTCCACCGCCACAGCGCACGGCGTGGCGCTCGAACGACCGCAGGCCGGGCGTGGTCTTGCGGGTGTCGGCGATCCGCACGCCTGTGTGGGCGACCTCCTCCACGTAGCGGCGCGTCTGGGTGGCGATGCCGCTCATCCGCTGGACGAAGTTCAGGCCGACGCGCTCGGCGGTCAGCACTCCCCGGGCGGGACCCGTGACCGTGGCCAGGGTGTCGCCGGCGAGGAACGACGCGCCGTCGTCGACGAGGAGCCGCACCTCGATGGCGGGATCGGTGAGCCGGAACGCCGCGGCGAAGACCGCACCACCGCTGAAGACCCCCGGCTCCCGGGCGACCAGGTCGGCGCTCGCGCGCGCGGCCGCGGGAATGAGGTATTCGCTGGTGATGTCGCCCCAGGGGGCGTCTTCGTCGAGGGCGGCGGCGACGGTGCGATCGATGTGGGCCGGCGTCAGCATCAGGCGGGGACCTTTCGGGCGGGCTCGGGTGCACGTCGTGCCGCGTTCCGGCGCGCCGCCTGGCGGCCGTCGTGGTCGGCGCCTCGGGGAGCGGATGCCGGGACCGGCGGCGCGTCGGAGCGGAAGTGCGCCCCGACCGATGACCACCGGGCGAGCGCCGCGGCGACGAGATGCTGAGCGACGAGGAGGAGATTCCGATCCTCGAACTCGGCGACGGTCCGAGGTTCGCCCTGCTGCGCGGTCCAGGACGCCAGGACCGACGCGGCGCGGCGGAGGCCGTCGGCGTCGCGCACCAGGCCGGCGTCCCGCCACAGCAGATCCTGCAGCGACGCCCGGTCGAACGCCGCCGCCGGAACGGACACGGGAGCAGCAGGGATGAGCGGCGCGGGGATGAACGACGCGGCGACGTGGGGGACACGTGTCGGCGATGTGGCTGCACCGGGCACGGGCCAGAGTGCGGACACGGCATCCGCGCGGAGCACATCCCCCGCACGCGCGCCGAACACGACGCCCTCCAGCAGAGAGTTCGAGGCCAGCCGGTTGGCGCCGTGCACGCCGGTGCGCGCCGTCTCGCCCACCGCGTAGAGTCCGCGCAGACCGGTGCGGCCGTGCAGATCAGTATCGATCCCGCCCATCAGGTAGTGCGCCGCCGGCGTGACCGGAACGGGCTCGCACGCCCAGTCCAGGCCTCGCGCTCGCATCGCCGCATCGATCGTCGGGAACCGCTGCGCGAGGAACGCGGCGGTCTCGGCGGCGGAGCCGCGAAGCGCCGTCGCGTCGAGCACGACGGGCCGCCCGCCCTGCGCCGGCATCGTCTCCGCAATCGCGCGCGCCACCACGTCGCGGGGGGCCAGCTCCGCGTCCGGGTGCACCTCGAGCATGAATCGGCTGCCCCGCGCGTCGCGGAGGACCGCCCCCTCGCCGCGGACCGCCTCCGACACGAGGAACGCCGCGTAGCCGGAGGATGCCGGCAGGACCGTCGGATGGAACTGCACGAACTCCAGGTCGCTGACGGGCACGTCCGCGCGCAGCGCGGCGGCGATGCCGTCGGCGGTCGCGACGGCCGGGTTCGTGGTGTGCGCGTAGAGCTGACCGGCGCCGCCGGTGGCCAGCACGACGGCGTGGGCGGGGAACGTGCGGCGCTCGCCGCCCGCGAGCACGTCCACGCCGCACACCGCGCCGTCGTCGCACACGAGGTCGACGAGGAACGCGTGCTCGAGAATCTGCAGATGGCCGCCGGCGCAGGCCCGACGGAGGGCTGTCACCAGTGCCTGCTCGATCGCGGCGCCTGTGGCATCGCCGCCGGCGTGGAGGATCCGCGGCGCGGAGTGCGCCGCCTCGAGGCCGCGCACCAGCGTGCCATCGTCGGTCCGGTCGAACGCGACACCCCGCTCGATGAGCTCGGCGAGACGTCGGGGGCCTTCGGAGACGAGCACCTCCGCCGCGGCGGCGTCGGCGAGCCCTGCCCCCGCCACGAGCGTGTCGCGCAGGTGGTCGGCGACGCTGTCGTCAGCGGACATCACCGCGGCGATCCCGCCCTGGGCGTACCGCGTGTTCGACTCGGTCAGCTCTCCCTTGGTCACCACGGTGACCCGGCACCCGTCGGCGAGGGCGTGCAGGGCCGCGGTCAGCCCGGCGATGCCCGAGCCGACGACGACGACCTCGACGGCCGGCGCGGTGCTCGTCACGGCTTCGCCGCCAGCATCCGCTCGAGGGCTACGCGTGCCGGCTCGGCCACGTCCGCGGTGACCGAGATCCGGTTGCGCACCTCGCCGGCGACAAGCCCCTCGAGCACCCAGGCGAGGTAGCCGGGGTGGATGCGGTACATCGTCGAACACGGGCAGACCACGGGATCGAGGCAGAAGATCTCGTGCTGGGGATGCTCGGCGGCCAGCCGCTGCACGAGGTTGATCTCGGTGCCGATGGCGAAGGTCGTCGGCTCGGTCGCGGCCTGGATCGCCTTGCGGATGAAGTCCGTCGAACCGGCGGCGTCGGCGGCGTCGACGACGTCCATCGGGCACTCCGGGTGCACGATCACGCGCACGCCCGGGTGCTCGGCGCGCGCCGCCGCGATCTGGTCGACCGTGAACCGCCGGTGCACGGAGCAGAAGCCGTGCCAGAGGATCACGCGCGCGTCCTCGAGCTGCGTCTCGGTGGATCCGCCGAGCGGGCGCCGCGGGTTCCACATCGGCATCTGCTCGAGGGGCACCCCCATGGCCTTGGCGGTGTTCCGCCCCAGATGCTGATCGGGGAAGAAGAGCACGCGCCGGCCGCGGGCGAAGGCCCACTCGAGTACGGTGCGCGCGTTCGAGGAGGTGCAGACGATCCCCTGGTGGCGGCCGACGAAGCCCTTGATCGCGGCCGAGGAGTTCATGTACGTCACCGGTATCACGGGCAGGAGCCCGTCGGCATCGGGGGTGTCGAGGTCTCCATAGACCTCGGCCAGCTGCTCCCAGCACTCCTCGACCTGATCGATGTCGGCCATGTCCGCCATCGAGCAGCCGGCGGCCAGGTTCGGCAGGATGACCGCCTGCTCGGGCCGCGACAGCAGGTCGGCGGTCTCGGCCATGAAGTGCACGCCGCAGAAGACGATCGCCTCCGCCTCGGGGTGGGCGAGGGCGGCGTTGGCGAGCTGGAAGGAGTCGCCGACGTAGTCGGCGTGGGTCACGACCTCCTCGCGCTGATAGAAGTGCCCGAGAATCACGACACGGTCGCCGAGGGTCGCCTTCGCCGCGCGGATGCGCTCGGCGAGCTCGGCCTCGGAGGCGGTGCGGTACTCCTCCGGGAGCTCGCCCTGCCGGGGGGAGCCCGTGGGGATGACGTCGCCCATGGAGGACCCCGGGCCGTAGCCCGGACGCGAGTCGAACGTCCAGGGCGCGGCGGCCAGGTCGGTGTTGCACGTCTCCGCGACGAGCTGCCCCGCGACGATCGCCTGGATCTCGTGGTCGACGCTGGGGTCGATGACGCGGGGCCGAGACTCTTCGGGCCGAGACTCTTCGGGCCGAGACTCTTCGGGCCGAGGGGAGAGGGTGAGGATCGAGGCTGCCATGATCTGTCCTTCGCAGTCAGTGCTGGGGGAGTGGGCCGCGGTCGGCCAGCTCGACGTCGTGGTTGTACCGGTACAGCCGCGCGGGTCGATGGCTTCCCGTGCGGAAGTCGTCGGTGGGGATGAGGGTGTCGGAGTTCTCCACCTGACGGCGGAAGTTGGCGGGGTCCAGGCGGCGTCCGAGGATCGCTTCGTAGACCTCGCGCAGTTCGGCGAGGGTGAACTCGGCGGGCAGAAGCCCGTGGGCGATCCGGCTGTAGCCGACCTTGTTGCGCAGGCGCCAGAGGGCGTAGTCGACGATGTGGTCGTGGTCGAAGGCCAGCCCGGGAAGAGCGCCCGCGTCGAACCAGGCCACGTTGTGCTGCTCCGAGCTCAGCGAGACGTCCTCGCGCACGAGCGCCCAGTACACGATCGACACGACGCGGGAGGGCGAGCGGTCCACGTCGCCGAAGGCGTAGAGCTGCTCCAGGTAGCTGGGGGCCAGCGTGGTCGTCTCGGCCAGCGTGCGCGACGCGGCCGCCTCGAGGTTCTCCCCGCGTCCGAGCCAGCCGCCCGGGAGCGCCCACTGGCCCTCGTGCGGATCACGGGTGCGCTTGACCAGCGGCAGCACCACGCGGGCGCGGTCCTCGTCGGGGCGTCGGCGCAGGCTGAAGATCACCGTGGACACCGCGACGCGGATGGTGTCGTCGGCCGGAGATGCGCTCGTTCTTGTCATGGTGACTATAACCTCGTGAACGATCTTAGAGTCTGTGTGACCCGAAGGCAAACGGCGCGCGCCGGGCATTCAGCGGATGCCGAGGCCGAGGTCGGTAGCGTGGTGGTCAGGAGGACCCCCCACATGCTCATCGTCGACATCGTCGCCGTGACCGCTCTGCTCGTCGCGTTCGTGACCGGTCTCGCACGCGGGTTCTTCGCGAGCCTCGGCACCATCGTCGGCATGGTCGCCGGGGCCTTCCTCGCGCTGTGGCTCGTTCCGCTGGCCACTCCCGCCGTGTCGGCCGTCGTGCCGATCGGGCTGTGGCGAAGCGCAGCGCTCGCCGCCCTCGTCATCGGCATCGTCATCGCCGTCACCGCCGTGGGGGCCGGCATCGGCGCGCTGATCCGCCGGGGAGTGGACCGCACGCCGCTGCGGGGCGTCGAGCGCTTCCTCGGCGGAGTCGTCGCCACCGTCGCCACAGGCCTCGTGATCGTGATGGTCGCCGCAGGCGTGTCGGCCTCGGGCATCCCCGTGGTCTCCTCGGCCGTGGCGTCCTCGCGGGTGCTCGACGTGCTCGACCGGCTCACCCCGACGCCGCTCGACGACGCGCTCTCGCAGGTGCGCGGGATGGTGATGACCGACACGCTGCCCCGTCTCGGGGACGTCATCGGCACCGTCGTCGCCCCCACCGAACCCCCCATCGCCCTCGACGACCCGGACCTGCAGGCGGCCTCCGCCTCGGTCGCGCGCATCAGCGGCACCGCGTACGCGTGCGGCGTCTCGATGACCGGCTCGGGGTTCGTGGCCGCCGACGGCATCGTGGTGACCAACGCCCACGTCGTGGCGGGGGTGTCCGCTCCGGTGGTCGAGCTTCCCGGCGGACTCGTCGAGGAGGGCCGGCTGATCTACGTGGATCCCGTCGACGACCTCGCGCTGATCGCGGTTCCGGGTCTGGCCGCCGCTCCGCTGGAGATCGCGGACCCCGCCGCCCCGGGCACGCGGGCAGCGGTGCAGGGCTACCCGCTCGGCGGTCCGTTCACGAGCACGGGGGCGGCCGTGCTGTCGGTGGCCGAGGTGCCGGTGCCCGACATCTACGACGGGTCCGTGACCCCGCGAGACATCTATGCGCTCGACGCCGACGTGCGCCCGGGGAACTCGGGCGGTCCGCTGCTCGACGACGACGGCCGGGTCGTCGGCGTCGTCTTCGCGCGCGGTGCCGACGGGGAAGGGCGCGGCTACGCCATGACGACGGACGAGCTGCGGCCCGTCCTCGACGGCCGGGAAGCGGACGATCCCGCGGTCGAGCCCGGACGGTGCACCGCGTAGGCCACGCTATGCTGGCCGTGCAACTGAAGACAGGCCGCATGACGTGTGCGGGAGAGCTCCGGGCGGCACCGCCCGGGCACCGAAGGAGCAAGCCTCCCCGCCAATCTCTCAGGTCCGCGTACCGCTCGCGTCCGGCCGCTCTGGAAAACGGGTGTCGACCTCGCGTCGCCGCCCGTGCCGAAGGTGAAAGCCCGTCGACCGCGTCCTCCGCGCGCCGGCCGGTGAAACTCTCAGGCCAATGACAGAGGGGGAGTTCACGGATGCCGGGTCCCCGGCGTCCGCCCGCCCGAGCCCGGGAGAACTCATGACCGACCCAGCCCTTGCGCACGGATCAGTGCTGCCGCGCGAGACCCCCCTCGCCGATCGTCATCGTGCCCTGGGCGCCTCGTTCACCGACTTCGGCGGCTGGTCGATGCCCGTGCGCTACAGCTCCGACCTGGCCGAGCACCACGCCGTCCGGTCCACGGCGGGGCTGTTCGACATCTCGCACATGGCCGAGTTCGCCGTCGACGGCGCCGGGGCCGGTGCCTTCCTCGATCACGCGCTGGCGGGGCGGCTGTCCACCGTGCCGGTGGGCAAGGCCAAGTACAGCCTGCTGCTGGCGGAGTCGGGTGGCATCGTCGACGACCTCATCGTCTACCGACTCGCCGAGGACAGCTTCTTCGTGGTCGCCAACGCCGGCAACCGAGCACCGGTCGCCGCCGCCCTCGCAGCACGCGCCTCCGGGTTCGACTGCACCGTGGTCGACGTGACCGACGAGTTCGCCCTCATCGCCGTCCAGGGGCCGTCCGCTCGAACCATCCTGGAGAAGACGTCGGGGCTCGTGTCCGCGGCGAGGCCACTCGAGGAACTGCCCTACTACGCCGCGACCGAATGCTCCTTCCGCGATACCCGCATGCTCGTGGCGCGCACCGGCTACACCGGGGAGGACGGGTTCGAGCTCTACATCGATCCGGCCCGCGCCGAAGAGCTCTGGGACGCGCTGACCGAGGCGGGGGAGCCGCATGGACTCGTCCCCGCGGGCCTGGCCGCGCGCGACACCCTGCGCCTCGAAGCGGGCATGCCGCTCTACGGACACGAACTGTCGCTCGAGGTCCTCCCGGTCCAGGTGGGGCTCGGGCGGGTCGTCGCCGTCGACAAGGAGAACTTCGTCGGAAAGGCGGCGCTCGAGTCGGTCGTCGCCGCCGACGCCCCCGTCCTGGTCGGCCTCGTCTCTGACGGCCGACGCGCCGGACGCGCAGGCTACGCCGTCGTGGATGAGGAGGGGACGACGGTCGGGACCGTGACCAGCGGTGCCCTCAGCCCGACCCTGGGGCATCCGATCGCCATGGCGCTCGTCGCCCCCTCCCACGCCGCCGTGGGCACTGAACTCGCGCTCGATGTGCGCGGCACGCGCATTCCCGCAACCGTGACCGATCTGCCTTTCTACCGGAGGACGAAGTGACCGACCTGAACAGCCTCAGCTACACCGACGAGCACGAGTGGATCGCCCTGGACGGCGACGTGGCAACGGTCGGCATCACCGACTACGCCGCCGACAAGCTCGGTGACGTGGTCTACGTCGACCTCCCGGCCGTCGGATCCGCCGTCACGGCGGGGGAGGTGTGCGGCGAGATCGAGTCCACCAAGTCGGTCGGCGAGCTGTACGCTCCGCTGACGGGCGAGGTCCTCGAGATCAACGAGGACGTCGTCGCCGACCCGTCGCTGGTGAACGCGGATGCGTTCGCCGGGTGGCTCGTGCGCCTGCGCGTCACGCCCGCCGACCTCGACGGGCTGCTCGACCGGGCCGCCTACGTCGCACTCACGGGCGGCGAGGCGTGACCGTCCCGTTCACCCGACGGCACATCGGCACGGACGCCCCCGCCCAGGAGCGCATGCTGGGCGTCCTCGGCTACGACAGCGTGGACTCGCTCGTCGAGCGCGCCGTGCCCGCGTCGATCCACGCATCGCCGCTCGGCGAGGCTTCCGTGATCCCGCCCGCCGCCTCGGAGGCCGAGACCCTCGCGGAGCTGCGCAACCTCGCGGCGCAGAACCGCGTCGCCCGTTCGTTCATCGGGCTCGGCTACTACGACACGCTCACGCCCTCGGTGATCGCCCGCAACGTGCTCGAGAACCCGTCCTGGTACACGGCGTACACGCCTTACCAGCCGGAGATCTCCCAGGGCCGTCTGGAAGCCCTCATCAACTTCCAGACGATGGTGACCGACCTCACCGGTCTCCAGACCGCCGGGGCGTCGATGCTCGACGAGTCGACCGCCGTCGTGGAGGGCATGCTCGTCGCGCGGCGCGCCTCGCGAAGCCGTTCCCAGGTGTTCCTGGTCGACGCCGATGCGCTCCCGCAGACCAAGGCCCTGATCGCCCATCGGGCCGCCGCGCTCGGCATCGAGGTGCGCGAGACGACATTCGCCCCTCAGTCGACGGACTCGGTCCCTGAGCCTGTCGACTCGGTCCCTGAGCCTGTCGACTCGGTCCCTGAGCCTGTCGACTCGGTCCCTGAGCCTGTCGACTCGGTCCCTGAGCCTGTCGAAGGGTTCGGCGCCTTCATCCAGTACCCGGGTGCCACGGGACGGGTCTGGGACCCGTCCGAGGTCATCGCCTCCGTGCAGGCCCAGGGCGGGCTCGTGGTCGTCGCCGCCGACCTCCTCGCTCTGACCCTCCTCCGCTCGCCCGGGTCGCTCGGCGCGGACATCGCCGTCGGCACGACGCAGCGCTTCGGCGTCCCGATGGGATTCGGCGGCCCTCACGCCGGGTACCTGGCCGTGCGTGCCGGCCTCGAGCGCCAGCTCCCGGGGCGCCTCGTGGGCGTCTCCCAGGACGCGGTCGGCCACCCCGCCTACCGCCTCAGCCTGCAGACCCGCGAGCAGCACATCCGCCGGGAGAAGGCGACGAGCAACATCTGCACGGCGCAAGTCCTGCTCGCCGTGATGGCCTCCATGTACGCCGTCTATCACGGGCCCGACGGCCTCGCCCAGATCGCTCGCACGGTCGCCGGGCACGCGGCGCTGCTGCGCGACTGGATCGTCGAGGCCGGCGGCGAGGTGTTGCACGAGCACTTCTTCGACACGCTCGTCGTACGCACGCCGGGGCGCGCCGAGGCTGTCGTCGACGCGGCCCGCTCCCGCGGCCTTCAGCTGTGGTTCCGCGACGCGGACTCAGTGGGCATCTCCGTCGACGAGACCACGACCATCTCCGAGCTGCACGCGATCGCGCAGGTGTTCGGCGGCCCGGAGTCCCGCGCCTTCGCCTTCGTGGCGGGCTCGTTCGACGAGCGGGTGCCCGCTTCGCTGGTCCGCGAAGACGAGTACCTCACCCATCCGGTCTTCCACACCCACCGGTCCGAGACGGCGATGATGCGCTACCTGAAGCAGCTCGCCGACCGCGACTACGCGCTCGACCGGGGGATGATCCCGCTCGGCTCCTGCACGATGAAGCTGAATGCGGCGACCGAGATGGCGGCCGTCTCGTGGCCGGAGTTCGCCCGGGTGCACCCGTTCGCGCCCGCCGAGGACGTCGCCGGCTACCTCGTGATGATCGAGCAGCTCGAATCGTGGCTCGCGGAGGTCACCGGCTACGACGCGGTCTCGCTGCAGCCCAACGCGGGCTCGCAGGGGGAGCTGGCGGGTCTCCTCGCCATCCGCGGCTACCACCACGCCCGCGGCGACATGCACCGGGACGTCTGCCTCATCCCCTCGTCCGCCCATGGCACCAACGCCGCCTCGGCGGTCCTCGCCGGCATGAAGGTGGTCGTCGTCGCGTGCGACGAGGCCGGCAACGTCGATCTCGATGATCTGCGGGACAAGGTGACCGCTCACGCCGACGCGCTCGCCGCGCTCATGATCACCTACCCGTCGACCCACGGCGTGTACGAGCACGACGTCCTCGACATCACCGCGGCCGTCCACGCCGCGGGCGGACAGGTCTACGTCGACGGCGCGAACCTGAACGCCCTCCTTGGCTTCGCCCGCTTCGGCGACCTCGGCGGCGATGTGTCGCACCTGAACCTGCACAAGACGTTCGCGATCCCGCACGGCGGCGGCGGTCCGGGTGTCGGCCCGGTGGCGGCGAAGGCCCACCTCGCGCCTTACCTCCCGTCGCACCCGCTCGCGCAGCGCGCCGAGCACGCCGGCGGATTCGTGTTCGACGGCGGCCCGGTCTCCGCCGCGCCGTACGGCTCGGCGTCGATCCTCCCGATCTCGTGGGCCTACGTCCGCATGATGGGCGCACAGGGACTTCGCGAGGCGACCGGCGCCGCCGTGCTCGCGGCCAACTACGTCGCGCACCGGCTGAAGGACCACTATCCGGTGCTGTACGCAGGAGAGGGTGGCCTCGTCGCGCACGAGTGCATCCTCGATCTGCGTCCGCTCAAGGAGCAGACGGGGATCACCGTCGACGATGTCGCCAAGCGGCTCATCGACTACGGTTTCCACGCTCCCACGATGTCGTTCCCGGTCGCGGGCACGCTGATGGTCGAGCCGACCGAGTCCGAGGACATCGGCGAGCTCGACCGGTTCGTCGAGGCGATGATCGCGATCCGCGCCGAGGCCGCGCGGGTCGAGGCGGGGGAGTGGCCGGCGGACGACAACCCGCTGGTGAACGCCCCGCACACCGCGGAGGCGGTCGTGGCGACGGCGTGGGATCACGCCTACACCCGCGAGGAGGCGGTCTACCCCGTGCGCAGTCTCGTCCGCACCAAGTACTGGCCGCCGGTGCGCCGGATCGACAACGCCTTCGGCGACCGCAACCTCGTCTGCGCGTGTCCGCCCGTGGAGGCGTTCGCCTGAGGCGCGCACAGCGGAGGGGATCCGCGTTGCGGAGGCGACTCGACGTGCGAGCGCCCTCCGCCGTGCGGATCCCCTCCGCTGCGCCGCGAGGCGACGACGTCAGCGCCGCGCGGCGCGGACGTCAGAACAGGGCGGGCCACCAGGCGGCGGCCAGGGGGTAGCCCACGAAGGCGACGATGTCGATGACCACGTGGGCGATCACGAGTGGCATGACGCGACCCCAGCGGTGGTAGACCCAGCCGAACACGACGCCCATCGCGACGTTGCCGACGATCGCACCGAACCCCTGGTAGGCGTGGTACGCCCCGCGCAGCGCCGCGGTGGACAGGATGATCGTCCATGTGCTCCAGCCGAGGCGGCGCAGGCGGTCGAAGAGGTAGCCGAGGAAGATCACCTCCTCGGTCAGTCCCGCGCGCAGCGCCGCCAGCAGCAGGAGCGGGATCGTCCACCACGACGGGTCCAGGGGCGAGGCGTCCACCTGCACGGTGATGCCGAGCGCCCGTCCGCCGGCGTACAGCGCGAGGCCGGGGATGCCGATGACCGCCACGAGGAGGAGGCCGGCGCCCACATCGCGGCCGAACATCCGGAAGTCCAGTCCGATGCGCCGGAATGCCGATCGGCCCGGCTCCCAGAGGAAGTAGATCGCCAGCGCCACCGGCACCAGCGCGAAGAACTGGGACAGGAACTGGTAAAGCACATCCCAGAACTGCTCCGCGTCAGCGCCGGGGTTCAGGGAGGTGGACTGGTCGCCGAGGGCCTCTTCCCGCGTCAGGGCCTGGATCAGCGACAGCACGGAGTACAGCGCCGAGCGGCCGACCGACAACGCCAGCACGAGCGCGACCTCCCACCACAATCGCGCAGGCGTGTGAGCAGAACTGGGCGATATCGCGGCGTGTGTGTCGGTCACGTTGTCAGATTGTCACAGGCATGTTGATTTCAGTAAAGGATCTGTAACGGTTCCCCGAGTCGGTTTGTCCGGTGCCAGGCCGCGTGCTTATGGTGTGTCGTATCCGTGCCCAGGGCTCTTTCAGGCTGGGCGCATCACCTTTGCACAGGAGGAAATGTGAAGATCGCACGTCTCGCGGCGGGCGTGGGTGTCCTGGCAGTGGGAGCACTCGTGCTCTCTGGCTGCGGCAACCCGTACCAGTCGGACGTTCAGGAAGGCACCGAGATCTTCGTTGCCTACAACGAGGGCTTCATGGCCTTCAACTCGAGCAGCAGCGCGGGCAACAACACCGCCAACTCGAACGTGAAGTACATCACCGATTCGGCGTCGTCGTGGGGCTACTACGACAACACGCCGGAGTGGGTCCGCAACACGGACTTCGGTACGTACGAGAAGACGAGCGACGACCCGCTGACGGTCAACTACAAGATCACCGCTGACGCGGTCTGGTCCGACGGTGTCCCGATCGACGAGGCCGACATGCTGATGGCATGGGCCGCCCTCTCGGGCAACGTCGAGGGTGGCTGGGCTCCGGCCGCCACGACGGGTTACGCGCTGGTCACCAACACGCCGGAGACCGGCGAGAAGGAGATCACGCTCCAGTACGACGAGCCCTACGTCGACTGGGAGCTCATCCAGCCGCTGACGGTCTCGGCTCACGGCACCTACGCGCTGGCCTACCCGGACGAGTACGCCGACGTCCAGGCCGCGTGGGACACCTACAAGTCCTCCGAGTCGGATGACGACTTCACCAAGTACACCGACGCGGCGAAGACCTTCGCCGAGGGTGCCAAGGAGAAGGTCATCGCGGCGATCACCGACGGCGACACCGAGGTCCTCACCGCCCTCGCGACGGCGTGGAACGACGACTACGTCTACACCGAGATGCCGGAGAGCCCCGCAGCCTTCCTGACCGCCGGTCAGTACAACCTGCTGGACACCAAGGAGGACGAGTACACGACCCTCGTCGCCAACCCGCTGTTCACGTGGGGCGAGTCGCCGCAGTACGAGAAGATCACGATCCGTGCGATCGCCGACTCGACCACGGCGCTGCAGGCCCTGCAGTCGGGTGAGCTCGACATCTGGACCGGCCAGCCGACGTCCGACATCCTCGACCTCGCCAACGGCATCGACACCGCCGAGGTGCAGACCGGTGTCCAGGCCTCGCACGAGCACGTCGACCTGACGTTCAACAACGGCGGTCCCTTCGACCCCGCCACCTACGGCGGCGACGAGGAGAAGGCCCTCAAGGTCCGCCAGGCGTTCCTGAAGACCATCCCGCGCCAGGAGATCGTCGACAAGATCATCAAGCCGCTGAACCCGGACGCCACCGTCCGCAACACGCACCTGGTGAGCGCGTCCGACACGGTCCGCTACCCGATCCTGTCGGACGCCAACGGCTCCGCCGGCTACGCCGAGGTCGACATCGAGGGTGCCAAGGCACTCCTTGCCGAGGCCGGCGTGACCGGTGAGGTCGAGGTCGGCTTCTGGTACCCCGAGGGCAACGTCCGTCGTGGCCAGGAGTACGAGCTGATCGCTGCTTCGGCAGCGAAGGCCGGCTTCAAGCTCGTCGACGAGAGCGAGCCGAACTGGGTCTTCACCGACCCGTCGCAGGAGCCGATCAACCCGCACGACGCGACGCTCTTCGCCTGGTCGCAGACCTCGCTCGCCGTGGGTGGCTCGGACCAGATCTACGCCTGCTACGACGACCCGATGGCCAAGGGCGGAAACTACAACGGCTTCTGCAACGAGGAGACCTCGGAGGCGCTGCGCACGCTCAACACGACGTCGGACGCCGACGCTCAGACCGAGCTGCTCAAGACCGCTGAGACCGGCATCTGGGCGGACGCCGCCTCGATCCCGCTGTTCCAGTTCCCGGGCCTGCTCGTCTCGAGCGACCGCGTGACCGGTGTGAAGATCATGCCGCTGAGCCCCGACTACTTCTGGAACTTCTGGGAGTGGGCGCCGGCCGGCGCGGCATCGGAGTGATCCGAAGCTCCGGCTGGGAGGCCATCGCCTCCCAGCCGGAGCCTTCGCTCTGACTCTTGACTGTGGGTGCCGAGGTGACCCCTCGGCACCCACAGTCGTGTCGGCCAGCCGTGCCTGCGATCATGTCATCGGCGCCGACGCGTAGTACTTTTGAGGCTTACCCGCCTCGTTGCGAATGGAAATACCCATGTCCTCAGCCACCCACCTGAGAGGCTGCACGTGCTGACCTTCATCCTGCGTCGGCTCGGCGCCATCCTGCTGGTCCTCCTCGTCGCCTCGTTCATCGTCTACACCCTGACGTCGATCGGCTCCGATCCGCTGCGCGAGCTCCGCGGCAGCAACGCCCCGAACCGCGAAGAGCAGATCGCGATGCGGATCGAGAAGCTCAACCTCAACACCCCGGTGATCGTCCGCTACTTCCTGTGGCTCGGCGGCGCGTCGAAGTGCCTCATCGGGCAGTGCGACCTCGGCATCGCGTTCAGCCGCAGCGACCAGCCCGTCACGGCAGCCGTCGCCAACGCGGCGAACTCGACGATCCAGCTCGTCACGGCGGCGACGATCATCGCCATCATCGTCGGTCTGACGATCGGCATCCTGACGGCCCTCCGCCAGTACAGCGGCTTCGACTACACGGTCACGTTCCTGACCTTCATCGTGTACTCGCTCCCCATCTTCTGGATCGCGGTCCTCCTCAAGGAGTTCGGCGCCATCCAGTTCAACCAGTTCCTCGCCGACCCCGACATCCCGATCACGGTGATGCTCGTCAGCGCGCTGGTCGCGGGATTCGTCTTCATGAGCATCCTCGGGGGAGGCGCAAGGAAGCGCCTCATCACCTTCGGATCGGCCTTCGTCGTCACGGTCCTGCTGCTCGCGTTCCTGCAGATCACGGACTGGTTCGCCTCGCCGTCGATCGGCATCATCGGGGTGATCCTCACGGGCGTCGGCGCGGCCGTCGGCGTGACCGCGATCTCCACCGGTCTCGCCAACCGCCGGACGCTCTACGCGGCACTGATCGTCGTCGCGATCTGGGCGGCGGTCTACTTCCCGATCCAGTACCTGTTCTTCTACGTGCCGCAGGGCTGGATGCTGATCCTCATGTACCTCGTGGCCATCGGCCTCGGCATCGGCGTCGGCCTCGCCCTCGGCGGCGACGGCAAGAAGGAGGCGGCGCGCACCGCCGCGATCGTGAGCTTCATCACGTTCTTCACGATGGTGGTGGACCGCACGATGCTCGTCTACGAGGACTACCTGCGGAAGATCCCGCAGTCCGGCGCGATCGCCACGATCGGCTCCGAGACCCCGAACCTCTCGGGCGACATGTGGTTCCAGATCATGGACGGCTTCACCCACCTGCTGCTGCCGACGATCGCGCTCTCGCTCGTCTCGATCGCGGCGTACACCCGGTACGCACGGTCGAGCCTGCTCGAGGTCATGAACCAGGACTACGTGCGCACGGCTCGCGCCAAGGGCCTCAGTGAGCGGACGGTCATCGTCCGCCACGCGATGCGCAACGCTCTCATCCCGATCGCGACGATCATCGCCTTCGACATCGGAGCCCTCATCGGCGGCGCGGTCATCACCGAGACGATCTTCGCGTGG